>Ga0207674_10000083_pt1 | contig 101460 bp, 102 predicted proteins | sample KBSCornC72_FD_184303 | JGI IMG/M metagenome (GOLD analysis project Ga0207674, IMG submission 184303) | Corn rhizosphere microbial communities from Kellogg Biological Station, Michigan, USA - KBS Corn C7-2 (SPAdes) (version 2) | ecosystem: Host-associated > Plants > Roots > Rhizosphere > Soil ...
CACTCGTCACGATGTCCACGGCGCGGTACGGCAACCGACGGCCGTGCTGATCCGTCCCGATGGCTACGTTGCGTGGGTCGGCGAGGGCAACGACACCGGCCTCACGGACGCGCTGAGGCGATGGCTCGGCGCGCCGTCGTAGCCGCGGGGTCGCCCATGCTGATCATGCCTTGGAAGCGCCGTTCAAGATCGCATTGATCTTGTCGGCCAGATCGGCGGACGAGAACGGCTTGGCGAGCAGTTCTACGTCCGGATCGAGGCGCCCGTGATGAACGATGGCGTGGCGCGCATAGCCGCTCGTAAACAGGACGCGCAGATCCGGCCGCTGCAGGCGCGCCTCCTCGGCGAGCTGACGTCCGTTCATGCCACCGGGAAGGCCGACGTCGGTGAACAGCAGCTTCACGCTCGGTTGCGCGGCGAGCACTTTCAACGCCTCCGCGGCGTCGGCGGCCTCGAACACCGTGAAGCCGAGATCGCGCAGGACGGCGACGACCTGAATGCGCACATCGTCTTCGTCCTCGACCACCAGGATCACGCCACCGCCCTGCGCATGGAGGGGCTCGCGTGGCTCCGCGCGAGGCTCGGTCAGCGGCGCCGCCGCGGTCAGGCGCGGCAGGAACAGCTTCACCGTCGTACCGCGGCCGAGCTCGCTCTCGATGCCGAGCTGGCCGCCGGATTGCCGCACGAAGCCGTACACCTGGGACAGACCGAGGCCGGATCCCTTGCCGATCCCCTTGGTCGTGAAGAATGGCTCGACCGCTTTGTCGAGCACGTCGTTGTCCATGCCCGAGCCGGTGTCGGTCACCGATATGAGGACGTAGTCGCCGGGAGCGGCATCGTCGGGGCCCCGCGTCGCCGCGTCGAGGTGCGCGTTCGCGGTCTCGATGACGAGCGAGCCGCCGTCGGCCATGGCGTCGCGACCGTTGACCGCGAGGTTGATCAGCGCGTTCTCGAGCTGGTTGGCGTCCACCGCGACGGGCCACACGTCGCGCGCGAGAATGCTGTCGACGCGGATCGACTCGCCGAGCGTCCGGCGCAGCAGCTCCGACATGCCCGACACCAGCTTGTTGACGTCGATCGGCTGCGGATTCAGCGGCTGCAGCCGCGAGAACGCAAGCAGCCGCTGCGTCAGCGTCGACGCGCGCTCCGCGCCGCGTTGAGCGGCGCCGATCGTCCGCTTCACGTCGTCGGACGCGTCCTGGGTACGGCGCTCCAGGACGTCGAGGTTGCCGACGATGACCTGCAGCAGGTTGTTGAAGTCGTGCGCGATGCCGCCGGTGAGCTGGCCGATCGCCTCCATCTTCTGGGCCTGCCGCAGCGCGGTCTCGGCACGCTCGCGCTGCGCGATCTCGGCCCGCAACACCTCGTTGGCGCGCGCGAGGTCCTCGCTCTGACGCTTCAGCCGCGCGTTGACGTCTGCCAGCCGGCTTTGCGCGAGCCCGAGGACGACCAGGATCAGCGTGCCCATGGCGACCAGAAAGCCGATGACCATGTATTGCGCAACGCGCCGGAAGATCGGTGCGACCAGCGTGCGCATGTACACGGTGCCGATGCGCTGATCGCCCTGGGTCACGGGCGCGGTCACCGTGAGCGAGTCGCCGTCGAAAAGCGGCTCGGTGGCCGCCAGCACCGACGGCGGCGGCGCGCCCGCGCGCGCATATTCGGCGAACAGCGTGCCCTGGCGATCGTAGACCGCGGCCGCCTCCACTTCCGCGTCGCCGGCCTCGGCCCGTACATAGTCGCGGGCAGCCTTGCGATCGTCGAATTGCAGAGCTGCCGACACGGTGGAGGCCAGGATGCGCGCCTGCACCTCCGCCTGCTGCAGCTTGGTCTCGCGGTAGAACCGCTCGTTGTACACGACCATGACCGCCGCGGCCATGAGCAGCAGCACCACACCCGCGGTTGCGATCATCGACGTCAAGGTGCGCCGGTCCGGGCGCGACCGCGGCTTCCACGTCGATGAGATTTCGTCTGCGTGCATCATGGATTCGGTCGCACCTTGATGGCGAGCGCCAGCAGCTTCGAGCTCACCTCGAGCCCGTTCTCGGCCGCCGCGCGGAGGTCGACTTCGAAGCGCACTCGGCCATCGACCGTGACCAGATCGACCACGAGGCCTGCCACCCCACCCGGCGCTTCGTCGGCCACCGTCAGCACCGGCCGCCCGCGCACCGCGTCGAGCGCCTGCGACAGGGTGGCGGCGCGCGGTGACGCGACGTACAGGATGTGACAACGCACGTTGCGCAATGGCAGAGTGACGTGCTGCACCACGATGGGCCGCCCGTCCACGGCCTGTCCCCTCACGGCCTCGTCCACGACCGCGGCGACCGAATCGTTGGCGAGCACGCACAGCGTGAGCGGCGCGGTGGGCGAGTCGAACGCTTGCGGGGGCCACTGGACGAACGGCGCGAACTTGTAGACGTACGTCGCTTTGACCGCGTATTCGAGCGAGCGGTCCTGGGCGAACGCGAGTGTCGACCCCATCAACAGCATGCCGGCCCATGTGCAGAGCGATCGGACGTGCGGTAGACGGAGGCCCATCATCGAAGAGCGCGTCAGAAGGTCCAGCGCAGCTCCGCGTAGACGTTGCGTGGAATCTGCAGCGGTGGCGGCTGGCTGGTCTCGACATGCCGCATGCGCAGCACGTCCGTGCCGGCGACCGACAGCTCCAGGTTGCGTGTCGCACGCCACGACACGCGCACGTCCGCCTGGCAATAGCTGGGGACCCCGATGTCCGACAATGCCGCGACCTGGCGAACGCCGGCATAGAGCTCGACGTCGTGCGACAGGTCCATGTACGAGTGCAGGAAGAACTGATGCGACGGGTCGTGTCCGAGCGCCGTCTGAACGCCAGCGATGTCGGTCGCACCGGGCTTCAGGTGGAAATCCTCGTGGAGCAGCGTCATCCCGGGCTTCAGCCGCCACCACGATACCGGCGTATAGCTCGCCCAGGCTTCGATTCCCTGCGAGTGCCCCTCGAGGCCGTTGCCGAAGTGCACCGGAAATGCGCCGTTGTCACCGAGCGACGTCGTTCGCAGGTCCGTGTAGTCGTTGTAGAAGACGGACACGGACGCGTTGAACGCGGGCGTCGGCTGCGTGCGCCAGCCCACCTCGTACGCCGTCAGCTTCTCGGAGCGAAACTGCGGTGACGTCTCCACGATGCCCGGCGCCGTGAGGTCGCGCTCCAGGCGCGACGGCGGCCGCACGGCGCGCGACACGGCGGTCCACAGGTAGTTGCCGGGCGTCGCCTGCCACCCGAGGCGCACGTCCGGCATGACGGCCCACTGGCTGAAGCTGCTGTATTCGAACTTGGCGCCGTAGATGAGCTTCACCTCGGACGTCACCGCGTAGGTATCCTGCGCGAAGATGTTCGACAGTTGCACGGTCTGGCGCACGGGATCGAGCACGAACGGATTGACCGAATTGGTGAAGCGGTCGCGCCACGCGCGGTGGCCGAGGCCCCACACGATGTCGTGCGCACCGAGGGCGAGGTCGCGCTCGATCTCCACGTCGAGCGTGCTGACCGCCTCGACGGACGCGTGCCCGGCAGCGTCGAAGTCGGATCGGTCCTGCTTGTCGTAGTACGCCTGCACGCGCAGCGACCCGTCGGCAAGGCGCGTCGTCCATCGTCCGAGCAGATTCCCGCCGCGGCGCCTGCCCGAGAACGGATCGACGCGATTGTCGTACACGTCGCCCTGCACCGTGGACAGCGCGTCGCTCGGCCCGAAGTCCGCGCGAAATCCTGCCTGCTTGCCGTGCCAGTCGTCACCGGCGCTCGCGCCACCGGGCAGGAACGTGTGGGCTTCGCCGAAGCCGAGCGCGTACACCCGGTAGTTTCCCGACGCGCCGAGGGTGCCGCCCCACCGAGCCGCGCCGCGCCACTCGAAGTTTCCGCCGCCGACGTCAACCAGCCCGCCCTGCGTATCCGCGGATCGCCGCGTGATGATGTTGATCACGCCGTTCACCGCATTCGCGCCCCACAGCGTGCCGCCCGGGCCGCTGATCACCTCGATGCGGTCGACGTCGGACAGCATGACCTGCTGCTGATCCCAGAACACGCTGTTGAAAAACGGCGTGAAGACGCTCCGTCCGTCGATCAGGACGAGCACCTTGTTCGACGCATTCACCGAGTTGAAGCCGCGGGCCGAGATCGTGTACGCCTGCGAGCTCACCCGGGCCACTTCGAGGTTGGGCGCGAGACGAAGCGCCTCGGGCAGCGTTGTGGCACCCGAGCGCCGTATGTCGTCGCCGGTGATGACGTACACGGCGGCGGGCGAGGCCGCCAGCGATTCCGGACGCTTGGATACCGAGGTCACCTGGATCTGCGCGAGCTGGTCGAGCGACAGCGTGCCGAGCTCGCGCAGCGTTTGCGCGGCGGCGTGCGGGGTCAGCGAGAGCGCGCACAGGGCAAGCGCGCCGATGCGTGCGCGCGCGTCGCGCAATCGCGGCTCCCCCGAGCCACCGGGCTGGGCTGATGACTGCAACCGGCCTCCTCCTAGGGGCCCGCTGTGTTATCGCCTGGCGGTGGTGCAAGAACCGCTGCGCAGAGACGGGGCCGCGGCGCCAATACTACCAATCGGCACGCCGACCGCGGCTTCGCCGCTGGACGGACGGTGGGCAAAGCGCAACGCATCACCGCGGGGCTCGCCACATACGAGTCATGCACCCGATGCGTGAGCGGATCGGAGATGCGTTCGATCAGGCTCTCGTCGCAGACATAGCGGTCGCCGACGGCACGGCGGCATACGCCGCGTTGAAGCCAACCGCGTGCAGGCGGCACCACCCGCGCGGGCGCGCGGGCGCTGCTCGGCAACTTTCAGGAATTCAGTGCGTCGGGCGGGTCGAGCCGCGATCCGACGGGGACTCCTGCAGGGCGGGCATGCCGCCTTCGGCCACCATTTCTTCCATCAGCTTGGCCTTTCGCGCGGCCATCTTCTTGCCGAGGGCCGCGGTGTCCAGCGCTTTGCGCGCCTTGGGGAACATCTCGGATTCTTCTTCCTTGACGTGGTGCTTGATGTATTCGCCGAGCACCGTGGCCTTCGCTTCGAACTGATCCGCGCCCGGGCGGCCGGTCAGCAGCTCGATGATGAGCGCCTTGGCCGTGGTGTGCTCGACATCGGCCTCGTCCATGAGGTCATCGTCATCGATGGCGCGACGCACGGCCGGGTAGAAGATCTCCTCCTCGAGCAAGGCGTGCAGCGTGAGCTCGGTGCAGATCTGGCGGATCAGGCTCGCCTTGTCTTCGGCGCTGCCGTCGTCCTTCATCGACTCGAAGTCGTTGAACAGCTCCTCGACCTTGCGGTGGTCTTCGGTGAGCATCGCGATCGCGTCGTCCTTCGGTGTGTCGCTCGTGAACAGTCCCATGGTCACTCCTTTGTCTTGTCGTCAGGAAAGGTCTTGGCGGCACGGTCCGCTGCATGCAGATCACGGGGCAGCCCCACGACGAATGTACCGTCAGGAGCCGGCGGGCGATTATCGGCCTCGTGCCGAAACGCCTGTGCTGCGCTGTCCTACACACACGGCCGCGCGCCTGCGCACTCGCAGGCCGCCCGACGGATGCAGCGCTCGTCCGACACGTCGTCGCGCGTCACGCCGATACCGGCATCCCTCACGCTGCCGTCATGCTGCGCGGGCGAAGTCGGCCTACCCGAAACGTGAACATCTTCCCGACAGCGAGCACGCCATGACCGTCGTTGCAGCCGAGCGTCGCGCCGCCAGGTCCTCAAACGGCCCGGACGCCAGGGCGCGCAAGTGCCGCCGCAAGTTCCTGCGCATCTTTCCCGGCGGCTTCCAGGACGCCACGTACATCGATTGGGAGCGCGCGTACAAATGGCAGGCGCACCTGCGCTGGCGCGAGGCGCTTGCGCGCCCTCAGTTCGAGAGCCTGCTGGAGCAAGGCGAGTTCGAGTCGATCGCACGGCACGCCATCACGATCGAGTCGCGCACGAATCTGCTGTTCTCGTTCGAGAAGATGGCGCTGCGCGACGCGGTCCGAACGCGCGACGGGGCGCGCGTGTTCGCGCAAGGCCTGTACGCTCTGCTGTACGGCGAAGGATCGATCGACAGCCGCTTCGACGCCTGGGTCGGCACCGTTGCCTCGTTGCCGCGCCGCCAGACGCGCGTGCTGACATGGCCTATCGTCACGATCTTCCCGTTCATCGCGGAGCCGCGCGTCCATTTCTATGTCAAGCCGACGGTGACGCGCGTGGGCGCGGAGGCGTATGGATTCGCGTTCGCGTATCGCCCGACGCCCAACTGGAGCACGTACGCGAGCGCGCTCGAGTTCTCGGCGACGGTACGGCGCGACCTCCGCGACCTGCGGCCGCGCGATCAGATCGACCTGCAATCCTTCATCTGGGTACAGGGCTCGGACGAGTACGACTGACGACACGGCCGCCACGGGAGCCGCGCCATCGCGTCGTCCCGTGGGAATCGACCTGACACCGGGGTCAGCATTGCGCCGATACCGCGACCGCCGCGCCGGGTGCATCATCCATCGAGCGTTTCACCGTTTGGTCGTGCAGGGAGTCTCACAGAGGCCGCGAACGGCCCGGAGGCGGCACGCTGCAAGCCGCTGGCAGTTCCCACATTCAAACAGGCGGTCACCGAAACCCCGGCGCTTGCATGCGTCGGGGAATCGTTTGCGTTCCAGCTTGGGGCGTCGCTACTTCGCCTTTTTCAGCACGCTGCAGATTCCCGCCGGTCCCGCGCTCTTGATCGCGGTCAGCGCGGCGTCGTCCGATTGACATTGGCAGGCGTAGACGAGGCGGTACGCCTTGTTGCAGTCGTTGGCCGCCGCGGCCTGCGAGGCCATCCGGATCAGGCACGCGCGGTTGCCTTCGGGCTGGGGCAGCAGGCAATCGCCGGCGCCGACCGTTTGATAAGTCACCGGGCAATCCGGCGGACCCGTGTCCTTGGCGCACGAGGCGATGAGACCGGAAACGTCGTCGGCGGCGCTCGCTACCCCGCAGCACGCGCCGGCCGCCGCAATCATCAGCGTGGCCGCAAGCTTTCGCAACATGGCATTCCCCACGTGTTGGTCGAGCGGCCATGCTAGGAGGCGCGCCGCACGCCGTTCAACGGCGACGCGACGAAGCGCGACATCGGCGGATCGAGCGCATCACGCGGCGACGAAACGCTTGGCGTGGCGGTTGCTACGGCGTCGGCCGCCGCAGCGGGAACCAGCGCGGCAGCATCGACACCAGCACGTCGTCACGCATCACGAGGTGGTGGACCAGCGCGGCAAGCGCGTGCAGCCCGGCCATCCACAGGATGGCGTCGCCGAGCCAGGTGTGAATGCCCGCGATGCGCGCGCCGAGGTCGTGCGACTCGGGCAGCCAGGGCCCCACTTCGACGCCACCCAGGAAGGTCAATGGATGCGCCTCGAGCCAGGCGCCGCAGATCGCGGTGAGCGGCACCGCGAACAGCAGCACGTAAAGCGCGATGTGCACCGCGCGCGACGCCCAATCCATCCAGCGCACCGCGAGCTCGCGCTTTGGGCGGACGTCCAGTGAACGCCAGATCACGCGCAGCACCACGAGCGTCAGCACGGTGATGCCCAGCGTTTCGTGGAGGCGCCGCTGCGCTTCACGCGCCGCCGAGTACACGCGTTGCTCCGAGCCGCCCGGGCCATAGATGAACGCCGCGAGAACCAGCACCGCCGTAAGCCAATGCAGCGTCTGCGCGACCGCGCCATAACGCAACGGCAACCGCGCACCGATGCTAGGAGGCACCTATCGCCCGGTCGGAAACCTGACGCGGTGTGACAGCGCCCGGTTGCGGCGCGTTCCGCGTGACGAAATCCCCGGCATCGCCATGGTGGGCGCCCGAGGGCGCAGGCCGCCGTCCTTGCGGCTTCAGTCGTCGCTCGCGCGATCCGGTTCGGCCGGCGCGAGCGCGGCAAGCACGTCGCGCAGGAAATCGGGCGAGACCGGCTTGGTGAGGTGCATGTCGAAGCCCGCCTGGTACGCGCGGAGCTCGTCGTCCGACTGTCCGTAGCCGCTGACCGCGACGAGCTTGAGGCGCGCGCCGAGCCCCGCGGCGCGCAGGCGCCGCGCGACTTCGTAGCCGTCGATGTCGGGCAGCCCGATGTCGAGCAGCGCGACGTCGGGTTTCCAGTTGCGCGCCGCGGCAACCGCGCTCACGCCGTTCGGCACCGAATGCACATCGTGGCCTTCCAGCGTGAGCATCGCCTCGAGCATCGCGCGCCCGTCATCGTTGTCCTCGACCACGAGGATACGGCGAGCCTGGCCGCGAGACGCGCGCGGGCGATGCTCGACCGGCTCGCCCTCGGGCGCGGGGATCGCAGGAAGCCGCACCGTGAAGCACGCACCCTTGCCGACGCCGTCACTGTGCGCCGTGACCTTGCCGCCGTGCATCTCGGTCAGGCGCTTGACGAGCGTGAGGCCGAGGCCCAGCCCGCCGCGCGCCCGCGCGAAATCCTGCGGCGCCTGCACGAACGCCTCGAAGATGGCGCCGAGCAGCTCGGGCGCGATGCCCTGGCCCCAGTCCCAGACCTCGAGCACGGCATCACCCGCGTCCTGCACGACGCGCACCTCGATCGCTTCGTGGCGCAACGAGAACTTGTCCGCGTTGTCCAGCAGGTTGGTGACGATCTGCTCGACGCGTCCGCGGTCGGCATCGACCCACACCGGCGCGAGCCGCAGGCGCACCTCGCGCGGCGTGCGCCGGCCCTCGCGCCACGTGTGCACGACCCGCTCGGCGAACTCGCCGAGATCGAAGCGCTCGGGATGCAGCGCCACCTTGCCCACGGCGAGGCGACTGACATCGAGCAGGTCCTCGACCAGCCGCGTCATCTGCCGCGTCTGACGGTCGATCACGTGGTGCGCCTTCACGGCCGAAGCGTCGCCGGGCTTGGCGAGGCGCAGGACCTGCGCCGATGCGGTGATGGCGGAAAGGGGGTTGCGCAGCTCGTGGCCGAGCATCGCGAGGAACTCGTCCTTGGCCTTGTCCGCCATCTTGAGCGCGCGCTCCTCGCGGTCGCGCAGCGATTCGCGCTCGCGTATCGCATCGCGCGCCTCGTCGAGCGCGCGCGCCACTTCGTGCACTTCGTCGATCGATTCCACGTCGGGCGCCATGATGGCGCGCTTCTGCCCGAGCGCGCGCGCCGCGGTCGCGAGCGACGCCATCGGCCGCGCGATCCGCGATCCGACGCGGTAGGCGAATCCAACGGCCAGCAGCACCGAGAGCAGCGCGCCGAACCCCATGTACACGCCGGTGCGGTACGCCGCGCCGTAGAAGTCCGATGCGGGAATCGCGACTCCGACGGTCCATTTGCTGAAGTCCGACGTCCGATGCGCGGTGAACGTGTCCGCGCCCTCGAGCGTGCGACCGCGAAACCAGCCTTCGCTCGCGCGCCGTACCGCCGCGGTGAAGTCGTCCGACGCGCTGTCGCCCGGCGCGCGCGACGGAATGCGCGCAACGAAGTGCTCCGATTCGTCGAGGAGCCCGGCGGCCCAGGTCGATGGAAAATGCTGTGCGTCGAGCAGTCGCTGGAACGCCTGCGGCTTCACCGGCGCCGTCAGCACGTAGCGGACGCGCCCGCCGTCCTTCACGGGCACGCGCACGGGCACGGCATAGAGTCCCCTCGAACCCTTGGTGACAAGACCCACCGTGGGCGCGCCGGTGCGCAGCACGTGCTCGAAGCTCTCCGTTTCATTCGGACGGCCGAGGCCCGGCGAGCCGAACGGATGCCCGGTGTTCACGAGCTGGTTGCCGTTGGTATCGATGAGTATCACGCCCATCCAGTCGGGCTGCGAGGATGCGACGCGTATCGCGTCCTCCTGGAACGTGCGCAGATCCCCCTGCTGCAGCGCCGCCGAGGTCGCCAGCGCGGACAAAGCCTGGATGTGACCGCGAATCTCGGCGTCGACCGCGGAGATGAACGCGCGGTTACGCCCGATCGCGCCCTGGCGGAACGTCTCCCGCTCGTATTCGAGCAACAGGTACGCGAGGACCGCCGCGAGCGCGAGCAGCGGGACCGCCGTGCCGGCAATGAGCAACAAGAGGCGCGTGCGAAGCCGGGCGCGCATGCCGCTCACCCGTTCCGCGCGATGGGCCGGATACGGAGCGGCGCGCCGATCGACGCCGATGCCGCGACGGCAAGCCTCACACCAAGGGCGCGACCTTGACCACCTCGTCGATGGTCGTCAGGCCCGCCGCGACTTTCATGGCGCCGGATACGCGCAAGGGTTTCATGCCGTCCTTGTAAGCCTGTTCGCGAATCGCGCGATCGTCCGCGTCCTGGTGCAGCAGGCGGCGTATCGAAGGCGTCATGCTCATGACCTCGTAGAGTCCCATGCGGCCGAAGTACCCGGTCATGCGGCACTCGAGGCAGCCGCCGGGTGCCATGACCTGCGCCGGCTTGTCGGCGCGCCACGGCGCCGTGATCGTGGACCACGTGTCGTCGTCGGGCAGGTCCGCCGGCTTCTTGCAGTGCGGGCACAGCGTGCGGATGAGGCGCTGCGCCATCACACCGAGCAGCGTCGAGCTGATCAGATACGACGGAACGCCGAGGTCGAGCAGCCGGGTGACGGCGGTGGGGGCGTCGTTGGTGTGCAGCGTCGAGAGCACCAGGTGACCCGTGAGCGCGGCCTGCACGGCCATGTCCGCGGTGTCGCGATCGCGGATCTCGCCGACCATGATGATGTCCGGGTCCTGCCGCATCAGCGTCCGGACACCGGTCGCGAAATCGACGCCGATCACCGGCTGCACCTGCATCTGATTGAAGGCCGGCTCGATCATCTCGATCGGGTCCTCGATCGTGCAGACGTTCACCTCGGGTGTCGCGAGCGTCTTGAGCGTCGAGTAGAGCGTCGTCGTCTTGCCCGAGCCCGTCGGGCCGGTAACGAGGATGATGCCGTTCGGCTCGCGCGCCATCGTCTCCCAGCGCGCGCGGTCTTCCGACGTGAAGCCGAGGTCGGTGAAGTCGCGCACCAGCACCTCGGGGCTGAAGATGCGCATGACGATCTTCTCGCCGAATGCGGTCGGCATCGTCGATATGCGGAGCTCGATCTCGCCGCCGTCCGGCGCGAGCGTCTTGATGCGCCCGTCCTGCGGCTTGCGCTTCTCGACGATCTCCATGCGCGCCAGGAGCTTGATGCGCGAGGTGACGGCGTTCAGCACGAGGGGCGGGATGTTGTACACCGTGTGCAGCACTCCGTCGATGCGGAAGCGCACGTGACCCGCCTCGCGGCGCGGCTCGATGTGGATGTCGGAGGCGCGCTGCTCGAAGGCGTACTGCCACAGCCAGTCGACGATGTGAACGACGTGTGTGTCGTTGGCGTCGAGGTGACCGTGCTTGCCGAGCTCGACCAGCTGCTCGAAGCTCGACGCCATCGACAGGTTGCCCTTCGAGCTCTCCTCCGCCTTCTTCATCGAGCGCGCGAGGTTGAAGAACTCGCCCAGGTAGCGGCGGATGTCGACCGGGTTGGCGAAGACGAACCTCACGTCGACCTTGAGGATCTTCTCGAGCTCGTCGGCCCACGCGCGCACGAACGGCTCGCCGGTCGCGACCGTGAGCGTCAGGCGATCGACGGCCACCGGCAGGATGCGGTAGCGCTCCGCATAACCGATCGACATCGTCTGCGAGACGGCACGCACGTCGATCTTGAGCGGGTCGATGTGCAGGTACGGCACGCCGAGCTTCCCGGCGAGCCATTCGACCAGCGTCTCGAGAATCAGCACCTTGTGCGGCGGCTTGGCGGACTTGAGATGCTGGTCGGCCAGGAACTCGAGCGGATGGTCGTACTTGTGCACGCGCGCGCGCGTGAGCTTGTCGGCCTCGGCCGCGGATATCAGGCCGTCGGCCAGCATCAGCTTGAGGATGTCGTCGAGCCGCAACCGCCGATCGTTGGCGGCGCTGCGCGTGGTCGGAGCCGGCTTGATGCCGCTGACGGGGGTAGCCATGCGGCACTTTACACCGGGGCCGACGGCGCGCGAACGCTCGTTCCGGCCCTTGCCGCCGACCCCTTGCCAACGCCCGACAAACGGCGCTAGGGTTTGTGGAAATGCCCCACGTCGATGCTCCTCCGGCGCGCATCGAGGCCATAGAAGCCGACATCACGCGTCTCGCGCTCGACGCGATCGTCAACGCCGCCAACACCACCCTGCTCGGCGGCGGCGGCGTCGACGGCGCGATCCACCGCGCCGCCGGCCCGGCGCTTCGTGACGCATGCGCGCGACTGGGCGGCTGTTCCACCGGGGAGGCCCGGATCACGCCCGCGTTCCGGCTGCCGGCCCGTCATGTGATTCACACGGTGGGCCCGATCTGGCGCGGCGGACGCCACGGCGAAGCGCAGCTGCTCGCCGCGTGCTATCGCAACAGCCTGGCGCTCGCCGTCGCGCACGGCGTGCGGTCGATCGCCTTTCCCGCCATCAGCTGCGGCGCCTACGGCTATCCGCTCGACGATGCCGTCGCAATCGCGGTGCGCGAGATCCGCGCGTTCGCCACGACGGACAGCGAGCCGCGGCATATCGTCTTCGCCTGCTTCGGGTCCGACGCCCTGGCGGCGTACCGCGCGGCGCTCGGCGCATAGGCGCTGCGCCGCCGGCGTCGAGTTACGCGGGCGCCGTCTCCTTCGCGCCGGTGGTATCCGCCGGCACCTGGAACACTTCCCTCAGGTACGCCACGTACGACGGCTCGTAGTCCATCGCCTTCGACGGCTCGTCGCTGATCTTCGCCACCGGCTGTCCGTTGCAACGCGTCATCTTGATGACGATCGACAACGGCTCATAACCGAGATCGTTGGTGAGGTTGGTGCCGATGCCGAACGCGATCTGGCTGCGACCGCGGAAGTATTCGAAAAGACGGATGGCGAGCGGCACGTTGAGGCTGTCGGAGAACACCATCGTCTTGCTGCGCGGATCGATGCGCATCTTCTGGTAGTGGGCGATGAGCTTCTCGCCCCATTCGAACGGATCGCCGGAATCGTGGCGCACGCCGTCGAACAGCTTGCAGAAGAAGAGATCGAAGTCGCGCAGGAACGCGTCCATGCTGTACACGTCCGACAGCGCGATCCCGAGGTCGCCGCGGTATTCACGTGCCCAGGTGTTGAACGCGTACACCTGCGAGTCGCGCAGGCGCGGCCCGACGGCCTGGCACGCCTGCAGGTACTCGTGCGCCATCGTGCCGAGCGGCGTCAGGTTGTGGTCGAGGGCGAGCTTGACGTTGCTCGTGCCGACGAACTTGGGCCCGATGCCGTGCTTCAGCGTCCGGACGACCTCGTCCTGCCAGCGGTACGAAAAGCGGCGGCGCGTGCCGTAGTCGGCGATGCGGAAGGCGGGATCGCTGACGGCGTTGATCTGCTCGATCTTCCGGGCGAGCCGCCGGCGACCTTCCTCGACAGCCGGCTGCGGGTGCTGGTCGGCGCAGTAGACCTCGGAGACGATGGCGAGCACCGGCACCTCGAAGAGGATCGTATGCAGCCACGGGCCCTTGATGAAGATGTCGATGTCCCCCTCGTCGCCGAGCGGCGAGACGCGGATGAAGCGCTCGTCGAGCTGGAACAGCTTGAGGAGATCGACGAAATCGCTCTTGAAGAACCGCCAGCCGCGCAGGTAGTCGAGCTCGCGCGGCGTGAAGCGAAGCTTGCAGAGGTCGCGGATCTGCGCCGTGATCTCGTCGACGTAGGGTCGCAGGTCGACGCCGCGGTTACGGCACTTGAAACGGTACTCGACATGCGCCGCCGGAAAGTGATGCAGGACCACCTGCATCATCGTGAACTTGTAGAGGTCGGTGTCGAGCAGCGACTCGATGATCATGCGGCGGCGCGCCTCGCGCGAAACGGACCGTCGATGTTACCCCGTCGGCACGCCCCGCGGCCAGCGGCCGCATGATCCGACGCGACGCGCTGGCAGCGCGCCAGCGCTGCCGCTATCATGCGCGGCACCCCGAGCCCCCGCCATGCTGCTCAACTGCGTCGCCTATCAGAACGGCCGCAAGCTCGCCGAAATCCCGGTCACGGACATCAGCGACTACGTCCAGCGGCCCGACTGCTTCGTGTGGGTGGCGCTCTTCGAGCCGTCCCAGGAGGAGCTCGACCAGATGGCGGAGGAGTTCGGCCTCCACGAGCTGGCGGTGGAGGACGCGCGCCACGGACACCAGCGGCCCAAGGTCGAGGAGTACGGCGAGTCGCTCTTCGCCGTCCTGCATCCCGTCGAGCTGGAGACGGACGAGGACGGCAACGAGACGTTCAACGTCGGTGAAGTCGACATCTTCGTCGGGCCCAACTACATCCTGTCGGTGCGTCACCGCACCAAGATCGGATTCTCCGCGGTGCGCGCCCGCACGGAGCGCGAGCCGGAGCTGCTCAAGCACGGCGCGGGTTTCGTGTTCTACGCGCTCATCGACAACGTGGTGGACCGCTACTTCCCCATCCTCGATGCGCTCGAGACGCGCCTCGAGCAGCTCGAGCAGCGGATGTTCGCGGCGCCCGCGTCGCGGCGACAGATCGAGGATCTGTACGAGCTGAAGGGCCGTCTCATGACGCTCAAGCACGCGGTCGCGCCGCTGATGGAAGCCGTCGGCAAGCTCTACGGCGGACGCGTGCCGCATCTGTGCCAGGGCACGCAGGAGTACTTCCGCGACGTGTACGACCATCTCGCGCGCATCAATTCCGCGATCGAGAGCAGCCGCGAAATGCTGACCACTGCGATCCAGGTGAACCTGGCGCTGATCGGCATCTCGGACAACGAGGTCACGAAGCGGCTCGCCGCGTGGGGCGCGCTCATCACGATACCGACGCTGATCGCCGGCGTGTACGGGATGAACTTCAAGTTCATGCCCGAGCTCAACTGGGAATGGGGCTACTGGTACGCCGTCGGCATGATGGTGGTTGTCGACGTGCTGCTCTTCTTCCGCTTCCGCAAGGCGCGCTGGGTCTGATGCCGTAGCGACGAAACGCAATCGGGACTACGCGCGCTCGCCCTCGCCTCGCGGCGCGATCGGGATCACGCGCCGATCGCCGTAGGACGTCGGTGTGGGCCACGACGGCTGCAGCGTCACGTGGTGGATGTCGTAGCGCTCGGCGAGCACCTTCTGCGCCGACGCCAGCACCTCCAGCCACCGCGCGCCGTCGACGAGCGCCAGGTGCGCCGACAGCGCGACGGTATCGGCGCTCATGTGCCATACGTGGAGATCGTGCACCGACGTCACGCCCGCGAGCTCCGACAGGGAGCGACCGATGGCGGCGTAATCGAGGTGCGACGGCACGCCTTCCATGAGCACGCCGAGCGAATCGCGGAAGAGGCGCCAGGTCGAGCGCACGATCAACGCCCCGACCACGATCGAGAGGATCGGGTCGATCGGCATCCATCCCGTCGCGAGGATGACCGCGCCCGCGATGATCGCCGCCATCGATCCCAGCAGGTCGGACAGCACGTGCAGGAGCGCCCCTCGCGCATTCAGCGAGCCCGACGCCTGCGACAGCACCCACACGGCGGCGACGTTGACGATGAGCCCCGCGAGCGCGATGCCGAGCACCCAGCCGCCGGAGACCGGGGCGGGCTCGAGCAGGCGCCGTACCGCTTCGACGGCGATGAACACGACCAGCGCGAGGAGCGCCAGCGCGTTCACGAACGCCGCGATGACTTCGGCGCGCGCATAGCCGTACGACGCGCGATGCGACGGCGGCCGCGCGGCAACGTGCTGCGCGAAGAGCGCGAGGCCGAGCGACGCGGCATCGGTGACCATGTGACCCGCGTCGGACAACAGCGCGAGCGATCCGGCCCACCACGCCCCGGCCGCCTCGACCAGCGCGAACGCGCCGGTCAGGACGAGCGCGATCGCGAGCGCGCGCTGCGCCCCGACCGCCTTGTGCGCATGCGCGTGGCGGTGCGCGTGCGCGTCGTGGGCGGCATGATCGTGATGAACGTGCGGCGCCATGACGCACGATTGTCCGGCAAACGCGGCCGCGCTGCTACATCTGCTTGAACCGGTGCGCGTAGGCGCGCGAAACGGCGAGGGTCTCGCGACGCGATCGGAGGGTGAGCGAGATGCGGCCGGACAGGTCGCGCGCCGTCGACGCGACGTGCGCGACGTTGACGATGGTGCCGCGATGCACCTGCCAGAAGCGCGACGGATCGAGCTGCTCGGCGAGCTCCTTCAGCGGCGTGCGGATCAGCGCCTCGCCCTCCGCGGTGAATACGCTCGTGTACTTGTCGTTCGACTGGAAATAACACACGTCGTCGACGCTGACGAGCCGCACGTGCTCACCGACGAGCGCGCGGATCCACGCCAGCCGCTCGGGGCCCGAGGTTGGCGGCGCGGCTCCATTCCCCGCGATGCGCGCCAGCACGCCGAGCGCGGCCTGCACGTCGTCCACACCCGGCGTCGCCACGCGTGTCTTCAGTCGGGCAACGGTCTCCGCGAGTCGCTCGTCCGTGACCGGCTTCAGCAGGTAGTCCACGGCCGCGCGCCGGAATGCTTCGACCGCATACTGGTCGTACGCCGTGACGAAGACGACATGGGTATGCGTGGCGGCGCGACGCGCAACGTCGAGGCCGGTGAGACCCGGCATGCGGATGTCGAGGAAGGCGATGTCGGGCGATTCGTCGCGCAGCAACGCTTCGGCCGCGGGACCGTCGTGCGCGACGCCGGCGACGACGAGCTCGGGCCACAAGTCGCCGAGGCGTCCGCGCAGATAGCCGGCGAGACGCGGCTCGTCGTCGGCAATGATGGCCGTGATGCGTCGCGATTGCACGTCAGATCGCATGTTGCGCGGGTACGACGACCGACACGCAGGCCCCCGCCGGCGCGTTGTCCTCGATCACCAGCCGCGCGGCATCACCGTACCACGCCGTCAGCCGCGCGCGCAGGTTCGACAGACCCAAGCTGGCCGCGCCCTGCGGCCGCATCGCCGGAAATCCGAGACCGCTGTCGCGCACGGTGAGATGCACGCCGTCGGCGTCGCGGCGCGCCACGATGTCCACACGGCCGCCTTCGACCTTCGGCTCGAGGCCGTGCTTCACCGCGTTCTCGACCACCGGTTGCAGCACCATCGGCGGCACGCGCAGATCGAGAAGGTCCGGCGGGACGTCGATGCGCCATTGCAGGCGACCACCCATGCGCAGCTCGATCAGCTCGAGATAGGCGCGCAGCCAACCCACCTGCTCCGCCAGCGTGCCGTGTCCGCTCGGCGCGGCTGCGGTCGCGCGCAACAGGTCGATCAATCGCTCGATCATGCGCTTCGCCATCGACGGATCGGCGTCGACCAGCGAGACGACGTGGGCGAGCGTGTTGTAGAGGAAGTGCGGCTCGACCTGCGCTTCGAGGAGCTTCAGGCGCGCGACGGTCGTCTCGCGCTCGGCGGCCGCCACGCGAGCCTGCTCCAGCGCCGCCGCGGCTTCGGCGCGCACCACGCGCTCGCGCTGCCCGAAGATCACGAGCAGGACGCCGCTGATGAACAGCGACAGGAACACGACCTGAAGCGCGCCGCGCGGCGTGAACACGAAGCCGAGGAAGTGCGTGATTCCGAGGATCTGACCCGCCAGCGCGTAGCCGATGAATACACCGACGATCGGCACGATTGCGTAGTAGCCGAAGCGGAGCGCCATCGTCGCCCGGTGCACCCGCGGGAACAGTCGGTCGCCGAACATGAACAGGCCGTGGATCATGAATCCGATGCATTGGGCGATGACGAACGTCGCGCGCAGCATCGGCCAGAGCGGCGCGTTGGAATCGAACAGGAGTCCGAGGCAGGTGAAGAAGAGTGCGAACAGCGTGTTCCAGATCAGGGTGTAGACCACGTCGCGGCGGGGACCGCGCGGCCAGCGCCTGAAAAGCGGGATCATCTCGAGGGGATGGGTGAACGGCGCCCGGGCGCAGTCGCGCACGGGGCTCGGGCGGGTGTCGAACATGGTCGTGATCTCGAGGTTGCGGCAGCCGCATCGTGCCGTCGACGCCCCGGGTGCGCGAGCGGCGTGCGACGATCGGACGCCGGCCGGCGCCAACAGCCGCGGGGCGACGCGAAGCGAAGTTTGCCTCGGCTGGAACTTTCCGGGCGGCTCGCGCGAATATGACCATAAACCCGCGATCCCCGTGGACGAGCCGATGCCCGCCAGCCTCACCGACTCGCACGCCGCCTCCGACGCGGCGCTGGCGGCGCGCGTTGCCTGCGGCGACCGCAAGGCCCTCGAGCCGCTCTACCGCCGGCATCGGGGCACGGTGTACCGGTTCGCCCTGCTGTGGTCCGGCCAGGCGGCCCTGGCCGCCGACGTCACGCAGGATGTCTTCCTGCACCTGCTGACCGAGGCCGGCGACTTCGACGCGGAGCGCGGCGCCCTCCTGCCATGGCTGCTCGGCATCGCCCGCAACTTCGTGCGCCGTCGCGCCGGCGTGAAGGACGACGGCGACGCGACATCCGACGACGCCGAGGCGCCGGGCGCTCCACTCGATGCGGCGCTCATCGCGCGCGAGGACCTGGAGGCGCTGCGGCGTGCTGTCGCGGTGCTTCCCCCACGGTACCGCGACGTGCTGGTGCTGGTCGATCTCGCCGAGCGCTCGTATGCCGAAGCGGCCGCCATCTGCGGCTGCGAGCTCAACACGGTACGTTCGCGCCTGTCGCGTGCGCGTGCGCTGCTCGCGCGCTGGCTCGACATCGACCGCGATGCGCGCGCCGCCGAAGCGGCGCTGACGCGAAAGGCTGCCTCATGAACGTTTCGTATCCCGAGCTCGACGCGCGCCTCGCGCGACTGCGCGCCGACGCCGCCGACGCGGTGCCTCCCGGCCGCGTCGACGCGGCGATCGCGGCCGCGGCGCACGCGCGTCCGGCCGCCTTGCGACGCGCGATGCACCATTGGATCGCATGGCCGCTGGCGCTCGCCGCGTCGGTGGCGATCGTGGCGATCGCATTGCGCGGCTTGTCCATGCATCCGCGCGACGACGAGCTGACCTCGACCGAGCCGCTGCGGCGGACGTTCACGCCGATCGTGCCGATGGCCGAGATCCAGCAGACGGCGGATGCCGTCGTCGTGCCCGCGCGCGTGCCCGGCATGACCCTCGCGCAATATGGCCTGCCGCTCGATCCCGCGCGCGCCTCGGAGCCGGTCAATGCCGAGCTGCTCGTGCGCAGGGACGGCGCCGTGCTCGCGTATCGCTACGTCGAATGACGTCCGCACCGGAGATCGCATGATGAAGCCGCTCCTCTGCACGCTGCTCCTTGCCACGCTCGCATCGCCCTGCGCGCTCGCGCAGGGCGACCGGCAACCCCCGGGCGTTCCACGCCGCGCCGACATCGAGCGCATGGTGCACGACGCGACCGAGCAGGCGCGCGTCGTCGCCGACCAGGCCCGTGCCTTCGCCGATTATCAGCGCGAACTGGCCGAAGCGAGCGTGAACGCGGACTTCGATCTCGACTATTCGAGCCTCGCGTTCATCGGCAGCGAGCTCGGCAGCCTGCGCGAGATCGTCAAGAACGCGCCGTACACCGCGGATGCCGTCACCGAGTCGGTGCAGACGCTGCAGGACGGCAATCGCATCGTGCGGCGCACCGTCACGCGCCTCGCGCGCGACACGTACGGGCGCACGCGGCAGGAAAAGACGACGGGCGGCCGCAGCACGGTGGCGTACGTCTTCGATCCGATCGATCACCGCAGCTACGCGCTGAACCTCGCGCGCCGAACCGCGGTGCGCATCCCGCGCGTGCCCGACGTGCCGATGCCGGATACCGGCGCGACGACGGCGCCCGCACCGCCGCCGCCACCGACACCGCCCGCGCCTCCTGTCCCACCGGCGGCGCCGCCCGCGACGCCTGCGCCGTCGCTGTCCAAGGCACCCGGTCAGCGCGTGATCGTTCGCCGCGACGCGGATGGCGATTCGCAGGATGTGCGCGTCGAGGTGGTGCGCATCGGCGATCCCGTGGACGATGCCGTGACCACCGCCATGCCCATCGTCATGCCGCTCGTCCCGCACGGCGAGGGCGAGAAGAAAAGCCTCGGCACGCGCGATTTCGACGGCGTGAAAGCCGACGGCACGCAGGTCACGCACACGATCCCTGCCGGCGCCATCGGCAACGAGAAGCCCATCGCCATCGTGAGCGAGCGGTGGTTCTCCCCCGAGCTTCAGCTCGTCGTGATGGCGCGCACGAGCGATCCGCGCAGCGGCGTCACCACGTATCGACTCACCAACCTCAAGCGCGGCGAGCCGCCCGCGGATCTCTTCAAGGTGCCGTCGGACTATCGCGTGGGCGAGCGGCGCGGCGGCTGAGCCCGCTCCAGTGCGAAGGCGGGCGCGATAAAATCGCGTCCGTGACGTCGACGATCGCCGTATCCGCGCTGGACGCGGTCCTGCCGCAGACGCAATGCACGCGCTGCGGCTACGCGGGTTGCCTGCCGTACGCCGAGGCGATCGCGCGCGGCGACGCCGACATCAACCGCTGCCCCCCGGGCGGCGACGCGACGATCGACGCGCTCGCCGCGCTGACCGCGCGCCCGCGCGTGCCGCTCGATCCCTCGTGCGGGGCGCACGAGCCGTTGAAGGTCGCCGTCATCGACGAGGCCCGCTGCATCGGCTGCACCCTCTGCATCGAGGCGTGTCCGGTCGACGCGATCATCGGTGCGGCCAAGCGCATGCACGCCGTGCTTTCGACGCTGTGCTCGGGCTGCGAGCTATGCGTGGCGCCCTGCCCCGTGGATTGCATCGACATGGCGGCGGCGCCGCGCGAATGGACGGTTGCCGACGCCGACGCCGCGCGCGAGCGGCATCGTGCGCGTGCCGCCAGGCTCGCCGAAGGCGAGCGCATCGCCTCGCGCAAGCCGCTTGCGCGCCGCGAGGACGCCTCGTCGGCCAGTGCGCGCCATGCCGCCGTGGCGGCAGCGCTCGAGCGCGCGCGTGCGCGCAGGCACCCGCGTGCGCGCTGACCGGGCCCGCCGCGCGGCGTGGACGCTCTTCCTCGTCGGCGCCGCCGCGATGGCGGCCGAGACCGACTACTCGGTCACGCTCGACGCGTTGTGGGACTTCGACGCCCCGGCCGCATCGGAGCAACGCTTTCGAGCCGAGCGGGATCGCCACCCGGCGCACACGCGCGAATGGCTGGAAGCCGGCACGCAAGTGGCGCGCTCGCTCGGACTGCAGCGCCGCTTCGCCGACGCCGACGCGACGCTCGACGGCATCGCGCCCGACCTCGATCGCGCGCCGGCGCGCGTCCGCGTGCGCTACCTCCTCGAGCGCGGGCGCACCCGCAATTCGTCGGGGCAGCCGGAGAAGGCCGTTCCGCTGTTCACCGGCGCGCTCCGTGCATGCGACGACGACGCCCTGCAGGGCGCCGACTTCTATCGCATCGATGCGCTGCACATGCTCGGCATCGCGGCGCCGGAAGACGCGCGCATCGCCTGGGATCGCAAGGCGCTCGCCGTTGCGGAAGCCGCGCCGGACGCGCGCGCGCGCGGCTGGCGCGGCTCGCTGCTGAACAACCTCGGATGGGCCGAGCACGAACGTGGCAACTACGCGGCGGCGCTCGACGATTGGCAACGTGCGCTCGCGCTGCGCGAGGCGGCGGGCAACGCCGGCCTCATCCGTATCGCGCGATGGACGGTCGCGCGCGGCTTGCGCTCGCTCGGCCGGCTCGACGAAGCCGAGGCGATGCAGCGCGCCCTCGCCGCCGAGCGGGGCAACGCCTCCGAGGAGGCGGGCGACGGATACGTCTACGAGGAGCTCGCAGAGCTCGCGCTGGCGCGCAACGACGCCGCGGCCGCCCGGCCGTTCGCCGCCCGCGCCTACGCGCTCCTCAAGGACGACGCGGACCTTGCCGCCAACGAAAAGCCGCGTCTCGCGCGTCTCGCGCGCATCGGCGGCGTCGCGCCATGAAGAGCGCATGAATCCCGCGAAGCGGCGCGCCATCTTCGAGCGGCTGCGGGCCGCCAATCCGAACCCGACGACGGAGCTCGCGCACACGACGCCGTTCGAGCTCCTCGTCTCGGTCGTGCTGTCCGCCCAGGCGACCGACAAGGGCGTGAACAAGGCGACCGACAAGCTCTACAAAGTCGCCAACACGCCGGCTGCCATTGCAAGCCTCGGCGTGGAAGGCCTCACCCCGTACATCAGCTCCATCGGGCTCTACCGCAACAAGGCGAAGAACGTGGTCGCGCTCTCGGAGATGCTGCTGCGCGAGCACGGCGGCGAAGTACCGCACGATCGCGAGGCGCTGGAGCGCCTTCCCGGAGTCGGCCGCAAGAGCGCGAACGTGGTGCTGAACGTCGCGTTCGGCGAGCCGACGATCGCGGTCGACACGCACATCTTCCGCGTGTGCAACCGCACGAACCTGGCGCCGGGCAAGGACCCGCTGGAAGTCGAGCAGAAGCTCAACAAGTTCGTCGAGGACGAGTTTCGCCACAACGCGCATCACTGGCTCATCCTGCACGGTCGCTACACGTGCGTCGCGCGCATCCCGAAATGCCCCGAGTGCGTGATCCTCGATCTCTGCGAGTTCAAGCACAAGACGCGGCTTGTCGATCCGAAGACGGTCGATGCCGTCGCCGTGAAGCCGGCGAAGAAGACGCCGGCGCAGCGCGGCGCGCTGCGCAAACGGGTGGTCGAGCCCGTGCGCCCGGCGCGCAAGCCGAAGTCGCGCTGAATGTTCGCGCCGTCACGCGACGAAGCGAGGCGATTCCTGGCCGAAGCATGGGCGAAGTACCGTGCCGGACAGCCGCTGTCCGGCCTCGAGCAGAAGGCAGTGTCGATCATCGCGCTGCACCCCGAGTATCACGCCATCCTCGAAGACCCCGGGCGCCATCTCTCCCGCGACTACGGCCCCGAAGGCGGCGAGATGAACCCGTTCCTGCACCTTGCGCTGCACCTGGCCGTCGACGAGCAGATCGGCATCGACCAGCCGCCCGGCCTGCGTGCCGAGTTCGAGCGCCTGCGCGCAGCGCACGGCGACGAGCACGCCGCGCTGCACGATGTGCTCGAATGCCTGGGGGAAACGCTGTGGCAGGCGCAGCGGCTGGGAAAGCCGCCCGACGCAGAAGGCTACGTCGAGTGCCTTAGAAAAAAATGAAGTTCGACCCCGCCCGCGGCGGGGTCGCTTCCATCATTTCTTGGTCGTGAGCACCGACGGCTGCGCCGCGTAGTACGCGGCCACGTTGTCGATGTCCTTGTCCGTCAGCGGCGCCGCCATCCCCGCCATGATGGGGTTCTTGCGACGTCCTGCCTTGTAGTCGCGCAGCGCCTTCGCGAGGTAGTCGGGATACTGGCCCGCGAGCTTGGGATAGTCCGGCGTCTGGCTGTTGCCGTCGAGGCCGTGGCACGCCTGGCAGATCTCCTTGGCCTTCGCCTGTCCCGCGGCGAGATCGGCCGCGGCGGCCGCGCCGCACACGCCGATGCCGGCCACGCACGCTGCGATGATCAGAGCGTTCTTCATTTGCTGGCCGTCGTGGTCGTTTGGCTGCGCGCGTAGTACGCGGCCAGGTTGGCGATGTCCTCGTCGGAGAGCGCGGCCGCGATGGCGCGCATCGACGGGTGCGAGCGCTCGCCGCTGCGGTACTGCTTCAGCGCCGAGACGATGTAGGCCTCGTGCTGGCCGCCGAGCCGCGGCACGTGGTAGACCTCGGGATACGCCGTGTGCCAGCCGGCGATGCCGTGACAGCCTTCGCACATCCGTGTGTTCTCGCGTCCCTTGGCGGGGTCGCCGGCCGGCGCGGAGGCGGCCGTGGGCGCCTGGGCGGGCGGCGTCTGCGCGCCCGCCGTGCACGACAGCACGAGCGCGGCTGCGACACCGAGGACCAGCTTGCGTGGATTCATCGGCATGTCAAAGTCGATTCGATTCGTTGTGTTGTTGTCGGTGCGAGCAAACCGCCGGATTCTACGGCATGCGCGCGAGGCCGCGCGTCAGCGCTCGAGCATGCCGCGCTTGTCCCGCACGTCTTTCCACTCGTCGGCGTCGGGTGGCGCCGGCTTGCGCTCGATGATCGGCTTCCAGACCTTGGACAGCTCGGCGTTGAGCGCCTTGAAATCCTGCTGGTCCGGCGGGACGTCGTCCTCGGCGAAGATGGCCTCGACCGGGCATTCGGCGACACACAGGGTGCAGTCGATGCACTCGTCCGGATCGATCACCAGGAAGTTGGGACCTTCGCGGAAGCAGTCGACGGGACAAACGTCGACGCAATCGGTGTACTTGCAGCGGATGCAGCTCTCGGTGACGACGTACGTCATGTCCGGTCAAACCCTGCGGCCGGTCGGGGAATCTTGAATTTTAGCAGAACGCCCTCTATCTTCGGCGTACGCCGGCCTGGTGCCGGCGCGGCCGTTGCGCTGGGGTAAACTGTGTCGCCCCCGATCCTCGCGACGGTTTCGATCCCAAAGGATTCCTTCAATGAACGACGTCAAGACCGAACTGATCAAGCACGTCTCGGACGCGAGCTTCGACAAGGACGTGCTCCAGTCGCAAAAGCCCGTGCTGGTCGACTTCTGGGCCGAATGGTGCGGCCCCTGCAAGATGTTCGCGCCGGTGCTCGACGACGTGGCGAAGAGCTACGAGGACCGCCTGACGGTCGCCAAGCTGGACATCGACGCCAACCCGGCGACCCCCGGCAAGTACGGCATCCGCGGCATTCCTACCGTCATCCTCTACAAGGGTGGCCAGGTCCACGCCCAGAAGGTCGGCGCGCTCACGAAGTCGCAGCTCACCGCCTTCCTTGACAGCAACCTCTAAGCCCGTTACGCTCATCCTCGACCTGGCCGGCGCGCGATCGACATCGATGCGCCGGCGGGCCGACTGAACGGTCGGCCTCGAGGTCCGCGTGCCGCGCCTTCCTTCAGCGGCACGCTAGAAAGTTTCCCGGTTCTTTTTTCCGCCCGCCGTTCGCAGGGCCTTCGTGGCCGTTATCCGCCGGCCGTCATCCGCCGCATCGCAGCCCATGCACCTTTCCGAACTCAAGACCAAACACGTCAGCGAGCTGCTCGACATCGCGAACTCGATGGAGATCGACGGCGCGAACCGCATGCGCAAGCACGATCTCATCTTCGCGCTCCTGAAGACCCAGGCGAAGAAAGGCGAAAGCATCTTCGGCGAGGGCGTGCTCGAAGTCCTCCCCGATGGCTTCGGCTTCCTGCGCTCGCCCGACACGAGCTATCTCGCCGGCACCGACGACATCTACATCTCGCCGTCGCAGATCCGCCGCTTCAACCTGCACACCGGCGACACCATCGAAGGCGAGATCCGCACGCCGAAGGACGGCGAGCGCTACTTCGCGCTCGTGAAGGTCGACCGCGTCAACGGCGAGCCGCCCGAGAACGCGAAGAGCAAGATCCTCTTCGAGAACCTGACGCCGCTGTTCCCCGACGAGCCGCTGGTGCTCGAGCGCGACATCAAGGCCGAGGAGAACATCACCGGCCGCGTGATCGACATCATCGCCCCGATCGGCAAGGGCCAGCGCGGGCTGCTCGTCGCCTCGCCGAAGTCCGGCAAGACGGTGATGCTGCAGCACATCGCGCACGCGATCACGGCGAACCATCCCGACGTGATCCTGATCGTGCTGCTGATCGACGAGCGTCCCGAGGAAGTGACCGAGATGCAGCGCACGGTGCGCGGCGAGGTCGTCGCCTCGACCTTCGACGAGCCTGCCACGCGCCACGTGCAGGTCGCCGAGATGGTGATCGAGAAGGCCAAGCGCCTGATCGAGCACAAGAAGGACGTCGTGATCCTGCTCGACTCCATCACGCGCCTCGCGCGCGCCTACAACACGGTCGTGCCCGCGTCGGGCAAGGTGCTGACGGGCGGCGTGGACGCCAACGCCCTGCAGCGTCCGAAGCGCTTCTTCGGCGCGGCGCGCAACATCGAGGAAGGCGGCTCGCTCACCATCATCGCCACCGCGCTCATCGACACCGGGTCGCGGATGGACGACGTGATCTACGAGGAGTTCAAGGGCACCGGCAACATGGAGATCCACCTGGATCGCCGCATGGCCGAGAAGCGCATCTACCCTGCGATCAACGTGAACCGCTCGGGCACGCGCCGCGAGGAGCTGCTGCTGAAGCCGGAAATCCTGCAGAAGGTATGGGTCCTGCGCAAGCTCCTGTACCCGATGGACGAGCTCGAGGCGATGGAATTCCTGCTCGACAAGGTCAAGGCGACCAAGAACAACGGGGATTTCTTCGACTCCATGCGACGGGGCTGAAGCTCTCGGCACGGCGCTTATGCGACGGCGCCGGCGCGCTGTCGGTCGGATGGACCGGACGCGTCCGCCACCCGATCGCCCGGGCCCGCGCGGACGGGCCTAACGGGTGTTAGCCGCCTAGGCTGTTCGGCTGAGGTGCGTAACCCGTTGTTCTGCAAGGACACCGAAGACCGGTTGCAAAGCCAGGGCGGTGTCCCAACCTTGCCTTGTGATCCGCGATCCGGGATAATTGCCGTTTTCGCGTCCGCCGCCTGCGGCCAGGCTTCGAGCCCCGCCGGCGCGCGGAACTCCCTGCAAGAACCCGGGCGATGCGCGGCGCGCATCCACCTAAAGAGGCACCCTCGATGAAGGCCGATATCCATCCGAAGTACACCGAAGTGCACGTCACGTGCAGCTGCGGCAACACGTTCACGACGCGCTCGACGGTTGCCAAGCCGCTGCACGTCGAAGTCTGCTCCGCGTGCCATCCGTTCTATACCGGCAAGCAGAAGATCATGGACACGGCGGGCCGGGTGGAGAAGTTCCGCCAGCGCTACGCATCCAAGGGCACGCCGACGTCCGCCTGACGGGCATCGCGACCCTACGCAAAGAGGCAGCTTCGGCTGCCTTTTTCGTTGCGGCGGGTAGCGAATGCCAGCATGCTCTCGCACGATGCGCGCACCGCGCCCCTACGTTTCCGAGCCCATCGATCCCACGGAAGTGAGCCCTTCCGGGCGGTTTCGCGCGGTCAAGCAGGCGGGGCTCGTGCTGCTCGCGTGCGCCTGGGTTGCCCTCGGCCTGGTCGGGCACGATCCCTGGAAGATCGAGGACGCGACGAGCTTCGGTCTCGCGTGGGACATCGCCCAGCGCAACGACTTCGTCGTGCCGCGCCTCGCGGGGGAGGACATGGTGGCCCGGCCGCCGTTGCTACCGGCAATGGGCGCGCTGTCGATCAAGGCGCTGTCGCCGCCGCTCGAGCCGTTCGATGCCGCGCGCCTCGTGGCGGGCCTCGTGCTCGCCGCCATGCTCGGCTTCAGCGCGCTCGCGAGCCGCGAGCTCAGCGGTCGGGCCTACCGATGGCTTCCGGTGCTGATCCTCATCGGGTCGATCGGCTTGTGGGATCGCGCGCACGTGCTGTCGCCGGAGCTCGGCTGCGCCGCCGGCATCGCCGTGGCGCTGTACGGCTTCGCGCTCGCGCTGCGAAGGCCGTTCGCGGGCGGCATGGCGCTCGGGCTCGGCATCAGCCTCGCCTTCTACACGCGGGGGCTGGTCGGACCCGCGTGGCTCCTGATCACCATGGCGTTGCTGCCGATTGCGGGTGCGCCGTGGCGCACGCGCGCGTATGCCGCCACGTCGGGCGTCGCGGTCATCCTGGCGCTTGCGCTGTGTGCGCTGTGGCCGCTCGCGCTGCGCGCGCGCGATCCGGCGCTGCTCGACGCATGGATCGGCGCCGAGAGCCTCGCGCACGATCTCGCGTTGCCGGGCATGGCCGGGTTCGCGTTCACGTACTTTCCGCGCAACCTCCTGTGGTTCGCGTTTCCGGCCTTGCCGCTCGCGGCGTGGATGCTCTACACGCGCGGACGCGGCTTCAACGGCGGACTCTCTCAACCGGGCGTCGTGGTGCCCGGGGTGTTGTCCCTCGTGATGTTGACGAGCCTGGTTCTCACGCCCGATCCACGCATCACCTATGCGCTGCCGCTGTTGCCGCCGCTCGCCCTTCTCGCCGCGCTGGAGGTGGACTCGCTGACGCGCGGCTTCTCCGCCGCGCTCGACTGGTTCGGCATCCTCACCTTCGGACTGCTCGCGATCGTGGCGTGGGGCATCTGGATCGACGCGCGGCTGTACGGCATCGGCCCCAACGTGGCGACGCTGTTCCGCGACACCGAGATCGGCTACCAGCCCTCCTTCCATCTCGGCGCGGTCACCGCCGCCGTGTGCCTCACCGTGCTGTGGGTCGTGCTCGTGCGACCGGCGCGCCGCAGCAACCGCCGCACCCTGCTCAACTGGGCGGCGGGCATAACGCTGGTATGGTGCCTCTACTCCACCATCTGGCTCCCGTATCTCGACTCGCGCCGCAGCTATCGCCACGTGGTCGAGAGCTCCGCGCTCGACCTGCCCGACCAGGGATGCGTGGCGAGCCGCAACCTGGGCGAGTCGCAACGCGTGTTCTGGTTCTACTTCGACGGCCTGGTGACGGTGCGCGAGGAAGTCGATCCGGACAACGACTGCCCGGCGCTGCTCGTCCAATACGGTCGCCAGGAAGGCGCGCCGCCCGCGATCCCCGGCTGGTTCGTGGCATGGGACGGCCATCGTCGCGGCGACGACACCGAGCGCTACGTCCTCTACCGGCGTGACCGGCCATGAAGTTCATCGACGAAGCGCAGATCGAGGTCATCGCCGGCGACGGCGGCAACGGCGCGGTGTCGTTCCGCAGGGAGAAGTACGTCCCGCGCGGCGGTCCCGACGGCGGCGACGGCGGCCGCGGCGGCAGCATCTACGCCGTGGCCGACCGCAACATCAACACGCTCATCGATTACCGCTATGCGCGCATTCATCGTGCCAAGAGCGGCGAAAGCGGCCGAGGCGCGGACCAGTACGGGCGCGGCGCGCAGGACATCGTGCTGCGCATGCCCGTCGGCACGGTGATCGCGGATGCCGACACGGGCGAGCTCATCGCCGACCTCGCGCGCGACGGCGAGCGCGCGCTGCTCGCGCGCGGCGGCGTCGGCGGCCTCGGCAACATCCATTTCAAGTCGAGCGTCAACCGCGCGCCGCGGCAGTCGACGCCGGGCGAGAAGGGCGAGCAGCGCCGGCTGCGGCTGGAGCTTCGCGTGCTCGCCGACGTCGGCCTGCTCGGCCTGCCCAACGCGGGAAAGTCGACGCTCATCCGCGCGATCTCGGCGGCTCGGCCGAAAGTCGCCGACTATCCGTTCACCACCCTCGCGCCGCAGCTCGGCGTCGTGCGCACCGACGAGCGGCGCTCGTTCGTGATCGCCGACATCCCCGGGCTCATCGAAGGCGCCGCGGAAGGCGCCGGCCTCGGTCACCGCTTCCTGCGACACCTGTCGCGCACGCGGCTGCTGTTGCACCTCGTCGACATCGCGCCGCTCGACCCCGAGGCCGATCCCGCGCACGACGCGCGCGCCATCGTGCGCGAGTTGAAGAAGTACGATGCGGCGCTCCATGCCAAGCCGCGCATGCTGGTGCTGAACAAGCTCGACCTCGTCCCGCCCGAGGAGCGCGATGCGCGCGTGTCGGCGCTCGTGCGCGCGCTGCGATGGAAAGGACCGGTGGCGCGCATCTCCGCGATGACCGGCGAAGGCACGCGCGAGCTCGTCTACGCGGTGCAGGAATGGCTCGACCGCAATCCGCCGATCGAGGGCGTCACCGCGGCGGCGCAGGGCGAAGGCGTGACCGATGTGGCCGTGGTGCTGAAGCCGGAGCCGATCAAGCCGAGACGACGGCGGCGATCCGCCGATCCGACATGACCGACGTCGTCGCGCGCGCGCGTCGGCTCGTGGTGAAGGTAGGCTCGAGCCTCCTCACCAACGAAGGGCGCGGGCTCGATCACGCCGCGGTCGCGCGCTGGGCCGGCGAGATCGCCACGCTTCGCGCCGGTGGCAAGGCCATCGTGCTCGTGTCGTCGGGCGCGATCGCCGAAGGCATGCTGCGACTCGGCTGGAGCACGCGCCCCCGCGCGATCCACGACCTGCAGGCGGCTGCGGCGGTCGGTCAGATGGGACTCGTGCAGGCCTACGAGCGCGCGTTCTCGCACTACGGATTGCGCACCGCGCAGGTGCTGCTCACGCACGACGACCTCGCCGATCGCCGCCGCTACCTCAATGCGCGCTCGACGCTCACCACGCTGCTCGAGCTCGGCGTGATCCCGGTCATCAACGAGAACGACACCGTGACGACCGACGAGATCCGCTTCGGCGACAACGACACGCTCGGCGCGCTGGTGGCGAATCTCATCGAAGCCGATGCGCTCATCCTCCTCACCGACCAGCAGGGCCTCTACACCGCGGACCCGCGACGCGACCCGGATGCGACCTTCGTGCACGAAGCGCGCGCGGGCGACCCGGCGCTCGACGCCATGGCTGGCGGCGCGGGCAGCGGCGTCGGCCGCGGTGGCATGCTCACCAAGGTCCAGGCCGCGCGCAGGGCCGCGCGGTCCGGCGCCTCGACGGTCATCGCGAGCGGGCGCGAGAGCGACGTGCTCACGCGCCTCGCGGCCGGCGAAGCGATCGGCACCACGCTGCGCGCCGCCCCCACCACGCTCGCGGCGCGCAAGCAGTGGCTCGCCGACCACGTGCAGCTCGCGGGCCGGCTGCGGCTCGACGACGGCGCGGTAAAGGCGCTGGTGCGCGACGGCAAGAGCCTGCTGCCGATCGGCGTGACAGGCGTCGACGGCGTCTTCGAGCGCGGCGAGGTCGTCGGCTGCTACGCGCCCGACGGCCGCGAGATCGCGCGCGGTCTCGTCAACTACGGCTCGCAGGACGCCGCGCGGATCGTTCGCAGGCCCTCGGGCGAGATCGAGGCCGTGCTCGGCTACGTCGACGAGCCCGAGCTCATCCACCGCGACAATCTGGTGTTGCTCGGGTAAGCGCTAAACTTCGCCGCTTCGCGCGGGAGAGAGAGAAGTGATGAATCCGGTGGAACGCGTCAAGGCCATCCTGTTCGCGCCCAAGACCGAGTGGGCGAAGATCGCAGTCGAGCCGGCGACCGTGCAATCGGTCTATACGGGCTGGGTCATGATCCTGGGTGCGATCGGCCCGTTGATGGTGCTGCTCTCGTCGCTGATGTTCACGATCCTCGGGCCCGTGTTCGGCATCCGGTGGGCGATCGGCATGTACGTGATGACGCTGATCACGGTCGCCGTGGTCGCGCTCGTGGCCGACCTGCTCGCCCCGAGCTTCGGCGGGACGAAGGATTATTTGCGCTCCCTGAAGCTCGTCGCGTACAGCTTCACCGCGGTATGGGTCGCGGAGTTCGCGCTGATCGTGCCGCTCCTCGGCGGCATCGTCGTGCTGATCGGCGCCGTGTATGCATTCTATCTGTTCTTCATCGGCGCGCCGGTGCTCGGACGCTGCAGCATCGAGCGCGCCGCGCCCTACACGATCGTGGTCGTGCTCGGCACCATTGTGCTGATGTTCGTGATCCGCGCGATCCTCTACGGCGTGATGTACACGCCCGGTGTTCCGGGACCGCTCGGCGCGCTCGGTTGACGCGCGCCGCTCACTCGCCTCGCGGAACCGGCTCCGCGTACGACGGCGGCATGACCGGATGCGCGAAGCCGAACAGGCGCTCGCGCCGCGTCTGCGGCTTGGCGTGCAGATAGCGCTCGAGCTCGAGCAGCGCGCGCCGATACACCTCGCGCTTGAACTCGATCACGCTCTCGAGCGGGATCCAGTAGTCGTGCCAGCGCCACGCGTCGAACTCCGGATGGTCGGTCGACCGGAGGCTGACGTCGTTGTCGCGCCCGGTGAGGCGCAGCAGGTACCAGATCTGCTTCTGCCCGCGGTAGCTGCCTCGCCACTCGCGCTTGATCCAGTGTTGCGGGACGTCGTAACGCAGCCAGTCGCGTGTCCGGCCCAGGATCTTCACGTGCTGCGAGCGCAGCCCGACTTCCTCGCGCAGCTCCCGGTACATCGCCTGCTCCGGCGCTTCACCGGGATTGATGCCGCCTTGCGGAAATTGCCACGAGTGCTCGCGGATCCGTTTGCCCCAGAAGACCTGGTTCTTGCCGTTGACGATGACGATGGCGACGTTCGGGCGATAGCCGTCACGGTCGAGCATCGCGACACCTTGATGCCAAGTAGTTGACTCGATTCTGGCATACAGGGCCTGCCGTTGCCTAGCCGCGCCGGGAGGGTCGTCCGCCCGGCTCGCGGCGTCTCGAATTGTCAATAACGGTCCGCATCAGCCGGTGTAAGCTAAAAAAGGACGGTTGCAATTCCCTACACGTGCAGCGATCGGCTTCTCCGGGCGGTGAACCGCCCGACCCCTCGATTGATCCTCCGTCCACGCGCACGGAGGAATGGCGCAGCTTCCTCTTCTTCACCGTCGTCATGGCTCCGGTCCTCGCGGTGATGCTCGTGGGCAGCTACGGCTTTCTCGTCTGGATGTACCAACTGCTCGCGGGGCCGCCGCATGGCTGATCGCGCGCGGGCCTCGATTGGAGAAGCGGCATGAAACAGTCGCGCCGACGGTTCCTGCAGACTTCCGGCGCCGCGGCGTTCGCGGGCGTTCCGATCGCGGTCGTGAACGAGGCTAGGGCTCAGAACGCCATCACGGAAGCGGATGCCGCTTCGCTGACCTGGAGCAAGGCGCCGTGCCGCTTCTGCGGCACCGGTTGTGGTGTCTCGGTCGGGGTGAAGGCGGGCCGCGTGATCGCCACGCAGGCGGATCCGCAGTCCGAGGTCAACCGCGGCATCAACTGCGTCAAGGGCTACTACCTCAACAAGATCATGTACGGCGCCGACCGGCTCACCACGCCGCTCCTGCGCATGCGCAACGGCCGCTACGACAAGGACGGCGAGTTCGCGCCGGTGTCGTGGGATCAGGCGTTCGACGTGATGGCCGAGCAGTGGAAGCGCGTGCTGAAGGAAAAAGGCCCCACCGCGGTCGGCATGTTCGGATCGGGCCAGTGGACCGTGTGGGAAGGCTACGCCGCGCTCAAGCTGTTCAAGGCCGGGTTCCGCAGCAACAACCTCGATCCGAACGCGCGGCATTGCATGGCCAGCGCGGTGCAGGGATTCATGCGCACCTTCGGCATCGACGAGCCGATGGGCTGCTACGACGACATCGAGGCCGCCAACGCGTTCGTGCTGTGGGGCTCGAACATGGCGGAGATGCATCCGGTGCTGTGGTCGCGGGTGACCGATCGCCGGCTGTCGGCGCCGAAGGACGTCAAGGTGGCCGTGCTGTCGGTGTTCGAGCACCGCTGCTTCGACCTCGCCGACCTGCCGATCGTCTTCACGCCTCAGGCCGATCTCGCGATCCTCAATTACATCGCGAACTACATCATCCGCACCAATCGCGTGAACCGCGACTTCGTCGACAAGCACACCGCCTTCAAGATCGGCAACACCGACATCGGCTATGGACTTCGTCCCGAGCATGCGCTGCAGAAGTCGGCGAAGAACGCCGCGGAACCGGGTGGCGGCAAACTGATCACGTACGACGAGTACGCCAAGTTCGTCGCGCAGTACGACGCGGCGCGCGTTACCCAGCTGTCGGGCGTGAGCCGGGACATGCTCGATCGGCTGGCCGAGCTCTACGCCGATCCCAAGGTGAAGGTCACGTCCTTTTTCACCATGGGCTTCAACCAGCACACGCGCGGCGTCTGGTGCAGCAACCTCCTGTACAACCTGCATCTCCTCACCGGCAAGATCTCGACGCCCGGCAACAGCCCCTTCTCGCTCACGGGGCAGCCGTCGGCGTGCGGCACCGCGCGGGAGGTCGGAACGTTCTCGCATCGCCTGCCGGCGGACATGGTGGTGACCAATCCCGCGCATCGCGCGCACGCGGAGGAGATCTGGGGACTTCCCGCGGGCACGATCCCGGACAAGCCCGGCTACCACGCGGTGCTGCAGAACCGCATGCTCAAGGATGGCAAGCTCAACGCGTACTGGGTGCAGGTCAACAACAACATGCAGGCCGCGCCCAACCTGATGGAAGAAGGCTGGCCCGGCTATCGCAATCCGGCGAACTTCATCGTGGTCTCGGAAGCGTACCCGACGGTCACCGCGCTCGCCGCCGACCTCGTCCTGCCGACCGCGATGTGGGTCGAGAAGGAAGGCGCGTTCGGCAACGCCGAGCGGCGCACGCAGTTCTGGCATCAGCTCGTCGACGCGCCGGGCGATGCGCGCTCCGACCTCTGGCAGCTCGTCGAGTTCTCGAAGCGGTTCCGGATCGAGGAAGTGTGGCCGGCGGATCTCATCGCCAAGAAGCCGGACGTGCGCGGCAAGACGCTCTACGAAGTGCTCTTTCGCAACGGCCGCGTCGACCGCTATCCCGTGTCGGAGGTCGATCCGGCGTACGCCAACGCCGAGGCGCGCGCGTTCGGCTTCTACCTGCAGAAGGGCCTCTTCGAGGAATACGCGCAATTCGGGCGAGGACATGGCCATGACCTCGCCGACTTCGACACGTATCACCAGGTGCGCGGCCTGCGCTGGCCGGTGGTGAACGGCAAGGAGACGCGCTGGCGGTTCAAGGAAGGCAGCGATCCGTACGTCAAGGCCGGGACCGACTACCAGTTCTACGGCAATCCCGACAATCGCGCGTATATCTGGGCGCTGCCCTACGAGCCGCCCGCGGAGTCGCCGGACAAGGAGTATCCCTTCTGGCTGTCCACGGGGCGCGTGCTGGAGCACTGGCATTCGGGTTCGATGACGCGGCGGGTGCCGGAGCTGTATCGCGCGTTCCCCAACGCGGTCGTGTTCGTGCACCCCGAGGACGCCAAGGCGCTCGGCGTGCGACGCGGCAGCGAGGTGCGCGTGGTGTCGCGCCGGGGCGAGATCCGCACCCGTGTGGAGACGCGCGGACGCAACCGGATGCCGCGCGGTCTCGTCTTCGTGCCGTGGTTCGACGCGAGCCAGCTCATCAACAAGGTGACGCTCGACGCGACCGATCCGATCTCGCTCCAGACGGATTTCAAGAAATGCGCCGTGAAAATCGTCAAGGTCTGACCGGCGTGCGCCGCGTCGCACGCATCGGAATGGCGCTCGCGCTCGCCGCGGTCGCGGCCGCAAGCGCGCTCGCGGCGGCGCCGGGCGCTCCGGGCTTGGTCGACGCCTTGCGGGGCCGCACACCGATCCCCGACGAGGCACAGCCTCCGCCGCTCGGCAACCAGGAGAACAAGGACGTGCGGCGCGTGCGGTCGCATCCGATGCAGCCGCCGACCATTCCGCATCGCATCGACGGCTACCAGCTCGACCGCGACGTCAACCGCTGCCTGTTCTGCCACACGCGCGCGCGCATCGAGGAGACGCGCGCGATTCCGCTCAGCGTGACGCATTACATGGACCGCGACGGCAACGTGCGCGGCGACATCTCGCCGCGGCGCTACTTCTGCACGCAGTGCCACGTGCCGCAGGAGGACGTGAAGCCCGCGGTCGAGAACCGCTTCGAGGATTTCGAGACGGCCGCAGCGCGAAGCGGCGCGGGCGCCCCGCCCCGGCGCTGACGACGATGCGCGACCTCCTCAAGCGCTACTGGATCGTGGTGCGGCGTCCCGCCGCGCACTTCAGCCTGGGCTTCCTCACCGTCGGCGGCTTCATCGCCGGCATCGTTTTCTGGGGCGCGTTCAACACCGCGCTCGAGGTCACGAACACGGAGGCGTTCTGCACGAGCTGTCACGAGATGCGCGACAACGTGTACCAGGAGCTGCAGACGACGATCCACTTCACCAACCGCAGCGGCGTGCGCGCCACCTGTCCCGACTGCCACGTGCCGCACGCATGGACCGACAAGATCGCGCGCAAGATGCAGGCCTCGAAGGAAGTGTGGGGAAAGATCTTCGGCACCATCGACACGCGCGAGAAGTTCGTCGACCGCAGGCTCGAGCTGGCGGAGCACGAGTGGGCGCGCCTGAAGGCGAACAACTCGCTCGAGTGCCGCAACTGCCACAGCTTCGATTCGATGGATTTCACGCGCCAGAGCGCGCGCGCCGTGCAGCAGCATTCGACGCTGCTCGCAAGCGGTGAGCGCACCTGCATCGATTGCCACAAGGGCATAGCGCACCGCCTTCCCGCGCTGCCGCTGCCCGAGCCACCTCGGGTGTCGATGGTCCCCGCGCGCTAGCTGCGCAGCACGGCGCCCTCTCTCGCGCGGCGTCGACGTGCCTGCCGATCACGCCGCGCACGGCGACGGGCCGCGAGGCGCGGCGTTATCGCCGCGAAGTCGTCGCTTGCTGGACGCGCCGCGCCGCTTTACGCGATTGCGCTGAACTCGCTGTAGCGAACATGACGCCGATGCGACGGGATTGGTCGCATCCCGTCGCAATACGCGTGCCGGCGCGCACGGACCCTCGATTGCCGGCGCACGACGCGACGAGCGTTCGCGACAGCCCGCGAAATGCTGCCCGGAAGCGCCTGGCGTCCCGTCGGCGGGACGCGCCTGCGTCAGTTCCTAACGCTCACCGCTCAGGCGCCACGGCGCGCGCGCGCCGCCGCGGCATCGATGGGGATGACAGTGGCATGCACCACCCGATCGCGCCGCACCACGCGGATCGCGATGCTGCGCCCGATGGCATCGGCACCGAGGCGCCGCTGCAGATCGTCGACGGTGGCGACGGGCTGATCGTCGAGCGCGACGATCACATCGCCGCGCGCAAGACCCGCGCCCGCCGCGGGCGATCCACTCTCGACCTGCTCGATGCGAACGCCGGAGTCGCGCTCGAGCTCGAAGTGCCGCACGACGCGTCGCGGCAGCGCGAGCGTCTGTCCGCCGAGCCCGAGCCACGCGCGGCGCACGCGCCCTTCGCGGATCAGTGCCACGCTGACGCGCTCTGCGGTCGATGACGCGATGGCAAAGCAGATGCCCTGCGCCGGCAGGATGACCGCGGTGTTGACGCCGATGACGTCGCCGCGCGTGTCGATCAGCGGACCGCCGGAGTTGCCGGGATTCAGCGCGGCGTCGGTCTGCAGGATGTTGTCGAGAAGCCGCCCGGTGCTCGCGCGCATCGAGCGTCCGAGCGCGCTCACGATGCCGGCGGTAACCGTGTGCTGGAAGCCGTACGGGCTGCCGAGCGCGATTGCGATCTGGCCGACCTGCACCTTCGACGAGTCGCCGAACCGGCACCAGGCGAGGTCGCTCGCCGCCACCTTCAGCACCGCGAGGTCGGAGTCGGGGTCGTCGCCCACGATGCGCGCGCCCGCGACCCGGCCGTCGGGTAGCGTGACCTCGAGCGCGCTCGCGCCGCCGGCGACATGGCTGTTCGTGACGAGGTATCCGTCGGGCGTGATGATGAACCCGGAGCCCGAGCCCTGCTGCACGCCGCGCCGGCCCTGCGCGCGCTCGACGCGCACGTGCGCGACCGCGGGCGCGGTCTGCGCCACGGCCGCGGTCACGGCGCGGGAGTAGGCGTCGAGCAGCGGACCGTCGTCGGCACCACCGGATGCGGCCGGCACCGGCCGGGCCGCGGCGCCCTGAAGGGGATGGAACGCGGGACCATCGAGCGGCATCCCAGCGACATGGAGCTGTCCCGTCGGTTTTCAACCCGGCGCCGCCCGCCCGGCGCCTGAGGCATCATCGCGACCATGCCGCTCGAGACCTATCACAAGAAGCGCAATTTCAAGACCACGCCGGAGCCCAAGGGCCGCGTGCATGCGCGCAAGGCGCGCGAGCTGGCCTTCGTGATCCAGAAGCACGCGGCGAGTCACCTGCACTACGACTTTCGTCTCGAGCTCGACGGCGTGCTCTTGTCGTGGGCCGTGCCGAAGGGGCCGAGCCTCGACCCGAACGACAAGCGGCTCGCCATGCACGTCGAGGATCATCCGATCGAGTACGGCGACTTCGAGGGCGTCATTCCGCCCAAGCAGTACGGCTCGGGAACCGTGCTGCTGTGGGATCGCGGCACGTGGATACCCAAGGAAGATCCGGTGGCCGGGTACGCCAGGGGCAAGCTCAAGTTCGACCTCGTCGGCACCAAGCTCCATGGCGGCTGGAACCTCGTGCGCAGCCGCAGCGGCAAGTACGGCGGCGACAAGAGCTGGCTGCTCATCAAGGAGGACGACCAGTACGCGCGCCAGGGCGCCGACGCGCACGTCGTGGACGAGCTGCCGAACAGCGTGCTGTCGGGCCGCAGCATCGAGGAGATCGCGGCCGATCCGGACCGCGAGTGGCACTCGAACAAATCGGTCGCCGAGAACGTGCGCAGCGGCGCGGTGAAGCGCAGGAAGCCCGCGCGCAAGCTCGCTGCGATCGACGGCGCGCGCAAGCGCGCCGATCCGGAGTGGATCGCGCCCGAGCTCGCGACGCTCGTCGACGAAGCGCCCGGCGGCGACGCGTGGGTGCACGAGATCAAGTACGACGGCTATCGCATGCTGTGCCATGTGTCCCGGGGACGTTGCACCGTGTACTCGCGCAATCACAAGGACTGGACGCCGCAGCTGCCGCTCCTTGCTGCGGCGATGGCGCGGCTGCCCGTCGACAACGCGTGGTTCGACGGCGAAGTGATCGCGCCCGACGAGAGCGGCCGCAGCAACTTCCAGGCATTGCAGAACGCGTTCGCCGGCGAGGGTGCCGAGCGCATGGTGTTCTACGCCTTCGACGTGCCTTACCTCGACGGCTACGATCTGCGCGAAGTGCCGCTCGTCGAGCGCAAGAAGGTGCTGCGCAGCGTGCTTCCGAGCGGCGAGGGCATGGTGCGTTACAGCGACCACGTGCAGGGCGAAGGTCCGACCTTCTTCGCCGAAGCCTGCAGGCTGGGCCTCGAAGGCATCGTGTCCAAGCGCGCCGACTCGGCGTATCGCGGGGCACGCGGGCGCGACTGGGTGAAGGTGAAATGCGCGCAGCGGCAGGAGGTCGTCATCGGCGGCTGGACCGATCCGCAGGGCTCGCGCACGGGCTTCGGCGCGCTGCTGGTCGGCGTGCACGACGGCGCGGGCAAGCTGCGCTACGCCGGCAAGGTGGGGACCGGCTTCACGCAGAAGACGCTCGACGCGGTGATGCAGGCGCTGCGCAAGCGCGCGACGGACAAGCCCGCGTTCGTCGATCCGCCGACCGGCGCCGAGGGACGGCGGGCGCACTGGGTGAAGCCCGATCTCGTGGCGGAAGTGCAGTTCACCGAATGGACGCGGGACAACACGCTGCGCCATCCCTCGTTCCAGGGACTGCGCAAGGACAAGCCCGCGCGCGACGTCGTGCGCGAGTTCCCGGGCGAGGCGGCGGAGGAGACCGAAGCGCCGGCAGCTCGAACCCAGCGGCGGAGCGCTCACGCCGACGCGGTGTCCACGCGCGCGAGGACGTTGCCCAAGGCCGCGGCCAAGGGCTCACGCGATGCGCCCAACGCCGCGACCAAGGATTCGCCCGATGCGACGCGAGACGCATCGTCCGTGGCCGGCGTCGCGCTCAGCAACCCCGAGAAGCTGCTCTATCCGGAAGCGAAGATCACCAAGCGCGAGCTCGCCGAGTATTACGCGGCGATCGGCGACTGGATGGTGCCGCACTTGGAGAACCGCCCGCTCACGCTCGTGCGCTGTCCCAACGGCTGGAACGCGCACTGCTTCTACCAGAAGCACGTGAAGGAGGCGCTCGGTCCGTTCCTGAAGGCGGTCGACGTGCGCGAAGCCGGCGGTGTCGCGCACTACATGATGGCCAACTCGGTCGGCGCGGTCGTGTCGCTGCTGCAGATGGGCGTGCTCGAGATCCACCCCTGGGGCTCGCGCAAGGAGAACCTCGACGAGCCCGATCGCATCGTCATGGATTTCGACCCGGACGAGGCCCTGCCGTGGTCGACGCTCGTCGAAGCGGTGACGGTGCTGCGCAAGCTGCTCGATACGCTGGGACTTCGGGGCTTTCTCAAGACGACTGGCGGCAAGGGCCTGCACGTCGTGCTGCCGATCGCGCCGCGGCACGACTGGCCGACGATCACCGCGTTCACCAAGGCGATCGCCGATCTCATGGTGATGAGCTTTCCGGACCGTTTCACCGCCAAGCTCAACAAGGCGACGCGCACGGGAAAGATCCTGGTCGATTACCTGCGCAACGCCGAGGGCGCGACGGCGATCGCCCCCTACTCGCTCCGCGCGAAGAAGAACGCGCCGGTCTCGATGCCCATCTCGTGGGAGGAGCTGAAGCGCGACGTGCGCTTCGACTGCTTCAACGTGCGCAACGCGGCCGCGCGCCTGAAAACGCAGAAGCGCGACCCCTGGGCGGAGTTCCTCGAGGTCGACCAGGCCATCACGCCGCAGATGATGCGCAGCGTGGGCATGAAGGCTTGAGCCGTCAGCCGAGCACGCGCGTCAGGAAGACGCTGTTCGGGTCGTCGCGGTAGTCGCCGAACGGCGGGCAATAGGTGAAGCCGAAGCTCTCGTAGAGCCTGCGTGCCGGCTCGAACGCCGGCTGCGAGCCGGTCTCGAGGCTGAGACGTGCATAGCGGCGCCGCTGCGCCTCGCCGATGATGTGCTCGAGCATAGCCCGTGCAACGCCCTTGCGCCGGTGGTCCATGGCGGTGCGCATCGACTTGATCTCGCCGTGCGAGCGATCGAGCTCCTTCAGCGCGCCGCATCCGAGCAGCTCGCCGTCCGACCAGAGGGTCCAGAACGTCACGTCGGGCTTGCGCAGCGACGTGAGATCGAGCGCGTGCACGCTCTCGGGCGGCGACAGCTCGTACATGTTGCGCAGGTGCTCCTCGAGGAGCGCATGGATCGCCGGTCCGGTGAGATCATCGAGTCGAATCTCCATGCAATGCCTAGATCGGCGTGAGGTCGTGCTGCTTCAGCGGCAGCGAACGGATCCGCTTGCCGGTCGCCGCGAACAACGCGTTGCACACCGCGGGCGCGAGGCCCAGTATGGCCGGCTCGCCGTGTCCGCCCCAGAAGCCGCCGGAAGGCACGAGCACCGTCTCGACCTGCGGGATCTCGTCGATGCGCGGAAGGCGGAAGTCGTGGAAATTCGATTCCACGATGCGGCCGTCCTTCACGTTGTTCTCCTGGTAGAGGATGCTGCCGAGCCCGTACACCACGTTGCTCTCGGCCTGCGCGCGGCAGGTATCGGGATTGACCACGTAGCCCGAGTCGATGGCGATCACCACGCGCTTGACCTTCACCTCGCCTGCCGGCGTGAGCGCGAGCTCCGCGACGAGCGCCGTGTAGCTGCCGAAGCCGTCGGCGACGGCGACGCCGCGATACAGTCCCGCGGGCAGCGGCGCCGACCAGTTCGCCGCCTTCGCCACCGCCTCGAGCACGCGTCGGTTCTTGTCGGCGGGATCGAGCATCGCCCGACGGAATTCGACGGGATCCTTGCCCGCGACCGCCGCGAGCTCGTCGATGAAGCATTCGCGGTAGTAGGAATTCTGCTGTCCCGGCGCGCGCCAGTAGCCGACCGGCACGTGGCCGTTGCGCATGGCGTAGTCGACGCGCTGGTGCGGCACGCCGTACGGCATGTCGCTGAACGAGCGCACGGCCGGCCCGTCAATGGCGTTGCGCGACGGCGCATTGCGCGCGAACACGCTCTGGATCGACGGACACGCGATCGTCGTGTGCATGGCCGTCACCTTGCCCTGCGCATCGAGGCCCGCTTTGATGCGCACGAGGCTGGCCGGACGATAGAAGCCGTGCTGCATGTCCTCTTCGCGCGACCAGATCATCTTCACCGGCACGCCGGGCATCGCCTTGGCGATGGCGACGCCCTGGCGCACGAAGTCCTGCGGCGCGCCGCGGCGCCCGAAGCCGCCGCCGCACATCATCTTGTGCACCTCGATCTTCTCGAGCGGCAGTCCCGACACGTCCGCCGCAGCGGTCATCGACGCCTCGCCGTTCTGCGTCGATGTCCACACCTCGAGCGTACCGTTCGGCTTGAACCACGCGGTGCAGGTCTGCGGCTCCATCGTGGCGTGATTGAGGTACGGCGACTGGTATTCCGCCTCGACGACCTTCGCCGCGGACGCGAGCGCGGCAGGCGCATCGCCCATCTTGCGCGCCTGCGGAAGATCCGCGGCCGCGAGACCCTCGCGGAACATGGTGGCGATGGCCTGGTTGTCGACGTGCTCATGGCCGGCGCTGTCCCAGTCGATCTTCACCTGCTTGAGCGCCTGGTTCGCCCGCCACCAGTTGTCGGCGACGACCGCGACGAAATCGTCTTCCCGCACGACTTTCTTCACGCCGCGCATCGCAAGCGCGGCGGACGGATCGACGTCCTTCACCTTGCCGCCGAACACCGGGCATTGCGCGATCGACGCGTGCAGCATGCCAGGGAGCGTCACGTCGACGGCATAGACGGGCTTGCCGCGCACCTTGTCGGGAATGTCGAGGCGGTGCACGGGCTTGCCGGCGATCTTCCATTGCCCCGGGTCGCGCAGTGTCACGTCGGTCGGCGGCGTCACGCTGGCCGCGGCAGCCGCGACCTGCCCGTAGCGCAGCGAGCGGCCGCTCGACGCGTGCGTGATGACGCCGCTCGCCGCGGTGCACTGCGACGCGTCGACCTTCCATCGCGCCGCGGCTGCGCCGACGAGCATCTCGCGCGCGGTCGCGCCGGCCTTGCGCAGGTAGGCCTGAGACGAGCGGATGCCCTGGCTGCCGCCGGTGGACATCGATCCCCAAACGCGATTGCGCCGGAAATGCTCGTTGGGCGACGCGAACTCCGCGCTCACCTTCGACCAGTCGCAGTCGAGCTCTTCGGCCACGAGCTGCGCGAGCGCGGTATAGGAGCCCTGCCCCATCTCCGAGCGGGCGATCCGGATCACGACGCGATCGTCGGGATGGATGACGATCCACGCGTTGACCTCGGTTGCGGACGCGCCGCCCGCCGCATTCGAAGCCAGCGGAAAAGAGAACTGCAGCGCGAGGCCGCCGCCCGCCGCGGAGGAAACCTTCAGGAAATCACGCCGGGAAATCGTCATGGCGACCTCCTCACGCCTTGGCGGTGAGTGCAGTCGCATCACCGGCCGCGGCGTGTATCGCCTTGCGCACGCGAAGGTAAGTGCCGCAGCGGCAGAGATTCGTCATCGCGGCATCGATGTCCGCATCGGTCGGGTGCGGCTTCGCCGACAGCAGCGCGGCCGCCGCCATGATCATGCCGGTCTGGCAGTAACCGCACTGCGGGACTTCGTGCTCGATCCACGCTTTCTGCACGCGATGCAGGCCGGTCGCGGAAAGCCCTTCGATGGTCACGATCTTCTTGCCGAGCGCCTGCGATGCCGGCATCGAGCACGACCGCACCGGCTCGCCATCGACGTGCACCGTGCATGCTCCGCAAAGGCCCACGCCGCAGCCGTATTTCGCGCCCGGGAGCCCGAGCTCGCCGCGCAACACCCACAACAGCGGCATTTCCGGCTCGACATCGACCGAGCGAGCGCGGCCGTTCACATTCAGGGTGATCATGCAGGAGGTCTCCGGTGATCGCGCGGGCACCCGCGCGAACGTCGGCCAGTCTAGCGCCGCCGCGCGGCAGGGTCCATATCACTTACCTGACGAGCGCCTTGTACATGACGAGCGTGTCGACGTAGCCCGCCCGCGCATGTCGAAACGCGCCCGGCAGCCGGCCGATGATGGAGAAGCCGAGGCGCTGCCACAGCCGAACGGCGCGCTCGTTCGTGACGACGACGCTGTTGAACTGCATCGCACGAAATCCCAGCGCGATGGCCGTGGCCTGCGAGTGCTCGCACATCAGCGTCGCCACGCCGCGCCCCTGCGCGCGTGCCGCGACGACATAACCGCAGTTGCAGACGTGCGCCCCGAGTCCCGGCTGGTTCGGCTTGATGTAGTACGTGCCGACGATCGCGCCGTCCTGCTGCTCCGCGACGAACGTCGCGGCGGGACGCTCGATCCACGCCTCGCGTATCTCGGCTTCGCTGCTCGAGGGCGCGAACGTGTACGTGTCCCCGGCGGCGAAGGTATCGCGCAGGATCGGCCAGACCTGCGCCCAGTCGGCTTCGCGGAATTCGCGGATGCGGTACGCGTCGCTCATGCGGCGATCTACGGCTTCAGCAGCCGCTGCGCGAGCTCGTCGAGGATCGGGCGCTGGCTCGCGAGCAATTTGGCGGCCGCGACGTCGAGATCGAACCACGCCGCGCGATCGACCTCGGGGAAGGACTCCACGCGTCCCGAGCGCGGGGGCCATTCCATCGCGAACGTGTTGCTACGCATCGTCGACGCGTCGAAGTCGGCTTCCGCGGCGAACGCATGGATCGTCTTGCCGCCGCGCTGGCGCACGGGTGCCAGGGGCGTGAGCGGCGCGTCGAGCGCGAAGCCCGTCTCCTCGAGGAGCTCACGCCGCGCGACCGCTTCGGGCGTCTCACCCTCCTCGAACTCGCCCTTGGGCAGCGACCAGGCGCCCTCGTCCTTGCGCTGCCAGAACGGTCCGCCCGGATGCACCAGCAGCACTTGCGGCACCCCGTCGCGGAAGCGATAGAGCAGCACGCCTGCACTGCGGCGCGCGCGGGCGCGTGCCTCGCCGCGATGCCCGGCGGCGCTCAATGCAGCCGGCGCCCTTCGCGCAGCATCGAGGCGAGCGCCTCCGGCGAGACGGGCCGGCTGAAATAGAAGCCCTGGATCTCGTCGCAGGTGTTGCGCTTCATGAATTCGCATTGGGCCGCGTTCTCCACACCTTCGGCGGTAACGTCGAGCTGGAGGCTCCGCGCGAGCGATATGACCGCGCGCGCGATCGCGGCGTCGCCGGGATTGGTGTCGACGTTGCGCACGAACGACTGGTCGATCTTCAGGCCGTCGAGCTGGAAGCGCTTCAGGTAGCCGAGGTTCGAGTACCCGGTACCGAAGTCGTCCACGGAAAACCGCACGCCAAGCTCGCGCAGGAGCGACATGATGTCGATCACTCGCTCGGCGTTGCGCGCCATCGCGCTTTCGGTGATCTCGAGCTCGAGCAGGTTGCCGGGAAGCCGCGTCGCGTCGAGCGCCGCCGCGACCGTCTCCACGAGATCGGGCTGCAGGAACTGGCGCGCCGAAACGTTCACGGAGATCGTCACCGGAGGCAGCCCCAGCGATTGCCATGCGACGCTCTGCTCGCACGCCGTGCGCAGCACCCACGCGCCGATCGGCAGTATCGTGCCGGCCTCCTCCGCCACGGGGATGAATGTCGACGGGGACACTTCACCGAGCTCGGGATGGTCCCAGCGCAGCAGCGCCTCGACGCCGGCGATGCTGCCCGTCGCGAGCTGCACCTTGGGCTGGTAGACGAGGCGAAGCTGACCCGCCGCGAGCGCGCCGGCGAGCTGCGACTCGAGCCGAGCGAGTCGCTGCAGCTCCGCGCTCATCTCGGGCGTGAAGAACTGCGCGCCGCCGGGGCTGGTGCGCTTCGCCCGCCGCATGGCGAGCTCGGCGTTGCGCAGGAGCGTCTCGGCGGTCTCGCCGTTCGCGGGATACACGGCGATGCCGATGCTGCTGCGCACGTGCACCGCACCGCCGTCCAGGCGTATCGGCTCCCCGAGCGCGGCGAGGAGCCGCTGCACCAGCGAGTAGCAGTCGGAGAGCTTGTCGAGATCGGGGGCGAGTACCACGAACTCGTCGCCGCTCACGCGCGCGACCGTGTCGCCGTCCCGCACGCCGCGCCGCAGGCGCGCGGCAACCTCGACCAGCACCGCATCGGCCCCGTGGGGCCCGAGGGCCTCGTTCAGCACCTTGAACCGATCGAGGTCGACATAGAGGACCGCCGCGCGCGCCGAGGCGCGGCGCGCGTGCTGAACCGCCTGCACCACGCGGTCCATCATGAGCGTGCGATTGGGCAGCTCGGTGAGCGCGTCGTGCGTCGCGAGGTACCGGATGCGCGACTCGAAGCGCTTGCGCTCGGTGATGTCGTTCAGGATCTTCAGGACGCACGCACGCCCTTCGAACTCGATGAGCTCCGCACTCATCGCGATGTCGCGAAGCTCGCCCGACGCGACGCGCATGCGCGCCTCGTGGTCGCGCACCCGCCGCTCCCGCTCCAGCAGCGCCACGAATTCACCGCGATCCTCCGGGCCGGACCAGGCGCCCAGCTCGATCGTCGTGCGACCGATCAGCGCTTCGCGCGGCTGGCCCATGAGCACGCAGTACGCGTCGTTCACCGCGACCAGACGACCTTCATCGAGCGTCGAGATCTCGGTTGCCACCGGCGTGGCGTCGAAGATCTTCTGGAAGCGCTCGTACCCGCGTTCCGCCTCGCGCACCGCGTGCCGGCGCGCATCCTCCCGATCGAGGCTGTCCAGCGCGAACGAGAGATGCGCGACCATCTCGTCGACCAGCTCGATCACCGGCGCGTCGAAGAAATCCTGCTGCCCCACGTGCAGGCTCAGCGCGCCGATGACCTCGCCGCCGAGCCGAATGGGAAATGCCGCCGTGGCGCGGGAGCCGAGCGCGCGTGCCCGGTCGCGCCAGGGCTGCGTTGCCGGATCGGCGTAGAGGTCATTGGTGACGTAGTGGCGCCCCGTCCGGATCACCGTGGCGACGGGTCCCCGCCCTTCGGCAACGCCGGGATCGAGCGGAATGCGCAGCCCCGGGATGAACCGCTCGGCGCTGCCGGCCCACGCGACGGGCGCGGCGGCCCCGTCCTGCACGAGGGCGACGTAGGCGAGCGTCGCGGCCCCGTGATCGACGCAGATGCGACAGATCTCCCAGAGCAGCGGCTCGCGCTCGCGCGCGCGCAGGATGGCCCCGTTGGTGCGGGACAGGGCAGCGTAGAAATCGGCGGTTGGACGATTTCGCTCGCGCATGAGGCCGCACGCCGCAGTCCGGCTCGAGAGCGCATGCGGGATGCCGCGCGCGCGAGGTCCTGGCGTGCCTTCCGTCTCACGATAGCAAAAAACGGCGCGGCGGTTCCACCGCATGCGCCGGACGCGGGCGCGATGCCCTTCAGCGGGCGTCCGCAGGTTGGTGCGCGCGCACGCGGCCCGGGTTCCGCCGGGGCGCTAAACGGTCGGGTCGTTGGCGGGCGGCTTCTGGCGCTCGAGGTAATGCCGAACGCGCTCGGCGAGCGGCCCCACGGCGGCCACGGCCTGACCGAGGTCGCCACGCGTGCAGCCGAGGGCCGTGGTCCAGTAGCGGACGTCGTCCTGGTCGCTGAGATCGACGCGCATGGGGTCCTTGGGACCCTGCGCGGGCTGTAGGGTCATGCTCGCTCCGCACGCTGGCGAGCCAGCATAGGCGCGATGCGCGGCGGATAGCATCGGCGCGCGTCCGAGGACGGCGTCGGACAAACGCGCGGCGTGCCTCCTACGTCGCGTCGTCGGAGTCGCTACGCGGCGCGTGCGAGCCGTGCGACAGCGACGCGTTGAGCGCGGTCGCGAGCGCGGCTTCGCCGCTCACGAGCGCGTTCCATGCAAGCTCGAGTCCCTTGCGGCGACCTTTGCGGACCAGTTTCAGCCCATCGGGCGCGATGGTGAGCGTGTACGTCTCGCCTGCGATCTCGAGTTCGCGCCGCAGCGGGCCTTCGAGGCGTGTCGTCATGGTTCACCGTAGCCGATCTCGCGCAGGAATGCGCGTCTGTCCTGCGTTCCGACATGCTCGGCGACGAGCGCGACGAACTCGTCGGCGCTGTGCGCCTGCTGCGCGGCCTTGCGCGCCAGCACGCGCGCGATGGGCCCGAGATACACGGCGAGCCGCGCCGTGGTCTGATCGACGAACGCCGGCTCGAGCGGCCGCGGCACGGCGATCCCGCGCGAGCCGGTCGCATGACGCGCATCGGCGGGACGCGTGCCGGTGCGCGCGGACGCCGTGCCCGAGCGCATCGACGGCGCGGTGTACGGACCGCTCGCTTCGCCGACCGCGGGCTGCTCGATGAAGCGCTGTCGCCGCTCCGGGTCCTGGATATGTTGCGCGAGCATCGCGTACAGCTGGTGGACGTCGTGCGCCTGCGGCGCCGCCTGCCGCACCATGAGCTTGGCCATCGGTCCGACGAAGTGCGCAAGCTGCCGCTCCACCGTCGTGAGCACCGTGTCGTCCCATACGAGCGGCTCGGGGTGCAGCGTCACGTCCTCGAGATTGACGACCGTTGCCTCGCCGGACGCCGATGGCGGCGCAACCTCTCCGGCCGCGAGCCGCAGCGCGACGCTGAACGCGCGCGCATTCTGGAAGCGCTGGTCCGGGTCCTTGGCGAGCGCGGCCGAGACGACGGCGTCGACCGCGGAGGACAGGGGCAGCAGGCTGACCTGCGACGGCGGCGTGGGCTCCTGATGGCAGATCTGGTAGGCGATCGTCTCCACCGCGCCGGCGAATGGCTTGCGCCCGGTGAGGAGCTCGTAGAAGACGACACCCGCGCTGAAGAGGTCCGACCGGTGGTCGCTCGGCCGCCCCTGGCATTGCTCGGGCGACATGTACGACGGCGTGCCCATCACGAGGCCGGTCATCGTCAGGCTCGACGTGTCGATGCGCGCGATGCCGAAATCCGCGACCTTGAGCACGCCGTCGTTGGTGAGGATCAGATTGGCGGGCTTGACGTCGCGGTGGACCACACCGCGGCTGTGCGCGTAGTCGAGCGCGCTCAGAAGCTGCGTCATGATCGCGACGAGCTGCGACACCTCGAACTGCGCGCGACGGGTCAGGTACTCGCGCAGCCCCGTCCCGTCGACGTACTCCATCGCGATGTACGCGACCTTGTCGTCCTCGCCGTATTCGTAGATGCCGATGATGTTCGGATGATGCAGCCGGCCCGCGGCACGCGCCTCGTTGCGGAATCGCGCGAGGAACTGCTCGGCGATGTCCGAGTCCATCAGATCCTTGCGCACCGTCTTGATGGCGACCGCGCGCTCGATGTGCGGGTCGGTCGCCTTGTAGACGACCCCCATCGCGCCCTTGCCGAGGACGCCCTGGATGTCGTACTTGCCGAGCTTGACCGGATCCGTCATCACGATCCGCGGCTCACGTATCCAGCATCTTCATCGCCTGGACGAGGCTCGTCTTCATCCGTCCCAGCGCATCGGTGAGGACACCGATCTCGTCGTTCGAGTGGCTCTTGAACTCGCCGGCCTCGAAGTTGCCGAGGCTCACCTGGTCGGCGACCGACGCGAGCTTCGTCACCGGCCGGATGACCATGAAGTGCAGCATCGCGTTCAGCAGCACGAACGCCACGAGGAAGATGCCGGCGAGCGACAGCATGAACGTGCGGAACACGTGATTGGCGCGCTGGATCGGCACCGACATCGGAACGGACACGAGCTGCGCACCGATGATCTCGTTCATCTTCCAGCCGAAGCCGTTGGCGCCGCCATACACGTCGAGCATGGTCTTGGGCGCGGTTTCCGCCGTGTTGTGGCACGCGAGGCACGCCGGGTCGGTGATCTGGATCGGCCGCGCGAGGTAGAGCGCCGGTCCGGTCGGCGTGTCGCGCTCGCCGACGAGCTCCGCGGTCGCGGGGTTCTGCCGGAACGCCTGCACGACGTCGGCCTCCCAGTCGCTCGCGCGGTCGCGCGGGTTCGTCGGATTGAGCGTCGCTTCCTTGTAGCCGTAGTCGGGATGCTTCTTGCGCAGGTCGTTGAACACTTCGGTCGCCGCGAACGCCGGGACGGTCTGGGGCAGGAACGTGTACTTCAGCTGCGTCTCGAGCAGCGGCTTGATCTGCTTGCTCGTATAGGTGCGTGACGACAGCGCCGCTTCCATCATGAGGCGTGCGTTCTGCACGATCTCCTCGCGTGCGTTCGCCTGCAGCACGCGGTGCGACACGAGGGCCGCGACGCCGACGCCGATCACGAAGATCGCGAGCAGCACGAGGTTGAATTTCCAGACCAGCTTCACTCGCATCTCCCTGGGGCGGATGGCCGCGGCTCTGCAGCTCTCACTGATAGCGTTCGGGATGCAGCAAGCGATCCCAGTCGGGATACGCCGCCGCGCGGCCCTCGGCGCCGGCGCGGAACGCCGGATCGGACAGGCGCGACTGCAGGCGCCTCATGAATTGCGCACGGTACGGGCCCGAGAGCCACGGCTCCGCTTCGGTGTACGTGATCACCGTCCCCGCCTTCAGCGTCGGCGCGGGGCCGCCGTAGCGCGCGCGAAGCCGCGGCAACGGGTCGGTGAACCCGCGCGGCATGCTGGCGACGACCGCAGGCTGTGCGCGCGTATCCACGGTAAACGGCTTGTCGCCCGTTCTACTCCACCACTCGCCCGCGTGCGCCTCGCGCGGCGGCGACTTCACGCCGCTCGCCGCCACCTTCGCCGTACCGGTTTCCACGAACATCTGCATCGAGTCGGGATCGGCCTTCACGACAACGATGGCGTCGACGAGATCGACCGTTCCCTGCGGCAGCCGCAGGCGCAGGCCGGCAGCGTCGCCCGCGGCCTTCACCCAGCCGCGCAGGATCATCCACTCGCTCGCAGGCGCCGACTTTCCGTCGCCGGACTGCGAGCCCGCGAAGGCGGACGCCGGTCCCGCGACGTTCAGCGTGCCGCCGCGCGTCATCTCGACCTGGGTGACGGCGCCATCCGGCACGTCCAGAACGTCGCCGTCCTGCATGTGCACGCCGGGCACCGGCTTCACCCAGCTGACGCCGCGCAGCACGCGCGCATTGCCTTCGACGATCGTGTAGATGCCGGCATCCGCCGCGCCGACGGGCAGCGCCTGCGCCGCCAGCCACACGAGCACGGACACGCAAACGAACTTCATCGACGCCGCGCCGGGAGGCGCACACCAAGGGTGCGGCGATATTAGGTGGCCCCGCCCGGCCCGTCAACGCGCTGCGGACGGGGTTTTCCGCAGGGCAGAGCCGCCATATTCCGCTGGCGACCGACGGAATGCCGGCGTGCCGCCGCATAGGGCGCCTTTATAATGCAAGCAGTTACATTTCCCGTGGCGCCTGATGAGCACGTCCTCCTCGGAGCTGGCCGTCCTCTTTGCCGATGTCAGCGGCAGCACCCGGCTATACGAGGAGCTCGGCGACGAGCAGGCGCTGTCGACGATCGCGCGCTGCCTGGCGGTGGTCAAGGCCGCCTGCGACGGGCACCAGGGCCGCGTGATCAAGACGATCGGGGACGAGGCCATGGCGGTCTTTCCCGCGGCGGACCACGCCGCCGAAGCCGCCGCGGAGATCCAGGCGCGCATCGCCGAAGAGCCGGCGGCGGGCACGCAGCGCCTCGCGCTTCGTGTCGGCTTCCACTACGGGCCGGCCCTCGAGACCGAAGGCGACATCTTCGGCGATTCGGTGAACCTCGCCGCGCGCCTCGTCGACGTCGCCAATCGCGCGCAGGTCATCACGTCGGCGGAGACCGCGGCGGCCCTGTCGCCCTGGCTGCGGGCGCGCACCCGCGAGCTCGACGCGCTCACCGTGAAGGGCAAGCTTCGCGACATCCGCATCTTCGAGCTCCTGTGGCAGGACGCGCCCGAGGATCTGACGGCGCTCGCCACGCGCCATGTCACCGCGCCCGTGCACATCCGGTTGCGCCACGGCGCGCGCGAGATCGTGCTCGGCGAGAGCGATCCGGCGCTCACACTCGGCCGCGACGCGCAGAACGACGTCGTCATCGCCGACCGCATGGCCTCGCGCATGCACGCGCGCATCGAGCGGCGCAGCGGCAAGTTCGTGCTGACCGACCACAGCTCCAACGGGACGTTCGTCATGATCGATGGCGAAGCGCCCATCCAGGTGCGGCGCGAGGAGCTCGTGCTGCGCGGGCGCGGTCGCATCGGCTTCGGACACGCCGTGCAGGCCGACAACGAGGAGCACCTCGCGTTCGCCTGCGATGAGTGACCCGATGCGCCCACGGCACGCGTAGCGGTAGCCGGAACGCCGACGCCACGCCACGGGTCATACCGCCATGCAACTCGTTTGCGCCAGCTGCGGCACGAAGAACCGCGTCAGGGACGAGCGTCTGCACGACGGCCCGAAGTGCGGGCAGTGCGGCGCGCCGCTCATGCCGGGCGCGCCGATGGAACTCGCGGGCGAGCGGCTCGCCTCCTTCGTCGCGGGAACCGAGCTGCCCGTGGTCGTGGACTTCTGGGCCGACTGGTGCGGGCCTTGCAAGATGATGGCGCCGGCGTTCGCGGACGCGGCGCGCCAGCGTCCCGACGTGCGCTTCGTGAAGGTCGACACCGACCGCGCGCCCGAGGTGTCGCAGCGCCACGGCATCCGCGGCATTCCGACGCTCATGCTGTTCAGCGGCGGCGCGGAGAAGGCGCGCGTCTCCGGTGCGATGTCGGCCTCGCAGCTGATCGGCTGGCTCGACCAGCAGCTGCGCGCCTGAAGGGCGTCTACTCCGGCTTCATGCCGGCCGCGCGCGCGATCTTGCCGAGCCGCTCGCGCTCGCCGTTCACGAACGCGACGAATTCCTGCAGCGTGTAAGGCGCGGGCTCGATCCCGCTCGGCACGAGCTTGTCGGCGAACGCCTTGCTCTCGACGGCGGCGAGCAGCTCGGCGTTCATCTTCTCCAGCACGTCGTTCGGCGTGCCGGCGGGCGCGAAGAGGCCGGCCCAGTGGCCGATGCGCACGCCCGTAAAGCCTTGCTCGATCGCGGTGGGAATCGACGGATACGACGTGATGCGCTTTTCGTACGTCGTTGCGAGCGCCTTGAGCTGACCGGCCTTGACGTAAGGCAGCACCACGATGCTCGCTTCCGACGTTGCGGGCACGGTGCCCGACAGCACCGCCGTCACGCTTTCGCTGCCGCTCTTGAACGGCACGATCACGAGGTTCGAGACACCGGCCTCCTTCAGCATCTCGGCGACGAAGTGCGGCGTGCTGCCGCTGCCCGCGGTCGCCCAGTTCACGCCCTTGTCGCCCGCGCTCCTGGCCCACGCGACGAACTCCTTCAGGTTGCTCGCCGGAACGCTCGGGTTCACGACGATCACCGACGGCGCGATCGCGATCATGCCGACCGGCACGAGCTCCTTGTCCTCGTACGGCAGGCTCTTGTTGAGCATGCTGTTGGTGACCACACCCGCGGCGCCGATGAGGAACGTGTATCCGTCGGGTTTCGCCTTCGCGACGTACGCCGTGCCGACGATGGCGCCCGCACCGGGCTTGTTCTCGATCACGATCGGCTGCCTGAGGCGCTGGCTCACCGCCTCGGCGGCCGCGCGCGCGATGAGGTCGTTCGCGCCGCCCGGCGCGAACGGCACGATCCATCGGATCGCATGATCGGGCCACGCCGCATGCGCGGACGCGACGACGAGCAACGCGGCGATGCCGCACAACGCTCGCAGCATGCCGACGCGCGACATGGTCATCGGCTCTGCCATCATCCGTTCGACGGCCGGCGCAGCGGCGGTCGACGCCCGAGCTCGACCTCGAGCGTCTGGCGCTTGCCGTCGCGCACGATATCGACCGGCACCGTCGTCCCCGGCTCCATCTCGAGCACCGCTCCGAGCAGATCCTCGGGCTCGTCGATGGCGCGTTCCCCGAGCTTCACGATCGCATCGCCCGGCGCGATGCCCGCCTTGTCCGCGGGACCTCGCCGCTGCACCGCGACCACCATCGCGCCTTTCTGGCCTGCGGGGGTCGGTTGCGTCGAAACGCCGAGGAAGCCGCGCGCCACGCGGCCCGTCTTCTCGAGGCTCGCGATGACTTTCTGCGCGAGATCGACAGGAATGGCGAAGCCGATGCCTTCCGATCCTCCGCCGCGCGAGAGGATCGCCGAGTTGATGCCGACGAGCTTGCCCGCGGTGTCGATCAGCGCACCGCCCGAGTTGCCGGGGTTGATCGCCGCATCGGTCTGGATGAAGTTCTCGACCGGATTGATGCCGATGCCGCGGCGCCCGAGCGCGCTCACGATGCCCTGGGTCACCGTTTGTCCCACGCCGAGCGGGTTGCCGACGGCGAGGACGACGTCGCCGACGGCAAGCGACTTGATGTCGGCGACCTCGATCGGATGCAATCCGCTCGGATCGACCGCGAGCAGCGCGAGATCCGAGTCGGGATCCACACCGAGCACCTTGGTGGGACGCAGCGTGCCATCCGGCGTCGCGACGGCAAGCTCCGTCGCGCCTTCGACCACGTGATTGTTGGTGACGATGTGACCGTTCGCGTTGATCACCACGCCCGAGCCGAGCCCCTGGCTCAGCAACTGCCGCCCGCCGAGCCCGAGCGGTCCGACAGTCGCGGTGCGCGCCGAATACACCGTGACCACCGACGGTGCGGCGCGCTCGACGGCGAGCCGGTAGCTGATCGACAGATTGGCCGCGGCGGTGGCGGCGGCCGGTGCATTGCGCGGCGGCTCGGGCGCCGGTGCCGGTGCGGCCGCCGGCGCCGCTGCGGGCGGCATCGCGATCACTGCGTTCGATCGCGCGGCGTGCTGTCCCGCCCAGTAGCCGGCCAGGGCCGCTATCGCGATCTGCAGCACAAATGCCAGGAGCCGGCTCATGGGCGCATTCGTTCAGAAAGCGTCTGCGAAGCGCAGCGCGCGGGACACGAGCCGTGAGCTTACTCCAGGTGCCGACCGCGCCCTGCCGCTTGCAATCGCCGTCCGCGTCACCATCTCACCTTTGCATTCTGCCGCCGGATCGCATGCTTCGTCGCTACGTCCTCGTCGTCCTGCTGCACGCGTACATCGGCGTGCGCATCCTCCCTGCGCTTCACGCGTGGAGCCCTGCATGGCTCGTGACGCTCGCCTGGCTCCTCGTGTCGGCAGTCGTCATGCCGCTGGGTTTCGCCGCGCGGCGCGTTCGGCGACAGCCGCTTTCCGATCGGATCGCATGGGTCGGTCTCGTTGCCATGGGGTCGTTCTCGTCGCTGTTCGTGCTGACCCTGGTGCGAGACGTGGCGTTGATCGTTTCTCACGTCCTGCCGGCTGCCTGGTTCGACGCGGCAACGGCTGCGACGTTCACCCACGCCTCGGCGCTCGGCGTGCCCGTCCTCGCCGCGGTGATGACGCTCGTGGGCTTCATCAACGCACGCCGACGCGCGCGCGTGCGTCGCGTCGACGTGCCGATCGAGGGACTTCCCGCTTCGCTGGACGGCTTCACGATCGCGCAGATCAGCGACCTCCACGTCGGCCCCACCATCAAGCGGCGCTACGTCGACGCGGTGGTCGAAGCGGTCAATGCCATCGGCGCGGACCTGATCGCGGTCACCGGCGATCTCGTCGACGGCGGTGTCGCGCAGCTTCGCGGTCACACCGAGCCGCTGCGCAGGCTCAGCTCGCGCTACGGGACCTATTTCGTCACCGGCAACCACGAGTATTACTCCGGCGTGCAACCGTGGCTCGCCGAGTTGCGAAGGCTGGGGTTTCGGGTACTGCTGAACGAGCACGTCGTCCTTCGTCACCGCGACGCGAAGCTGGTGCTTGCGGGCGTCACCGACTACAGCGCGCACCATTACCACGCGACGCATCGCAGCGATCCCGCGGCTGCGCTCGCGGGCGCGCCGAGCGACGCGGCGCTGCGCGTGCTGCTCGCCCACCAGCCCGCGAGCGCGTTCGATGCCTCGCGCGCCGGATTCGACCTCCAGCTGTCGGGACACACCCACGGGGGCCAGTTCGTGCCCTGGAACTGGTTCGTGCGCTTCTGGCAACCGTTCACGGCAGGCTTGCACCGGCTGGGCCGGCTGTGGGTGTACGTCAGCCGTGGAACCGGCTACTGGGGACCGCCCAAGCGCCTCGGCGCTCCCTCGGAGATCACGCGCCTGCGTCTCGTCGCCGCGTAACGCGAGGAAGCGCATTCGGCTAGACTTGCGATCGTGGCCACGCCGCTCGCCGACGTTCTCCCACGATTCTTCGCCGACTCGCCGCTGCGGCATGCCGCCTTCCGGCTGTTCTACTTCGGTTCGATCGGCGCGGCCGTCGGCTACACCATGCAGGCCACGGTGGCCGCATGGCTCATGGCGACGCTGACGCCGTCCGCGTTCATGGTCGCGCTCGTGCAGACCGCGAGCACCGCGCCCTCGATGCTGTTCGGCCTCTTCGCCGGCGCGCTCGCGGACATCGTCGACCGGCGGCGCATCATCATCGTGTCGCAGGTCATGCTCGCTGCCACGTCCGTTCTCCTCGGGCTCGCCACCGTGTCCGGCATCATCGGGCCGAGCGGGCTTCTCATGCTGACGTTCGTGATCGGCGCCGGCTTCGCGTTCTACCAGCCCGCGCAGGGCGCGAGCGTCAACGAGATGGTGTCGCGCGCAGAGCTCGCGCGCGCCGTCGCGCTGGGGTCGGTCGCGTTCAACGTCGCGCGCGCGATCGGGCCCGCGCTCGCGGGCGCGCTTGCGGCGTGGATCGGCACCGGCAGCGCGCTGCTCGCGAGCAGCGTGTTCTTCGTGCCGATGATCCTCGCGGCGCTGCGCTGGCAAGTGCGCGCGATCATGCTGCCCGGAACGCCGGAGACGCTGCTGTCGGGCGTGCGCAGCGGGCTGCGATACGCGCGCCATTCGGCCCCGATGCGCTCGTTCATCGTGCGCAATTTCACGTTTGCCGCCTGCGCGAGCTCGTTCTGGGCGCTGCTGCCGGTGATCGCGCGCGATCAGCTCGGCCTCGGCGCGGGCGGCTTCGGCCTGCTCTCGGCGGCGTTCGGCATCGGCGCGATCGTGGGCGCCCTCGCGATACCCGGACAGTTGCAGCGTCATCCGCTCAATACCGTCGTCGAGACCGGCGTGGTGCTGTGGATCGTCGCGACGCTCCTGATCGCGGCCACGAGCTACACGGCGCTCGCGCTGATCGGCGCGTTCGGCGCCGGCATGGCGTGGGTGACGGTATTCGCGAGCCTCTCGGCCGGCACGCAGAGCGCGGCGCCGGCGTGGGTGCGCGCGCGCGCCCTCGGCATGAACCTCGTCGCCGTGCAGGCGAGCCTCGCGATCGGCAGCGCGCTATGGGGCGCGTTCGCGTCGGGGACCGGAACGCACATCGCGCTCGCGGTCTCCGCCGCCTTCATGGTCGTGCTCTACGCGTTCAACCGGCGCGTGCGCGTGCAGATGGGCAGCGAGGCGGACGTCACGCCGAGCCTGCACCTGCCCGATCTTGCGAACACGATCCAGCCGCTGCCCGACGATGGCCCCGTGCTGATCCAGATCGAGTACCAGATCGATGCGCCGCGGCGCCAGGAATTCCTGCGCGCGATCCGCGCCGTGGAGGCCACGCGGCGGCGCAACGGCGCCGAAAGCTGGCGCGTCTACCGCGACATCGGGGCCGAGGGACGCTTCGTCGAGCGCTTCGTGCTCTCGTCATGGTCCGAATACGTGCGCCTGCGCACGCGCATGACCATTGCCGACCGCGAGATCCAGGACCACGCGGAGTCGCTGCAGCGCGCCGACGTGCCCATCCGCGTGTCGCGCCTGCTGGGCGTCGCGGAGCGCGACCTGCTCTAGCCCTTCGCGGCAGTGGATGCGCGAACGGCGTGCGGCGTCAGCGCACGACCACGCGGGAACCTGCGGCCTCGGTGACCGTCCCGATCACCGCCGCGCGACCGAACCCCTGCTCGCGGAATATCTGCAACACCGCATCGACATCCGGCGATGCGACCGCAGCGAGCAATCCGCCGGAAGTCTGTGGGTCGGTGAGGAGCGCGAGCTCCGCATCCGGCAGCGTGCCGCGGTCCACCTGCGCACCATATCCCGACCAGTTGCGCGCCGATGCGCCCGTGACGAGGCCCGCGCGCGCGAGATCGATCACGCCCGGATGCAGCGGAATGCGCGCGAAGTCGAGCTCGGCGCCGACGCCCGATGCATTGCAGAGCTCGAGCAGGTGTCCGAGCAGGCCGAAGCCGGTGACGTCGGTGAGCGCATGCACGCCCTCGCGCAGCGCGAGCGCCATGCCCGGCGTGTTGAGCTGGGTTGTGCTCTCGATCATGGCGCGATAGCCGTCGTCGCCCAGGCGCTGCTTCTTCAGCGCCGCGCTGTAGACGCCCACGCCGAGCGGCTTGCCGAGCACGAGGGCGTCACCGGGCTGTGCACCGGCGTTGCGCTTGACGTTGCGCGGGTCCACGAGGCCGATCACCACGAGGCCGTAGATCGGCTCCACGGAATCGATCGTGTGGCCGCCCGCGATGGGAATGCCGGCCCGCGCGCACACCGACTCGCCGCCGGCAAGAATGCGCCGGATCGTGTCGAGCGGCAGCTGATTGACCGGCATGCCGACGAGCGCGAGCGCGAAGAGCGGCGTTCCGCCCATTGCATACACGTCGGAGATGGCATTCGTCGCGGCGATGGCGCCGAAGTCGTGCGGGTCGTCGACGATGGGCATGAAGAAATCGGTCGTCGCGACGATCGCCTGGTGATCGTTGATGCGGTAGACCGCCGCGTCGTCGGACGTCTCGATGCCGACCATCAGTTCCTTGGGCAGCACGCCCGGCGAGGACTTGGCGATGATCTGCTGCAGCACCGCGGGCGCGATCTTGCAGCCGCAGCCGCCTCCGTGACTGAACTCGGTGAGGCGCAGGGGCAGGTCGGTGGGCTTGTTCATGGCGGAATTCCGATCGGGGGTTTTGCAATGCTACGCCGGTGCGCCCGCATGAGGCCGGTGCGCGCGCGAGGAAGCGCCCGGCGGCACGCCCGCGCGCGCGAGCGCTGCCAGCAGGCTCGCGCGCTCGGCGTGCGGCTGGAACAGCGGCGCGCGGCGCGCGCACTGCGCCTCGAGCGACGCACGCAGGCGAGGATCGTGCCATGCGCGTAGAAGGAGCGTCGCCAGTGCGTCCGCATCGGCGACCTCGAAGTAGCCGGCGTAGTCCTCGCCCAGCATGCCGACGTTGCCGGACATCCGGCTCGCGATCACCGGCGTTCCGGCGGTCACGGCTTCGACGACGACGTTCGCGCCGCCTTCCATGCGCGATGCGCAGATGAGTGCATGCGCGCGCTTGATCGCCTGTCGCGTCCAGCCGTGCGGCCGCGGGCCGAGCCAGCGCACGCGTGCATCGCGTGCGGCCAGCGCACGCGCGGCGGCGCCGAGCGCGGCGTCGAGCGCTTCGCCGACGATGGTGAGCGTCACATCGGCTTCGCGCGGCAGCCGGCGCCACGCATCGAACACCGTTGCGGGGTCCTTTTCCGGTCGCAGGTGCGCCACGAAGATGCAATGCAGGCGATGCACCGATTTGCGCGGCCACGGCGCGAGGGTTCGCGCCGACTGGTACACGACGTCGGTGCGTGCACGCATGCGAGGCGGCAGCTTGTCGAGCGCGTCGGCCTGGAGGACGATCAGACGATCGGCATCGTGCAGCGACGCCAGCGCGTCCGCATCGCCGGCGGGCACGTCGCGGTACAGATCGGTGCCGGTCAAGGCGACCACGAGCGGCGCACGGCCGCGCTGCATGCGCCACCCCGCGATGGCCGCACGGCTGCGGCGCGCGTGCAGCGCGACCAGCGCGTCGGCGCCGTCGAAGGATGCCCGATCGGCCGACTGTACAATCACGCGGCATTCGGACGACAACAGATGGGCCCAGCGCGCGGCCGTGCGCCAGTTGCCGTTGTTGGCGGCCGCGAGATACGGAGTGACGATCAACAGCCGAAGCGCGTCGCGTGAGGACATGAGGACGGCGCCCGCCAGTCAGGATACCGCGCCGCGCACGCGGGACGCGCTCGCTGCGGCGTTACGCGAAGCGCGCGATTATACGCTCGGCATCTATGCGCACCTCGCGCCTGCGCAGCAGGCATTTCCGCGCGTCGCCACGGTCAACCTGCCGCGCTGGGAGATCGGCCACGTGGGCTGGTTCCAGGAATATTGGTGCCTGCGCGGCGGCGATCGGCGTGCGCCTTCGCGCCTGGCGCAGGCCGATTCGCTGTTCGACTCCAGCAACGTGCCACACGCGACGCGCTGGTCGCTCGCCGTCCCCGACTGGCCCGACATCCACCGCTATCTGCACGAGTCGCTGGAGGCGAGCCTCGTCGCACTGCGCGACGCCGACGACGACCGGCGGTATTTCTTCGAGCTCGCGCTGTACCACGAGGACATGCACGCCGAGGCGCTGCTCATGACGTTGCAGACGCTGGGCTTGCCGGCGCCGCCATGGCTTCGCGAACGACGTGCCGCGCCGGACACACGCACAGCGTGCGAAGGCGATGTCGCGATCCCGGGCGGCGAGGTGACGATCGGCACCCCGCGCGAGACGCACGCGCGCTTCGTGTTCGACAACGAGAAGTGGGCGCATCGCGTGACGCTCGCGCCGTTTCGCATCGCGCGGCGATGCGTGACCAACCGCGAGTTCGCGGCGTTCGTCGACGACGGCGGCTACGAGCGCGCCTCGCTATGGAGCGACGAGGGCAACGCCTGGCGGCTCGAGGCCCGGCGCGGCGCGCCCGGGTACTGGATGCGCAGCGGAGGCGACGCGCCGTGGCAGGTGCGTCGATTCGACCTCCTGGAACCGCTCCATGACGACGCACCCGTTGCGCACGTCAACGCGTTCGAGGCGCGCGCGTGGTGTCGGTGGGCGGGACGCCGCCTGCCGACCGAGGCGGAGTGGGAAACGGCCGCGCTCTACGCGCCGGGCGAGGCGGCGCTTCGCGCACGCGCGAATCTGGACGCCGTGCATGGGCGACCCGTCGCGGCGGACGCCGGCGCCGCGCAACCGCTCGCGCACATGATCGGCAACGTATGGGAGTGGACCGCCAGCGCGTTCGAGCCCTACCCGGGCTTTGCGGCCGACCCGTACGCCGACTACTCGGCGCCGTGGTTCGGCTCGCATCATGTCATCCGCGGCGGATCGTGGGCTACGCGCAGCCGGCTCGTGCATGCGCGCTTTCGCAATTTCTACCTTCCCCACCGGCACGATCCGTTCGTCGGATTCCGCACGTGCGCGCTGGACGGCTAGCGCGGGAGCGCGTCGAACTTTCCCGCCTGGTAGTCGCGAACGGCCTGCGCGATCTCCTCGCGCGTGTTCATCACGAACGGCCCATGCGCGACCACGGGCTCGCCGATGCGGTCGGCGTGGCCGAGCAGCAGCACGCTGTCCTCCTCCGCGACGAGGCGAAGCGCGTCGCCGTGAGCCGCGATCTCGACGAGCTGCCAGTCGGTCGCGAGCGCATCGCCGATCCGGATCGCCCCGCGCACGACGTAGAGCAGCACGTTGCGCGACGCCAATCCATCGACGTGCAGATGGCCGCCGCGCGCGAGGTCGACCGTGCACATGAAGACGTCGGTGAGCGACGCGATCGGGCCGACGCGGTCGCGCCAGCGCCCGGAGATGAGGTGCAGCGCGCCTTTGCCGTCGTCGGTCGGCATCGCGGGGATCGCATCTTGCTGCAGCCCGACATAGCGCGGCGCCGTCATCTTGAGGCGCGCCGGCAGGTTGACCCACAGCTGCAGGATCTCGAGATCCCCACCGCGGCGGCGAAACTCGTCCGGCGACACTTCCGCATGGACGAGCCCGCTGCCGGCCGTCATCCACTGCACGCCGCCGGCGCGAATGACGCTCTCGTGGCCCGCGCTGTCGCGGTGCGCGAGCTCCCCCGCGAGGATGAACGTCACCGTCTCGAAGCCGCGATGCGGATGCGGCCCGAACGGCAGGCCCCGGTTGCCGGGCGGATACCGCTGCGGGCCATGATGATTCAGGAACAGGAACGGATCGAGCGCATCGAGCTGCGGCCCCGGCAGCGGACGTCGCGTGACAAGATCGCCGATGTCGTCGCGCAGCGCATCGTGCGTTCGCACCACCGTCCTGTCCGTCATCGTGGTCGTTCTCCTCAGGCGGCTTCGGCGAGCGCGACCCCGGACGAGGCGAGCCGCGCGATGTCCGCATGCGCGGCCGTGAGCGCGCTGCGGCGGCTGTCCTCGCCGAGGGCGAGGCCCTCGGCGTACACGAATTCGACATCGTCCATGCCGAGAAATGCCAGCACTTCGCGCAGGTACGGCGTCTGCGTATCGAGCGGCGTGCCCGCATACGAGCCGCCCCGCGCGGCGAACACGTACACCCGCTTGCCCCGAAGGAGGCCCACCGGCCCGCTCTCGGTGTAGCGGAACGTCGCGCCGGCGCGCGCGACATGGTCGATCCAGGCCTTCAGGACCGACGGCACCCCGAAGTTGTACATCGGCACGCCGAGCACGATCACGTCGGCCGCGCGAAGCTCGTCGATCAGCATGTCGGAATATTGCACGACGTCGCGTTCTTCCGCGGTTCGCGCCTCCGGCTTCGCCGTAAACGCCCCGAAGCGCGCCGCGGTGAGGTGCGGGATGGGCTCGCGCGCCAGGTCGCGAACGACGACGCGTCCGCCAGGATTCGCGCCGCGCCAGGCGGCGACGAACGCATCGGCGAGGCGGCTCGACTGGCCCGCGTCCGAATTCAGGCTCGACTTGATCTGCAGCAGCGTGCTCATGATGCCTCCTTGTGGATACCTGCGACGTTGGGGCATTCGACCATGGACGAAATAGATAAAACAGCGCAAAATTTCGCCTCAATCCATCGATTGAATTGATAGTTTCAGGTGTCCACGCCCCGCATCAGCCTCGATCAGTGGCGCGCCCTCACCGCGGTGGTGGAAGCGGGCGGCTACGCGCAGGCGGCACAGGCCCTGCACAAGAGCCAGTCGTCGATCACTTACGCGGTGAAGCAGCTCGAGTCGCAGCTGGACGTCAAGGCGTTTGCGATCCAGGGGCGCAGGGCGGTGCTGACGCCGACCGGCGAGCTCCTCTACCGGCGCGCGCGCTACCTCCTCGACGAGGCGAGCGCGCTCGAGCTCTCGGCGCGACGGCTCTCGGCGGGCTGGGAGGCGGAGATCCGCCTCGCCGTCGAGGTGCTGTTCCCGACGTGGCTGCTCCTTGAATGCCTCGAGCGCTTCGGGCGCGAGAGCCCGCACACGCGCATCGACGTGCTGGAGTCGGTCATGGGCGATCGCACCGACACGCTCACCGAGCGGCACGCCGAGCTCGCGATCTTCCCGCGCGTGCCGAGCGGATTCGCGGGCGAGGTCCTGATGCGCGTCCGCTTCATGCTCGCCGCGCATCCCGAGCACCCGCTGCAACACCTGGGACGCAAGGTCACGCTGCGCGACCTGCGCGCGCATCGTCACCTCCTCGTGCGCGAGACCGATCCCGGGCGCGGCTCCGCGCGGAGCATGGAGATCGCGCAGCGCTGGACCTTCACCCAGCTCGCGACCTCCATCGAGGCGGCGCGGGCAGGCTACGGCTTCGCCCTGCTCCCCGAGGACCGCATCCGTCCCGAGCTCGAAGCGGGCACGCTGAAGCCGCTGCCGATGCGTGATCGCGCCGACCAGTTCGCCGACCTGTACCTGATCTTCGCCGACCGCGAGCACGCCGGTCCGGGCACGCAGCGCCTGGCCGCGATCATCCGCGAGCTCGTGGCCGAGCAGTGCAAGCGCAGCGCCGCGCAGCCCATGAAGACGCGCCGCGAAGCGTCCGCCGCGCAGTGATGACGCTGTCGGACACGGCCCGGGGCGAGACGTTCGCGCTCGCCGCGCTGCTCATCTTCTCGTCGAACATCGTGCTGACCAAGGTCGCGTCGGCGCGGCTCGCGCTCAACGCCGGTTACCTCGTCGCGATCGTGATGAACATCCTGTTCTCGGCCGTGCTGTTCGCCGCCGAGCTCGCGTGGCGCGCGCATCCGTTGCGCTGGGACTGGCTCGGCGCGCTGATCTACGCGGGTGCCGGGGTCTTCACGACCTATCTCGGCCGCTGGTTCTTCTTCGAGGCCATCGCGCGCCTCGGTCCGGCGAAGGCGAGCATCTTCCAGGTGAGCAGCCCGATCTTCACGGTCGTGATCGCCTGGGTCGCGCTCGGCCAGATCCTCGACGCCGTCGCCATCGCTGCCATCGCCGTGGCGATGGTGGGCCTCGCCGTCGTCAGCGTCTCGCCGAAGGAGATTGTGCGCCGGGCGCTGCGTCAAGGCGAGCGATCGACCACCGGCGCAACGCCGTGGCGCTCATTGCTGAAATCCGGCTTGATGGTGGGCGCCGGCAGCTCCGCAGCCTACGCCATCGGCAACGTGCTGCGCGGCGCCGGAATCCAGCGCTGGGACGAGCCGATCCTGGGCGCGCTGCTCGGCGCCGTCGCCGGGCTGGCATTCCACCTCGCGCTCACGCCAGGCAACGCCGCCGCGTTGCGCGTGCTGCGCGCGGGCGACCGGCGCGGCGTGTCGATGTTCGCGCTCAGCGGAGCGTTGACGATCTCGGCGCAGATGTGCGTCATCGAAGGCATGGCGTACGTGCCGGTCGCAGTGGTCGCCATGGTTACGCTCTGCACCCCGCTGCTCGTGTTTCCCATGAGCTACTGGCTGCTGCGCAACCAGGAAGGCATCACGCTGCGTACGCTGCTGGGCGGCGGCGTGACGCTCGCCGGCATCGCGGTCCTGGTGCTGCGCTAGCGTTTCGCGCGCTTTTTCCAGGCCTCGTACGCGACGCGCGTCTCGGTGTTCGGAGGATACGTCCCGGGCAGCGAGGCGCCGTCGCGCACGCGCTCGAGCAGGAACGTCTCGAGCCGCTCCTGCTCGCTCGCCTCGGCGGCGACCTCATCGGCAAGGTGACGCGGCACGACGGCCACACCCTCGTCGTCGCCGACGACGATGTCGCCCGGATACACGGCGACGCCGCCGCAGCCGATCGGCACGTCGAGATCGACCGCGTGATGATGGATCAGGTTGAGCGGCGCGCTGCCGCCTGCGCAGTACACGGGAAAATCCATGGCCGCGATGGCGGCGCTGTCGCGCAGCGGCCCATCCGACACGAGGCCCGCGGCGCCTCGCACCTGCAGGCGGGTCGTGAGAATGTGCCCGCCGCACGCGGCGCGGCGCTCGCCCCGGCAATCGATCACGAGCACGTGACCCGGCGGCACCGCTTCGATGGCCTTGCGCTGCGGGTGCCCGGGATTTTCGAATGCAGAGAGCTGGTCGAGGTCCTCGCGCGATGGAATGTTGCGCAGCGTGAACGCCGGCCCGACGAGATTCCCGCCGCTCGGCCGCGTCAGCCGCCCCACGCCCTGCAGGTACGCGTTGCGCAGCCCGCGCTTGAAGAGCTGCGTGCACAGCGTCGCGACGCTGACGCGGCGCAGGCGCTCGAGCGTTTGGAGGTCGAGCGCTTCAAGGCTCATGGATTCACGTACGTCGTCTTCACGGTCGTGTAGAACTCCCGCGCGTACGCGCCCTGCTCCCGGGGACCGTAGCTCGATCCCTTGCGGCCGCCGAAGGGCACGTGATAGTCCACCCCCGCGGTGGGCAGGTTCACCATCACCATGCCGGCTTGCGCGTTGCGCTTGAAGTGAGCCGCCTCCTTGAGCGAATCGGTGCAGATGCCCGCGACCAGCCCGAACGTCGTATCGTTCGCCACGGCGAGCGCTTCCTCGTAGTCGCGCACGCGAATGACGCTCGCGACGGGACCGAAGACCTCCTCGCGGTTGATGCGCATCGTGGGCGTGGTATCGGTGATGAGCGCGGGTGCGAGGTAGTAGCCCTCGGTCCCGCGCGCAAGGCGCTCGCCGCCCGCCACGACGCGGCCGCCTTCCTTGCGCGCCACGTCGAGGTACGACAGGTCCTGGTCGAGCTGCGACTGGTCGACCACGGGTCCGATATCCGTGCCGGCCTTCAGCGCATCGTCGATCTTCAGCGTCTTCATGCGCTCCACCATGGCCTTCACGAAGCGATCGTGAATCCCCTCGGTCACCACCAGCCGGCTGGCTGCCGTGCAGCGCTGACCGGTGGAATAGAAGGCGCTCTGGATCGACGCGTTCACCGCGACGTCGAGGTTCGCGTCGTCGAGAACGACCTGCGGATTCTTGCCGCCCATCTCGAGCTGGATCTTCTTCATCGTCTCGATGGCGCCGCGCGCGATCGACTTGCCGGTCGCGACCGAGCCGGTGAAGCTGATGGCGTCGACGTCGGGCGAATGCACCAGCGCGTCGCCGACCACCGAACCGCGGCCCATCACGAGATTGAACACGCCCTTGGGCAAGGCGCTGCGCGAGATGATCTCGGCCAGCGCCCACGCGCAGCCGGGCACGAGCTCCGCCGGCTTCAGCACCACGCAATTGCCGTAGGCGAGCGCCGGCGCGATCTTCCACGCCGGGATCGCGATCGGAAAGTTCCACGGCGTGATCATGCCGACGACGCCCACCGGCTCGCGCGTGATCTCGACCGTCACGCCCGGCCGCACCGACGGGATCAGCTCGCCGTTGAGGCGCACCGCCTCGCCCGCGAAGAACTTGAAGATGTAGCCGGCGCGCGCCGCCTCGCCGATGCCTTCGGGCAGCGTCTTGCCCTCCTCGCGCGACAGCAGCCGGCCGAGCTCTTCCTTGCGCGCGAGGATCTCGGTGCCGATGGCGTCGAGGATGTCGGCGCGCAGCTGGATGCTGCTCGTCGACCACTTGGCGAACGCGCGCCGCGCGGCGTCGATGGCCGCCTGCGCCTGCTCCTTGCTCGCACGGGCGTATTCGCCGATGACGTCCGTCGTGTTCGAAGGATTGACGTCCGGGATGGCGGACTCGCCCGCCTGCCACGCTCCATCGATGAAATTCGCGCCCTTCATGACCTGCCCCCTTGTCGCATGCGTCTCGCGCCGCGCGCGAGCCCGATGACGGCATGTTAGCGCGGGGGCCGGGCGGGACCCGGAGGGGGCTGCACGTCAGACGGCGCGTCTCGGGCGAAAAAAAGGGCGCATGGCTGCGCCCCTCAATCCGGAAGGGAGGAGGAAGATCCCGATCCGGCCTTGCCAATCCGCGTCGCGGTCCGACGCATCCTCGAATTCTACGAGCGCAAACCTTTCGGACAGCTTTCGAACTGCGCTTTTTCGATGCATTGGCGCGCGGTAGGGCCGGGCGTAGACTCGGATGGACATCCGCGCCTCGAGAGCCGCACATGCGCATCCTTCTGGTGGAAGACAACCGCGAGCTCTCCGACTGGCTCGCGCGAGTGCTGCGACAGGACCGATACGTCGTCGATTGCGTATACGGCGGCGTCGAGGCGGACACCGCGCTCCGCACGAGCACTTACGACCTCGTCGTGCTCGACCTGTCGCTGCCGAAGCTCGACGGTCGAGAGGTGCTGCGTCGACTCCGCTCGCGCAACGACAACGTCGCCGTGCTGATCCTCACGGCCGACAACACGACCGTGAGCCGCGTCTCCGGGCTCGACATCGGCGCCGACGACTATCTCGCCAAGCCGTTCGACCTCGACGAGCTGAAGGCACGCATCCGCGCGCTGCTGCGCCGCTCGAGCCAGGGCAAGACGCCGGTGCTCCAGTGCGGCTCGCTCACGTACGACACGAACGACCGCCAGTTCCGCCTCGGGGGCGCGCTGCTTCCGCTCACGCCTCGCGAGCATGCGGTGCTCGAGACGCTCATGCGCGGCGTCAACAAGACGATCGCCAAGAAGTCGCTCGCGGAGAGCGTCTTCGGCTTCGACGACAACTCGAGCCCGGACAACATCGAGATCTACATCCATCGCGTGCGCCGCAAGCTCGAGCCCGGCGACGCGCGCATCATCACGCTGCGCGGCCTCGGCTATCTCCTGAAGGACCGCAACTCGCCGTGAAGCCGCTGCACGCGAGCCTGCGCGGCCAGCTGCTCGCCTGGCTGCTCATTCCGCTCAGCCTGCTCACCGCGCTCGACACGGTCGACGATTATCTCGACGCGCAGCGCACCGCCGGCATCGTGTTCGATCGCCTGCTGCTCGCCTCGGCGCGCACGATCGCGCAGGATTTGATGCAGGCGGACGGCATTCGCGGCGAGCGCATGCCCCGCGGCGCGGAAGCCTTCGCCTGGCCGGCGCCCGACCTCGTGTACTGGCGCGTGAGCGCGGCCAACGGTGACATCGTCGCGGGCCGCGCCGACCTTCCTAACCTCGCCGACGCGCCGCTCGAGCCGGAGGCGCCGCAATATCGCACCGCGCAATTCCTGGGCGTCACGGTGCGCGGCGTGGCGTTCCTGCAGCCACCGGCCGGCGCCGCGGGCGGCGATCCGCTGATGGTCGAGGTCGCGTCGACGCTGCACGGTCGCGAGGCGCTCGCGCACGAGCTGTGGGTGCGCAATGCGCGCCAGCAGGTGCTGATCCTCGTGCTCGCGGCGTGTCTCGCATGGATCGGGCTCACGCGGGGACTGGGCCCGATGCTGCGGCTCGGGCGCGCCGTCACCCGCCGCAGTCCCGACTCGCTCGAGCCGCTGCCGACGCAGTCGGTGCAATCGGAGCTGCGGCCGCTCGTGTCGGCGCTGAATCTCTACATGTCGCGCCTCGGCGAGCGACTCGAGGCGCAGCGGCGATTCATCGCCAACGCATCGCACCAGCTGCGCACGCCGCTCACGCTGCTCAACACGCAGGTGCACTACGCGCTCGCCACGCAGGACACCGAGGCGAAGGACGAGGCGCTGCGCGCGCTGCGCGATTGCATCCGCCAGAGCAACCGCATCGCGAACCAGCTGCTCACGCTGTCGCGCGCGGAGACCGGCAGCGGCATCCCGGTGAAGGTCAACCCGGTCGACCTGAACGAGGTCGCGCGGCTGGCGCTCGAGAAAGTCGCCGCGCTGGCGGAGCGGCGCGGCATCGATCTCGGCTTCGACGCGCGCGGCCACGCCGTGGCGGATCGCGCGACGGTGTACGGCGACGAGGTTCTCATCCTCGAGATGATCGTGAACCTCGTCGACAACGCGGTCCGCTACACGCCGCCCGGCGGTCAGGTGACGATCACCGTGGACCACGTGGACGGCGGCTGGCGGTTCGCCGTGGCCGACAGCGGCCCCGGCATCCCGGTGCACGAGCGCAAGCACGTCTTCGAGCGCTTCTATCGGGTCGACGGAACGGACGGCGAGGGCTCGGGTCTCGGTCTGTCGATCGTGCAGGAGATCGCGCGCGCCTGCGGGGCCGTCGTGGCGCTCGGCGAAGCGGAGGGCGGTCACGGACTGCTCGTGACCGTGACCTTCCCGCGCAAGTTCGCGCCAGGCGCTCGGCCCGAGTGAGCGCACCGGTTGCCGCTGGTTAAGCCGTCCCGGCCCCGGCAGCTCCGCATCCACCATCATTGACGCCGATGCGCCATCGGGTCGCCATGAAGAGCGCACGTGCCTGGAGGAAGACGTGAAACGCTTCAAAGACTTGCACAAGGACGTCTGGGGCGGCGCCATGATGTCCGTGCTCGGCATCGTCGTCGCCGTGCAGGGTGCGACCTACAGCATCGGCACGCTGAGCCGCATGGGCCCCGGTTACTTCCCCGTCGCGCTCGGCGTCATCCTGTTCCTGAGCGGTGTCGCGATCGGCATCAAGGGCTATCTCACCACGCCGGAATCGCACGAGAAGCCGCCGCCTCCGGAATGGAAGGCCTGGTTCCTCATCTCGCTTTCCGTGATCGCATTCGTGGTGCTCGCCGAGTATCTCGGGCTCGTGCCGGCGACATTCGCGGTGGTGTTCATCTCGGCGCTCGGCGACCGCGACAACACGTGGAAGAAGGCGCTGCTGCTGTCGCTCGCCATCGTCGTGGTGGCAGTCGTCGTGTTCTGGTGGGCGCTGCAGATCCAGCTGCCGCTGTTCCGCTGGGGACGCTAGATGATCATCCTCCAGTCGCTGCAGGACCTGTGGTACGGCTTCAGCGTCGCGCTGACCCCGCACAACCTGATGTGGTCGTTCTTCGGGGTGCTGGTCGGCAATTTGATCGGCGTGCTGCCGGGCATGGGCGCGCTGTCGGCGATCGCGATGCTGCTGCCGCTCACCTACACGATGCATCCGGTGCCGGCCATCCTGATGCTCGCCGGCATTTTCTACGGCTCGCAGTACGGCGGCGCGATCGGCGCCATCCTGCTCAACCTGCCCTCGCACCCGCCGCACGCCGTGACGTGCCTGGACGGCTATCCCATGACGCGGGCGGGCAAGGGCGGGACTGCGCTCGGCATCACCATGATCGCGTCGTTCTTCGCGGCCTCGTTCGGCATCATCGTGATGATCTTCGCCTCGCCGCTCCTGGTGCAGATCGCGTTCAAGTTCGGACCCACCGAGATCTTCTCGATCATGCTGCTCGGTCTGCTCGCCGGTTCGACCATGGCGCGCGGCTCGCCGCTCAAGGGCATCGCGATGACCACGTTCGGGCTGGTGCTCGGCGTGGTCGGAACGGACGTCAACAGCGGCGTGGCGCGCTTCACGCTCGGATTCCCGGAGCTCACCGACCGGCTGGAGCTCGTCGCGCTCGCGATGGGTCTCTTCGGCGTCGCCGACTTCCTGAAAAGCGTGAACCGCATGCACTTCATCGGCACCGAAACGAAGGTGCGGCTGCGCGACATGCGGCCCACGAAGGCCGAGCTCAAGCAGTCGTTCATGCCCATGGTGCGCGGCACGCTGGTCGGCACGATCTTCGGCGCGATGCCGGGCACCGGGCCCACCATCACGACGTTCATCGCCTACGCGCTCGAGCGCAAGATCGCGAAGAATCCCGAGCGCTTCGGCAAGGGTGCGCTGGAAGGCGTCGCCGCGCCGGAAGCGTCGTCGCACTCGAAGACGCAGGTGGACTTCATTCCGACCATGAGCCTCGGCATCCCCGGTGACGCCGTGATGGCGCTGCTGCTCGGCGCGCTGCTGATCCAGGGCATCCAGCCGGGCCCGCAGCTGATCAGCCAGCATGCCGACCTGTTCTGGGGACTCATCGCGAGCTTCTGGGTAGGCAACATCCTGCTCGTGATCCTCAACGTTCCGATGATCGGCATCTGGGTGAAGCTGCTGCAGGTGCCGTACAAATACCTCTTCCCCTCGGCGCTGTTCTTCATCGCGGTTGGGGTCTACAGCACCAACAACAGCCTGTTCGAGGTGGGCGAAGTGCTGGTGTTCGGCGTCGTCGGCGCGGTGCTCATGTACTTCGACTTCCCGGTCGCGACCATCCTCCTCGGCTACGTGCTCGGCCCGCTGGTGGAGGAGAACTTCCGCCGCGCGCTGTTGCTGTCGCGCGGCGACCTGCTGGTGTTCTTCGAGCGACCGATCAGCGCGACGTTCATGATCGCCTGCATCCTTCTCATCGGCGGCCAGCTGTTCTTCGCGTTGCGGGCGCACTTGAAGCACCGCCGCGCCGGGTTGCTGGGGCCGTTGCCGGCGGTGCACGAGACGGCCACCGACCAGTAGCGGCGATGTCGCGACTTCATCTGTCGTTCGCGTGCTGGAACTACGACCGCACACGGGCGCTGATGGAGCGGCGCGTCGAGCCCGACGGCATCGAGCTCACCTATCTCGACCTGCCGGTCGAGGAGACGTTCTTCCGCATGATCCGCCATCGCGAGTTCGACGTGGCGGAGATGTCGCTGTCGTCGTACACCGTGTCGCTGTTCCGCGAGCCGGCGCCGTTCGTCGCGATCCCGGTGTTCCCATCGCGCATGTTCCGCCACGGCTCGATCTACGTGAGCGCGGCGAGCGGCGTGCGCACGCCCAAGGACCTCGTCGGCAAGCGCATCGGCACGCCCGAGTTCCAGATGACGGCGCCGGTGTGGATCCGCGGCATCCTGTCGGAGCATTACGGCGTGCCGGTGGACAGCGTCACCTACTTCACCGGCGGCGAGGAGGAGCCGGGGCGCTCGGAGAAGCAGAAGCTCGAGCTGCCGGCGAGCATCCGGGTGCAGCCGATCGGGCCCACGCAGACGCTCGCGCGCATGCTCGCGGATGGCGACATCGATGCGTTGCACACCGCGCGCATGCCTTCGACGTACACCGGGGGCGGCGGTGCGGTGCGGCGGCTTTTCCCCGACTACAAGGACGTCGAGCAGCGCTATTTCCGCGAAACGGGCGTGTTCCCGATCATGCATACGGTCGTGATCCGACGGCAGGTGTACGAGGCCAACCGCTGGATCGCGCAATCGCTGCAGAAGGCGTTCGTCGAGTCGCAGCGCCGCACCTACGACGACCTCTACGTCACCGCCGCGCTGAAGGCGATGCTGCCGTGGCTCACGCATCACGTCGAGGAGACGCGCGCGTTGATGGGCCGCGACTATTGGCCGTACGGGTTCGAGCCCAACCGCGAGACGCTCGCGACGTTCCTGCGCTACCACCACGAGCAAGGATTGTCGAAGCGCCTGCTGCGCCCCGAGGAGCTCTTCGCGCCCGAATCGCTGGAGTCGTTTCGCATTTGAGCGCGACCGCGCCGCTGCGTCTCGGCGCGGCCGGGCTGGGTCGCGCGTTCATGATCATGCTGCCCACGCTGCGGGCGCATCCGGGCGTGCGCCTCGTGGCCGCGGCCGACCCGCGCCCCGAGGCGCGGGCCGCCTTCGAGCGCGAGTTCGGCGGCCGCGCGCACGCCAGCGTGGAATCGATGTGCGCCGATCGCGCGGTCGACGCGGTCTACATCGCCACACCGCATCAATGCCACGTCGACGACGTCATCGCGGCGGCCGCGCACGGCAAGCACGTGCTGGTCGAGAAGCCGTTCGGCATCACGCTCGCGCAATGCCGGGCGATGATCGACGCGGCACGCAGCGCCCGCGTCGCGCTCGTGGTCGGTCACAGCCACAGCTTCGACGCGCCGTACGCGCGCACCAGGGCACTGATCGAAAGCGGCGCGTACGGCGAGGTACGCATGATCGGCGCGCAGTACTACACCGACTTCATGTATCGACCGCGCCGTCCCGAGGAGCTCGACACGTCGCAGGGCGGCGGCGTCGTCTTCAGCCAGGGTTCTCACCAGGTCGACGTGGTGCGGCTTCTCGGCGGTGGCCGAGTGCGCAGCGTGCGGGCGCAGTGCGGGGCGTGGGACCGCGCGCGCGGCAGCGAAGGCGCGTACGCCGCGCTCCTGCGCTTCGAGGACGACGCATTCGCCTCGCTCGTCTACAGCGGTTACGCGCATTTCGATTCCGACGAGCTCGCCGGCTGGATCGGCGAGCTCGGCGCGCGCAAGCGGCCGGGCCACCACGCCGCGACGCGCGCGGCGCTCGCGTCCGCGACCGACGAGGCGGGCGCCAAGATGGCGCGGGCCTACGGCGGCGCGCACGCGACGGCGGCGGCCGCACCGGTCGCGCACAATCATTTCGGCTCGATCGTGGTGTCGTGCACGCGCGCCGATTTGCGTCCCCTGCCCGATGGCATCATGATCTACGACGAACACGGCGCGCGGCGCGAGGCGCTCGATGCGCCGGAAGTGCCGCGCGCGGAAGTGATCGACGAGCTGCGGGCCGCCGCGCTCGACGGCCGGCAGCCGCTGCACAGCGGCGAGTGGGCGATGGCGACACTCGAGGTGTGCCTCGCCGTGCTGGAATCGTCGCGCTCGGGGCACGACATCGACATGCGCCACCAGGTCGCGGCACCACGCACGACGTAGAGGAGCGGACGACATGCTGACGACGGAAGAGAACGAGCTGCTGTGCCGCGTCGAGGGCGACGCCGCCATGGGGCGCATGATGCGGCGCTACTGGCTCCCCGCGTGCATGAGCGAGGAAGTGGCCGAGCGCGACGGAGCGCCGGTGCGCGTTCGTGTCCTCGGGGAGGACCTGGTCGCGTTCCGCGACACGCAAGGACGGCTGGGCGTCGTCGGCGAGCACTGCCCCCATCGCCGCGCGTCGCTGGCGCTCGGCCGCAACGAGGAATGCGGTCTGCGGTGCCTGTACCACGGATGGAAGGTGGACGTCGACGGCAACGTTCTCGACATGCCTTCGGAGCACGCCGGCGCGCGCTTCGCGGCCCACGTCAAGCACATCGCGTATCCCGTGCGCGAGGCCGGCGGCTTCGCCTGGATCTACATGGGCCCGCGCGACACGATGCCGCCGTTCGAGCCGCCCGCGTTCGCACCCACCCCCGGCGCGCGCGTCAGCATCGTAAAGGTGCAAGTCGACTGCAATTGGGCGCAGATACTCGAAGGTGCCATCGATTCGGCGCACAGCTCGACGTTGCACTCGACCGACATGCCCGCCGCGGACGTCGATCGCGCCATGGCCGCAGGCGGCGTGTGGCCGCGACCGTCCACGGACAAGGCGCCGCGGCTGCAGGTGCAGCGCACGCGCTACGGCTTTCGCTACGCCGCGATCCGTCGTCCGATCAAGGACGCGGACACGCACGATTACGTGCGCATCACCACGTTCGTCGCGCCGCTCACCGTGCTGATCCCGCCCAACAACGTGTACGGCCTCGCGAACATCAACGTGCCCATGGACGACACGCACACGATGTTCTATTTCATCGCCTGGAGCGACTGGGGCCCGGGTATCGAGGCCGACGCCTGGCGCGCGTTCTGTCATGCTCGCGTGGGGGTCGATCTCGACGCGAGCTATCGCCGCACGCGCACGCTGGCCAACAACTTCGGGCAGGATCGCGAGCGCATGAAGCGCGGCGATCACACCGGCATCGACGGCATCCCGAACCAGGACATGGCGATGTGGGAGACCATGGGCCCGATCGCCGACCGTACGCGCGAGCGACCCGGCGCGAGCGACGTCGCGATCGTCCAGTTCCGCAGGATCATGATCGATGCGGTCCGGCGCTTCGAGAACGGCGAGCCGCCGCTCGGCACCGCGGCGCCGCGCATCCCGCTCGCCAAGCTGCGCTCGTTCGAGGGCATCGTGCCCCGCACCACCAACTGGCGCACGCTCGGCGTCTCGGACGAAGAGCTTGGCGCAGTGGAAACCGCACCGGGAGACTGAATGGAAATCCGCAATGTCGGCAGGTCGGGCCTGCGCGTCTCGCTGGTGGGCCTCGGCTGCAACAACTTCGGCGGCCGGCTCGATGTCGCCGCCACGCGCCGTGTCGTCGACCGCGCCATCGAGCGCGGCATCACGCTGTTCGACACCGCCGACAGCTACGGCAATCGCGGCGGCTCGGAGACGCAGCTGGGCGAGGTCCTGGGCGAGCGGCGCAAGGACATCGTGCTCGCCACCAAATTCAGCTCGCCGATGAACGACGCGCAGACGCTGAAGGGTGCATCGCGCCGCTACATCATGTCGGCGGTGGAATCGAGCCTGCGGCGCCTGCGCACCGACTGGATCGACCTCTACCAGCAGCACTGGCCCGATCCGCTGACGCCGATCGACGAGACGCTGCGTGCGCTGGATGACCTCGTGCGCCAGGGCAAGGTGCGCTACATCGGCTGTTCCAACTTCGCCGGATGGCAGGTGGCGGACGCGGCGTGGACATCCCGGCACGAAGGCATCACGCGATTCGTCAGCGCGCAGAACGAATACAGCGCGCTCGTGCGGGACGCCGAGCGCGAGCTCCTTCCCGCCCTCGAGGCGCACGGCGTCGGATTGCTGCCGTACTATCCGCTGGCGAGCGGTCTCCTCACGGGCAAATACCGGCGCGATCAGCCGCTGCCCGAAGGCTCCCGCCTCGCGACCACGGCGTCGTGGGCCGAGCGCTTCCTCACCGATCGCAACTGGGACAAGGTCGAGGCGCTCCAGCGCTTTTGCGCCGAGCGCGGCCGCTCCATGACCGAGCTGGCGTTCGCGTGGCTCGCCTCGCGAGGCGTCGTCTCGAGCATCATCGCGGGCGCCACCAAGCCCGAGCAGATCGACGCGAACGTGGCGGCGGCGCAGTGGAAGCTCGACGCGGCGGAACGCGCGGAGATCGACCGGATCACGGCCTAGCGGCCCCACGACGATCCACCGGACCGTTCCCCGGCCCGGGCTTGACGCCTTCGCGCGAGGCGGCAAACAATGTCGCCACCCGCGACAACAACGACAGCGCGGGCGGAAAGGCGGTCTCTGCAATGACCGTTGTCTGCTGCCAGCCGCGGGTTCGCGGCCGCGCCTGCACACCTCGTCGCCGGGGCCGCGCATGAAGCTCACCGGCGAGCACACCGCGAAGTCCGGGCGCGTGTATTCCTACGAGGTCGACTGCGGGGAATCGAGCCGCGGCGTCGCGTGGGCGGCCCACATTCGCGACGCCGACGGCCACCTGCGCGACTCGCCGAGCGGCATGATCTACGGCCTGCGGCTCAACGATCCTTACGCCGAGAAGACCATTCGCGGCGCGGTCGTCGTCGCGATCGAGGGCGGCGTGGCATCGAGCGGGTAGCGCCGCCGACGCGCCTCATCGACCGCGCCTCATCGACCGCGCCTCATCGACCGCGCCTCATCGACCGCGTGCCTCATCGGCCGCGCGCCGAATGCGCAAGCGCGCCGAGGTACACGGCGCTGCTGCAGAGCACGATCCAGAACGTCGCCGGCCAGTCGGTGACATAGGCGAGCGCGATGCCCGCCCACGTCTCGGCCAGCGCGAGCGCCACCGAGAGCAGGATCCCGCGCGCGACGTGCGTGGTCAGGCGCAGCGCGGCTGCGGCAGGGCCGACGAGCAGCGCGAACACGAGCAGCACGCCGACGACCTGCGCGGCTTCCGCGACCGCGACCGCGACCACCAGCAGGAACATGACCGACACGAGCCTGAGCGAGAGGCCTTTCGCCTGCGCGAGCTCGGGTGCGAGCGTTGCGAACAGCAGCGGACGGCCGATGATTGCCAGCGCGCCGAGCGATACCGCGGCAAGCGCGGCGAGCTGCCACAGCGTCGCTCGATCGACGCCGAGCAGGTTGCCGAAGAGCACGGCCGTCGCCTGGGTCGCGTGCGTGGTGTAGAAGTGCAGGAACAGCACGCCGAATCCCAGCGACAGCGACAGCACGATGCCGACCGCGACATCGCGATTGCGCAGCCGATCGCCGAGGAGACCGATCGCCGTCGCGGCCGCAAGCGTGAAGGCGAGCAGTCCCCACAGCGGCGCAATGCCGATCAGCACGGAGCCGGTGGCTCCCGCGAACCCGACGTGGGACAGGGCGTGACCGGCGAACGTCAGGTTACGCAGCACGAGGAAGTAGCCGGCGGCGGCGGCGACGACGGCGACCACGGCGCCGGCCGCGAACGCGGTGCGCATGAAGTCGTATTCAAGCATCGCAATCGTGCCCGTCGACTTCGGCGCCATGGCCGGACAGCACGACGATGCGCTCGTGCAGGCGCACCACCTCGATCGGCGCGCCGTACAGGCGCGTCAGCGTGGCGCTGGTCATGACTTCGTCCACCGATCCGAGCACGGCCTGCCCCTGCCCCAGGTACAGGACGCGATCCATCGCGCCCAGCAGCGGATTGAGGTCGTGCGCGGTGAAGAGCACCGTGATGCCGAGCGACTGCTGGACGCGCTTGATCAGCGCGACCACCGCCTGCTGGAAGCGCGGGTCGAGGCTCGCGAGCGGCTCGTCGAGCAGCAGGACGCGCGGCTCGCCGATCAGCGCTTGCGCGATGAGGAGCCTTTGCAGCTCGCCGCCGGAAAGTTGCGCAACCGGCCGCTCGGCGAGCGCGGCAGCGTCGACGAGCTCCAGCACGCGCGCCACTTCGGCCTTCGCGGCGGCCGTGACGTGCGGCGGTCCCCAGCGTCGCCCGTCGACGGCGCTGCCGATGAAGTCGCGCGCACACAAATGAATGTCGCTCACGCGGCCGCGACGTTGCGGCAGGTATCCCACGTCGCCTTGCGCATCGCGCGGCGCGCGGCCGAGGACGCGCACGGCACCGGACGCCGGCCGCAGCAAGCCCAGTATCGCGTGGAGCAGCGTCGTCTTGCCGGCGCCGTTGGGGCCGAAGATGCCGATGAACTCGCCGCCGTCGATGGACAAGTCGACGCCGCGCAACACGACGCGGCCGTCGCGCGCGAGCGTCACGGCGTCGAGCTCGATCGCGCGACGGCCGGCGGACTCCGCTGCGGTGCGCGGCCCTGCGCCGCTCATGGGGCGCCCAGCGCGCGTGCGAGGCGGTCGAGTTGCGACACCATCCATCTCGCGTAGTCGACGTCCGCGGGCTGCGTCTCGGTGATTTCCACGATGGGCACACCGACCTGCGCGGCGAGCCCGCGCATGCGCTCGGTGAGCGCGTTGCGCGTCTGGCGGTTCACGATCAGCGCCTTGACCGCGTGCGTGCGCAGGTCCTGCTCGAACGCCGCCACGTCGCGTGCACTGGGCTCGGTGCCGTTCATCACCGCGAGCTGGAAGCGCGCGTTGCGCATGTCGAGTCCGAGCGCGTCGGCCATGTAGCCGAACACGGGCTCCGTCGCAGTGACCGGCGTGCGCGCGAAGCGCGCGCGCAACGACGCAATGCGCGCGCGCACCGATGCGATGGACGCGTCCACGGCCGCGGCGCGCGCGGCATACGCATCGCCATGCGCGGGATCCATGCGCGACAGCTCCGTCGCGACCGCGCGCGCCAGGGCGTCGACCGCATCCACGTCGTACCACACATGGGGGTTGTCACCCGCCTCGTGACGCGACAGTCGTGCGACGTCGAGCGTGACGCGGTCCGCGTCACGCGCGCCGCGCAGGAGCTTGACGATCCACGGATCGTAGCCGGCGCCGTTGTAGATGACCACGCGCGCGTCGGCGATGCGCGCGGCAATCGATGCGCTGGCTTCGAAAGCGTGCGGGTCCTGGTCGGGGCTCGCGAGAACGCTGGTGACTGAGACCTCCGGTCCGCCGACGGCCCGCGCGATGTCGCCGTAAACCTTCTCCGCCGCGACGATCGCGATCGCAGCGTGCGCGCCGCCGCACGCGAGGAGACACGCGAGCGCAAGCGGACCGGCGATGGCGCGCGGCGACGACTTGCGGTGCGGCAGGCGAAAGCGCACGGATTGCCGGCCCAAATGAGAATGAGTTATCATTATCGCACAATGCCCGAGCCTCGCATGGAACGCTCGACCCGTCAGCGCGATGCCATTCAGTCGGCCATTCGCGGCTCCCGCCGGCCGCTCACGCCGCGCGAGGTGCTGGACGCCGCACGCGAGGACGTGCGCGCGCTCGGGCTCGCGACCGTCTATCGCACGCTGAAGCTGCTGGTCGACGAGGGCCGCGTGCAGGTGATCCACCTGCCGGGCGAATCCCCGCGGTATGAGACGGCGGAGTCCGCGCACCACCATCACTTCCGCTGCACGGGCTGCGATCGCGTGTTCGACGTCCCCGGGTGCCCCGGCGACATGCGGAGGCTCGCGCCGCGCGGCTTCACCGTTGAGCGCCACGATCTCACGCTCTACGGCCGCTGTCCGGCCTGCGGCAAGGCGCGACCGCGATCGGGTTGACCGCCTCCGCGCACCCCTCCGACGGGAAGGCGCACAATGGTGGCATGAAGGACTGGCAACGGAGGCATGCATGCCAAGCACCGGAACCGACAACCCGATCCTGAGCCACATCCAGGAGCTCGTCGCCGAGGAGCACGCGCTGTTCGACCAGGGTGGCCTCGACGAATCGCAGACTCGCCGCCTGCACAGCATCCAGGTCGAGCTCGATCAATGCTGGGACCTGCTGCGCCAGCGCCGCGCGGCGCGCGAAACGGGCCATCCCGAGAGCGAGGCGCACTTGAGGCCCGCGGACGTGGTCGAGCGCTACACCGGCTGAAGCCCCCGCGTCAGGCCGCGGCCTCGAGCGCCTGCTGCGCCTTGTTGCAGCGCTCGACGAGCCGCGGCGATTCCATGCGCTCGGCCCACTGCGCGAAGCGCGGTCCGGGCCCGCGCCAGCGCAACGCGTCCACGCTGCGAAAGAGCGGCGCGTCGCTGCGCAGCGTTGCCAGCTCCTTGAACAACAGCGCCTGCTCGCGACGCTCGCCGAGCACGCCGGGTGGAAACGACTCGATCGCGCCATAACGGTTGATGAGCTGCGCGGCGGTGACCGCGCCGATGCCCGCGATGCCCGGATAGCCATCGGCGGCGTCGCCGACGAGCGCGAGAAGATCCGGCACGTGCCCGGGATCGACGCCGAATTTGTCGCGCACGCCGGCCGCGTCGTAGATCTTCTTGCGCACGCGGTCGATCTGCACGACGCGCGTGTCGCGCACGCATTGCGCGAGGTCCTTGTCCGGCGTCCAGATGCAGACCTTCTCGACGTCAGCGTCCGCCTGGGCGATGCGCGCCGCCGACGCGAGCGCGTCGTCGGCCTCGAGCTCCACCATGGGCCACACCGCAACACCCATAGCCTCGAGCGCCTGCTCCAGCGGATGGAACTGCGCCATCAGCGCCCGCTCGACGCCGGCGCCGGTCTTGTAGCCGGCCCACAGGCCGTTGCGAAACGACTCGATCACGTGGTCGGTGGCCACGCCGAGGTGGGTCGCACCCTGCTCGATCATCTGCAGGACCGTCTGGAGCACGCCCACGACGGCGCCGAAAGGCCGGTCCTTGCCTTTGTTGAAACGGCGCTGCCCGTAGAAATGCCGGAACAGCTCGTAGGTGCCGTCGACGGCGTGAACGACCATGACGGCATCTTGCCAGACTTTCGCGATGCGCCAAGCCGGAGTACCCTTCGCATCGACCGCCCGTTCCGCGAGCGGCTGCTGCACGCATGCAACGGAGCGCCATCGATGCAGACTACGAGCCGAGCGTATGCCGACGCCGTGGTGGTCGTTCCGCAAGGCCGCATCGATCACGCGTCGGCCGTTGAATTCGAGCGCGAAGTGGTGCCGCTCCTCGACGCATCGGCCGATGCCGGCGTCGGCCTCGTATTCGATTTCACGCACGTTCCGTACATCAGCAGCGCAGGGCTGCGCGTGCTCATGATCGCGGCGAAGTCAATGCGCGCCCGGCATGCGCGCGCGGCGCTCGCCGGCGCACAGCCTGTGGTCGCCCAGATCCTCGGCATCAGCCGCTTCGACGCCGTGGTCGAGATCTTCCCCAGCGTACCGGCAGCGCTGCAGGCGCTGTCGTCGGCCGCGGCACACGCATACGACGAGGCGTCGCGAACGTGAAGCGCGTTCGGTTCTGGGGGACGCGCGGGTCGCTCCCCGTGGCCCTCACGGCATCCCAGGTGCGCGCGCGTCTCATCCACGCGGTGCGCGAAGCCGCCGGCAGGAGCTTCGCATCGGATGATGCCGCGGGGACCTACGTCGACCAGCTGGGCTTTTCGATTGCCGGCACGTTCGGCGGCAACACCTCGTGCGTCGAGATCGACACCGGCGATCCCGACTACGTGATCTGCGACCTCGGCAGCGGCGCGCGACCTTTCGGCCAGTGGCTGCTCGCGCGCCATGGGCCCGCGACGCCGCAGCGCTATCACGTCTTCATGTCGCACGTGCACTGGGATCACATCATGGGCCTGCCCTTCTTCGCGCCCGCGTACATTCCCGGCAATCGCATCACGATCTACGGCGGCCATGAGGAGCTCGAGTCGGCCCTGAGACGACAGATGGACCGTCCTTCCTTTCCCGTCGATTTCTCCGCGTTCAAGGCCGACATCCGCTTCGTGCACCTGGAACCCGGCCGCGCTCATGACATCGCGGGAATGAACGTGACGCTCCTGCGACAGCGGCACACCGGCGATTCGTACGGCTACCGTTTCGAGCAGCGCGATCGCGTCGTCGTGTACTCGACCGACTCGGAGCACGAGCCCGGTGACGCGAGCGAGGCGCAGCGGTTCGTCGAATTCTTTCGCGGCGCCGACCTCGTCGTGTTCGATGCGATGTATTCGCTCGCCGATGCGGTGTCGGTCAAGGCGGACTGGGGACATTCGAGCAACGTCGTCGGCGTGGAGCTGTGCCAGGCGGCGGGCGTCGCGCACCTCTGCCTCTTCCATCACGAGCCGGCGTCGGACGATGCCACGCTGGCCGGCGTGCTCGCCGACACCCGGAGCCTCGAGCAGATCACGCGCAACGGGCGCCCGCTGCACGTGACTTCCGCGTACGACGGCCTGGAAATCGCGCTTTGACGACTGCGGCAGCACGCGCGCGGGATTCCCGGGTTTTCGTCGCCCGCGTGCCGGCGCTCGAAGAGGCGCGCGCGTTCGTCGAGGCGTTCGGCGTCAGCCACGGTCTCGCGCACGACGACGTGCTGCGCGCGGTGCTGGTGGTCGAGGAGCTCTTCACCAACAGCCTTCAGCATGGCTATGGCCGCGAATGCGACGAGCCGATCGAGATCGCGCTCGAGGCGCACGTCGACGCGATGACGCTGCATTATCGCGACGCCGCGCCTCGCCACGACCCGCTGTCCGGGCTGGAGGAATCGCGCGCGGCGCTCGAGGCGCCGCTGCACGCGCGGCCGGTAGGCGGACTCGGCGTACCCCTGGTGGCCGGCCTCGCCGAGCACGTCGCGTACGCGTTCGAGAACGGACGCAACTGCCTGCGCGTGACGCTGCGCGCAATGACGGCGCGCGCGTAGACACAGACCATGCGACGCCTGCTCAGAACGTTCCGCGGCAGCCCGCGCGTCGCGACGGACGACCCGCCGTTCGACGACGAGGCAGCGCCCTCGTTCCTGTCCAGCCTGCGCGTGCGGCTGATGCTGCTCGTCATGCTGGCGCTGCTCCCGTCGTTCGCGCTGGTGCTCTACACGCAGGCGGACGAGCGCGAGGCGGCCACCGCGAACGTCCGTCGCGATGCGCTGCGCCTCATCCACGTCGTGACGAGCAACCAGGCGGCGCAGGTCGAGGCGACGCGGCAGCTGCTGACGGCGCTGGTGCGGCTCCCGCAGCTGCGCGGCGGCGACCTGGCAGCGTGCAGGGCGCTCCTCGGCGATCTCCTGAAGGCGCATCCGCTCTATCTCAATTTCGGCCTCATCGATCCTCGCGGAAACGTCGTGTGCAGCGCGGTGCCGCTGCCCGGTGACGTCAATGTCGCCGACCGCAGCTATTTCGTGCGCGCGCTGAACACCGGCCGCTTCGTGATGGGCGACTATCAGATCGGCCGCATCATCCACCTGCCGTCGATCAACTACGCGCTGCCGGTGCTCGACGACGACGGCAGCGCTCGATCGGTCCTGTACGCCGCGGAGAGCCTGAGCTGGCTCACCGGAGCGCTCGCCGACGTGCCGCTGCCGACCGACGCCACGCTCGTCGTGACCGATGGCCAGGGCACCGTCATGGCGCGAATGCCGACACTCGAGGGCGGCGTCGGCGCACGACTGGCCGAGGGCGAGGTGCTGGCCGCGCTTGCGACGCAACGCGACGGCGGCGTCTTCCAGGCGAGCGACGCGAAGGGCGTGCCGCGCCTGTGGGCGCATGCGCCGCTCGCGCCCGGGCTCGAGGTGCACGCCACGATCGGCGTTCCGCTCGCGGTCGCATTTGCCGACAGCGACCGGCGCTTCACACGCAACGTAACGGCGCTCGGCATCGTGACGCTGATGGCGCTGGTCGCCGCATGGGTCGGCGGCGATCTGATGCTGCGGCGTGTCGGCGTGCTCGTCGCGGCCACCCGGCGGCTTGCGCGAGGCAACCTCGGCGCCCGCACACCCGTCACGAACGGGCGCGGCGAGCTCGACGTGCTCGCGCGCGCGTTCAACCGCATGGCCACGATGCTCGAGACGCGCGACCGTGCGCTGCGCGACGCCGAGGACAAGACGCGCAGCGCGGAAGTCGAGCTCGCGGTCACGCGCGCGCACCTCGACATCGCGCGTCAGATCCAGCAAGCGCTGCTGCCGCAGGCCCCGCTGACGCTGGGCGACATGCAATTCGCCGGCCGGTGCATCCCGGCCGCGGCGGTGGGTGGCGATTACTTCGGTTACGTCGGCGAGCGCGACCGCGTCGACAGCTTCGTGGCGGACGTTTCGGGGCACGGCGTCGGCGCCGCGCTCCTCATGGCGGAGGCGCGCGCTGCGTTCCTTTCGGAGCGGCTCACGGCGCCGAGCGCGGGCAACCTCCTCGGCCGGCTCAACGCGCTCCTCCACGACGACCTCGATCGCGCGGGCCTGTTCATGACGGCGTGCTGCGCGACGTTCGACGCGCGCAGGCGCGAGCTCGCCTATGCGAACGCGGGGCATCCGCCCGCACTGCTCCTGCGCGCCGCAGATGGCGATTGCACGCCGATCGAGGCGAGCGGCGTGCTGCTCGGCATCGATCCGAACGCCTGTTTCGAAGAAGTCAGGCTCACGCTCGCGGCCGGTGACATCGTCGTCTTCTACACCGACGGAATCACGGAAACCCAGGACGGCGCCGGCGAGCTCTTCGGCGTCGAGCGGCTCGCCGCCGCCGTGGTGGCGTGCCGCGATCGCGACGCCGAAGGCGTGGTCGACGCGGTCCTCGCCGTGGTGGACCGCTACGGCCACGCGACGCCGCAGGAAGACGACGTCACGATCGTGGTGCTGAAGCTCGCCGCGTGAAGCGCGGCGGCGTGCTAGGCCAGGTCGACGCGCCGCTGCGTGCGTGCGGCCTCCGCGATGGCCTCGGTCACGCGTACGTTGGCGAGGCCGTCACGGCACGTGACGAGCGGCTCCGCCTCGCCACGGATCACCTGCGCGAAATGCGCGATCTGGTTCGCCAGCGGGTCCTGGCGCTCGACCGGCTCGACGCGCACCTGGAACGGCTCGAACCAGGAGCGCGCCTGCGCCGATCCATAGCGTCGCACGCGCATCGTGGGCACGCCGAGCGAGCCCGTCGCGCCGATGATCGCGTAGGCATCGTCGTCGTCGCAGCGTGCATACGCCTCGTTCTCGCCCGACGTCTGCTCCCAGCTTTTGGGTGACGCCGCGGTGTCGGACAGGAGGAAGGTGCCGAGGGCGCCGTTGTCGAACTGCAGGTTGATCGCGACGGTGTCCTCCACTTCGAAGCCACGCGTGCGACTCGACGCCATCGCCTGGACGGCCACGATCTCGCCGACCATGGCGCGCAGGTTGTCCACCTCGTGGATCATGTTGATGAGGATCGGGCCGCCCCCCGGCTGCCGCCGCCATGCGTTCACGCCGTCGAAATAGCCCGTGTCCGGCTTGTAGAACACTGCGCTGCCCATGACGGCAACGATCGGGCCGAGCTCGCCCGACTTCACGATCGAGACCGCCTTGCGCAGGATCGGACTGTGCCGGCGATGGTGGCCCACGAGCAGCTTCGCGCCGGACCGCTCGACCGCCTTGCACAAGCGCACGCCGTCGGCATAGGTGTGCGAAACGGGCTTCTCGACGAGCGTCGGAACGCCCGCAGCGAGGCAGGCGAGCGCCTGCTCGACATGGAAGGCATTGGGTGTCGCGACGATCACGCCGTCGAGGCGCACGCGTTGCATCAGGTCGTCGAGCGATGCGAAACGCGGCACGCCGTTCGCCCGCGCGACGTCGTCCGCCTTCGGCGACGGATCGACGATGGCCGCGAGCCGCGTCGCGTCGCACTTCGCGATCTCCTCGATGTGCCGGCGGCCGATGACGCCGGCGCCCGCCACGGCGATGCGCAGCCGTTCCATGCGCGAAGCTTAGCGCGCCGCCATGGCCAAGGAGTGGTATTTTGCCGGTCGCGACCGAACGAAACCGCCGCCCCTCGAGGAGAACATGCAACCGCACCGGACCATCGCCGCGCTCGCGCTTTGCCTCGTGGCGCTTGCTTGCCACGCGCAGGGAACCTATCCCGACCACAGCATCAAGATCATCGTGCCGTTCACGCCCGGCACGGGCATCGACATCCTGGCGCGAACGCTCGGGCAAAAGCTCGGCGATGAATGGAAGCAGGCGGTCGTGGTCGAGAACCGGCCTGGCGCGAGCGGCAACATAGGCACCGACGCGGTCGCCAAGTCGGCGCCCGACGGCTACACCTTGCTGATGACCGCGAACACCCTGGTGCTGAACCGCAGCCTGTTCAAGTCGATCCCGTACGACCCGGTGAAGGACTTCGCCCCGATCGCCCCGCTCGCGATCGGCAGCCTCGCGCTGGTCGTGAATCCGTCGGTGCCCGCGAACAGCGTCAAGGATCTCGTCGCGCTCGCGAAGGCGCAGCCGGGCAAGCTCAACTACGCGTCACCGGGCAACGGCACGCCGCACCACCTCGCGATGGAGCTCTTCAAGTCGAGCACCGGCACGAATCTGCTGCACGTGCCTTACAAGGGCACCGCGGGAGCCGTGCAGGATTTGCTCGGCGGTCAGGTGCAGGTCATGTTCCTGCCGGTGCACGTCGCGCTCCCGCAGGTCGAGGCCGGCAAGCTGCGCATGCTCGCCGCAGGTGGAACGACGCGTGCAAGCGCGACGCCGAACGTGCCGTCGCTCGCCGAGGCGACGGGCATACGCAACATCGACACCGACATCTGGTACGGTTTGTACGCGCCGGCCGGCACGCCGCCCTCGATCGTGGCGAAGCTCAATGCCGGCATCAACGGCCTGCTTCACAACCCCGAGGTCGCGCAGACGCTCGAAAAGCAGGGACTTCAGCCTACCGGCGGCACGCCCGAAGCGCTGGGCAGGATCACGCGCGATGATCTCGAGCGATGGGCCAAGGTCGTTCGCGACGCCAACATCCAGCCGGAATGAGTCATGCGTCCGGTTGCTCCACATTGGCGAGCGCGAATCCGGCGATGCGCTTGTATTCGTCGGACAGCGCCTTCAGCTCGGCCTGCGTGATGTAGCGGTCGAGGTCGTCGAAGGGCCGATCGCCCACCAGCTGCTCCACCTTGATGTTGATGAAGTCCGGCGGGAACTCGCGATTCGTCTCGACGATGCGCGTCGTGGGCGGCCGGCGCAACGCCTCGTACGCGCGCAATGCAGCGGCCGCGTCGCGGTCGGCCTGCAGGCACTCGGCCAGCGTACGCGCATCGATCATTGCCTGCGCCGACCCGTTCGAGCCGCGCGGATACATCGGATGCGCGGCGTCACCGGCAAGCGTGATGCGGCCCTGCGTCCACGAATCCAGCGGGTCCTTGTCGACCATCGGATATTCGAGCACCTGGTCGGCGGAGCGGATCAGATCGGGAACGTCGAGCCAGTCGAAGCGCCAGCCCTCGTAGATCGGCAGGAACGCGTCGATGTCGCCGGGCTTGTTCCAGTCGTTCTGATCGTGTCCTTCCTGCTTGATCTCCGCAACCCAGTTGACGAGCTGATCGCCCGCGCCGTCGACGTCATCGACGATCGGATAGATGACCATCTTGCCCGTCATGATCGATCCGATGCGGAGGTACGTGCGTCCGTCCAGGATCGGCTTGCGGCGAGTGACGCCGCGCCAGGTGTTGATGCCCGCGAACACAAGCGCGTCGGCGGGATGGAGCTGTCGGCGAATGGTCGAATTGACCCCGTCGCAAGCGACCACGACCGCGCCTCGCGTGCCGGGCAACACATTGCCTGACGATGTCTCGCGGAAGTGCGCCGTGACCGCGTCGTCGCCCTGCTCCACCGCGACGCATTGATGATCGGTCGCGATGCGGTCTGCTCCCAGCCGCTCGACGGCCGCGCGGTGGAGGATCATCTGAAGACGGCCGCGGTGGATGCCGATCTCGGGCAACGGATACCCGGCGAAGCGTCCACGCGGCTCGGTGTAGATCAACTGACCGAAGCGGTTGAAGAACCGGCTCTCGCGGTTCTCGATGCCGGCTTCGCGCGCCGACGCGTCGAGCCCGAGCGACGCGAGCTCGCGCATCGCGTGGGGCAGCAGCGTGATGCCGACGCCGAGATCGGTGATGCGCGGCGCGCGCTCGAAAACCCGGCAGGGGATGTTGCGCTGATGCAGCGACAGCGCGAGCGTCAGGCCGCAGATCCCGGCGCCGACGATGATGACGTCGTTCATGGCACGTGGACATTCTAACCGGCGCGGCGGTCATGCCGCGCGCGGGAATGCCGCTATTTGAGCATCACGCGAGCGTGTCGACGCCGCCGGCCGGCGCCGTGGAAGAGGTCGCGGGCTGCGACGGCGCCGTGCTCTGCGAGGCGCGGTGGTGATGATGGCCGTGATGCGCGGATTGCATCGCCTGCTGGAGCGAGGAGAACGCCTGCTGTGCGCCCACGGCATCGCCGGATTGCAGCGCGCTGCCCAGCGTCTGGAGCGCCGAAGCAATCGGCGACGTCGAGGTCGTGCTGCTTGCCGCCGATGACGACGACGCGCGCGCGATCCACGGCGCGTCCTGCTTCAGCGTCGACCACGCCTGCTGTGCGCCCGCGAGGTCGCCGGATTGCAATGCCTGCGCCAATGACTTGAAATCCGCGCCGGCGGCATTCGATGGGCTGGCGTAAGGGGCGGCCGCTGGGGCAATACTCGAAACGTTCATGACGCTCTCCGTGGTGAACAGGACCGTACACAGTGCGCTCGGCACTGTACGAGATGCCTATCGGCGCGAAACGTCGAGAACGAAGGTCCTTGCGATCCATGGAAATACCCGCTTACGAGTCTTCCACATGCGTTGCACGCAGCTTGCGCGCAACTTGCGGCGGCCTTGCGGTCGACTGGCGAAGCGATTGCGTCAGTAAGTCGCGAACATCTTGCGCACGGCATCGCGGTCGCTGGTCTGTGTCAGCGCGAGCATTGCCAGAATGCGGGCCTTTTGCCCGTTGAGATCGTCTGCGCCGATGAATCCCGCCGCGAGGTCGTCGCCGCGCGGCACCACGCGACCGCTGCCCGCGCGGCTGCATTGCACCACGAGAACGCCCTTGGCGATGGCGTCGACGAGCGCCCTGCGCTGAGCAGGCGAAGGGCGGCCGGGAGGCGTCCCGCAGACAACGATGCCGCGCACGCCGTCCTCGACGAAGGCTGCGATTGCGCGCCCGCTCGCGCCTGCGTACGAATAGGCCACCTCGACCGCGGGGAGTGTGTCGAGCTGCAGCACGTCGAACTCGGTGTCGGGTGCATGCCGGCGCGTGGGGCGGCGATACATCGACACCGAGCCGTCGGGACCCACGTGACCCAGCACGCCGAAGTCGGGCGTGCGAAACGCATGCAAGCTGAAGTTCGATGCTTTCGTGACTTCGCGTGCGCACTGGATCTCGTCGTTCATGACGACGAGCACGCCGGCACCGCGCGCCTGCGCGTCGGCGGCGACACGAAGCGCGTTGACGATATTGATGCCCGCGTCCGAGCCAAGCGCGTTCGGAGGCCGCTGGGATCCGGTCAGCACGATTGGAGCGTCGACCTTCGCCGCGAGGTGGAGGAAATACGCGGTCTCTTCGAGTGTCGACGTGCCGTGCAGGACGACGATGCCGTCAACGCTGCTGCTACCCGCGACGCGCGTGATCTCGCGGTTGAGCTCGAGCCACAAGGCGGGATCCGCCGCGGCGCTGTCCAACGCGCGAAACGGAACGGGCACGATGTCGAACCCGCCCAGCACCTCGGCGAACATCTCCAGCACCTCGCCGACCTGCAGCGGCCTTGCGTGCTGCCCGTACTCGTAAAGGTCGAGCGGGTGGCGCCCGACCGTCGAGATGGACCCGCCCATTCCGATGACCGCGATCCGTGCCGTCATTGCGCTCCCCTGCCCGGTATCGCAAAGCTACCGAATGTTGTATGCTAAGGCAACAATGCCAAGGCCACTCGTCCCGCGGAGGATCAACCCGGCGAGCCCGACCGGTCGCGCGTCCGAGTTCTTCAACCCGTTCCCGCGGTACATGCAGATCCGCAACATCCTGATCCGGCGGCTGGGCGAGGGTTTCACGCCCGGTGACCGGTTCCCGACCGAGCACGCCCTGTGCAGCGAGTTCGGCGTGAGCCGCGAGACCGTCCGCGAGGCGCTCCTGGGACTCGAGAACGAAGGCCTGATCGCGCGACACCGCGGCAAGGGCTCGGTGGTCGTGCGCTTGCCGAACCATGCGCGCGACGAGCGCCTGACCGGTCTCGTCGAGGACTTCACCGAGCTGCACCTCGATACCGAGGTTGACGTGCTGAGCGCGGCCATGGAGCCCGTCCCGCAACGCATCGCGCTTGCGCTCGCTCTGCAACGCGGGTCGCAGCTCTTTCGCATCGTGCGCCTGCGGCGCGTCGACGGCACGCCGTTCGCGTTCCACGACGCGTTCGTTCCCGAGGCGCTCGGCGTCCGACTGGCCGGCCTCGACCTGACGCACACGACCCTGTTTCGCGAGCTCGCGCGCATGTCGGTGCGGCTGTCGGAAATCTATCTGCACATCGACGCGGTCGCCGCCGACGTTCGCATGGCGAGGTTGCTTCGGATCGACGTCGGCGCCCCGCTGCTCGTGACGCGCCGTGCGGTCGACCACGCGCGCAGCGGGGCGCCGACGATGTTCTATGAAACGTACTTCCGGGCGGACCGCTACTACTACTCGGTGCAGGTGAACGAGTCGAAGGCGGCCCCGCAGCCCCATGGTGCCGGCCGAAAGCACGCCGGAGCCTCACGACCGACGAGGAAAGCATGACGACAAACCTGGCAGTGGAACCACGCGCGCAACGTCCCGGCGCCACCGAGAGCGACCTGTACGGCAACGCAGTCGACCCCATCGTACGCTACGCGCGCGGTTCCATCCTGCGCGGCACCGATGACGAGGTACGTCGCATGCTCCGTGCGCGCCACATGGTCGGCGCGCGTGTTCGCAGCATGGGCAAGGACAGCATCTACGACCTTTCCGGCATGAACCGCGGCAGCGGCATCAAGGTGGAGAACGTGCCGCACCTCACGACGCACGTGCCTTTCTTCACCTACTTCGAAGGCAAGACCGAGCCGCTGGCCCTGAAGCACATGGGCGGCGATCCGTCCAAGCACAGCGCCTTGATCCTGAACCGCGTTTCGGCTGCCAACTTCATCGCACTGACGACGCTCCTGCGCAAGGGCGACCGCGTATTCGCGTTCGCGCCCGGCGGCGGCGTGACGCATCCGTCGGCGGTGCGCCCGGTCGCCATGGTGGGTGCCGAATTCCGCGAGTTCCACACCTTTGCGGATTTGAAGAAAGCGTGGGATGCAGGCGCGCCGCGGCTGCTGCTGATCACGCCGATCAGCGCATCGAAGCGGCACATTCCTTTCCACGAGTTCGAGCAGGCGCTCGCCCTGCCGCGGGGCGAGGACACGCTCGTTTACGTCGACGACGCGCACATGGCGTCGCGCATCGCCTTTTTCGACGAGCCGCCCGCCTTCAGAGTCGGCGCCATCGACCTCGCCGTGTGCTCCGCCGACAAGCATGTCGCCGGTCCCCGGGCAGGTGTGATGGTCGGGCGCAGCGATCTGATCACGCTGATCGGGTCGCGCGCGTACGAGCTCGGGCTGGAAGCGCAGGCAGGGCAATACGTCGGCGTCGCGAACGCGCTGCGCGATTTCGACCCAAGCGCGGTCAAGGATGCCGGCGAGCTCGCGAAAGAGCTGGTGAAGGTGCTCGTCTCGAAGTACGGCGCCGAGCGGGCGTATCTCGGGGGTCCGGGCGTATCCCTGTCCGGCGATCACGTGCTCCAGATCGCGGTCGAGAAGCAGGGACGACACGAGAAGCCGCGCCTGGTGGCGGTAGAGGCGGCAGGCATCGTCGCGATGGAAATGCTGGAGCGCGACGGCGTGCTGACGATCGGCGCGGTGTCCATGCCCGGCAGCGCGCCGGCGGTGCGTCTCATGATGTATCCCGACGGCCGACGCCTCGGCGTGAACGGCATCGTGGATGCGCTCGAGAACGGGATCGCGCGGCTGAGCCAGGTGATCTACGACGTCGATGCGGCGCGGAAGCAATTGCTGGGTGATTGAGAAAGACCGGATCTGCGATGTTCACGTATCTAAGGAGGTGGTTCATGGACGCGAACATGTCGCGACGTTCCGCGGTGAGAACGATCGTCGGGTTGATCGCGGCGCATGCCCTCGGCTTCAGCTCCCTCGCGACCGCGCAAGTCGCGACGCTTCGCGTAGCGGCGTCCTCCGGCGCCGAGGACACGCCGCTGTTCGTCGCGATCGACAAGGGCTTCTTCGCGAGCCATGGCCTCGACGTGAAGGCCGATTTGTTCGCGAACGGCGTCGAAGCGATCAACGCGCTTGCCGGCGGAAACGCCGATATCGGCGTCTTCGGCACCTATCCGTTCCTGGCGGCGGTGTCGAAGGGCATTCCGCTTGTGTTGATCGGCCACAACTGGGGCGATGCGCTGGCGAGCAACCAGAGCGAATACTTCTCGCTCGTCGCGAGCAAGACGTCGGGCGTCAAGCCGAACGATGTGCCTTCGCTCAAGGGCAAGAAGGTTGGCGTCGCCTTCGGCTCGGGTGCACACGCCTACGCGAAGGCGCTGTTCAAGCAGGCAGGCCTCGCCGAGTCCGACGTCAAGATGATCAATGTTCAGGCCGCCAACCAGCCGACCGCGCTGGCCAACGGCGATGTCGACGTGATCGCCGCGTGGGAGCCGTTCGCCAGCAAGGCCGCGAGCACCGTCCCGGGGGCGGTGCGTGTCATGCACGGTGGCGCGCAACAGTTCTACGAAGCGGGCTGCCTCGTCGTCACTTCCGCGGTGCGTGACCAGAAGTCCGAGCCGTTGACCCGATTCCTGGTCGCCTACGCCGAGGCGGGTCAATGGATCCGCGCGCATCGGGCCGAGGCCGCGCAGGTCGCGGCGAAATGGCTTCCGGGCAACGATGTACAGGTTCTGACAGAGTCGCTGCGCTACATTCCCCAGGATCTGCGTCTGTCGAAGAACACCATCGACGGCTATCGGACGCTGTCGATACCCCTCATGATCTCCGACGGAAGAGTGAAGGAGCCGTTCGATCCGTCGAAGTTCATCGATGCCCGTTTCTACCTGGCGGCGGAAAAGCAGGCCCCGCAGTATTTCTCCGACCTCAAGCCGATACCGGAAGGCCGTCGCATCGCGCCGTAGTGCTCTACGACACGAGCAGACGTTCGACGCATGGCAGCCGTGAAGATCGCCGTCGACGACGTCACCATCGAGTACTACAACGAGCAGCGCGACGAGCGCCACGTCGCGATCGCGGGTTTGTCGATGGACATCCACGCGTCCGAGTTCGTTTGCGTGCTCGGGTCGAGCGGATGCGGCAAGTCGACGCTCCTGTCCCTCATCGCGGGCTTCCTGCGTCCACGGTCGGGTACCGTGACCATGGACGGCCGGCCGATCACGCGTCCCGGCGCGGATCGCGGTGTCGTCTTTCAGGAGTATGCGCTGCTGCCGTGGAAGAACGTGCGGGACAACGTTGCGCTGGGACTGAAATTTCGCGGCGTCCCGCGCGCTGAGCGGGAACGAACCGCCGACGAATTCCTGAAGCTCACCAACCTCGCCGACGCCGGCGACAAATTTCCGTTCGAGCTGTCGGGCGGCATGAAGCAGCGCGTGGCGTTGGCCCGGACGCTGGCGAACCGGCCCGAGGTCATGCTCATGGACGAGCCCTTCGCGGCCGTCGACGCGCAGACGCGCATGACGCTGCAGGAAGAGCTGCTGCGCCTGTGGAACCATTCGCGCGTTACGGTGCTGTTCGTGACGCACAGCGTGGACGAGGCGGTCTTCCTCGCCGACCGCGTGGTCGTGTTGACCAGCGGACCGGGCCGCGTCCGCGCCAGCGTCGCGATCGATATACCGCGCGAGGATCGCACCTGGAATCGATTGAGGCAGGATGAGCGTTTCAGCGCTCTCTGCTCGGACATCCTAGCGCTCGTTCGCAGCCCCGGTGCCAGCGCCTAGACGGTTTGGAATCCCGCGCGTGCTCGGCAGCAGGCCGGTCTATGTGACCCTCGCGCTGGTGCTGTTCTTCGCGGTGGCCGAGGCATGGAGTTACGCGACCGCCGACGCCAAGATCGCGCCCGATCTGCTGGCCGCGACGGCGCCCGCGAATGCGATCGTCCGGCTGCGATTCGTGCCGGAAAAGTTCCACATGCTGCTGCTGCAAGAGCTCGGCCGCGTCGAGTCTTCCGATGGACGCGATGTGCGCATGCTCGACGTCGCGCCCGGGCGCTTGCGCGCCTTTGCCCGCCACTACTGGGTCGCGTCCATCGAGGCCTACGCGCCCGGCTCGCCATCGTCGGAGTCAACCGGATCGGCACCTCGTCGATGAATCGCCGGTGGCCCCTGCGCGTCGCGGGTCTGGCGGTGGTGCTGCTCGCGTGGCAGATCTCCGTGCCGATGATCGGCATGCCGGCGACGTTCTACCCATCGCCGGCCGACGTCGCCCAAGCGTTCGTCACCGTGACGTGGGAAGGAATATTGCCTTCGTACGTCCTCGACAGCATTGGCCGGTACGCTGCGGGCGTCGCCATCGGCACGACAGTTGGCGTTACGCTCGGCATCGCGATCGGCCTCAATCGAACCACGTCGGACCTGCTCGCGCCGATCATCAGTTTTTTCTATGCGATCGTCGAGGTCGTGTGGATCCCGCTGCTGGTGATCTGGTGGGGCTACGGATTGAAGACCATCGTGCTCGCCATCGTCTACGTGTCGGTCTTCCCGGTTCTCTACAACACCATCTCGGGTGTGCGCGCCGTGCCGCAGGTGCTCGTCAACGCTGCTCATTCGCTCGGCGCAAGCAGGCTCCAGCTGTTGAACGACGTCATCGTTCCGGCGAGCCTTCCACAGATCATCACGGGCTTCCGCATCGGCGCGAGCTTCGGCTTCCGCGGCCTCATTTTCGCCGAGATGATCGCGGCGAGCTCGGGCCTCGGCTACCTGATCGCCGACAGCGCCACGAACCAGCAGCCTGCGCGCACGGTCGTGGGAATGATCTGCATGGGGCTGCTGTGGCTGTTCATCGACAGCATCTATTTGAAGCCGTTCGAGCGCGTGACCATCGAGCGCTGGGGCACCGTGGTGTCGGCGGGGACTCGACGATGACACGCGCAACGCGCAGACGCCTTCTCGGCGTGGTGCCTTTCGCGTTGCTCGTCGCGGCCTGGGTCTTGGCACCGCACGTCGCGACGTACCCCCCGTACGTGCTGCCTTCGCTCGGCACGGTCTGGTCGACGTTCACCCATGCCGTGCTCGACGGGTCGCTCATCGCCGCGGTTCGCGACAGCCTCGTGCGCCTGATGACCGGGTTCCTCGTGGGCAATGCCGTGGCGATACCCCTGGGTCTCGCGATCGCGACCAATCGCGCCGTTGCCGATGCATTGCGGCCCGTCCTTTCCTTCTTTCAGTCCATCGCCGGCATCGCGTGGGTGCCGCTCGCCATCGTATGGTTCGGCATCGGGCTGGGCTCCGTCGTGTTCGTCGTCGCGAACACGATCTTCTTCAGCAGCATCTACAACACGGTCATTGGCGCGGAGATGATCCCCGAGGTGCTGTACCGCGCCGTTCGCAGTCACGGCGCCAATCGCCGGCAGGTCCTCCTGCATCTCGTGCTGCCCGGCGCGCTGTCGCAGATCATCGTCGGGCTGCGCACGTCGATGGCGTACGGCTGGCGCGCCCTGATCGGCGCCGAGATCCTGGCCGGGGCGAGCGGCCTCGGCTACATGGTCATGGACGCCAAGCAGTACTACCAGACCGACGTCATCATCATGGGCATGATCCTGATCGGCCTGCTGTGGATGCTGATCGACCGCGTGATGTTCCGCTGGCTCGAAGCCCGCACCATCCTGCGCTGGGGCCTGGTCCAGCGCTGACGCGCATTCGGTCAGCCGGCGTACGGATGCGTCCGGCTCCAGTGACGCGCTATGTCGATCCGGCGGCAGATCCATATGTCGTCATGCCGCTGGATGTGATCAAGGGCGCGCGCCAGCGCGGCTGCGCGTCCCGGCCGGCCGATGAGCCGCGCGTGCAGTCCGATGGACATCATGCGCGGCGTGTGCAACCCCTCGGCGTAGAGCACGTCGAACGTATCGCGCACGTAGGCGAAGAAATCGTCGGCGCCTCCAAACCCCGCCGGATTGACGAACTTCGCGTCGTTGACGTCGTTCGTGTACGGGACGACCAGGTGGGGCCTGCCGCTCACCGGCACCCAGTACGGCAACTCGTCGTTGTACGCATCGCTGTCGTACGCGAACCCGCCCTCCTCGACCAGCAGGCGCCGCGTATTCGTGCTCGGCCCGTATCGGCAGTACCAGCCCATCGGACGAGTACCGACCGTGCGCTCCAGCGACGCGACGGCCCTGCGGATGTGCTCACGCTCTTCCGCCTCGTCGAGCAGCCAGTGCTTGATCCAGCGCCATCCATGGCAGCACACCTCGTGTCCGGCGCGCGCAATGGCAGCCGCTGCAGCGGGATTGCGCTCCAGCGCAAGCGCGCACCCGAATACGGTGACGCCGAGACCTCGCTCGGCGAACATGCGCATCAGGCGCCAGAAGCCGACCCGGCTGCCGAATTCGTACGCCGATTCGACGGCGAGGTCCCTTACGCCGGCGGGAACGGTGGTCGCCGTCTCCGCGAGCTGATTCTCGCTGAAGCCATCGCCGTCGCCGATCGAGTATTCCGAGCCCTCTTCGTAATTGAGGACGATCTGCACAGCGACCCGTGCACCGCCCGGCCAGCCCGCATGCGGCGGTCTGTCGGCGTAGCCGATCAGGTCCCGGTCGAGCGTCACGGATGCCTCAGATGCGGACGAAGATGCGGTTGAATCGTCGCCGGTTCTCGAGAAGCCGCATCCCGGCCGACAGCGAACGGTTGACCACGAAATAGATCAGCATGATCGTCAGGTAGACCTCGATCGGCGACGTCTGCAGGCGCACGTTGATCTGCTTGCCGATGTCGGTGAGCTCCGACAAGCCGATGAGGAACGCCAGTGACGTGTTCATCACCGTGACGATGTAGCGGCCCGTGATCGCCGGGATCATGTTGAAGAACGCCTGCGGCAGAACTACGTAGAGCTGTAGCTGCAAAGGTCCCAGCCCGAGCGTGCGTGCGGCTTCCTTTTGCGTGTGCGGCACCGACAGGATGCCGCCGCGGATGTACTCGGCGATGTAAGCGGTCGTGAACAGCGTAAGCGCCACGGCGACGCTGAAGAACCGCGACGTCTCGAAGCCGAGATAGGGCGGCACGAAATACGCCCAGAAGACGAGGATCAGCAACGGGATGTTGCGAAACGACTCGATGTAGACCAACGCCGGCAACCGCACGATGCGTCGCTCCGATGCGCGCATCACGCCGATCACCATGCCGAGCAAGGTCGACAGCACGATGGCGATGCCCGCGATCCACAACGTGAGGAGCAGCCCGCCGACCTGCCCCTGCGTGAAAAGGTCGCCCACGAGCATCCGCTCGAGGTTGTTGGGCGTCCAAACTCTCTCCCAGTTCATGCGTCACTGGCTCGGCAGTCGCGCGACCCGCAGCATGCGCCGCGCGTCGACGTGACGCGACAGGCGGCGCGATGCAAGCCGTCCCGCCGCGGCGATCGCCAGACAGACGCAAACGTACAGCAGGCTGGCCGCTGCGAGGGCTTCCACGCCGCGGAACGTGTACGTGTCGATGTACTTGGTCTGGTACGCGATTTCCGTAACACCGATCGCCATGGCAAGGCTCGTGTTCTTGAGGAGCCCGACGGCCTCGTTCGTGAGCGGAGGCACCAGCACGCGGACCGCCTGCGGAAGGCTCACGTGCACCATCCGCTGCGTGAAGTTGAGACCGAGCGATCGAGCGGCCTCGGTCTGACCGCGATCGATGGAATTCAGTCCTGCGCGGACGATCTCGGCGACGAATGCGCCGTGGTAGACGGAAAGCGCGAACGCGGCGGCCGAGAACTCGAAGCCCACGTCGCGCATGTGGAGGAACAGCCAGCGCGGCAGGATGTAGATTGCCGAGAAGTACCAGAACAGGATCTGGACGAGCGGCGGCGTGTTGCGTGCGAATTCGACGTAGATCCAGCAAAACGGCTCGAGATAGCGGTTGCGCGTCCACCGTGCGACGCCGAACACCAGCCCGATCGCGAACGCGAACACCACGGCCACGAGCGCCAGCTGCACCGTGACGTAGAGCCCGTCGAGGAGACGGACGCCCCACTCACCCCAAAGGATGCTCCACTCGAAGCGATAGCCCCGCGTCACGTGTGCCGTCCCGCCACGGCCCTAGTGCCACACCTCCATCTCGAAGCCCAGCAACTCCTTGGTGAGCTGCAGCTTCGTGGAGGGCCCTACCCATTTGTTGAAAAGCTTGTCCCAGGTGCCATCGGTCCAGATGTCCTGCAACGTGTAGTTGACGGCGTCGCGCCACTTGGAATCGTTCTCACGCATGCCGAGCCCGTACGGGCCGCCGCCATACGTCGCCTCCTTGCCGAGCAGGAGGAAATCGTTGGGATTGGCTGCGTTCGCGCGCAGGCCGGCGAGGATGACGGCGTCGGTCGCGAGCGCGTCGACGAGTCCCTGCGACAGCGCCAGGAACGACTCGCCCTGATTCTCGAAGGTCTGCATCTTCGCACCGGGCTGCGCCTCTTGGAAATACTTGATGCTGCCGGCGCCGATCACCGCGCCGACGCGCTTGCCGTTGAGGTCGGCGACCTTGCGGACGCCGCTGTCCTTGCGAACGAGCAGCGTCTGCGGGCTGTAGAAATAGTCGATGGAGAAATCGATGGCATCGTCGCGGCTGCGATAGTGCGTCATGGTGGACGCGACCAGGTCGATGCGGCCCTGCTGCAGGATCGGTATCCGCGTCGCCGAGGTCACGCGCGTCACCTCGAGCCGGGCCTTGAGGCGCTTCGCCATCTCGGTGACGAGGTCGTACTCGAAACCGACGTGGTTCCCCTTTTCGTCGATGAATCCGAAGTACGGCACCTCCATGGTCACGCCGGCCTTCAGCACGCCGGTGTCCTTGATGGTCTGGAGGACCGACTTGCCGCAGTCGGCCGCGATCGACCGCTGCGGCAGTCCGGCCATGCCGGCGCCGGCGGCGACCACCGCGCCTTTCAGGAAGCCACGACGCGAATCGTCCGGAGCGCTGTCGTGGTCGCTCTTCGGCTGCATGCTGGACATCTCATCCTCCTTCGCGCGTCTTCGCGTCTAGTGGGTCAGGATCGTGCTGATGAATCGACGGCTGCGGTCTTCCTTGGGATTGGTGAAGAACCGCGAGGGCTCCTCCATCTCGACGATCTGCCCCTTGTCCATGAATATGACCCGGTCGGCGACCTCTCGTGCGAATCCCATTTCGTGCGTCACGACGAACATCGTCATGCCGTCGCCCGCGAGCGCCGTCATGACGTCCAGCACCTCCTTGATCATCTCGGGATCCAGCGCGGAAGTCGGCTCGTCGAACAGCATGATCTGCGGCTCCATGCAGAGCGCGCGCGCGATCGCGGCGCGCTGCTGCTGACCGCCCGACAGCATGTCCGGATAGGCGTCGCACTTGTCGCCGATGCCGACACGGTCGAGGAGGCGGCGAGCGAGCACCGTGGCCGCATCGCGCGAGAGCTTTCGCACCTTGACCGGCGCGAGGATCAGGTTCTGCAGCACTGTGATGTGCGGGAACAGGTTGAACTGCTGGAAGACCATGCCCACCGTCGTGCTGAGGCGGCGCAGATCCGGTCGCTTCGCGTCGAGCGCGACACCGTTCATGCGAATGCTGCCGCCGTCGACGGGCTCGAGGCCGTCGATACAGCGCAACAGCGTGCTCTTGCCCGACCCGCTGGGTCCGCAGATGACGACGACCTCGCCGCGCGCCACGCTCAGCGTTATCTGCTTCAGCACGTGATTCGCGCCGAACCATTTGTCGAGCCGGTCGACCTCGACCATCGGCGTGCCGGACGGCGCGGCTGCGTCCTGGGACATGTTGTAGCTTTATACTACATTCGCCAGGAACGGCAAACCGCGTCGGCCGCAAGCCTTGGCGGCCGGCTGCCCGCGAAGATCAGCGACGGCTGCGTCCGCTGGCGCGCGGCGCTGCTGCGGCCCCGCGCGGGGAACGCGGCAACGTCGCAAAGAATCGCTTCAGCTCCGGACCGACGCGTTGGAGCTCCGTGCGATGCATCGCGGCGAGCTTGGCGAGCACCTGCCGTCCGCGTGCGGTGAGGCGCAGCTCGACCTTGCGCCGATCGCTGTGCGAGGGCTCGCGCGCGATCAGGCCTTCCTGCTCGAGCCGGTCCACGAGTCCCACCGCGCTGTTGTGCTTGATGAAGAGCTCCTGCGCGAGATCGTTGATCGACACGCGCTGGTCCTCCGGGCATCCGCGCAGCACGAGCATGGCCTGATAGTGCTGCGCCGTGAGCCCGGCGTCGGCGGCCGCGGCTTCGCTGAACCGCAGGAACGCGCGGAGCGCACGGCGAAACGCCGCGAGCTGCGCGTAGTCGGCAGTCGCCAGCCTGAATCGCTGCTCGGCCCGCTTCAGCTGCACTCCGAGAGCCTCCCCAGGCGGATTTTTAGCATGCGTGCACCCCTTGCTGGCCAAAATATCGTCTTCCGATATACTCGCCGGTGTATCGCGCTACGATATATCCAGCTGAAGTCTACACGGAGGAGGAGGACGTCATGCAGGATCACGACTGGAGGAAGCCCCTGGGGGGTCGCCGCGATTTCATCCGCACCAGCCTGGCGGTCGCCGGCGGCCTGGCGCTGCCGGCCGGACTTTCGGGACGGGCGTTTGCGGCGGAGCAGCAGGCGATCGGCACCTACCCTGCCGGCACCAGCGGCGACTCGGTGTTCATCGGCATCAGTGTCCCGCGCACCGGCACCTATGCATTGCAGGGGGAGGACGAGCTCAAGGGTTACCAGCTCGCGGTGGAGCACATCAACTCGGGTCATCCGCTGATCAAGCAGATCTCACCCAAGACCACCAAGGGCGTGCTCGGCAAGGAAGTGAAGTACGGCGTCGCCGACTCCGCCGCCAAGCCGAACGACGCGGTGCAGGCGCAGCAGCGCTTCATCACCGAGAACAAGGCGATCATGATCACCGGTGGCACGTCGAGCGCGGTCGCCGTCGCGCTCAACAAGCTCGCGCAGCGCGAAAAGGTGCTGTTCGTGTGCGGCATCTCCGGCTCGAACGACACCACCGGCAAGGACTGCGTGCGCTACGGCGTGCGCCAGAATTTCTACGGTGAAACGGCCGCCAACGCGATCGGGCCCGCGCTGCTCAAGGCGTACGGCAAGAACAAGAAGGCGGCGTTCATGACGCCGGATTACACGTACGGCCACACGGTCACGAAGTCGGTCAACGATTACCTGACCAAGAACGGCGGCTGGACGATGGTGACCAACCAGGTCTCGCCGCTCGGCGCGCCCGACTACAGCTCGTATCTCACCAACATCGCCAACTCGGGCGCCGAGTTCCTGATCAACGTCAACTGGGGTCACGACGCGGTGCTGTCGACGCAGCAGGCCAAGCAGTTCGGCCTGTTGCCGAAGATGAAGCTGGTGATTCCCTACCAGATCCCGTTCCTCGCGCGCGAAGTCGGCCCGGAGACGACGGCAGGCGTCTTCGCCGCAACCGATTTCTGGTGGACGCTCGAGGACCGCTACCCGATCGCCAAGATGTTCGTGCAGGAGTTCGAGAAGAAGTACGGCTACAAGCCAGAGTGGGGCGCGGAGAACGCCTACATGGAGTTCGCGCTGTGGGCCGAGGCCGTCGAGCACGCCGGAACGTTCTACCCGCCCGACGTCATCAAATCGTACGAGTCGCCGCGCAAGCTCAATTCGATGGTGGGTGAAGTCGAGTGGCGTGCCGCCGACCACCAGCTGATTCGTCCGGTCATCATCGTCAAGGGCAAGGAGCCCAAGGACATGAAGAACAAGGAGGACTACTGGGAGGTGGTCGAGGTGGTGCCGGGCGCCGGCCTGATGCAGAAGCCCGACGCCTTCGGTTGTAACCTGGGCTCGTACACTTAGTCCCTGGGGCGTTCGCACGCCGTGGAGCCAGGATCTCCGCGGCGCCCCCGTTCGCGACGCGCGCGGCGGTCATGCGCGCGTCGCGCCCCCTAGGCGCGCCATGATCAGCTGGTCCAATTTCCTGTCGCAACTGTTCAACGGCCTGGCGCTCGGCGCGCTGCTCGCGCTCATCAGCTCCGGGCTCACGATCATCTACGGCACGCTCGGCGTGCTGAACCTCGCGCACGGCGCAATGTTCATGCTGGGCGGCTACGCCGGCTACGTCGCGTACCAGGCGAGCGGCTCGTTTCTCGTGGCGCTCGCCGCCGGTACCGTGTTCCTGCTCGTGGTGGGCGTGCTGATGGAGCGCATCGTCATCCGCCACTTCTACGCACGGCCGCACGAGGACCAGCTGCTCGTCACCTTCGGCATCGGCATCTGCCTGGTCGAGATCGTTCGCCTCGCCTTCGGGAGCCAGTCGCTCACCGTGCCGGCACCGAAGCTGCTGTCGGGCATCACCTCGCTCGGCGTGATGTTCTACCCGACCTACCGCCTCGCCGTGGTCGGCATCGTGACCGTCGCGCTGATCGCCCTCTTCATCGTGCTGTACCGCACCCGGCTCGGGCTGATCGTGCGCGCCGGCATCGAGGATTCGACGATGGTCGACTCGCTCGGGATCAACGTGTCGCGCGTCTTCATGGTGGTGTTCGGCATCGGTGCGATGGCCGCGGGGTTCGCCGGCATCGTCAACGCGCCGGTGG
>Ga0207674_10000084_pt1 | contig 101302 bp, 92 predicted proteins | sample KBSCornC72_FD_184303 | JGI IMG/M metagenome (GOLD analysis project Ga0207674, IMG submission 184303) | Corn rhizosphere microbial communities from Kellogg Biological Station, Michigan, USA - KBS Corn C7-2 (SPAdes) (version 2) | ecosystem: Host-associated > Plants > Roots > Rhizosphere > Soil ...
TTCATCTGCCCGTGTCCTCGCTCATCACCAATCCGGACACGGCGCTGTGGGCCATCGCGTTCGCCGATACGTGGGAGTGGTTTCCGTTCACGATGCTGATCATTCTCGCGGCGCTGCAGGTCGTGCCGCGGGAGCCCGTCGAGGCTGCCAAGGTCGACGGCGCGCGCCCGCTCCAGCTGTTCTGGTACGTCGTGCTTCCCTTCATCCGGCCGGCCATCGTGGTGGCCGCGCTCTTTCGCCTGATCGACAGCATCAAGGCGTTTCCCCTGATCTACGTGCTGACGAGCGGCGGACCGGGTACCGCGACGCAGGTCACGAACTATTACGCGTTCACCCAGGCGTTCAACTACGCGTACTGGGGCTATGCCAGCGCGATCGCCGTGATGCTCACGGCCGGCGTCTTCGCATTGAGCTGGCTCGTGAGCGCCGTCGGTACGCGCTCGTCCGCCCATGACTGATGCGCTGCCCGTCGTGCCGAACCCTGCGCAAGGCCGCGCTTCGCGGCGCAAGCGCCTTGGGCCCGTGCTGGCCAATGTGGCGCTCGTCGCGGTTCTCCTCTTCGTGCTCTTCCCGATCGTCTGGCTCGTGCAGATGTCCCTGCGACCCGATGAGGACATCCTCGGCTATCAGCTGCTCTTCACGCCGACGCTCGTCCACTACACCTCGCTCAACGAGAGCAAGTTCCTCCATTCGTTCCTGAACAGCGTCGTTTCGAGCTGCCTGTCCACCGCGGTCGCGCTGGTGATCGGTACGCCGGCCGCGTACGTGCTCTCGCGGTGGCGCCTCAAGTCGCGGCGCAAGATCGCGATGTGGATCCTGTCGACGCGCATGGCGCCGCAGATCACGTTCACGATCCCGTTCTTCCTCTTCTTCCGCCTGGTCGGTCTCAGCGACACCGTGTGGGGCCTCGCCCTCATCTACCTGACGTTCAACCTCGCGCTGGTGATCTGGATGATGCGATCGTTCTTCGATGCCGTGCCGAGGGCGCTCGAGGAAGCTGCATGGCTCGACGGCTGCGGCATCTGGAATGCCTTCCTGCGCATCACGCTGCCGCTGACGGCGCCGGGTCTCGCCGCGGTCGCCGTGCTCTGCTTCATCTTCTCCTGGAACGATTTCTTCTACGCGCTCATTCTCACGCGCACGAACGCGATGACCGCGCCCGTCGCGATCATCAACTTCATGCAGTACGAGGGCTGGGAGTGGGGGAAGATGGCCGCGGGCGGCACGCTGGTGATGCTGCCCGTGGTGCTCTTCACCGTGCTCGTGCGCAAGTGGCTGGTGAGCGGCCTGATGGCGGGCAGCGTCAAGGACTGAAGCACGGCCGCATGCGGCACGTGGGCCCGCGCGAAGCTAGCCTGCCGCGGACTGCCGCTCCATTTCGACTTCCGCTCTCAAGCTGTCGACGTCGCGGTAGATCGACGCCACCGCCAGGACGCGGCCGTTGCGCGTGTAACGCACGACGCAATCGCGGCTCGCGATATCGCCTTCGATCGCGAGGTCGTCCCACGATTCCGCGTGTCCGACGTAATTGATCGGCACGTCGTAATGCTGGCTCCAGAAGAACGGCACGGCCGCGAACCGCTCGCGCGCGCCGAGCATGTTGAGCGCCGCCGTCTGGCCCTGGCGCTCCGCGACGACCCAGTGCTCGACGCGGATCGCATCGCCGCTGTGCGGGTCGGGCCAACGCGCGATGTCGCCGGCCGCGAAGATGCCCGGCGCGCTGGTCTCGAGGAATTCGTCGACCTTGACGCCGCGATCCATCGCGAGGCCGGCGCTCTCGGCGAGCGCGAGGCGCGGCCGCACGCCCACGCCCGCGACAACGAGGTCGGCGTCGATGCTGCCGCCGCGCTTCAGCGTCACGCGACGCGCGTCGATCGCGGTCGCGGTGTCCTCGAGATGGAACACCACGCCATGCGCCTCGTGCAGGCCGCGCACGAAGTCCCCCATCTGCGGTCCCAGCACGCGTTCCATCGGACGCTTGTCGGGCGCAACGACATGCACCTCGACGCCCCGCGCACGAAGCGACGCCGCGACCTCCAGCCCGATGAAGCTCGCGCCCATGACGAGCGCGCGCTTCGCGGTCGCGGCTGCCGCGATGATGCCGCGACAATCCGCGAGCGAGCGCAGCGTGTGCACGTGCGGCTGGTCCATTCCTGGCAGGGGCAATCGCACCGGCTCCGCGCCGGTCGCGAGCAGCAGACGGTCGTACGCAAGCGTGGCCCCGTCGCCGAGGACGATCGCGCGCTTGGCCACGTCGATGCCGGTCACCCGCGTGTTCAAGCGCAGGCCGATGTTCTGCTCGGCGTAGAACGCGTCGTCGCGCAACGGCACCCACTCTTCCGGCGCGTTGCCTGCGAGGAAGTCCTTCGAGAGATTGGGTCTGTCCACCGGCGGCGCGTCGTCGTCGCTCACCATCGAGATCTCGCCGTCGAAGCCGCGCCGCCGCAGCATCTCGGCGGCCGCGAAGCCGGCTGCACCGCCGCCGACCACGACGATGCTGCGGACCGAACTCGAAGGGCCCGGCGCGCGCCGCGGTGACGCGCCCTGCACCTTGCCTTTCACGAAGACGCTTCCAGCGCGCACCTCGGTCGACCAGCAGGCGAGCGCGCTCAGCGCAGGCGCACGCAGGGCTTCGCCGGTACGCAGGCTGAAGCAGGCGTGATGCCAGGGGCAGCGTACCGTGTCGTCCACCATCAGGCCCTCCGCGAGCGGGCCATGGTAGTGCGAGCAGTGCGCGCCGACGGCGAAGAACTCGTCGCCGCGCCGCGCGAGCAGCACGACGTCTTTCCCCACGTGGCCCGCCACCATGGTTCCGTCGGCAAGCGCGTCGATGGCAACGCCCTGTGTCAGGTCCGGACCCGTCGCTTCGCTGTCAGTGTCGCTCATGCGGAACTCCCGAGGGTGCAAGTGCACGACCGCCCAAGTATGCGCCGGTCGCGCGACAGGGGCTGCCTGGAGTGATACGATGTTCGCCATTCGCGAACAGATGTTCGACATAGGCGAACGCATGTCTACCAGCCTGACGCGCGGACTGCAGCTCATCGAGCTTCTCGCCCGGGAGTCCCCGCTCGGCGTGACCGAGATCGCGCAGCGCACCGGCGCCTCGAAGTCGGGAGTGCACTCGCTGCTGGCGGCACTGGTTCGCTCCGGATACGCGGACCACGCACCGGGGGGAGCCTACCGGCTGGGCCTCAAGGCGTGGGAGATCGCACGCTCGGTTCCCGTGGCCGGGCTGCTCGAGGCCGCCGAGCCGGCCGCGGCGCAGCTCGTCGCGCAGGTGCGCGAAGGCGCCGTGGTCGGCGTGCTGGACGGCCTCGAGGTCGTGTACGTGCATCGCGTCGAGAGCGAACAGGCGGTGCGCGTGCACGCTTCCGTGGGGGATCGCATTCCCGCGCATTGCACGTCCACCGGGCTCGCCTTGCTCGCGAATCTCGAAGACGCCGACATCGCGCGGCTCCTTCCGGCGAGGCTTGCGGCGGTCACGCCGCACACCATGGTCGATCGCCGCGCCTTGATGGCCGAGATCACGCGCGTGCGCACGCGCGGTTACGCGATCAACCGCGGCGGCTGGCGCATCGACGTCGGCGGCATCGCGGCCGCGATCCCGGTGAGCAAGCCGGGAGCGGCGCCCGCGGCGGCGGTTTGCGTCGCGGTGCCGCTCTACCGCATGACGCGTCCGTGGATTGCCAGGACCGCGCCGATCCTGATGCGCTGCGCGGCGCGCATCGGTGACGCGCTTTCCCGCCACGCCATGCACGGCGCGGCGGCATGAAGGCGTCCCGCGCATGACGGCTGCGTGGCGCATTGGCGTGGACATCGGCGGCACGTTCACCGATCTTGCCGTCGTTTCGCCGGACGCCCGGCTGCACGTCCACAAGGTGCCCACGGTCACTGCCGATCCGAGCGTGGGTGTGGTTCATGCGCTCGAGCGCGCGGCCGCTCGCGAGCGCGTGGAGCTTCGCGAGCTCCTTCGGCGATGCGCGGTTTTCGTGCACGGCTCGACTGTCGCCACGAATACGGTTCTCGAAGGCAAAGGCGCGCGCACGGCGCTCCTGACCACCGACGGTTTCCGGGACGCCCTGGAGATTCGTCGGGGCCAGCGCGACGATCCGTGGCAGCATCGCGCGCCGTATCCGCCGGTGCTCGTGCCGCGGCTCCTGCGCCGGCCGGTACGAGGCCGCATCGATCGAGCGGGCGACGAGCGCGAAGCGCTCGAGCTCTCCGACGTCGACGCCGCGCTGGATCGCGTGCGAGACGAAGGCGTCGAAGCCGTGGCCGTGTGCCTGTTCAACAGCTTTCTCAACGACGCGCACGAGCGCGCGACCGTGGAACGCGTGCGATCGCGCTTCGACGGCGCCGTGTGCGCATCGAGCGCCGTGGCGCCCGTCATGGGCGAATTCGAGCGCACCTCCACCACGGTGCTGAATGCCTACGTCGCGCCGCGCACCCTCGCCTACCTGCACAAGCTGCAGGAGCGTCTCGCGTCACTCGGGCTCGGCGTTCCGCTGCTGCTCGTGCAGAGCAATGGCGGTGCGATATCGATCCAGGAGCTTGGCGATCGGCCCGTGACCCTGCTGCTGTCCGGTCCCGCGAGCGGCGTCGGCGCCCTGAACCACTACCGGCGGGCGATCGGATCGGACGATCTCGTCTCGATGGAGATCGGTGGAACGAGCTGCGACGTCATCCTCATGAACCGCGGCAACGTCGCATTCACCGACCTGCTCGACATCGGCGGATACAAGTGCGTGACGCCCGCCGTCGACGTGCACACCATCGGCGCGGGCGGCGGCACCATCGCACACGTCGATGCCGCAGGGCTTCTGCAGGTCGGACCACGAGGCGCCGGCGCGCAGCCCGGCCCCGCGTGCTATGGACTGGGCGGCACCTACGCGACGATCACCGACGCGCAACTCCTCCTGGGGCGACTGCACTCGGGCGCTTACGCCGACGGTGCGGTGCAGATCGATCGCGACCTCGCGCGTGCAGCGATCGAGCGCAACATCGCGACCCCGCTGGGGCTCAGCGTCGAGCGGGCGGCCAGCGGAATGATCGAGCTCATGGACCAGAAGCTGCTGCATGCCGTGCAGCGCGTGAGCTCCGAGCGCGGTCATGACGCGAGGCGGCTCACGCTCGTCGCGTGCGGGGGCGCCGGTCCACTGCACGCGGTCGCGGTGGCGCGCGCGCTCGGCTGCGCGCTCGCCTACGTTCCGCGGCTCTCGGGCGCGTTCTGCGCGCTCGGGATGCTGAACGCGAACGTTCGTCACGACTACTTTCGCATGCATCTCGGTGAGGTGTCGGGCGACTTCCGGCGGCACCTGCAACCGGTCTTCACCAGCATGGAAGCGCACGCGCGCGACACGCTTCGCCGCGAGGGATTCGATGAGGGCCGGATCACGACCCGCCGTGCGCTCGACCTGCGCTACCGTGGCCAGCAATGGGATGTCACGGTCGAGGCCGACGACACGCTGGATGCGTCGCGGATACGCTCGAGCTTCGAGGCGGAGCACGGCCGCCTCTTCGGTCACGTGCAGCCCGATGGCATCATCGAGATCACGAAGGTGCGCGTGGCGGCGATCGGCGCGACCGATCCGCTGCCCGAGGTTCGACACGAGCACGCAACCGAGCCGCCGTCGCCACGGCACCGCAGGCCGGTATGGATCGACGCGCGCGCGGGATGGCGCGACACGCCGGTCTACGAGGGACACACGTTGAAAGCGGGGCATTGCATCGACGGTCCCGCGCTCGTCGACGAGCAGACGACGACGCTGCTGATCGGCGATGGCGACCGCCTGACGGTCGACCCCGCCGGCAACTATCGCATCGAGATCGGGAGAGCGAGCGCATGAGCGCGCGCGAGGCCGCCGTGTCCGCCAGCGAGCGCGATCCCATCCTGCTCGCGCTGGTGCAGAACCGGCTCGACCAGGCCTGCCGGCAGATGGGCTGGGTCATGGTGCGCACGTCGCGCAGCCCGATCTTCAACCAGTCGCACGATTTCTCGTGCTACATCACCGACGCCGCCGGCACGATCGTCTCGCAGGCCGACGGCATTCCAATCCACACGGGCGGCGGAGGCTTCGCCATTCGTGCGCTCTTGCGCGCATTCGACCATCGCATCGAGCCGGACGACGCGTTCCTCCTCAACGATCCTTACGTCGCGGGCGGAAACCATCTCCCCGACTGGGTCATCGCCCGGCCGGTGTTCGCGGACGGCCGGCTGCTCGCGTTCACGTGCAATCGTGCGCACCAGTCGGACATCGGCGGCGGCGCGGCCGGCACCTACAACCCCAACGCCACCGAGATCTTCCACGAAGGCATCCGGCTGCCCGTGCTGAAGCTCGTCGAATCGGGCAAGGTTCGGGACGACCTGTGGCAGCTCCTCATGATCAATACGCGGTGCCCCGATCTGCTCGACGGCGACTTGCGTGCGATGCTCGGTGCAACGCAGGTCGGCAGCGACGCCGTCGCCGGGCTCGCAAGCGATTACGGAGCCGCTGCGACGCGCGATCTGTTCGAAGGCATTCTCGAGCACGCCGATCGCTCGATGCGTGCCGCTGCGCGCACCCTGCCCGACGGTGTCTTCCGCGCCGAGGAGCGCTACGACACGGATTGCTTCGAGCGCACGGACATCCGGCTGTGCGTGGCCGTCACCAAGTCGGGCGAGAAGCTCACCGTCGACTTCACCGGCACCGATCCGCAGATACGAGGCTTCAAGAATTCGTCGCTGGCGAACACCTACGCGGCCGTGTACGCAGGCCTGGTGTCGTTCTTCGATGTCGCCATTCCGCGCAACGAGGGTACGTTTCGCAACGTATCGATCGTCGCGCCCGAAGGCTCGATCGTGAATGCGCGGCCTCCCGCTCCCCTCACGATGTGCACCGTGTTCCCGGCGCACGAGATCATGCACATGGTGTGGTGGGCGCTGGGCGGCGCGGACCCCGCCAACGCAATCGCCGGATGGGGCAAGAACATGTTCCCGATCACGTCGGCACAGCGCGACGGCGCCACCTGGGTCATGTACCACTGGGGCGGCTGCTCGGGCGCCGGCGCGGTCAGGGGCCGCGACGGCTTCAATCAGATGGGGCCCATGATCACGCTGGGCGGCCTCGTCATCCCCAATGCGGAAACCTACGAGCAGCTCTACCCGGTGCGCATCCGCCGTCACGAGTTGCGCCGCGACGGCGGCGGCGCAGGACGCTTTCGTGGCGGCACGGGAGCGGTCTACGATGTCGAGGTCGAAACCGTCGCGGAATATTCGTTTCGCGGCGAAGGCGTGCTGCGGTCGACCGGGCTCGGCGTCGAAGGCGGACGCGACGGCTCGGTCGGTACGCTGCAGATGACGTTCCAGGATCGGCCCGCGTTCGTGCCCGAGGCCTATGCACTGGAATCGCTGCCGCCGGCGCACCTGTCGATCCGGTCGCCCGGTGGCGGCGGCTACGGCGATCCGATGGAGCGTGAGGTCGATGCGGTCGTCCGCGACGTGCTCGACGAACTCGTGAGCGTCGAGGCGGCTGCCGAGCAATACGGCGTCGTCATGGCCGCGAACGGCCGCGAAGCCGATGTCGAAGCGACCTCGCGCATGCGAAGCCAGCTGCGCGATGGACGCCACAAGCCCGTGTGATCAACGAAGCGACGGCAGTGCCCCCCACAACGACGGAGGAAGGAATGCATCCCACGATAAGACCCGCGCTCGCGATCGTCGCCTGCCTCGTGCTCGCCGGCACCACCGGCCGTGCATGGACGCAGGACCTGCCGGTAACCGACAAGATTCCGGCCACCGTCACGCCGATACGGGTGATGGTCTACAACGGCGCGTACACGTCGCTTCCCGTGCAGGTCGCGAAGGACCTGGGCTTCTACCGCAAGTACAACCTCGACGCCGAGCTGGTCGTGGTGAATTCGGGGCCGGCGGGCGTGGCGGCCCTGCTCGGCGGCAGCATCGACTTCATCGAGCCGCCAACCGACCAGATCATGGAGAACGTGGTCAAGGGCACCGACCTGAAGATCGTGGTCGGCAACGAGGTGAAGAATTTCTACAACCTCGTCGTCAAGACCAGCGTTCCGCTGCCGCACGCCGCGCAAGGCTATCCGGCCATCATGCAGGACCTCAAGGGGCTGCACATCGGCGTCAACGCGCTGGGGTCGACGACGCACCTGATGACCAACGCGCTCTTCCGCGCCGCCGGCATCGATCCCGCGAGCATCGATTACGTTGCCGACGGCTCGTCCAACACGGCGCTCGCCGCCTGGCAGGCCGGCCGGGTCGACGCGCAGATGGCGTTCACGCCATTCGTCGAGATCACCGAGGCGCTGGGCAACGGCCGCTCGGCGATCGACATGAGTCGCGGTCAGGGGCCGGCGGTGCTGCAGAAGCTCGGCGGCGCATTCGAGGCGTTCTCGGCCAAGGGGGCCTACATCCGCGAGCATCCCGACGTGGTGAACGCGTTCATTAAGGCGCACATCGATGCGATCAACTGGATCAAGGATCCCAAGAACCGCGCCAAGCTCGTCGAGGAGATCGGCAAGTTCGTCAACACGTCCGTGATACCGGCGGACAAGCGCGAGCAGACGCTCAACCTCATGATCGACAACTACAGCACGTTCTTCGGCTACACCGTCGACCGCGGTGCCGTCGACGCGTGGAACGAATACCTGCTCGACAACAAGCTGCTGCCGAAGGCGGTACAGGCGTCGGACGTGATCTACGCCGGCGCGCCCAAGCCCTGAGCCGCCGATGGCCGCGGTGCACGAGGCCGATGTCGCGATCCGCGTCGAGCGGGTGAGCCACGTCTATTCGCAGCAAGGGCGCACCGTGCGCGTGCTCGACGGCATCAGCCTGTCGATCCCGCGCGGCGAGTTCGTGGCGCTGGTGGGTCCGAGCGGCTGCGGGAAGACCACGCTGCTCGACATCCTGTCCGGCCTCGCTCCGCTCCAGTCCGGGCACGTGTTGCTCGCGGGCAAACCGCCGGAACCGGGTCGACGCGACACCGCTCGCATGTTCGCCCGTGACGCGCTGCTGCCGTGGCTCAGCGCCTATCGTAACGTCGATTTCGCGGCGCGCACGCGACGCGGGGCGTCGGACGACGCGCGCGGCGCGATCCTCGCGCTGCTGAAGGACGTCGGCCTCGAAGGCTTCGAGAACACGTATCCGCGGCAGCTCTCGCAGGGCATGCGACAGCGGGTGGCACTCGCGCGCACGTTCTCGTTGCAAAGCGCTCAACTTTTCCTCGACGAGCCGTTCGGTGCGCTCGACGCGCAGACCAAGCTGGTGCTGCAGGACAAGCTCTTGAGCCTGTGGGACCGCTATCGCAGTACCGTCGTGCTCGTGACGCACGATCTCGCCGAAGCGGTTGCGTTGTCGGATCGCGTCATCGTCATGTCGGCGCGGCCGGGGCGCATCGTTGCCGACGTGGCGATCGACTTGCCGCGTCCGCGGTCGGTGCGAGCGCTGCAGAGCCTGCGCGCGTATCACGACACGTATGCGCGACTATGGCAGGAGCTCGAGCGCGCCGCGGGAGCAGCGGATGTCGATGCCGCCTGAGGCGGCGGGCGACCTCGGCGGCGCGCCGGTCGCAGCTCGCCGCGGGTCGCTGGCGCTGTCGCATCACGCCTGGATCGTCGTCGGCCGGCTTGTGCTCCTCGCCGTCGTGGTCGCGGTGTGGGAAGCGCTCGCGCGAAACAACGTCGTACCTGCCGCGTTCATCGGCCAGCCGTCGATCTTCCTCCCCTTCCTGGTGACGAAGATCATGGACGGCTCGTTCATCGTCGGCATCCGCGAAACGTTGACCGCGACGCTCGCGGCGTTCGTCATCGGCGGCATCGCGGCGATCCTCACCGCGCTCGTCCTCACCGCCTCGCATACCGTGAAAGCGCTGGTCGACCCTTTCATCGATGCGATGAACGCGCTGCCGCGCGTCGCCCTGGTGCCGCTCTTCATCGTCTGGTTCGGCCTCGGCACGCTGTCGAAGATCGTCTCGGGCATCTCGCTCATGTACTTCATCCTGCTCTACAACACGCTCGCCGGCGCGCAATCCGTCGAGCCCGATCACATCCAGCTCGCGCGAAGCCTGGGGCTGTCGAAGCGCCGCATCTTCACGAGCATCGTGGTTCCCACGGCCGTGCCGTCGATATTCGCGGGATTGCGGCTGGGATTGATCTACACGCTGCTCGGCGTGGTCACCGCCGAGCTGATCGCGGGCGGCAAGGGGCTCGGAAGCCTGATCAGCTACTACTCGAACACCTTCGATGCCAACGGCGTGTTCGCCGTGCTGCTGGTGCTCGTGTTTCTTTCGTACGTGCTCGCGGCCATCATGACGCGCATCGAGCGCCACCTCACGCGCTGGCAGCGATAGCACGCAGGGCGCCGGGCGCGGGCCGGCGGCGAAGGGCCTTTCAGCGAGCAGGCGGACCGGTCAGGCTGTGCTCCATCGCGTACCGGAGCAGCTCCGTCGTGGTGGTCACGCCGAGCTTTTGCATGAGCCGCGCCTTGTGCGTGCTGATCGTCTTGACCGACAGGTTGATGCGACTTGCGATGTCCGAGACCGACACGCCGTCCACCAGCATGCGAAGCACCTGGAATTCGCGATCCGACAGCGACTCGTGCGGCGCGCGGTCGCCGCGAGGCATCGCGCTCAGCACGAGCTGCTCGCCGACCTCCGGCGTGATGTACGCCCCGCCCGCGGCAATGCGGTGCAGCGCGTTGATCAACTCGGCCGAGGCGCTTTCCTTGGTGAGATAGCCGGACGCGCCCAGGCGGATCGCGCGCACGGCGTACTGGTGCTCCTGATGCATGCTGAGGACGAGCACCCTGGCGGCCGGCTTCTCGATCTTGACCTGCTTGATCAGCTCGAGGCCGCCCTTTCCGGGCATCGATAAATCGAGCACCAGCACGTCGAAGTCCAGCGTGCGCACGCACTGCATGACTTCGTGCCCGTCGCGCGCCTCGCCCACGACGCGCAGCGTCGGGTCGCTGGTGAGCAGCTGTTTCAGTCCTTCACGGACAATGGTGTGATCGTCGGCGATGACGACTCTGATGTCGCTCACGATCCGGGTGAGGTTCGGTGCACGATGTGAATCCCCGACGACTCTAGCACAGGCACGGACCAGGGCCCGCGGCGCCGTCGGGTCGAGCGCCACGCCCAGGTGGCATGCTCCGCGGGCAAATCGCCCTGCCGTTGACGACCATCAAGGCACGCCCGGCCGAGCCGTGTTCCAATGGCAGCACGGGACGCGCCACGAGGTTCGTCCGGCAACCGGGAGCGATCCATGTTCAAGCACATACTCGTCGCCGTCGACGGCAGTGCCACCGCGAACCGCGGCCTGTCGACCGCCATCGAACTGGCCGCGGACCAGCGCGCCACGCTGCATGTGCTTCACGTCGTCGACGACCTGGCGGCGATGCCCGCGGTCAACGAAGGGTTCATCCCGGCCGATTACATCGAGGGCATGATCGAGTCGCTGCGCGAAGGCGGCCGTCAGGTCGTGGCAAAGGCGAAGGCGCTGGCCGGGGCACGCGGTATCGAGGTGAAGACACTGCTCGTTGAGTCGCGGGGCCGCAGCGTTGCCGAAACGATCCTCGCGCAGGCGCGCAGGCAGAAGGCGGACCTCATCGTGCTCGGGACGCACGGCCGGCGCGGCCTGCGGCGGGTGCTGCTCGGAAGCGACGCCGAGAACGTGCTGCGGGACGCCCGCATCCCGGTGCTGCTGGTGCGCGGCACGGAGCGCGCGAAGCGGCCTGCGGCACGCAACGCCAAGGCGTCGAAATCGGCGCGCGCGGCGAAACAGCCGGAGAAGCGGACCCCCGCCCTGCGCCTGCCGATCGCGTGAACCGCTGGCCGCGACGCCGGCATTCGACACAACCCGGCCGGGCTATTCGCGACCTCGACGGTTCCGGCGGCTCGAAGTCCAACAGCTGATGTGCGTCGGCAAGCTCTGCAATCGCAACGTCGTCACTGCATCACGTGACACGACGGTGCTCGAGGCCGCGCATCTCATGCGTCACAACCACGTCGGCGACGTCATCGTCGTCGATGAAGTGGAAGGTGGCCGGCGCCCCATCGGCCTCATCACCGACCGTGACATCGTGGTCGAGATCGTGTCTCCAGGCCTCGACCCGTCCGCCATCGAGCTCGGCGACCTGCCTTGGCACCGCTCCTGACCGTGCGCGAACGTGCCGGCCACGCCGAAACGGTCCATGCGATGGCGGAGCACGGCGTGCGTCGCATGCCCGTCGTGGATGACGCCGGGCTTCTGGTCGGCATCGTGACTCTCGACGACATGCTGCATCCGCTGGCAGTCCCACTCGGTGAGCTTTCGACCGTATTCGCGGGCGAACGCGCGCTGGAGTCGCGTACGCGCCGCTGAGCGCCGGCTGCGAATGCGCACGTCGAAGGGGGCGGCGGGTCGCCACATCGAAGTCTGACCCTCAACGGCGGCTTCTTCCGAGCGCCGCGCGTTTGGCGGTAGCATTGGTCGACGCATGGAACGTCCGACCACCGCACCCGGCAACACGCCTCGCTCGCTCGTCGGGCAAATGGCCGTGCTCGTCGTGTGCGCGGCGGTGCTCGGCATGTTCGCCTGGTGGCTCGGCGAAGCCACGAGCGTGGCTGCGGCCGTGCTCGCCGTGGTCGTGGCCGCGGTGGCCGGCTTCGCGGCGCTTCTCGACCTGCAGCGCCGCCGGCATGAGACCACCGAGCAGGCACTGCAAGGCATGCAGGCGCGCATGTACGGCATCGCGGAATCGGCCATGGATCCGATCATCTCCATCGACGAGGAACAGCGCATCGTGCTGTTCAACGCCGCCGCGGAGCGGGCGTTCCGGTGGCCGCGCGGTGCCATCATGGGGCAGTCGCTGGAGGTGCTCATTCCGGCGCGATTCCACGCGGCGCACCGGGCCCACGTCGCACGATTTCGCGACACCGGGGTGACATCGCGTCGCATGGGCGGCGCCAATGCGCTGGTCGCGCTTCGCGCGAACGGCGAAGAATTCCCCATCGAAGCGTCGATCTCGCAGCACGTCGAGGACGGGCGCAGGATACTCACGGTCATCTTGCGCGACGTGACCGAGCGCACGCGCGCGGAAGCGATGCTGGCGCACAGCGAAGCCCGGCTGCGAGGCATCCTCGACTCGGCGATGGATGCCATCATCACCGTCGACGAGCAGCAGAAGATCGTCTACTTCAACCTCGCCGCCGAGCGCATGTTCGAGTGCCCGCAGGACCAGGCCATCGGCGCGCCGCTCGCGTGGTTCATCCCCGATCGCTTCCGGCGCTCGCACGCTGCGCACGTGGCCGAGTTCGGCGCCACCGGCGTCAGCTCGCGACGCATGGGCGGCGCGCGCGTGGTGACCGGCCTGCGGCGTACGGGCCAGGAATTTCCCATCGACGCGTCGATCTCGCAGCTCGAAGTCGGCGGCGCCAAGTTCTATACGGTGATCCTGCGCGACGTCTCTGAGCGGGTGCGCGCGCTCGACGCGCTGGCTCGGTCCAGGGAGGAGCTGCGCGAGCTCGCGAGCACGGTGAGCTCGGCGCGCGAGCAGGAGCAGACGCGCATCGCACGAGAGCTGCACGACGAGCTCGCACAGTCCATGTCGGCGCTGAAGATGGACGTCAAGCTGATGCGGGTCTCGGCGGACAAGGATGCGGCGCTGAAGCGCCGCCTCGACCGGATGGAAGGACAGATCGACGCCACCATCGCCGCCATGCGTCGCATCGCCGCCGACCTGCGACCCTTGACGCTCGACGACCTGGGCCTCGTTCCCGCGATCGAATCGCTCGTCGAGGATTTCGGCCGACGCACGGGCGTGCGCTGCGAGCTCGCGGTATCGGATGCCGACATGCAGATGCCGGCGGCCCATGCGACCGCGGTGTTCCGCATCGTTCAGGAATCGTTGACCAACGTGGCGAAGCACGCGATGGCCAGCCTGGTCGAGGTTGTCGTTTCCGGTGACGCCCAGGGCGTGACGGTGACCGTACGCGACGACGGTGTCGGCTTCTCCACGGCGGATCCGCGCAAGCCGCAATCGTTCGGCCTGCTGGGTGTGCGCGAGCGGGCGTTCCTGCTGGGCGGCGAGGCACGCGTGACGAGCGCCGCGGGCGCAGGGACCGAGGTCGAGGCTCGCCTGCCTTTCGAGGCGGGAAGGCACCTCGGCGCGGCCGGCGACGAAGCCGGCGCGGGACCGGGCATCGAGGGGTAGGACCAGTCCTACCCCTGCGGCGGGACGCGCCTGCCATCGCAAATTAGGACGGCGCCGATGCCGGCAATCAGGCACCGCCGATCGTGCCCTTGCCGGGCAGCGCGGATAGTGGCGTCGTGTCGAATCACGCCACATCCGTCTTCCTCGTCGACGATTCCACTCCGGTTCGCGAGCGCCTGAGGGAGCTCCTGTCCCTCGAGTCGGGCATCGATGTCGTGGGCGAGGCCGACAGCGCCGCCACGGCGATCGAAGGCATCAAATGCCTGCGACCGGCCTTCGTGGTGCTCGATTTTCGCCTGCCCGACGGCACCGGTCTCGACGTTCTGCGTGCGACGGGCGCCGCCGACTGCCACAGCACCTTCATCGTGCTGAGCAACCACGCGAGCTCGCAGCTGCGGGCCGCGTGCACGGCGGCGGGCGCGCAATTCTTCCTGGACAAGTCGACGGAGTTCGACCGGCTTGTCTTCATCATCGCCGAGGCGAACGCCGCGGCGAAGGGACATTAGAACAACGTAGGAGCCGGACATGCCTGCCGCCGCAATGCTTCAATCCCGCGCCGTTCCCAGGGCGATCGCCTCCGCGGTCACCTTCCCGACGCCGCTCGCCGACGCGGCCCGGGTGCCGGACGTCGCGCGTGTGTCGACGGTATGCTCGACGTGCGCGCTGCGAACGATATGCATGCCCTGCGGGTTGCAGCCCGAATCGCTGGCGGACATCGACGGCCTGGTCTATTCGCGGCGGCGTATCCATCGCGGCGAGCACCTCTTCCACGCCGGCGAGCCGTTCAAGGCCCTCTATGCGTTTCGCTCCGGCTTCTTCAAGACATACGTCGATGCCCCGGACGGAACGACGCAGATCACGGCCTTTCCAATGGCCGGCGACGTCGTCGGCATGGACGGCATCGACACCGACCAGCATCGCTTCAACGTCGTGGCGCTGGACGACGGCGACGTGTGCGTCATCCCGTACGCGCACCTGCAGACCGTCGCGGCCGGCAACCCGACCCTGCAGCGACAACTGCACAAGCTGATGAGCCGCGAGATCGTTCGCGAGCAGAGCCTCATGATGCTCCTCGGCAGCATGCGCGCCGATGCGCGCGTCGCCGCCTTCCTTCTCGGGCTCTCGAACCGATTCGCCGCACGCGGTTACTCCGCGAGCGAGTTCAACCTGCGCATGACGCGCGAGGAGATCGGCAGCTACCTCGGCCTCAAGCTGGAGACGGTGAGCCGCGCGCTGTCGCGGTTCCAGGACGAGAACCTCATCCGCGCTCACCTGCGCAGCATCACGATCGTTGACGCTGAGGCGCTCCAGCGCGTCGTGCCCGCGTTCTAGCGCCTCTCCCCGCGAGCCGGCCGTAACGAGCGGGCCCAGCGTGCGACGAAGCGTCACGAACCCTCCCTGCCGCGCGGGGCAGACCCGAAACCAGAACGCGCGGCCGAGCGCCACGGCTGCCTCGTCGGAGGCGCGCGCTTCGCCGACGAGCTCGTGGGTCTGTCGCCTGCGGTAGTAGTCGATCAATTGGGCAAGCAGCATCGGCCGCAGTCCCCGCTCCTCGACATCCGGAGACACCGCGATCAGGAACTCGGCTCGAACGTTGCCTGAATCGACCGCGGAGCGCACCAGCGCGACGCCGCGGCTGCGCTCTTCCGTGTGCGAGATCGCGATGAACGCTTCCTCGCCGGTCCGCGTGATTTCCAGAGGCGCCTGCACCGGTTGCAACAGAGTGAGCGCGCATGCGCGCGTACTGTCCGGGTCGAGCGCGTTGAACAATCGGCGATACGTGAGGCCGTCGGAGCGTCGCAGGCGACGGACCTCGAGGGTCGCCGTGTCGCAAGCGAACCAGCTCACGACAAGCGAAGGCGCACGCTGGAAGGCCGCCGTCATCGGATCCCTGTTGGTCGCCGGCCGCAGTACCGTGGATTCCAGTGGACTCATGGGCCCTCGCCTTGCGATACGAACGCAGCGTAGCGGCCACGCCGCTCCGGGTCGTTGACGGCCGTCAATCCGGCGTGGCGGGGCCCGCTCGGGAAATCGAAGATCCCAGGGGCGCGACCGATACCGTACGCGATGGCCGCCGCTCGCCATCGAACTCGATCCGGCGCCCGCTGGAGAACACCCTGCCTGACGCGTTGAAGAGCCATGAGCGCGCCGCTCGCCGCGAGTGCGGCGTAGCGCGCGGCGCCATTCAGCTCGACCCGCAGGCTGTCGCGATCGCTCGGATACCGGCGTGCATGTGTGCTGCTAGATCCAGCGCAGGGCGCCGGCAATGATCTCGCGCGCGCCGGACTGCGCGCAGCGGCCGTGCGCGACCAGCAGCCGAAGCGGGTTCCACTGGAGCACGCGTTCCCGAGCCGCGCGCGCGGGTCTTCGGCGCAGGAATGTCGAACGCCAATCGAGCGGCGTGCCGCCCGGCTCACCCACGAGGCCGCTCATTCGCATCAGCACGCCTTTCCAGCCCGTCATGTCGGGGAATCGCTGGATGAGGTCGCCGAAGATCGCGGTGCGCGAAGCGCGGTGGAATCGGCGAGTGCGTCGTTCAACGCCACCGGGGACCATATCCACGCGCTTCCATCGGAGAGCCGCGCCACCGACATCCGCGTGGGGTATGGAAATCCGAGGAACGACACGGTTGGCCCGTCGATCGCGTACGGATCCGGGCCGAACGGCGTCAGCATGCGGCGCGACGACCCGCAGCGCGCCGGGTGCTAGTCATATCCGAACGCCGTCATCAGCACGGCCGCGTCGCCGCGCCCGAACTCGGCGGCGATCTCCTGGGGCAGGTCCCTCTTCCAGCGGCCCCGGCCGTCGAAGATCGGCTGATTCACCTGCCAATTGCGAAAGCTCTCGTGCTCATGCGCAACGCCGCTGGTGCGTCGCACGTCCTTTTCTCCATACCAGAGGTGCGGCCGCTCATGGTATTTCAGCAACGCGTCATCGTAGGCCACGCCCAGGAAGGCGCAGACCTTCGTCATCTCGCGCGCCGGATCGACCACGATGTCCTCGTAGCGGACGATCAGCGCGTCTGCGCTTCCTCGCAGCGACAATGCGATGCGATTGTCGAAAACCCAGCGCGCGATTCCGTGCGCAAAGTCGCCGGGATACCGCTGCGCGATCGAGGCCGTCACGTCGCGCCCGTCGCGCACGAGCACGACGAAGCGCGCGCCGGGTATCGCGCGCCGGATGGCGTCGACCTTGCGGATGTGCCGCGGGGTCTTTTCCACGATCATCGTCTTCCCGGCCGCGCTTGCTTCGGCAACGAGCTTGGCCAGGCGTTGCGCCGCAAGGCCGTCCTCGAGAAACGCTTCGCTCTCGTACAGCGGCACGTACAAGCGCGGATGTTGAGAAAGCATGGTCGCGGCCAGCGTCGTGCCACTGTGGCCGCAGCCGCAGATGAAGGCCATGCGCTCGATCGCGCGGCTTGCTGGGTCGGGTGTCGACGGCGCCACCTGGATGCCGATGGAGAATGCGGGGAGCGACGTCCAGCGCGCCCCTGCCGAAACCATGTGCACTGCGAAGCCGATAGTCTAATCGATGGGCGCAGCGTCGCCGCGCGGCTTCTCTCGGCGGTCGATCCGGCGCATCACGCGGCGTCATTGGCCGATGCGCGGCGCGTACTCGAGCAGCACCTTCACCGCGCTACCCAGGAACAGGCTCGGTACCGAGGACATCGCCGCCGAGATCGCCGTCCCGAACACCGCGCGGCGGGTGAACGGCCATTCCGGCAGGGCCTGAGCGTGCTGCATCTGCTCCTCCACGAAGTGGCGCTTCTTCATGAACTCGTCCGTGATGGCCGCCGCTGCAGTGGGCATGAGCTCGTCGAGCAGCGATTGCAACCTCAGCACCTCGCCTCGCTTGCTCGCGACCATGCGATTGTGCAGCGGTATCTGGCACACCACGAAGGCACCCATGATGAACAGCGTGGTGGGCAGTGCGACGACGGTGACGATCGGTGACGTGACGATCTGCTTCAGCGGGATCATCGTCTCGAACGCCACGCCCATGGCTACGACGTAGAAGAACCACACCCCCGCCGCCGCCGACCACACCTTGAAGAGCGCATTACCCGCGCTCAGGACACCGAACTGGTGCAGATCGGGACGAACGGCGCAACCGGGGAGCTTGCCCAGGCGCCAGACCGCGAGGCACAGGCAGAACATTGCATAGATGCCGATGCCGGCGAAGAAGTCGGATACGAAGACGACGAGCACCTGGTACTTCGCCAGTCCGGCGCTGATCCGCATGTTGTCCAGGTTCACGGTCATCACGTACCGATAGGTCAGCGCCGCGCACAGCAGCCCCATCATGAATCCGAACGCGTACATGCCGGGCGACCCGCGGAAAAAGCGCAGCTGGCGTCGAAATGCGGCTTCGACATTGATTCCCGGGCATGACACGAATGTCGGGATCGTTCTGCACCACGCCGACAGCACGCGATGCGAGAACGCAAGCGCCGCCGGCACGGTCACGACGGCCATCGCGAGGCACACGATCGTGGTCAGGATGATCGGATTGTCGTCGGCGTTCGGTGGCGCGACCAGGAACGCACCGACGGTGAGTGCGACAAATGCCGCCCAGGACGTGAGGTACCACTGTCGCTGAATGGCTCGCAGCACCGCTTGTCCCGATCGACTCGAGGGCATCGTTGTGTTGGCTCTGGCAACGGTCGCGGCACGCGCGCCGAGCGCCCGTGTCCGGCAAGGCTACGACCAAGCGCCCCGGCAGCGCAAACGGGCCGCGCCGGGGTGCGATGGTTGTGGCGGCGCGTTGGCAAGGCATTCGCCGCTGCAGGATCTTTCATGCGGCGTGCCAGGGCCACATACCCCGGCGCATCCCGCGCCGGCAGGTATGCTGGCACGCCATGACCGCGTATTGGAAACCGGGCCTGACGGCTGTCGCGCTGGCGGCATTCGTCTTCCCGACATCGCGCATCTGGGCAGCGGAGGCTCCGCTTCAACCCGGGGCGGACATCTCGATCGACGTCGTCGGCACGTCTCCCGTCGCCGCAAGCGGCATCGACCGCGACCGCTTGCCGTACACCGTGCAGTCCGGCACCCGGGAGGATGCGCGGCGCACCCAGGCCGGTTCGCTGTCCGCTTATCTCCTGAGGCAGTTCACGGGCTTCAACGTCTCGGACCTCCAGGGAAATCCGCTCCTGCCCGACGTGACGTTCCACGGCTATCGTGCGTCCTCGCTCGTGGGCGCGCCGCAGGGCATCTCGGTCTTTCTCGATGGCGTGCGCGTGAACGAGGCGTTCGGCGATATCGTGAGCTGGGACCTCCTGCCCGAGGCGGCGATTACGCGAATGACGATGGTGTCGGGCTCCAACCCCGTGTATGGCCTCAACACGCTCGGCGGCGCACTGATCCTCACCACGCCATCGGGGAAGACGGATCCCGGCGTGACCGTCGACGTGAAGGGCGGCAGCTACGGACTCGCGCGCGCGGACGTCACATGGGGCTTCGGCGGCGACACACCCGTCGACGGCTATCTCGCTGCGACCGTGTTCCATCAGGACGGCTGGCGCGATTTCTCGCCCGCGCGACTCGCCAACCTCTACTTCAAGCTCGGCGGCGACCTGAATGCCGATCGCTGGGAGATCGCGCTCCTCGCCGGCGACAGCAAGACCACTGGCAACAGCCTCGTGCCGAGCTTCGGCTTCACCGACGGCGCGCAAGCACCCGGACTTTACGACGCCGATCGTGCGGCGGTCTATACATGGCCCGACGACACGCGCAACAGGGCATTGCAGCTCAGCGGCCGGTATGTGCATCACGTCGGCGCCGCATCCGACTGGGCCACCGTCGCATACGTGCGCGGCTCGCATCGCAAAACCGTCAACGGCGACGTCAGCGACACGTACGCCGACTACATTGGTCTCTGCGAGCACGGCTTCGACGCTGCAGGCAACCCCATCGACGCGCGATGCCCCTACCTACGTGATCAGGCTGCCGCCTTGCCGAGCGCGGCGCTCAACACGACGGGCACTCATCAAACGAGCGTGGGGCTATCGACGAGCTGGACCGCGCGAACCGACCGAAACAACGTCACGATCGGCGCCGACGCCCTGCACAGCACCGTGAAGTACCGTCAATACGAACAGGACGCGACGTTCACGTCCGCGCGCGAGGCCGTCGCGTTGTCCGATTCGGAGAGCGCGCTCGTGGCCGGCGTGGATGGACGAACGCGCACTGCGGGAATCTACCTGACCGACACGTGGACCCTGCTGCCATCGACCTTCGTGACCGGATCGCTGCGATACAACTGGAGCCGGGTGTCGAACACGCTCGTGACGCCCGACGCCGACGACGCGCCGGAGACATTCACGTACACCAAGCTCAATCCCGCGATCGGCGTGGCGCGGCAGCTGGGTGCCGTCACGGCATTCGCCAACTGGTCCCAATCCAGTCGCGTTCCAACCGCGATCGAGCTGGGCTGCGCGGACCCGCGCGCACCGTGCCGATTGCCGGCAGGCCTGCAATCGGATCCGTTCCTGTCCCAGGTCGTCGCGCGCACGATCGAAATCGGCATGCGCGGGGCGCCGTGGAGCGGCGCCCGTTTCTCGGCTTCGTATTTCGATACGCGCAATCGCGACGACATCCTCTTCCTGCGCGCGCCCGACACTCAGAACGGATACTTCGCGAACTTTTCGCGCACGCGCAACCGCGGCGTGGATCTCGGGCTGGATCAACAGCTCGGCGACGTGCTGCTGCACGCCGGCTACAGTTACCTCGAAGCCACGTACGACGCCGAAGGCGACATCGTCGAGGGCGAGCGCACCGTCCATGCCACGCGCGGAATGCGCCTTCCGGGACTGCCCCGCAACTCGATTCGCGCGAGCGCCGACTGGCAGGCACTGCCGACGCTCGCGCTCGGCGTCGATATCGTCGGCAATTCGAGCATCGTCACGGCAGGCAACGAGGACGGCCTGGTGGCCGACCCCGCTTCGGGTCGCGCGACACGCATGGCGAACGCCGGAGTCGGTGGCTGGGTCACCGTGAACCTCCGCGCGAGCTGGCGTCCGCAGCCGCATGTCGAGGTCTACGGCAACGTCGGCAACGTGCTCGGGAAGCGCTATGAGACCTACGGCATGCTCGCCGAAGATCTCTTTCCCGGCGGCACGCTCGTACAGCCGCACGTCGAACCGCGCGAGGTCGCGACGGCACGCTTCGTGGCACCCGGCGCTCCGACGGCCTGGTTCGTCGGACTGCGCTACACGATGTGAGAAGCGCGCATCGGTCTCAGCGCCCGAGGTCGTCGTGCGAAACGGCGTAATCGAGACGGTAGAGCCCGTGCGCGGCAACGCCAGGCCCTTCCGCGGAGCCGAGGATCGCGTGGGCCGACTCCGACACCGCTTGCGCTTCATAGCCTCCAATGAGGAGCGCGGCGGCGACGGTGGCGTCGCGACCGCGGATGCGCTGCTCGTTCGTCATGGGCGCGTTGACCGTCCCTTCGAGCACGTGAACGCTGCCCAGACCGCGCTTCGCCGGCAACCCGGGCCCGACCTCGTCCAGCAGTCGGGCGCGCAGCGCCGGAAATGCGTCGAACGCCGCGTCAAAGCGAATCACGTACATGACGCTGCCCATTCCCGCGCCCCAGCTTCCGGCGACGGCGCAAAGACCGCGCGTCATGCCGCGGTAGTGCGCCATCATCTTCGATGTCCAGGCAGTGGGATGGTCCAGCCGGTCCAGATAGGCAGCCGAGGTCAGCGACGCGAGCTCGGCAACCTCATAGACGACGACATAGCGCGGCGCGCCCTGGACGGCGACCCAGCGGCTTCCCCGCAGAAATCCGGGGATCGCGAGCCGCTCCGGCAGATGCTCGTGCGTGTGCCAGTCGTCGTGCTCGACGATGGCATCCGGCACGATGTCGAATGCGAGCAGCAGCGCGGCGGATCCCAGGAAGGCCATTGTTGGAGGGGCAGCAGAGAGCGCCCTTCGGGCAGGTTCAGCAGTTTAGCCGCGGGAGCGCTCAGGCGGAGCACACGCGGCGCTGCGGTCGCAACGCCGAGCGCGGACGCGCCGGGCCGTCGAGCGGCCCGAGCGATTCAGCGCCGACCGCGGAGTTCCGGCACGCGTCGTGTACTATCGGCCCGCGCCGCAAATTGCACGCCGTACACATCGCCTTGGCCGATCCTCGCTTCCAGTTCCTGCAGGACCTCGCGGCAGAGCTTTCGCAGGGCAAGATCTCCTTCCCCACGTTCGCCGATGCCACGCTCAAGGTGCGCATGGCGCTCAACGATCCGCGCATCGATGCGGATCGCCTCGCGCGGCTGCTGAGCACCGAGCCGCTGCTTGCCGCGCGTCTTCTTCGCCTCGCCAATTCGGCCGCTTACAAGACGGCCGGAAAGACGGCCGTGGACGTTCGCTCCGCGGTGACCCGCGTCGGCTTCGGAACCATCCGCGCGCTCGCCGTCAACGTCGCGCTCGAGCAGATCGCGCAGATGAACGAGCTGAAGCCCGTACTGGGGCGCGCGCGCGAGATCCTGGCGCACAGCGTCGACGTCGCGGCGCTCGCGTCGGTGATCGCGCGCAAAATGACGCGCGTCAATCCCGACGAGGCGTTGTTCGCCGGGCTCGTGCACGACATCGGCCGCTTCTACCTGCTGTCCCGCGTGTCGCGATATCCGGAATTGGACCCGAACAGCGCGGACGTGGAAGGCCTGCAGGACGAATGGCACGCAGGCGTCGGGCACGCGATCCTGTGCTCGCTGAACGTGCCGGAGGAAATCGCCGAGGCGGTGAACCATCACGAGGAACCGATCGGTACGGTCGAGCCGCGCAATCTCGCGGGCATCCTCAACATCGCGAATCGCGTGAGCCATGGACCGAACCCGCTGAACGGCCTGACCGCCGACGACGTGCCGATCAGCATCGAAGCGCCGCAAGTGATGGCCGTGCTCGCCGAGAACACCGACGCTCTCCGGTCGCTGGCGAGCTCGCTGAAAGGCTGAATCGCGACGCTGTGCGTGCGCACCGGCCGCCGTAGGCGCGGGCATCACGCCGTGGCGTGATCCGGCGCTGCCGTCAGCCCGACGGCACCTTGCATCCCGGGATCGTCTCGGTCATCGCGAGCACGGGCTCCCAGTCGGTGCCGCCGCCGCTCTTGAATTGCGCGTTGACGTAATAGCGCTTGCACGGCTCCAGGTCGAGGGCGACGTGCTCGTCGGAACCGGAGAATCCCTTGCGCATGGGCGACGCAACGACGACGTCGTGGCGCCCGGGCTCCACTTTGACGATGCGCTTGGTCTCGTGCTTGCCATCGACCTGCTTGATCGTGGCGGCCGTGCGGTTCATCGGCGCTCGCGAATACAGGTTGCCGGTGACTTCGCTCCAGGTCGGTCCCCATCGTTCGGCGGGCGCCGCGACGGCGGGCACGCCCGCCAGCAGCAACAGCAGCATCGTGTTCAGTAACCACGGTGTGGCATACCTGCGCATGGCGCCCTCCCCCTATGCGCGCGAGCGTATCGTGCGACTACGCACCTTCGCCGGCGCCGGCGCCGGCGTCGTGCCGGAACGCCACGGATGCCATTGCAGACGCGCAGACACGGCGCTCCCGCTCGGGCGCGAGCCTTCGGCGCGAAGCGCACGAGCGGCCGGCGACAACGGCGCGCCTGCGCGTGCGGAGGCCATCGACCTTGGCTCCCCGTTGCGCGGCGCATGCGGTTGTGCGTCGTCGCCGGAACGCTTCTCATGCTGGACCCGGATCAGGTCCGGACCGTGGGACGCGAGGCGGCGCATCCGTCCCGGCGTCAACCCGGTCCAGCGACGGAAGCTCCGCATGAACGGGCTCACGCCGGCATAGCCCAACGAAGCGGCGACGTCGTCGAGCGCGACGTTGGAATAGCACAGCAGCTGTCGCGCAACCTCGCATCGAACCTCGTCGAGCAAATCCTGAAATGTCCTGCCGCACTCCTGCAGACGCCGATTGAGCGTGCGCCGATGCATGGACAGCACGTGCGCAACGTCGTTGCCGGAGCTGCGTCCTGACAGCAGAACCGTGCGCAGCGCTCGATAGACCTGCGGCAGCACATTCGGCTTGGCCATCGTCTCGGCGATGGCGAGCGCTTTCTCGCGCCGCTGCGGCTGTGCGCCCTCGATGCGTCGTTCGAGCCAGTGCGCGGGAAAGCGAAGCGCGCAGATCTCGGAGTCGAAATCCGGCACGACCTTGAAGAAGCTGCGGTAGTGCACCGGATCGTCCGGCGCGGCGTGCGGAATCAGCACCTGCACCGGAAGCCACGACGGCCCGCACAGCTCGCGCAAGTAGTTGAAGAGCGACGCGAGCGCGAAATCGTAGATCTGGTCGGGTGCGATGACGCCGGGAGAATAGATGGCGTATCCCACCTCGACCAGCGGGCCTTGTCGCGTCGCAAAGGTCAGGCCGCCCTCTCCGTTGAGATGCTGGTATTGCGTGAGACCCTGGACGGCTTCGCCAACCGTCGGGGCGTGTCGCACGAGATCGCTCTGCAGGCCGAGGTCGTCGAGATGCCACATGCGCCCGGCGGTCAGCCCGAAATGAGCGTAGGCGCCGGCCTCGGCGCCGAGCTGGAGCAACCGCCCGAACGTGTCGAACGAAATGCGGTTGTCCGGTTGCTCCAGCGCGTCGACAGCAAGACCCGCGCGGACGAGAACGTGTGGCGCATCGATGTCGAGCGCACGCATCAATGCTGGAACACCCGTGAGGCCGCCGACACGCTGCCACCACGCGTCGCTCGACTGGACCCCGGCCCTGGGGTTGCCCTTCGCTGATGCAGTCATCGTCGCTCCCTGTAGACGACAGGCACCGTCTTTTTTTGCCGCCTGTCCGCTGCCTTCGAATGGATATCTTCGCGTGCAACAATTCGCTTCAGACGTCGACCGAATCGCCCTCACGACGTTGAATGCTGCAAGCGGCCGTCGTGCCGCAGCCATCGCGCGCCGTTGATGCCTCGAATCGTGAAGTGAGCTCCCTCGTGAACGTCGCACGCGTCGGCGACATACCGGCGCATGGCGGGCTGACCGTATGCCTCGGTGCGGCGACGATCGCGCTGTTCAACATGGACGGACGCATCGTTGCGATCGAGGGCGTCTGCTTGCGTTGCGCTTCGCTCCTTGCGAACGGAACCGTGCAGGCACGCGAAGTCGCGTGCGCGGGATGCGGATGGAGGTACGACATCACGACAGGCCGTCTGCCTGCGATACCGAAATTGAACGTGGATACGTTCGAAGTCGTGGTGGTCGGGACGCAGGTCATGGTGCGTGATCCATTTGCCTGAGGCCGCCGAGTGTGCGGCGCGTTGCGAGCAGAGCACTCGTACCCGTTGATTCGACTATCGACTCGGCGCGCGACCCGGTCCTGACTTTTCTCGACATCACCCCCGGACAACGAACGCCGTCGTGCCGGGCGCGGGCCGGCGAGCCGGGGTGGACCACGTGTCGCGATTCTGGCCATGTGACCCCGACAACGACGAGCGCGAAGGGCGCGCACACTTGTGTGCGGCACGGGATAGATGCGCGGCCGCCGCGCCGGGGGCCGTCAGGGCCTGCCAACGAACAGGTAGCCGCTGCGGCTGCCGTCGGCGGCCCAGCCATAGCCGAGATAGACCGGCCCGAGCGGACTGTCGACCGCGAGGAAAGTCCCGACGGATTTGAGCAAGCCCGACGGGCTGCCTGCAACGAGCGGCTTGTCCATGCGGCCGGCCTCCAGCGACACGCCCGCGTAAAGACCCTCGAAGAGCCGCTGCTCGACCAGCTTGTAGGCATACACGACTCGACCGAAGGTCAGCCGCTCGCCGAGCAGCGCGCCCGGCGGATAGCCCGACTGCTGCAGGAAGCCGCCCCACTGGAAGAGATCGTAGCGCGGCAGATCGCCGTTCAACGTGCCGCCCGCGCGCAGCGCGGCGCTGAACGTGTGGCGGCCGAAAGAATACGCACCGAGGAAATCGGCGTCCCACTTGGTGTAGGAGTCGTCGGCGCCCAGAGCGGGCGTCGACCCGTACAGCTGCATCGATCCCGCGTAGCCGAAGCGCGGGAAATCGGCGCTGTCGAGGCGATCGACGATGACCTTCGCCGTGAGCGCGCCGCGGCGCACGCGCGACGGCGGGTCGAGCGCTTCGGGACCCGTGTCGAGCGCCGCATGCGTCGAGCCCGCCTGCACGCCGATGCGCGCCTCGCCGTACGTTCCCAGCGCGGATCCGACGTCCAGGCCTGCATCCGCCGTGCGTATGTCGTACCGAGCCAGGCGCTGCGAGCCCCTGAAGACATCGACGCTGCGGCGCTCGAGCTCGGCGCGAGGTGCCACGAAGAGCGCCGCGCGATCCCGCAGCGGCTGGTAGAACTCCGTGGCGAGCCGCCCCGTGTGCCCGATCTGAACGTCGCTGCGCCACTCCGCACCCAGGTCGTTCACCCACGTGCGCCGGTAGCTCGCGGCGACGTTGAAGAACGAGTCGCCCTTGAAGTCGGAGGCAAGGCCGAGTCCGAACCGCAGGTAGTTCGGACCCCACGATTTTTCGGCGGCGTCGATCTCCAGCACGCGTCGGCCGCCTTCCTCGAGAATGCGGTAGTTGACGTGCTCGAAGTCCCCCGTGCCGAACACGCGCCGAAGGTCGCGATCCAGCGTATCCGGGTCGATCGGCTCGCCGACGCGCACGTCCAGCATCCCGCGCAGCGCTTCGGCGTTCACCCGCGACATCGCGCCAAAACGGATCTCGGCGACCGGCTCGATCTGCCGCGCCACGACCGCGTGACGTCGCTCGTCCCAGGCGGCGTACGCCTCGTCGCCGACCGCGAGCGCCGCCAGTCGTGGCGCAACCTCGCGCGCGGCCGCCTCGCCGATCGGCAAGGTCCTGGCGAGATCGTCGAAGTCGGCCGCGGAGAAGTTTCCGAGCGCGGGCTCGATGAGGATATCGTCCGCGCGCAGCGAAGCGAGCGATGCCTGCACGTTCTGCTCGGTAAGGATGTTGATCATCTGGGCCGTGACGCCCAGCAGCGAGCCGATCTCCTCGCGCTTGAGCAGCGGCGTGCCGAGGTTGACCGCGATCACGACGTCGGCGCCCATGGCGCGCGCGACATCCACCGGCAGGTTGTCCGTCAGCCCGCCATCGACGAGGATGCGGCCGCCGATCTCAGCCGGGGCCACCGCACCGGGGACCGACATGCTCGCGCGCATGACGTTCGGCAGCTCGCCCTGGTCGAAAACCACGGGCTTGCCGGTGATGAGGTCCGTTGCGACCGCGCGATACGGAATGGGCAGCTCGTCGAACCGGTGATAGCCGCTCACCTTGGAGAGGCGGCGCAGGAAGGTCTCGAGCTGCACGCCGGTGACCACGCCCTTCTGGAGCAGCAGCTCGCCGTCCCGGATGCCCACTTCGAGGCCCAGCAGGATCGATCGATCGTCGAGCTTGCGCCGCAGCGCGAGCTCGTCGCGCGGCGGCTTTTCGATGAAGAGCTGCGCGGTGGAGATCGTCGAGACCATCTGCTCCATCTCGGTCACCGACATTCCGCTCGCGTAGGCTGCCCCGACGAGCGCGCCCATGCTCGTGCCCGCGATGCAGTCGACGGGAACGTGCATCTCCTCGAGCACCCGTAGCACGCCGATGTGCGCTGCACCGCGGGCGCCGCCGCCGGACAGCACGAGACATACCCTGGGACGCGCCACCGCGGAGCAGCAGACGGCCAGCCCCAGTACGGCGATCGCCGATCGAAGCCAGCGGCGCTTTCGTCGGCCGCGACGCGTTGCATCGAACGCCCACGGCGACTGAATCGACCCCGCAGCGCTACGCGTCGCCCGCATGGTTTCGCTGCCTGCCAGGACCGGCTCTTGGGACATTCGCGCACGCACTCGCATCGATGCGCGCCAGGGGCACGCCTCGCTCTGCTGATCGTTCATCGCGGCGGACGGAAGGTCTTCGCAAATCGCGACATGCCCGCCGGGCCCCGCCGCTGCGGGCCGCCGACTGCTCGGTATGTCGAGATTTGCGAAGACCCGCGCCGCGCGACACGCCGACCATGACCGTGCGCCTGTCGCGCATGGGCCGCGCTTCGCCGCCTGGGGAGATTGAACATGTACACACTCGACCGCTTCGCCAACCGATCTTCCGCCGTTGGCGCCGGCGTCCCCTAGGCACCAAGCTGCCGCCGACGCTACAGAACCTCAGCAGAGCGACGTGTCGCGTTCGAGGGGAGACATGCAATCGCAGTCGTGAGCTGGACGCTCGACCCTGCAGCAGCGCCGTCGCATCCCGCAACAGCAGTCGCCGCCAACCATTCGAGCGTGCGTGATGCCGCAGTTCGTGGAAGTTGCGAGACTCGATGAGTTCGTTGCAGGGGCTCCGATCGTGGTATGCGTCAGCGACACCAGCGTGGCGGTTTTCAGCATCGGAGGGCAGCTGTTCGCGATCGAGGACGCCTGCGTGCGCTGCGGTGCCTCGCTCTCGTCGGGCTCGCTGCACGACCACGAGGTAACGTGCGCGCGGTGCGAATGGCAATACGACGTCACCAACGGCCGGGTGAACGGCGTACCGGCCTTGCGCATCGACACGTTCTCCGTCAGGACGACCGGCGCGCGCGTGATGGTGGCCGCCAAGGCCGACGATTCCGGCAAGCTGCCATGACTCACCGCCGCGCTCGCCGCCGCTGCGACGCGCGTCAAGCTCTCTCGCGATCGGCCATCCATTCCTTGAGCAGCGTGTAGGCAACGGCGAGCGCGACCGGCCCGACCAGCAGGCCGACGATGCCGAACGCAATCAATCCGCCGATCACACCGGCGAAGATGAGCAATAACGGCAGGTCGGCGCCGCGACGGATGATGAGCGGTCGCAGCACGTTGTCGAGCACGCCGACGACGATGCTCCAGACCAGCAGCACCGCGCCCCAGGCGGACTGGTCGGTCCAGAAGAGCCAGATGACCGCGGGAATCAGCACGAGCAGCGGACCAATCTGCGCCACGCAGAGCACCAGAACCACGGCGGTGAGAAAGCCCGCGAACGGGATGCCCGCGACGCCGAGCCCGATGCCTGCGAGTGCCGTCTGGATCAACGCGGTGAGGACGACGCCCATCGCCACGGCCCGGATCGCCTGACCGGCCAGAAGAACGACGTGCTCGCCGCGATCGCCTGCAAGGCGCCGGCCGAAGCGCAGCAGCGCGTCTCGCGCGGTCTCGCCGCGTGCATACAGGATCACGGCGATCACCATCGTGAGCACCATCTGGATCGCGATGGCCCCGAGCCCACCCGCCGCGCCGACCATCCAGTGCAGCGCATCGGCGACATAGGGCGCGACACGCGTGGCGAGGTCCTCCTTGCCGGTCGCGGCGATGTCCGACCAGCGCTCCGCCATGCGCGGCCCTGCGAGCGGGATCCGCTCGACCCATGTCGGCGGCGGCGGAATTCCGGTGGCGGCGATCGAGCGCAGCCAGGCGGTCATCGTGTCGGTGTTCTCGACCAGCGTGCGTATGGCGAGCACGAGAGGCGCAATGAACACGAGGAACATCGCGGCCGACATGGACACGACGGCGACACTACGGCGCCGCACCAGCGCCTGAAGCCGCCGCATCAAGGGCCACGTGGCGACGACGATCGCCACCGCCCACACCATCGACAGGAGGAAGGGTCGAAGGATCCACACCGTGGCGCCGATCACGATCAGCATGATCAGCAGCGTCAGTACGGTGCGCGTGAGATCGCGCGACGCGGCGGCTGCCGGCATTCGATCGATCCGGCCCGGTGTCTCGTAATCGGTTTGCATGGGCATCGAAGAGGTCGCGCGTCGCGACGCGTCACGCGCGCTCTTCGACGCTGTCCGCGATCGTGTTTGGCGACCGATCGCGGCGTCCTCGCAATTCAGGCCATCGCGCGCGTGGCCGCGTCCGCTTCGCCGTTCAGCGCTGTCCAGAAACGCGAGGACGATGCCGTTTCGAGCAGCCTACGCTCCACGGTGAAGCCTTCCCGCAACGCGGGCACGACGAGCAGCCTTCAATGAAGATCACGCCGGTGCGGTAGTCGCCGGCTCCGAGGAGAGATGACGATGAAACGGCTTGCCGCCCTTGTCGCATGCATGACCATCGCCGCCGTGCCGGCGTGCACGTCCATGACGCCGCAGCAGCAGGGAACCGTGAGCGGAGCCGCGATCGGCGCAGCGGCCGGCGCGGGTATCGCGGCGATTGCCGGCGGCAGCGGCTGGACCGGGGCCGCCATCGGCGCGGTCGCGGGCGGTGTCGCCGGCAACATCAAGGGAAGCCGGCAGCAGCCCTAGCGCGCCGGCCCTACCCCCGAACACAGCCGCGCATCGCGCGGCTTTGCATCACTTCATCGGGCTCACCGCGATCGCGACGGCCTGCGTGTAGGTCGCCTGCACCTGGTCGCCCTTGGCGATCAGCTTGAACTGCTCGGGATCGGCGACCTTCACGTCGACGGTGCGCTCCGGGCCGCGCAGCGTCACCGATTGCATGGCGGGATCGACCGCGACGACGTCCGCAACCACGGTGACCTGGCGGCCTCCCATGGCCGCGGGTTTCGTGCCCGGTTCGGCGCTCTGCATGCCGGCGCGCTCGCCGCGCGCGACCGCCATGCCGCCGCCTTTCTTGAGCTCGACGGTCACGGCCTCGATGTATTCGACATCGACCTTGTCGCCGATCTTCATCTGCGCGAAGTTCTGCACTTGCGGTCCCGCGACGACGGTCACCTCGTTGCCTTTCGGCCCTTTCAGCGTCACTTCGCGCGTCGCCGCGTCGATCGCCGTGATCGTCGCGGTTACGTGCAGGGTCTGCGCCGCGGCAACACGGCCGGGCGAGGATTCCATCGCGGCGTTCGTCGCGGCGCTCGCCTGAACGGCGAGCAGCGCGGCTGCGAGAGCCGCCGTTGCAACGTGATGCTTCAGCATGTCGATGCTCCTGATTCGGAATGACGAACGACTATGGGGCCGGTACCGCCGTCCAGCCGTCGCCCGGATCGAAACGGGTGATGGCTGCCGCCTGCTTCGCGGTGTCCGGTCCGAGATCCTTCTGGTACACGACGCCGTCGTGGTTGACGATGAACGTCATCACGCCGGAGCTCGCGTAGCGCGCCGGGTAAGCAATGGCCGCGAATCCGCCGATCATGTGTCCCTTGACGACGTAGTCGAGCGCGCCACCCTTGGCGTGCGCGCCCTGGCCACGCAGGGGACGGAAGTAATAGCCGTGATACGGCTGCGGCCCTTCGCTCTTGGAATAGCCTTCGCCGGCCGCGCGCGTCACCAGCGGGCCGAGCGGGCTCGGCCGGTCACCCTCCGCGGTCTTCCAGTACAACCCGTCCTGCTTGCCTGGCGTGCTCGCGAACTTCCTCGCGTATTCGCGCACGCCGTCCTTGTTGTGATCCGCGGACGCGTATTCGTGCTGCGCATCGACGATGGCGAGCATCACGTTGATGGCCGCGAGCTCGTTCTCGCCGATCCGCCGCGCGAGCAGCTCATCCTTGCCGGCCGCCGTGTCGAAGCGCCACCCCGCCGACGACTTCGCGAGCGGGAAGGCGAACGGCCAGTCGTCGGGCCCGATCGCGAGGATCGCCTTGGCGTCGCCTTCGGGCTGGATCGCGTGCTTCTGCTCGAAGGCCGACACGAAACGGTCGCCGGCCGCACGATCCGCGACGGCATCGCCGGATGCGACCCACGCTTCCGTGCCGGGGCCCAGGATCGCAACGATGGCCGCGCGGTCGTGCTTCTTCACGGCCTGCGCCAGGGCATCGGCCGCTTCCTCGGCCGAGCCGAAGGAGCGCTGCGCCGGTGCTGCGATGGATGCCGCCGCGAACCCCAATGCGCACAGCAGCGAGCCTGCGCGAATCAGCCAGCGCGCAACGCTCCCGTTTCGATCGATCGTCATGGCATGCTCCCTGGATGTCATCGCCGGCCCCCGCGGCCGCCACCGCCACCGCGTGAGCCGCCGCCGCTCGAGCGCGCGCCGCCGCCGCTCGAGCGCGCGCCGCTGCTCGAGCGCGCGCTGTTCATGCTCGAGGAGCCGCGGTTGCTGAAGTTCTGCGTTTGGGCGCGGGAGCCGCCGTCGAACGCCGACGAGTTGCGCATGCCGGAGCTGTCGCGCCCCCCCGCGCCGCCGACATCGCGTCCGGCGCCTGCGCCACCGCGTGAATCGACCTGGCCCGCGCGTGCGCCACCGGAACCGTTACCGCGCGTACCGGTTTGCTGGAAGCCGCCGCCGTCGCGCCCGCGATAGGCGTCCCGCGCCTGCGCGCCCTGTCCGCCGCCGCGGTTGTACTTGTTCGCCACGTTCTGGTTCTTGTACGGCACGGCGCCGCGCCGATCGGAGTTGTGCTGCCAGTTGCCGTTGGAGATGTTGGCCTTGTTGAAGTTGTTGTAGCGGTTGACGTTGACGTTGACGTTGTTGCCACCCCAGTTGCAGTTGCCCCACAGCGCGCCACCGACGATCACGCCCGCGGTGAAGCCCAGCAGCGCGCCGCCCGCGACGTAGCCCGGCGGGTAGTAGTAGTAAGGCGGGTACGCGGGATACGGCCAGGCGCCGTACACGACGGTCGGGTTGTAGGTCGGCACGTAGACCACTTCGGGGTTGGTGGGCTCGATCTTGATCACCGTCGTCGACTCGACCTTCTCGGTGGTGACCTTCTGCTCCTTCGAGTCCTTCAGCGATCCCTGCTCGACCGCCTTGGCGCGCAATGTCTGCGCGGTCTTCATGACGTCCTCCTGCTGCCCGAGGAAGGCGTCACCGAGCTTCTGGGTCCAGTCGAGCTTCTCGCTCATCATCGCGAGCACCTGCGGAAACGGGCACAGCGCCTTCACCGCCGGATCCCACGACTGCTTCTGCAGCGCATCCTCGAGCGCCTTGTCCTTCACATTCGGGTTCGCCTTGACCCAGCGGTCGGCCTGGACCACGTCGAGGGGATACGTCGCCGCCATGAGCACCTGCGCGAACAACGAGTCCGGATACAGCGCGATCGGCGCCACGAGCTGGTCGAGCTGCTCCTGCGTGAAGGTGTTCTGCGCGTCGTCGGCGGCCGCGCCGGCGCCGGGCGGTGCCGCCGCGGCATTGCTGCCCGCCGGTGCCGCAGTCGCCGGCGGCGCCGTCGCGGGCGTCTGCGCGCCCGCGACACTGCACGCGGTGAACACGGCCAGCGTCGCGGACGCGACGACGCGATGAAGTGCCGAACGTTCGAGTCGCTTCATGTCGTTCTCCGGAAGCCGTCGTTCATTTGACCGTGTAGCCACGGCCTTCGAGGCATGCGGCGCGTGCCTTGAGGTAGTTCTGCTGGGCCGCGCTCTGCTGCGTGCTCGCCTGCTGCGCCTGGTCGCGATTGGTACGGCGGCTCTGCCCGCGTGCCGCGGCGGCGCCCGCCACCGCGCCCGCGCCGGAGTCACCCATCATCCCGCCCACGACGGCGCCACGCGCCGCGCCGCGCGCACCCGCACCGACGTCGGTGCCGGTCGCGGTCTGCGGCTTGCCCGACGCCGTGGCGGGCGGCGGATTGCTCGGGTTGTAACTCGTCTGCTGTGTCGCCCATTGCGAGCATTCGGACTCGTCCTTCTGCTGCTGTTGCTTGGCCTGGCCTTTGGCGGGATAGACGATCTGCTGCGCCATCGACGATGGAATCGCGACGAGCGCGCAGCACGTGACGGCGAGCATGCGGGCGAAATGGACGTTCATGGAAAACCTCGCTTTCGATCAGTGCGTGTTGGGGGCCCCGCCGACGAGCCCGGCCAGCGTGTCGTCGCTGTTGCCGGTCACGGGAGCCGGCGTCGTCGGGCGCTCGTCGAAGCTTCCGCCGAGCGCGAGATGGAGATTGACGCGCTGGATCAGGCGGTCGGTCTGCGCCTGCAGGAGCGCCGACCGCGCGCCGTAGAGCGCGATGTTCTGCTGCAGCACCGCGCGCAGGTCGCCCGAGCCTACGTTGAGCCGAACCTGCGCGAGATCCACGCTGCGCGTGTTGCTCGTGATCGCGCGCGACAGGATCACCACGCGCTGGTCGGCCGCGACGCTGCCCGCAAGCGCGTTCTCGACCTCCGAGAACGCCTTCAGCGCGACGCGCCCGTAATCGGCCACCGCGAGCTTCTGCTCGGCCGTCTTGATCTCGACGTTGGCTTCGAGCGCGTAGCCTTGGAAGATCGGCGCGACGAGATTGGCGCCCAGGCTCGCGACCGGATTGGTGTGGTTCTGCAGCACGAACAGCGAGCTGTCGAGGCTCGTCAGGCTCGCGGTAAGCGACAGCCTGGGCAGCCGCGCAGCCTTGGCCTCGGTGACGCCGTGAAACGCCGCGTCGACGCGCCGTTCCGCGGCAATGATGTCGGGCCGGCGCTCGAGCAACTCGGAAGGCACGCCTGCCGGCAGCTCGCGTTTCAATACCGGCAGGACCGCCGGTACGTCGGCCGCCGCGCCCGGATATCGTCCGAGGAGAATCTCGAGCGCGCGCAACGCCTGCTGCTCGCCGAGCAGGAGCTGGCGCTCGGCATCGCGCGCAGTCTCCACGTTGGCCTGGGCGAGCGCGACGTCGTAGTCGTCGCCAACGCCGACGCGCAATCGATCGCCTGCAAGACCGACGTTACGCTCGGATGCGAGCACCGTTTCGCTCGCGATGCCGCGTGCGAGCCGCGCCTGGATCGCGAGCAGCCAGCTCTTCGCGACGGTCGCGGCAATCGACTGGCGCGCGTATTCGGCGTCGGCCACCGTGGCTTCGTATTGCGCCTGCCCCAGCGCGCGCTCGGCACGCACGCGGCCCCAGATGTCGAGCTCCCAGTTGGCGAAGAGACCGACGCCGCTCAAGCCCGAGCCGTCGCCGCCCAGCTTGCCGCCGCCATGCGCGAGCAGGTTCACCGCGGGATAGATGGTCGCGCCCGCCGCTTTGGCGTAGCCCGCTGCGCGCTCCACGCGCGCGGCCGCCGTCGCGAGGTCCACGTTGTACTGCAGCGCCTCGCGCACGAGCGCGTCGAGGCGCGCATCGTCGAACATCGCGAGCCAGTCGTCGGTCGGCGCGCCGGGCGGTCCGGCCGTCGTCCACGCGGCCGGCAGCGCCACGTGCGGGATGGCCTGCGCGCGCACCTCGTCGGGCCTCGGCGGCGAAGGCAGGGCGCACGCGCTCACCAGGAGCACGACGACGGGCGCGACGGCGTGAGCGCGACGCAGCATCAGTGCAGCTTGAGGATGAGGTAATCGAGCTTCGCGCCGATGCGCAGGATGATCCTGCGAATGATCTGGATCGCCTCGACGTGGTCCGTATACACGGCGCCATGGCCCATGGCGCCGGCCGGCAGGAACAGCCCGGCGTCCCGCGGCTCGACGGTGAGCTTCACCGGGAAGCGACCCGGGGGCATCGGCCCGTAGCCGGTATTCGGCAGCTGCGTGCTGTTCGGCACCTGGCCCTGGCCCTGTGCCCATACGATCGAGTCGACCTTGGCCTTGATGACGCGCCCCGGGTGCGCGTCGATCGTGAATTCCGCTTCGTTGCCCGGCTCGATGGCCCACAGCTCGTTCTGCTGATAGAGGGCGACGACCTGGTACGTCTCCTCGACGAACGTCATCGCCGGCGTGATCGGGAATGCCGCGGTGAACGAGCCCGGCCGCAGCTGCACGTTGATGGCGTAGCCGTCCGCGGGTGCGTAGACCGTGGTCTGCGAGAGCTCCCATTTCGCGCTCTCGAGCTGCGCACGGATCTGCGCGACCGGCGCGTACTCGTTCTCGAACGTCCCGCTCATGCGCTGCCTGACTTGTCGCTCGCTCGCCACCGCCTGCACCTCGGCGGATCGCGCCTGCGCCGCGACGCTGTGGGCGGCCAGCAACTGCGCCTCGAGCTCCTTCACGTCGGTCTCCGCGCGCTCCAGCGCGAAGCGATCGCCCGCCCCGCTCGACACGAGCTCGCGGTTCTGCTTCACGCGCAGCCGCGCGAGGTCGAGGCGCACCTGCACCTCGGGAATGCGCGCTTCGGACTGCTGAATCGCGCTGCGCGCCTCGGCCACCTTGCCCACTGCGCCGGCGAGCTGCTGGTCGAGCTCACGCGACGAGGCCTGCGTGTTGGCGAGCTGCGCCTGGAGTGCGCGGACCGTGAGCTCGTAGGGGGTGGGATCGAGCTTGAACAGCACGTCGCCCTTGTGGACGAGGCGGTTGGGCTCGACCGGCACCTCGACGACGCGGCCGCGCACCTGCGGCACGACGTTCACGACGTACTTGATCACGCGCACGTCCGGCGACGATGGCGCCACCACGTTGAGCGCCAGGATGAGGGCGGTCAGTCCGACGATCGGAATGATCACAACGGTGACCTGCGTGCCGATGTTCCACGGCAGCCACTTCATCTTGATGAAGACGAACCAGACGATCGCCGAGTAAATGCCGAGCAGCAGGATTTCCATCGATACGCTCCGGCGCTACGCCTGGGGTGTGATGCGCTCGGCGAGATCGGGCCGTTCCGCGCGTGGCACGTTCGCGGTCGCGGCCGCCTCGCGCAGCCTGGCGAGATGCGGAGGCAGCGGCCCGCGCTTGCTGAGAACGTCGAGCTCGTGGCGCAGCGCCTCGAGCTCTTCGGGTGCGAGCTCGCCCGCGCGCGCCCGCTCGGCCTGCTCGTCGAAGTAGTGCTCGCCCTTCTCGGTGCCGTACGCGAGCTTGTAGCCGATCGGCTTCGTGTAGGCCCACAGCCACGCGATCGGCCAGAGCAATCCGCCGAAAACGAGCGACAGCAGGCACAGCGTCTGGATTGCCGCCGTCTGCGGATGGTGCCGCTTGTGAGCGATCTTCTCCGGCAGCACGTGCACGATCCAGAAAACGGCGATGCCGATGATCGGGACGACGCAGATGACGACCCACGCCATCACATCAGCGACCTTGTCGAGCGTATCGCCCGTGAACAGGGACGCATGCGCGGCGAGCGGCAGAAAGCCCATCGCGGCAACGGCGAGCCGCATCGCTCGCCGATCGGCCGTTGCACGGTGCCTTCGTTGCTTGTTCACCATTCGCGAGTCCTCGGTGCGCGGTTGCTTGCGCGTTCAATCGCAGCCCGCCTTCGGTACGGGATTGGGTCGAATGGTGATTTCGCGTCATCGCGTCGTCTTTGCAATTCTCGACGTGACCCTGTCCAGATTTGCGAAGACGCGCTGTCGCACGCTGCGGACCATGCAGAAGGTCTTCTTCGCGGCGCACGCCGACGCGTGCGCTCCGACCGCTATCCGGAGGTTCGCAGCAATGAGCACAACCGCACGCAAGCAAAGCCCGGCCGACGACGCGCCCGCCCGGCCGCTCCACGAGTTCTTCTCCGCCGCCGAAGCGCGGATCGAGCGCTGGCGCTTGCTCCACCGCGTCACCCGGGCGCTCGCCGCCGCGAGCGGCAACGCTGCCGAGAAGCTGTCGATCCAGGCGGCCGGCGTGCTCGAGGAGATCGGACTTCTCGAGGAGCTGAACGGCTATCCGGGTCCGCGCCTGATGTCGCAGGTGTCCGACCGCCTGAGGCAAGGTGACTGGACCGGCCTCGCACGGCTCGTGCAGCGCATCAGCGGCGCCCTGCTTTCGAATGCCTATCGCGACGACGTCGCCGCATGGGCCGAGGACGACGAGACCGAAGGGGGTCCGAGCGCCGACGCGATGCTCCCGCCGGCGGTCGGCCGCGGACAGACCCGCCGCCCGTACTTCGAGATCCTGGTGGTCGCGGCAGGTGAGCGCGCCTCGTGGCCGGCGCTTGCCGATACGTTTCGCCGCCTGCGGCGCGACGACGATGCGTTCGTCTACGAGCCGGTCGTGGTCGGCACGTTCGAGGACGCCGTGCTTGCGGCGCTCGTGAACTTCAACATCCAGTCGGTCGTGGCCATCGACGGCTTCGGGCAGGCGTCACGGCACAACGTGCCTGCGTTGCGCGAGATCCTGGCGCCGCACATCCCGGCGGACGCCGCGAAGGTGGATTCGGACACGACCGGCACGCTCGCACGCGTCCTGCACATGCTGCGTCCCGAGCTCGACGTGTTCGTGGTGACCGACCAGGACGTCGCCCGCCTGGCCGGCGCGGAGGACGGCAACGACGTGCGCCGCGTGTTCTACGGCGTCGAGGAGCCGATGGAGATCCATCTCGCGCTCCTCGACGGCATCAAGGATCGCTACGAGACGCCCTATTTCGACAACCTGAAGAAGTACGCGGCGCGGCCGATCGGCACGTTCCACGCACTGCCCATCGCGCGCGGCAAGTCGATCTTCAAGTCGAACTGGATCCGCGACATGGGCGAGTTCTACGGGACCAACCTGTTCCTCGCCGAGTCGTCGGCCACCACCGGCGGCCTCGACAGCCTGCTCGAGCCGACCGGCAACATCAAGGTGGCGCAGGACAAGGCCGCGCGCGCGCTCGGCGGCGACCGCTCGTTCTTCGTGACCAACGGCACCTCGACGTCCAACAAGATCATCCACCAGGCGCTGCTCACGCCCGGCGACATCGTCCTGATCGACCGCGACTGCCACAAGTCGCATCACTACGGCATCGTCCTCGCGGGCGCGCAGCCGCTGTACATCGACGCGTTTCCTCTGACGCAATACTCGATGTACGGCAGCCTCGCCATTCGTCCGATCAAGGAGGCGCTGCTCCAGCTCAAGGCCGAGGGCAAGCTCGATCGCGCCAAGATGCTGGTGCTCACCAACTGCACCTTCGACGGGCACGTCGCCAACGTCGAGCGCACGATGCTCGAGTGCCTGGCCATCAAGCCGGACCTCGTCTTCCTCTGGGACGAGGCCTGGTTCGGCTACGCGCGCTTCTCGCCGTTCCTGCGCGGCCGCACGGCGATGGGCGCCGCGGCGAAGCTTCGCGCGATGTTCCGCGATCCGGCGTACCGGCAGCGCTACGAGAAGTACAAGTCGGAGTTCGGATCGCTCGACGCCAGGGATCCCCGCCTGCTCGACGCGTACCTGCTGCCCGATCCGGACAAGGCGCGCATCCGCGTGTACGAGTCCGACTCGGTGCACAAGTCCATGTCCGCGCTGCGCCAGGGCTCGATCATCGTCGTCGCGGACCAGGATTTCGCCGCCGTCGAGGCGCCCTTCAAGGAGGCCTTCTTCACCCACACGTCGACGTCGCCGAACCTGCAGATCATCGCGTCGCTCGACCTCGCGCGCCGGCAGATGGAGCTCGAAGGCTACGAGCTCGTGCAGCGCGCGATCCAGCTCGCCATCGAGATCCGGCGCGAGGTCAACGGGCACCCGCTGATCTCCAGGTACTTCAAGTGCGCGACGCCGGCCGAGATGATTCCCGCCGAATACCGCAAGTCCGAGTTCCAGGACTACGCGCAGCCGGGATGGAGCATCGCGGACACCGCGCGGGCGCTGCGCGAGGACGAGTTCTTCCTCGATCCCACGCGCATCACGCTCCTGTGCGGCAACGCGGGCTACGACGGATCCCAGTTCAAGGCGCTGCTCGCGAGCGAGTACGACGTCCAGATCAACAAGACGTCGCGCAACAGCGTGCTGGTGCAGATCAACATCAACAACACGCGCAGCGACATGGCTCACCTCATCAAGGCGTTGGCGGACATGTCGCGCAACATCGAGAAGCGTCTCGCCGAGGGCGGCGCATCCGAGCGCGAGGCCTTCGCCGCGCGCGTGAAGTCGCTCGTCACCGACGTTCCCGACCTGCCGAACTTCAGCCGGTTCCACGACGCGTTCCGCGACGACACCAAGAGCGCGACGCCCGAGGGCCACATGCGCGCGGCCTACTACATGGCGTACGACGCGTCCGCGTGCGAGTACATCAGGCTCAACGACAAGCGGATCGACGAGCGCCTGAAGAACGGTCCGGAGCTGGTGTCGGCCAAGTTCGTCATCCCGTATCCACCCGGGTTTCCGATCATGGTGCCCGGCCAGGTGATCACGCCGGAGACGATCGCATTCATGCGCAAGCTCGACGTCAAGGAGATCCACGGCTTCAACGCCACGAGGGGCCTGGAGCTGCTCAGGCCCGAGGCTCTCGCCACGCACAAAGGCGCCGCGAAAGACCGCTAGAGCTTCGCCGACGAAACAACGCCGATAAGGCCCACGGAGGTCCCCATGATCGACTGGCTATTCGCAACCCTGAAGCAATATCCCGAGATCGCGATCTTCCTCGCGCTCGCCTTGGGGTATTACTTCGGCAAGTTCAACTTCAAGGGCATCGGCCTCGGATCGGTCACGGCGACGCTGATCGCAGGCGTGGTCATCGGCCAGATCGGCATCACGATCAACCAGCCGCTCAAGGCCACGGCGTTCCTGCTGTTCCTGTTCGCCGTCGGCTACGGCGTGGGCCCGCAGTTCGTGCGCGGCATCGCCAAGGACGGCCTGCCGCAGGCCATCTTCTCGGCGGTGCAATGCGTCTTCAGCCTCGCCGCATGCGTGATCGTCGCCAAGATCGCCGGCTACGACCTCGGCTACTCCGCCGGGTTCTATTCCGGCTCGCAGACGATCTCGGCCGCGATGGGGCTGTCGACGGATGCCATCAACCGACTCGGCTTGCCGCCCGATCAAGCCAAGGCGCTGATCGATTCGATGCCGGTCGCCTACGCCGTCACCTACATGTTCGGCACCATGGGCTCGGCCGTCGTGATCGCCATTCTCGGGCCGAAGCTCCTTGGGATCGATCTGGTCGCGGCCTGCAAGGACTACGTCGCAAAGCACGGCGGCAGCGGAGCATCGGCAGCCGCCGTCACGGCGTGGCAGCGCTGGGCCGTGCGTGCCTATCGCGTGCGCGAGGGCGGCAAGGTCGTCGGCATGACGGTCGCGCAGGTCGAGGCGCTCGCGCCGGAGACGCGTCTTTTCATCCAGCGCATTCGCCGCGATGACGCGCGTCTCACGCACGCCGGATCGCATGCGGATCCCGTCAGCGGGCACATCATGGAGGCAACCAGCGACACCGTGCTTCGCGCCGGTGATGTCGTGGCGGTCGCGGGCGAGCGTGAAGTGCTCGTGCGCCTGCTCGGAGAGGCGGTCGAGGTCGAGGACCGCGAGCTGCTTGCAACGCCCATCGAAGGCGTCGACGTCCTGGTGACGAACAAGGCCGTGGATGGCAAGACGCTGGCCGAGCTCGCCCAGATGCCCGAAGCGCGGGGCGTCTTCCTGCGCAAGATCACGCGCGGCGCGACGGCGACCGACATACCGATCCTCGCGTCGACCAAGGTCGAGCGCGGCGACCTGTTCACGGTCGTCGGTCGTACGCAGGACACCGCCGCCGTCATCAAGCTCCTCGGCGTGCCGGATCGCGCGACCGACGTCACCGACGTCGCGTTCGTCGGCGCCGCGATCGTGATCGGCGCACTGATCGGCGCGCTCGTGCTGAAGGTGGGCGGCGTGCCGATCACGCTGTCGACCGCGGGCGGCGCGTTGATCGCGGGCATCATCGGCGGATGGCTGCGCTCGGTGCGTCCGTCGTTCGGTCGCATCCCGACGCCCACCGTCTGGTTCATGAATTCCGTCGGCCTGAACATCTTCATCGCGATCGTCGGCATCTCCGCGGGGCCCGGCTTCGTCAATGGCCTCAAGACCCAGGGCATCGGGCTCTTCCTGTGGGGCGCGCTGGCAACCACCGTACCGCTCGTGCTCGGCATGTTCGTCGCGAAGTATGTGTTCCGCTTTCACGACGCGCTCACGCTCGGCATCGTATCCGGCTCGCGCACGACCACGGCATCGCTCGGGCTCGTCACGGACCAGGCGAAGAGCCAGGTACCGGCGCTCGGCTACACCGTCACCTACGCCGTGGGCAATACGCTGCTCACCATCTGGGGGATGGTCATCATCATGCTGATGTCTTGATCGAAACGTTCCGCGGTTCGAACTGCGGGTTGATCACGCCGGCCGCGGAGCGCAGCTGGCTCATTCAGGAGATGTCGATGGCTATGGACGACCTGGACCTGGCGAAGTACGAGAAGCTGGGACCGTTCGAGATCAAGGACTTCCTCGCGAAGGTCGCATCGAAGTCGGCGGAACAGTCCGCCAGCACGTATCTGAATGCGGGACGGGGCAATCCGAACTGGATCGCTACCGAGCCGCGCGAGGCGTTCTTCCTGCTCGGTCAGTTCGCCATAACCGAGAGCAAGCGCGTGCTCGACCTGCCGCCGGGTGTCGGCGGCATGCCGAAGGCGCCCGGAATCGCAGGTCGCCTCGAAACCTGGCTCAAGAAGCACAGCGACATGCCGGGCGCCGAGTTCCTGCAAGCGCTCGTGCCATGGTCCGTGCACAAGTTCAAGTTCGACGCCGACAAGTTCGTGCACGAGCTCACGGACTCGATCATCGGCGATCACTATCCGGTTCCCGACCGCATGCTGGTGCACAACGAGCAGATCGTGCACGAGTATCTCCAGTGGGCGATGTGCGGCACGCCGCGACCGAAGGGCACCTTCAAGCTGTACGCGGTCGAGGGCGGCACCGCCGCCATGTGCTACACGTTCAAGTCGCTGAAGGCCAACCGCCTGCTCAATCCGGGCGACACCATCGCGCTCGGCGTGCCGATCTTCACGCCGTATCTCGAGATGCCGCACCTCGAGGACTTCGACCTGCACTACGTCACCGTGCAGGCGCCGCAGGAGAACCGCTTCCAGTACACGGACGCCGAGCTCGCGAAGCTGCTCGACCCCAAGATCAAGGCATTTTTCATCGTCAACCCGGGCAACCCGTACGCGATGGCGCTGTCGCCGGAGACCATCGAGAAGATCGGCGCGATCCTGAAGAAGCGGCCCGACCTGATCCTTCTCACCGACGACGTCTACGGGACGTTCGTGCCGGGCTTCCGCTCGCTCATGGGCGCGTTTCCCCGGAACACGATCGGCGTCTACTCGTACAGCAAGTATTTCGGCTGCACCGGATGGCGCCTCGGCGTCATCGCCGTGCACGAGAACAACGTCTTCGACGACCTGATCGCCAAGCACCCGGAGAACATCCAGAAGCTGCTCGACAAGCGCTACGGCACCCTCACGCTCGAGCCGCGGCAGATCAAGTTCATCGACCGCATCGTCGCCGACAGCCGCGACGTCGCCCTCAACCATACGGCGGGCCTCTCGCTGCCGCAGCAGGTGATGATGTCGCTCTTCTCGCTCTACGAGCTGATGGACGAGAAGAAGAACTACCAGAAGGCGTGCATCGGCATCGTCAAGAAGCGCTTCTGGGCGACCGTCGAGGGGCTCGGGATCGAGCTCCAGGACAATCCGCTGTACGACTTCTACTACGGCCTGATCGACCTCGAGTTCTGGCTGCAGAAGTACACGAGCAAGGAAGTCGTCGCGTGGGTCAAGAAGAACATCCACCCGCTCGACATCGTGTTCCGTCTTGCCGCGGACCACGGCATCGTCCTCCTGAACGGCAGCGGCTTCGAGGCGCCCGACTGGTCGGCGCGGATCTCCTTCGCCAACCTCGACGATCACGTGTACGACGACATCGGCCGAGCGGTTCGCTCCATTGCGCGCGGCTATGTGCAGGCTTACGAGGCGTCGAAAGGAGCATCGCGCAAGTAAGCAAATGTCGGCGGCCGCGGCGTGCGCCGCGGCGATGATGCGCGGGGCGCGGATTCGTGACGGGCAGGTTTCGTCGCGATGAAGCGCCTCGCTTTCGCGGGATGAGGCCAACCAACGAGGACACTATCCGTGGACTGGATCGCCGCCACCTTCACCAAATACCCCGAGGTCGCGGTCTTCGTGGTCGTCGGCCTCGGGTACTGGATCGGCGGGTTCAAGTATCGCGGCTTCGGGCTCGGCCCCGTCACCGGATCGCTGCTCGTCGGCTTGCTGCTCGGCACGGTCTTCACGGTGCCCGTGTCATCGACCGCGAAGTCCATCCTGTTCCTGCTGTTCCTCTTCAGCATCGGCTACTCGGTGGGCCCCAAGTTCTTCAAGGCCATGAAGGGCGACGGCCTGCGCTGGGTCGTGCTCTCCGTGGTGATCACGACGAGCGGCCTCCTCGTGGCGATCGGCGTTGCGCGCTTCCTCGGCCTGGATGCCGGCTACGCGGGCGGCCTGGTCTCCGGCGCGCTGACCGAATCGCCGGCCATCGGGACGGCGACCGAGGCCATCAACGCATTGCCGCTTCCCGAGGCGGAGCGCAGTCGCCTCGTGGGCCACGTGGCGGTCGCGGACGCGATCTGCTACGTGTTCGGCGCGTTCGGCGTCATCGTATTCTGCAGCGGCATCGGTCCATGGCTCCTGAGGGTGGATCTCAAGGCGGACGCCGCGCGTGTCGAGAAGCGACTTGGCATCGATCGCACCAACCCCGGCGTGGAGTCGGCCTGGCGGCCGTTCGAGCTCCGCGCGTACCGCGTGGCCGAGAACGGCCGCATCGCCGGCCAATCGGTCTCGCAGGTCGAGACCATACTGCCCGACACGCGCATCTTCATCGAGCGCATACGGCGGGGGGAGCACCTGCTCGAGCCGGCCGCCGATACGCGTCTCGAGGCGGGCGACGTCGTCGCGCTGGCCGCCCGGCGCGAGATCCTCACCGACGTGTTCGGCGAGGCCGGCGCGCACGAGATCGACGATCGCGAGGCGCTCGACATCCCGATGGCGACGTACGACGTCTTCGTCAGCAGCAAGGCCGTGATCGGCAAGACGCTGTCCGAGATCGCCACATCGGACCTTTCGGTGCGCGGCGTGTTCCTGCGCGCCATCGTGCGCGCGGGCCAGGACATTCCCATCGCGCCCGGCACGGTGCTCGAGCGCGGCGACGTGGTGCGGCTCACCGGATCGGAGCACGCGGTCGCGCGCGCGGCAAGCGAGATCGGCAAGACGGTGCTGCCCTCGGACACCACGGACTTCATCGCGCTCGCTCTGGGAATCGTGGGCGGCGCGCTCATCGGCGCGCTGGTCGTCATTCCGCTCGGCGGCCTGCGTATTCCGCTCGGCACGAGCGTGGGAACGCTGATCGCCGGGCTCCTCGTCGGGTATGCGCATTCGGTGCGGCCGACCTTCGCCCGCATTCCGGACGGCGCGATATCGCTGATGATCGCGCTCGGGCTCGCCGCGTTCGTGGCCATGATCGGGCTCGGCGCAGGACCTCATTTCATCGAGGCGCTGCGCGAGGCCGGGCTGGGCCTGTTCATCGGCGGCATCGTCGTGACATCCGTGCCGCTGCTCGTGGGACTCTATTTCGGACGCTACGTGCTGAAGCTCGATCCCGTGCTGCTGCTCGGCGGCATCGCCGGCGCGCTCACGATGACAGCGGGCATGGCGGGCGTCCAGGAGCGGTCCGGGAGCCCTGTCGCGGTGCTCGGCTACTCCGGCACCGTTGCGATCGGGCATATCCTGCTGACCACCTGGGGCACGGTGATCGTGCACGTCATTTCATGATCAACGCGCCGTGCGGACGCGCCGCCCGCCTCACGAAGACGCGTGCGAAGTCGAGGACGGCGTCCACGACCCGTCGACTGCGCCGGCGCCGAGCTTCCCGGACACGGCCATGTCGCGCCATTGCCCCGGCGGCGTCCCGCTCCACCGGCGGAACGTGCGCATGAACGGTCGCACATTGGCATAGCCGAGCGCCGCGGCAATATCGTCGAGCGAGATCCTCGACTCGCTCAGCAATTGCCGCGCGACGTCGAAGCGCACCTGGTCGAGCACGTGGCGGAACGTCGTGCCCTCCGCCTTGAGCCGGCGGTTGAGCGTCCTGCGATGCATGGTCAGCATGCTCGCCACCTCGTCCCCGGCATGGTCGCCCGACAGCATCAGCACTCGCAGCGCACGGAATACCTGCTGGACGAGCTCGCCCGGCCCGGTCGTCTCGGCGAGGCGGCGCGCCGCGCTGAACCGGATCGGATCTGCGCCGACCACCCGCTGTTCCATGAACCGGGCCGGAAACCGCAGCGCGGAGATCTCCTGATCGAATCGTAGCGGCGCCTTGAACAGCGATCGGTAAGGCGCGACGTCGTCCGGCTGCGCGTACGGGATCAGCACCTCGGAGGGTACCCAGGCCGGCCCGCACAGGGCGCGCATGAAATTCAGCGACGCAGCGAGCAGCGTGTCGTACAGCACCCTCGTCGCCTGAACCTCGGGATGGTAGATGGCGTATCCAAAGTCGACTTGGCCACCGCGCTCGAGCACGAACGTCAGCCCGCCCGCACTGTTCAGGTGCTGGTAGACGACGAACGTCTCGATCGCGTTGCGGACCGTCGGCGCATTGAGCGCGAGCTGGGCCGCGAGACCCAGCTCGTGCGGTGGCTGCATTGCTCCCGCCAGCAGGCCGAAGTGCGGACGCTGCGTGCGCACGGCGGCTTCGTTCAGCAAGCGGGACAGCGCGGCATACGCCACCCGGCCTTCGGGCTCGTCGAAGGCATCGGCTTCGATTCCGGCGGCGGCGATGAGCGCGGCTGGATCCGCGCCGCACTGACGGACCAACGCCGGCAGACGCGTCAAGCCGCCCACCCGCTGGGTCCAGTCGCGGATGTACGTGGCGAGCGCTGCGCTGCGCTGAAGCATCCGTCCCTCCCAGGTGCGGCTGCCGGTTCGGACGCGCCTCTAGCGCTGTCCAGAAATGCCAATGTACCCGCACTTGTCCAGAAAAGACATGACAGCGTGCTACGTCGCGGCCCGCGGACGGCTGGATGGCAACAGGTCGATCACGGCCGCGGCGTCGGACGGATACCTGCGCGCGGCGAGGAAGAACGCGAGCGACGCGGGAATGCCTATGGACGGCAGCACGGCCATCGCGAACGCCAATCCATATGCATCCGACAGGAGACCTGCGATCAGCGGACCCAGCGCGAGGCCGAGCAGGTTCTGGGCCAGTGCGAACACGGCGGCCGCGGTCGCGCGAACCGAGGGGTGCACCACGTCCATCACCGCTGCGGGCGCGGGACCGATCGATCCGGTCATGAACGCTGCGCCGGCCAGCAGGAGCGCGTACTGCAACGCTCCCGGACCGAGCGCGCCGAACGCGATCGACATCACGCCGGCGCAAAGGAGCGAGGCAACCGCTGGAACGAGCGGGCGCGCGCGCGGCGCACGCCGGCCGAGCCGGTCCGCCACGATGCTCCATGCAATCGCGCCTGCGCCGCTCACGAGCACGACGATGGAAGCCGCCACCGCCGCGCGATCGGGTGCAAGACCCTGCATGCGATTGAAGTAGCTCGGCAGCCACGAATAGATCGATGCAACCACCGCCAGCTGCAGGCTGCCGCCGAGGCAGATGAGGCGCAGCGAGCGCGGGGTCCACAGCGCTTCCCAGACCGCCCGAGCGGCGGTTCGGGGACTGCGGTTGCTGCCTCGGGGCGTCGGCAGCGCCACGCTCGGGTAATCGCGCACGAACAGCTTCAGCATCACGGCGAGGGCCACGCCGGGTACGCCGACGAGCCCGAAGGCTGCCTGCCATCCGTACCGCTGCGAAACCACGCCGCCCAGCACGACGCCCAGGACCGACCCGATCAGCGCGGCGCTGAGGAACGTGCCGAGCACGGTGCTGCGCACGCGTCGCGCAAAGAGCGACGCGAGCAGCGCCGCGCCCGCGGTGCCGTACGCGGCCTCGCCGAGGCCCACGACGCCGCGCGCGACGAGCAGCTGGCCGTAGTCGTCGGCGAATGCGCACGCGATGGTCGCGCAGCTCCATACGAGCGCCATCAGCGCCATGCTGTTCACCCGTCCCCACCGATCGACGAGGAACGACAGCGGCACCGTCCCCACGGCCACCGTGATGGGCACGATCGACGCGAGCATGCCGAGCTCGGTATCCGAGAGCGCCCACTGCTGCCGCAGGAACGGGAACATCGACACGACGACCTGACGGTCGATGTAATCCATGAGCATCAGCGCGAACACGACCGCGAACGCGGGCCACGCGGCGTGCGCGGGCGCCGAAGCGGCATGCAGCTTTTCAGTCGCGCCGATCCCGATGCGCTTCAATGCACGGCCTCGATTGTCGTGAATTGTCAGTGTGCGCCGACCGCGACTATACCGCGGGCAGCGACGCGGGCGGCCGGCCGGCGATTCGGGACCGCGCTCGCGCAGCGGAAACCGGCGTTGCGAAGACCTCCGTACATCGTGCGAGAGCGCCGTGAAGTGAGGCCGCTGTGCATTCGCAGCATGCATGTCCAGATCTGCAAGGACTCTGCGGCCGTTGAATGGCGACGATCACGTCGTGCCGCGGATGCCGGCGGTTCGTCGCACCGGCGCGCGGTGCATGCAAGCCCTCAACAGCAGGAGGCTTTCGTCGTGAAACGTGATCGCATCGCCGTCATCGCCCTCGCGAGCACGGCCGCCGCTCTTTCGGGAAGCGCCTGCGCGCAGGCGCCGAGCCCCTGGCAGTTCCGCGTGTCGCTGTACGGCTACCTGCCGGATGTCACCAGCCAGAGCTCGTTTCCGACCGGAGGCTTCACCCCGAACATCAACGTCCAGGCAGGCGACATCCTCAAGCTGAAGGGCGCGTTCATGGGGACCTTCGAGGCGCAATACCAGCGCTGGGGCCTGTGGACCGACTACATGTACGTGAACATCGGCGCCGACAAGTCGGGCACGCGCAGCCTGTCGATCGGCAACGCCGCGCTGCCGGCGGGCGTGTCAGCGGATCTGCATTACAACGTGAAGGGCAGCGTCTGGACGATCGCCGGCACCTACCGCGTGCTGTCCGACGCCGGATCGACCCTCGATGTGCTCGCGGGCGCGCGGCTCGTCGACCTGCGCGAGACGCTCGACTGGAATTTCAGCACCGACCTCGGGCCGAACGATCCAAGCCGCACCGGGAATTCGAGCGACAAGGCGCGCAACTGGGACGGCATCATCGGTGTGAAGGGCCGGCTCGCGCTCGGACCGGACCACTCCTGGTACGTCCCCTACTATCTCGACGCCGGCGGCGGCGATTCCGATTTCACTTGGCAGGGTCTCGCCGGTCTCGGATATGCGTTCTCCTGGGGCGACGTGGCAGTTGCATGGCGCTACCTCGACTATCACTTCGGCAGCAGCTCGTCGATCGAGAACGCGCGCTTCAGCGGACCGCTCGTCGGCGTGGCGTTTCGCTGGTAGTCGATCACGCCCGCGCATCAAACCGTCGCCGCATGACCTTCTCGCCTTCCGCAGCCCGAGCGCCCTGATCCGCGCGTAGAGCGCCAGAGCAGTTCGCCGTCTTCAGCGCGGCACGACGGCTGCCGGCCGGCCGTGCCGCTGCTCTGGCGACTTCAGGCCGGTCGACATGCCGTCGTCGCGCCACGGCGTCAAGGCTTGGATTCCTTGACGACGTCCTTGCGGAATTCCGCGCGCTCCTCGGGCGTCATCTTGCTGGCGTGGGGCTTGTCGGCGTACGTCTTGTTCTTGACCGGCGGGCTCGGCTTGTTCTTCTGCATGTTCATCTGCGCATCCATCGAGTCCTTGGCGGTCGGCCGGTACTTCGGCGTCTGCTTTTCCTTCTCGGTGACGGCCTTGCTCGGCTTGCCCTTCTGCATGTTCATCTGCGAGTCCATCAATTCCTTGCCGCTCGGCTTCGCGGCCTTGCTGGCGTCCTGGGCGGACGAATCGGTCGACTGCGCGTGCGCGAGGTTGCCCAACATGGCGAGGGCTGCCACTGAAACGAATGTCATGAACGTTTTCACAGGCATTGCTCCTTCATGGTTACGGCGGTTGCGCGAGGGACCAGCGCATCGCGCGTGTGGCGCGCGATCATCAGCTCCTCGTTGGTCGGGATGACCCATGCCGAGACGCGGCTCGCCGGCATGCTGATGCAAGGTCCGTTGCGTTCGTTCGCCGCACGATCGAGCTCGACGCCGAGCCACGCGGCGTCGCGGCAGATCCTGTCTCTCAGTCCGGCGCTGTTCTCGCCGATGCCGGCGGTGAATACGATCGCATCGAGATGCCCGAGCGCGGCGGCGAGCGACCCGAGCTCGCGTCCGACGCGGTACACGAAAAGCGCGATCGCTTCCTTCGCGCGCGGATCTCCGCTCGCGAGGAGCACGCGCATGTCGCTCGATATGCCGGACACGCCGAGCAGCCCCGACTTGCGGTAGATGACATCCTCGATGGCGCGGGCGTCCATGCCGAGCTCGTCCATGAGGTAGAGCACGACGCCCGGATCGAGGCTGCCGCAGCGCGTGCCCATCGGCAGTCCGTCGGCTGCGGTGAAGCCCATCGTGCTCGCGACGCTGCGGCCGTGCGCGATCGCGCACATGCTCGCACCGTTGCCGAGGTGCATGACCACCACTTTGCCCCGTGCGGCTCGCGCGCTGTAGCGGTCCAGCACGCCCGCGATGTACTCGTAGGAGAGCCCGTGAAAGCCGTAGCGCTGAACGCCCTGCTCCGTGATCGAGCGCGGCAGCGCGAACGCCTGCGCCACCTGCGGCTGCGTGCGATGGAACGCCGTGTCGAAGCACGCCACTTGCGGCAGATCGGGAGCGCGCTCGAGCAGCGCCTTGATGGGCGCGAGATTGTGTGGCTGGTGCAGCGGCGCGAGCGGCACATATTGCTCGAGCCTCGCGAGCACCGCCGCGTCGACACGCACCGGGCGCATGTACGCGCGGCCGCCGTGTACCACGCGGTGCCCCACGCCCACCAGCCGATGCGCTTTCGATCGCTCGCGCAGGAAGCCCACGAGATGATCGAGCGCACCGGCGTGGCCGAGGACCACGCCGTCGCCCCATGCTCGCTCCTCCAGCACCGCGCCGTCAGGTCCCTTGGCGACGAACCGGGGCGACGTATCGAGCTCCTCGGCCTGCCCGTGCACGACGAGCGCCAGGTCGGTGCCGTGCTGCGCGTACAGCGAGAACTTGAAGCTCGAAGAGCCGGCGTTGAGAACGGCGATGACGTCGCTCATGACTACGAAACCGCTCGCTGCGCCGCTTCGCGGCGCGCCTGCGCGACGAGGGCCGCAACGCCGCACGACGCGAGACGCGTCGTGATCGGGTCGGCGCGGCTCGTGAGGATGATCGGAACGCGCGCGCCGAGGACGATGCCCGCGGCGTCGGCCCCGGCGAGGAACGACAGGCTCTTCGCAAGCATGTTGCCCGCCTCGAGATCCGGCACCACGAGCACGTTGGCACGGCCGGCAACCGGCGAGTCGATATGCTTGATCTTCAGCGACTCGAGGCTGATGGCGTTGTCGAGCGCGAGCGGGCCGTCCACGATCGCGCCCTTGATCTGCCCGCGGTCGGCCATCTTGCAGAGCGCGGCTGCCTCGACCGTCGATGGAATCTTGGGATTGACCGTTTCCATCGCCGACAGGATGGCGACCCGCACCTGCTCGAAGCGCAGCGCATGCGCGAGGTCGATCGCGTTCTGGATGATGTCGACCTTGTCCGCCATGGTGGGCGCGATGTTCACGGCCGCGTCGGTCACGATCAGCGTCTCGGGATACGACGGCACGTCCATGACGAAGCAGTGACTGACGCGCCGCGCCGTCCGAAGGCCGGTGTCGCGGTTGACCACCGCGCCCATCAGCTCGTCGGTGTGGAGGCTTCCCTTCATCAGCGCTTCCGCCTTGCCCTCGCGCACGATCTCGACGGCCCGGGCCGCCGAAGCTTCGCTGTGAGGCGTGTCGACGACGGTCGCACTGCCGAGCGCGATTCCGAACTCCGTTGCGATGCGATCGATGCGCGCGCGCGGGCCTACGAGGATCGGCGAGATCAAGCCGATGCGCGCAGCGTCCATCGCGCCGCGCAGCGAGCTCTCGTCGCACGGATGCGCGACGGCTGTCGGTGTCGGCGGTAGCGACTTGCAGAAATCGAGCAGCCGCCGGTACTTTTCATGCGTGCGGTCCATCGCCTGGTTCTACCTCGCGCGCGTCGCTTGCCGGCGACGCTGCCCGCCTGGCGGGTCCATCGTGTCGCGTCGCGATCGCTTTGGGGTGCGCGATTGCCATGCTGTTTCGGCAGCCGCGCGAGCGTCTTACCATTTCGCGACACGATCGCAGGAGGCGCGCCGGCGCGGCTTGACGTCGATCAAGCGACCCCTAGATCACGAGCATGAGCAGTTGCTTCGCGAGGTCCTTGGCCGGCACGACCGTCAGGAGCAGCGGCGCGATGGGCACCAGGACCGCCAGCGCGACTGTCAGGATGCTTTCGCGCGTGATCGGCAGGATGCGCGTCGACCGGACGGTCTCCATGCTGTTCGAAATGTCCGCGAGCGACTGGATGTCGCCGCTGCCCAGGGACGACTCCGCGGCGGGAACACCGCCGGGCAGCCATTTGCTCTCGAACTCGGTCACGTATCGCTGCGAAAGGCGACCGTAGATCCGCAGTGCCGTTCGCTTGGCTGCCGCGACCTGAGGGGCGAACACGATGACCGGGCCGAGGACCAGCACGACGAGGAAACCGACCACGAGCGCGATCTCGACGGCGGAGTCCGCGAGCGCCGCGCCGAGATAGAAGATGCGATTCGCCAGGTTTCCCGCGACGAGCGCGCCGTGAGCTAGCGCAAGCGGCACGAAGGCGAAGACGGTCGCTGCAAGAAATCCGATGCCGCCCATGCGGTCGGCATGCATCGCGTTCACGTGAAGCCGGATGCGCGACACGTGCCACAGGAACCGCATCCAAACGAAGATGCGGAAGTACCAGCGCAACAGCAGGAACTGGAACAGCGGCAGGCTGGCGTACGCGTACCAGAATCCCGCGAGCGTGGGCTCCATGCCGGTTGCCGACGTATGGGCGTACCAGGTCGGGACCTCGAGCGCGCCGAACGTTCGCCAGATGACCGGGACCCCGAGCACGTAGACGACGAGGATCATCACGATCTCGGCGATCGCCGAGTTGCGGAGGCGTGCCGCCGCCTGTAATGCCGCGACGAAGCGCTCGTGCGTGTCCGGCCCGACGAGACCGCGCGCCACGAATTCGTGCGCCACCGGCCGCAATCTCAGGTGCACGAGCAGCTCCGCCTCGATGAGCAGCGGCATCACGACGAGGAAGCGGACCTGCACCTCGATGTCCTTGAGGAACGGGACCGCGGCCGTGCCGCCGAAGGCATCGCCCGCGACCAGGGTCAGCAGGAGCAGCGGAATCCACGCGATGGCGCAGATCGCCACGATGCGCCGGCGCACGAGGTGCAGCGCATCGTCGGTCATGCGGGCGCTGCGCAGGAGCTGGTATAGCGGACCGCCGAGGATGATGGAGAAATTCCTCGGGTCGTCGTCGCGCGGCGCGCTCGCGGGCAGCGCATCGTCGCGGGGTTGTGATGCGGTGCTCTTCGTCGTCAGCATGTGAACGGGCTGCGAGCGGCTGGACTCACCGCGGATCCCATGCTCGACGCCGTGCACGTGACGGGTCTTCGCATTTCAGGACAGGTTCCGCCAGCAGGCCTTGCCTACGGGCGGAACCACGCGTTGCCCACCTGGAGGTAGACGGCCGTCGTGCCGCGGCTTTGCGCGACGTCGACGCCGACGTGCAGGCCGAACTTGCTCGCGAGCTCGTAACGGAATCCCACGCCTCCCGCGCCGACGTTCTGGGTGACGGAAAGGCCATCGCGGCTCGTGTGGGCGACGCCCGCGCCACCGAACGCGACCACGCTCCAGCGGCCGTGAAACTGCCATCGCGCCTCCACCTCGATCGAGGCCGCCTCATCACCCTGGTAACGCACGGCCGGCACGCCGCGCAGCACGACGTACGGCCGCAGGAAGAACGGCGTGCCGCCGGACGAGCGCGCGTAGTCTCCGCGCACGCCGAGCGTCAAGTCATGGCGCAGCGGCTGCCATGCGGTCACGATCTGCTGGAAACGATCGAAGTCCTGCGTCGCACCAAGACCCTCGCGCGAGGCGAGCCACGAGGTCTCGGCGTAGATGCCGCGCGTCGGCGTGAACACGTTGTCGCGCGAGTCGTACTCGGCGATGGCCGTCGGTGCCGAGACGCGAACGCGCACGCGATCCGCAAGCCCGGGAAGCACGGGGTTGTCGCGTAGCCGGGGATCGACGTTGGCATACACATATCGCAGCCCCAGCCACCAGGGGGACTGCGGCGCGAGCTGCCAGCTGCCCTGCGCGAGGAGCGCCGTGAACTGCAGAGCGTAGCGTACCTTGCGATCGAACGAAGCCGCGTCGGAACCGAATCCGTAGAAGTCGAGATTCGCCTGGCCGGTGCCGCCACCCGCCAGCGTTCGCAGGCGGCCGTTCGCCCAGCGGCTCGCGTCGCCGGCGAATGCGCCCCACGTGCCGTTCTCTGTACCGAAGCCGCCGATCACGGAGAGGTCGGGAAACGACCAGCCCTGCTCGCCCGCGTCCTTGCGCGGGCGGATGAACATGCCTGCGACGCCCGCGCCGTATCCGACCGCGGGTTCCGTGACGACGATGGGGATGGGCAGAAAGCCGCGCGGATGCTCCAGAAACGCGCTGACGTCGACCTGTCCGTCCGCGGGATCGATAAATCGCGTGAGCCTTTCCTCCTCCGCCACCGCGGCGTGCGTTGCACCGGCGAGCGCGAGGGCTACAATGCAGCGTCGCCCAACGTCAATGGAGCAAGCGCGATGCATCGTCGATTGCAACTGGCGACTATTCTTGTTGCAGCACTGACGCTCGGCAGCTGCGTCGTCTACGAGCCCGTTCCCGTATCGCAGCCGACGGCGCAGGAGCGCTTCGACCGCTCGTGGAGCGCGGCCGCGGGCGCAATGTCCGACGAAGGTGTGAGCGTGACCGCGCAAGATCGCGGCGCCGGCATGATCCGCGGCATGCGCGGCAGCGCGCTCGTCACCGCGAGTGTGAGGACGCTCGCCGACGGTCGGATCGAGGTCAAGTTCGATGCAGTCGGTCCTACCGGCAGCGATACGGCCTTCGTTCATCGCCTTTCCGAGAGGTACGACCGGCGGATGGGCCGCTGACGTGTCGCGGGACTCGCTGTGCCGACGCTGACCACCGATCTCGTTCTTCAGATCGTCGAAGCGGCCGCCGTGATCGCCTCGGCCATCGCGGGCATGATCGTGGCAGCCGACAAGCGAATGGACCTCATCGGCGCCTATGCGCTCGCCTGCCTGAACGCGTTCGGGGGCGGCACGGTGCGCGACCTGCTTCTCGACAACCGGCCGTTCTACTGGATGGCGAACTGGGGTTACCTGCTCGCAATACTTGCCATTACGGTTCCGTTCGTCTACAGCGTGAACATGTTCCGCATCACCTCGGCCGTGCATCGGCGATCGATCAAGATGGATGCCGTCGGCCTCGCGCTCTTCACCGTGGCCGGAGTGGGCATCGCGCTGTCGCGCGACGCGCCGCTCGTGGTCGCGGTCCTCATGGGCGTCATCGCCGGCACGACGGGCGGCCTGCTGCGCGATGTCGTCGTCAACGAGCTGCCGGACCTCTTTCGGCCGGGCGGGCTGTACGCGAGTGCATCGTTCTGCGGCGGCGTGGCGTTCGTCGTCGCACTGCGCCTGGATGCCGGCTATGCGAATGCGACCATCATCGGCGCGACCACCGTCGTGCTGCTGCGCCTGGTGTCCATACGGTTGGGCGTCAGCATTCCGGTGCCGCAGTGGATCGAGCAAGACGGGCGTTCCCAACGATAGTCGATCACCTCGGCGTCGCTTCGATGCGCGCGCCGAACCGCGTGCCGCGGCGCGCGCTTCTTCGCCCGATCCGTCTTACGGCGGCGCACGATCATGCGCGGGCACGCGCGCGCGGGTCCTGGCAGTTCTCGCCAATCGCGCGGCTCGCGCACACGAGCGGCGGCCCGCACTTCGGCGCGGCGCCCACCCAGGCGGTGGCAAGAAATGCGAAGACGATCCGTGCGCGCGCTCGCTAAGGTGCGATCGCGCGACCGTGCGCGACGTTTGCGGAGAAAGTCATGACGGGAATGTGGCGCAGTGCCGTGCTCATTGCATGCCTGGCAGGCGTTCTGGCCACCGGCACGGCGCGCGCCGACGAAGTGCCGATCGTGACGGGCGAGCATTGGGTGAAGTCGTCCGACGATCTCAAGAAGGCATATCTCGTCGGCGTCGCCAACGTATTGCAGATCGAATCGGCCTACCAGAAATCGAACCCGCCGTCCGACGCGCAAAGCCTGGTGCCGAAGGCCGCCATGGGCCTCAAGGGACAAACGCTCGATGGCGTTCGCGAGCTCGTCGACCGCTGGTATGCCGCCAACCCGGGCAGGCTCGACCGCTCGGTGTTCGAGGTGATCTGGTACGAGGCCGTGATCCCGGGTTACGCCAAAGCCGGGCTCAAGAAGGAGTGAGCCGCGTGCGCCGGTCCCGCGGCCGGCATCCGTCCTGAGCTTCGGGGTCCGGCCCTTGTAAATTCGCATCACCTGGTTCCTGCCGCGCGCGCACGTTGCGCACGTGTGCAAGGGCGTCAAGCGGTCCCCGCACGCGCTCGCTCATCCGCGCCGCAGTACAAGCCCGGCCGGAGCGACTGCGCGCCACGTTTGCCCGGCGCGCGGGTCATTGCAGGTCCGCGGCGTCGGGCAGATGCACCGCGCAGCGCCGCACGATACGCGGACGTTCGTGAAACGACGAGCGCATCGTCGAGTCTCACAGGCGTGATGGGCTATCCTCGTCGCCGATGAACGTCCTCGTATGCGGCGGCGCCGGCTACATCGGCTCGCAGATGGTGCTGCTGCTGCTCGAGCGCGGGCATCGGGTGACCGTGCTCGACAGCCTGGTAACCGGCCACCGCGACGCCGTGCTCACGCCGTCCTTCGAGCTGGCCGACCTCGGTGACGCTGCCGCGCTCGACCGCGTGATCGGCGCGCAGCCCTTCGACGCGGTGCTTCACTTCGCCGCGTTCATCCGCGTCGAGGAGTCGGTGCAGCATCCGGGCAAGTACTTCCGCAACAATTTCTGCAATGCGGTCAACCTGCTCGAGGCCATGGTCCGCCACGGCGTGCGGCGCTTCATCTTCTCGTCCACCGCCGCGGTGTACGGCGAGCCGCGCTACGTCCCCATCGACGAGCGACATCCGCGCGAGCCCATCAATCCCTACGGCGCGTCGAAGAAGATGGTGGAGGATGCGCTGGACTACTGCGCCGCCGCGCATGGCATCCGGGCCGTGTCGCTTCGCTACTTCAACGCCGCCGGTGCCGACCCCGAGGCACGGCTCGGCCCGCGGCACGATCCCGTCACCCATCTGATTCCACGGGTGCTCGGGGCGGCGTCGGGCTCGAGGCCCAGCGTCAAGGTCTTCGGGCGCGACTACCCGACGCCGGATGGAACGGCGATCCGCGACTACATTCACGTCGTGGACCTGTGCGAAGCGCATCTCGCCGCGCTCGATTACCTGGACGCCGGCGGCGAAACGCACGCCTTCAACCTCGGCGTGGGACACGGCCACAGCGTGCAGGAAGTCATCGACACGGTGAAGGCCGTCACGGGCCGCGACTTCGAAGTCATCACTGCGGCACGGCGTGCGGGTGACCCTGCACGGCTCGTTGCGGATCCTTCGCTCGCGAACCGCGTCCTTCGCTGGAAGGCGCGCTACGACGACCTGAACACCATCGTGCAACACGCGTGGGCGTGGCACCAGAAGCACGAGCGCACGGCCGCCTGACCGGGACGACTACGACTTGGACATCGACACGCCCTACCCGAGACCACTTCTCGAGCGCTCCGACTGGACGTCGCTCAATGGACCCTGGCGCTTCGCCTTCGACCCCGAGCAGAAGTACACGCATCCGTCGCAGATCGACCGCTGGCCGCTTCAGATCCGCGTTCCATTTCCGCCGGAATCGAAGGCAAGCGGCATCGGCGACACGTCGTTCCATCCCGCGTGCTGGTATCAACGCGACTTCGATCTCGTCCCGGATGACAGGCGCGTCCTGCTCCATTTCAGCGCGGTCGACTATGCCGCGCGCGTCTGGGTGAACGGCCGCTTCGTCACCCTGCACGAAGGCGGACACACGCCGTTCTGCGCCGACATCACCGACGCGCTGGATCCGTCGGGCCGGCAAACCGTGACAGTGCTCGCGCAGGACGACCCTCACGACCTCGCGAAGCCCCGCGGCAAGCAGGACTGGCAGCTCGAGCCGCACTCCATCTGGTATCCGCGCACGAGCGGCATCTGGCAGACCGTCTGGCTCGAGCGGGTCGCGCGCACCTACATCGAGAAGATCCGCTGGACCCCGCACGTCGAAGGGTTCGCGTTCACGTTCGAGGCTCGCATGGCGGGCACGCCGCGCGACGACCTCTCGCTCGAGCTCACGCTGTCTCATCAGGGTCGCGTGCTGGCGCGCGACCTGTACAGCGTCATTGGCGCGGAAGTCGATCGGCGGATCATCCTGTCCGATCCGGGCATCGACGATTTCCGCAACGAGATGCTGTGGAGTCCCGAGCATCCGACGCTGCTCGATGCCCGCATCCGCCTGCTGAGCGGCGGCACGGTCATCGACGAGGTGTGCTCCTACACGGCGCTGCGCGCGGCGACCATCTCGCGCGATCGCTTCGCGCTCAACGGCCGCCCCTATCTGCTGCGCCTGGTCCTCGACCAGGGCTACTGGCCCGACACGCTGCTCGCCGCGCCGAGCGACGACGCGCTGCGCCGGGATGTCGAGCTCGCGAAGGCGATGGGTTTCAACGGCGTGCGCAAGCACCAGAAGATCGAGAATCCACGCTACCTGTATTGGGCCGATCGCCTCGGGCTGCTCGTATGGGAGGAGATGCCGTCGGCGTATCGGTTCACCGACGTGGCCATACGCCGCACGGTGCGCGAATGGACCGAGGCCATCGACCGCGACGCGAGCCATCCATGCATCGTGGTGTGGGTGCCGTACAACGAGTCGTGGGGCGTGCCGGAGCTGCCGACGCTGCACCAGCATCGTCATGCCGTCGAGGGACTCTACCACCTCACCAAGACGCTCGATACGACCCGGCCCGTGGTCGGCAACGACGGCTGGGAGGCGAGCGCGACCGACATCATCGGCATCCACGATTACGATCCGAGCCCCGAGCACATGCTGCAGCGCTATGGCCGCGAGATCGATCCGGCGCATCTCTTCGATCGCCGGCGGCCGGGCGGCCGCATGCTCACCCTCGACGGCTACCCGCATCGCGGCCAGCCGATCATGCTGACCGAGTTCGGCGGCATCGCGTATCGCGATCAATGGCACGAGGCCGAGCTCGAAGCGCAGCGCAAGAAACCGGGATGGGGCTATTCCACCGCGAAGACGCCGGACGAGTTCCTCGCCCGCTTCCACGATCTCGTCGCGGCGGTCGTCGACGCCGCGCTGCTGAGCGGCTTTTGCTATACGCAGTTCGCGGACACGTTCCAGGAAGTCAACGGCCTCCTCTACGCCGACCGCACGCCGAAGATCCCGCTGGAGAAGATCGCCGAAGCCACGCAGCGCGCGCGCACGTACATCGCCGGGGCCGCGTGATGCACACGCTGGAGCTCACGAAGCCGGACGGCCGCCTCCTCACGCTGTACAGCCGGCGGCCGCTGACGGGCGGCACGCGGGCGCCCAGCCCGTTCGAGGCGCACCGCAGCGGCGAGCCGCACCTGCGCTGGCATCCGCTGCGCGGTGAATGGGTCACGTACGCGGCGTATCGGCAGGACCGCACGTTCCTCCCTCCGCCCGAATACAACCCCTTCGCCGTGACCGTCGATGCGAGTGCACCGACCGAGTTGCCCGCGGGGGAGTGGGACGTCGCGGTCTTCGACAACCGCTTTCCCTCGCTCGATCTGCATGCGCACGACGCTCCATCGCTTTCGGTTCCGACACGCCCGGCGACGGGCAAATGCGAGGTCGTCGTGTTCTCGCAGGATGTCGCGGGATCGCTGGGCGCACTGCCGCTGTGGCACATCGAGCTCCTCATCGACGTGTGGGCCGATCGCACGTCGCGGCTCGGCGCGCTCGACGCCGTTCAATACGTGCTGCCGTTCGAGAATCGCGGCGCAGAGGTCGGCGTGACGCTGCACCATCCTCATGGGCAGATCTATGCGTACCCGGTGGTCCCGCCGGTCGCCGCGCGGATGCAGCAGGTCGCGCGCGATCACCTCGCGACGCATGGACGCGGCGTTCTCGAGACGCTCGTGCGCGCCGAGATCGAAAGCGGCACACGCATGCTGTATCGCGGCGAGCACGCGGTGGCGTTCGTGCCGGTGTGCGCGCGGTATCCCTACGAGGTGTGGGTTGCACCGATCGCCCCGGTGCCGGCGTTCACGGCGCTCGACCGCGCGCAGATCGCCGACCTTGCGCGCGCCTTGAAAACCGTGCTGATGAAATACGACGCGCTGTGGCAGCGCGCGTTTCCGTATCTCATGGCGTGGTACCAGGCGCCCACCGACGGTGCGCCGCATCCCGAGGCGCATCTGCACGCCGAGATCTATCCGCCCTACCGGACCCCGACCAAGCTGAAATACCTCGCGGGCACGGAGATCGCCGCCGGGTTTTACGCGATGGACGCGTTGCCCGAGGACAAGGCCCGCGAGCTGCAGCAAGTCGAAGTGCTCATCCCATGATGACCTTCGCCGACGTCTATGGCGCGGAGCCGGAGGCGCTCGGAGAGGCGCCGGGTCGGGTGAACCTCCTCGGCGAGCATACCGACTACAACGAAGGCTATGTCCTTCCCGCCGCGATCCCTCAACGCACGCGCGTCGAGCTGCGACGCAGCGCCGGCGGCACGTGCGACCTGTATTCGGCGAACCTCGACCGCCGCGCGCGCTTCACGCTCGACCATCCGCCGGCCGATCCCTTCGCGCGCTACGCGTACGGCTGCATGCATGCGCTGGCGGACGATGGAATCGATCTGCCGCCGCTCGAAATGCGGGTCGCGTCCACCGTGCCGATCGGCGCGGGCCTGTCCTCCAGCGCGGCGCTGGAGATCGCGACGCTCCGTGCCGTGCGCAAGCTGCTGGACCTCGACATCGACGACGTGCGCGTCGCGCGGATCGCTCATCGGGCGGAGAACGAATACGTCGGCGTGCGCTGCGGCATCCTCGATCAGATGGCGTGCAGCCTGCTCGAAGGCGGCGGCATGCTGTTCCTGGACACGCGCACGCTCGCGCGCGAGCTGATCGCGCTGCCCCCGGCATCCGAGATCGTCGTGATCGATTCGGGACTGCCGCGCTCGCTGGCGGCGTCCAAGTACAACGAGCGGCGCGACGAGTGCGAGCGCGCGGCCCGCATGCTCGGCGTGCCGGCGCTGCGGGACGTGACCGACGTCGTGGTGGCCGACGCGCTGCCCGAGCCTCTGCGCCGCCGCGCGCGCCATGTCATCACCGAGAACGCCCGGGCCCTGCGCGGTTCGCGCGGCTCGACCGCGGCCGGGTTCGGCGCGCTCATGTCGGCGTCGCATCGGAGCCTCCGGGACGATTACGAGGTTTCCACGCCGGCGCTGGATGGCCTCGTTGATCTCCTGCTCAATCACGACGCCGTGTACGGCGCCAAGCTCACCGGCGCCGGGTTCGGCGGAGCCTGCGTCGCACTCTGCGCAGCAAGCGAAGCGCGTCGCGTGGCTCGCGAGGTGCTCGCGCGCTACGACACGCCCGCGACGCGCGGACGAGCCCTGGTGCCACCCGCTGGCGTGTAACGTACTGGAGAAATTTACCGACAGGCGACCGCACCTCACGCGCGTTACCTTCGCACGACGCCTCGAAAACGGGGCGGCACGCGGCTTGCTTAGCCCCTGCCGTACGTCTCACGCCAATCTCCGCGAGGTCCGCAACGTGCCAGAGTCCAACGCTTCCGCTGTCGTGCCGTTCAAGAGCGCGTCATCGTCTTCGCGCGACAGCGCGAGCCATCTTCCGATCGTCGTCCACTCGCACTTGCGATGGGACTTCGTGTGGCAGCGGCCCCAGCAGATCCTCGCGCGACTCGCGCCGGACCATCGCGTCGCGTTCATCGAGGAACCGTTGACCGAGGGCGATGAAGTCTCGCTGGCGATCAGCGAGCCGATGGCCAATATCGTGCGAATCGTGCCGCGCATCCCGGCGTCGCTGCGCGCCGGTGTCGACGAGGAGTGCGCGATGCTGCTGCCGCATCTGCAACGTGCGTTCTCCGATCATCCGTTGCTTGCCCGTCGATTCGACCGCGTGCTTCACTGGTTCTATTCGCCGATGGTCGCCCCGGCCTTCCTCGGCGCGTGGAATGCGGCCGGCGTCGTCTACGATTGCATGGACGAGCTCGCCAACTTCCGCTTCGCGCCCTCCGACCTGCCGCAGCGCGAAGCAGCGCTCCTCGCGAGCGCCGATGTCGTCTTCACGGGCGGCTTTCAGCTCTACACGAAGAAGTCCAGGCGCCACGGCAACGTGCATTTCCACGGTTGCGGCGTCGACGTGGACCATTACGCGAAAGCGCGCAGCGAAGACACCGCGCTTCCGTCCGACGTTTCGTCGCTGCCGCAACCGGTGCTCGGCTACTTCGGCGTCGTCGACGAGCGCCTCGATTACGACCTCATCGATGCGCTGGCGCGCGGCTTCGCCGAGGGTTCGATCGTGATGGTCGGGCCGTTCGCGAAGATCGATCCGTCGGAGCTGCCGCGTCACGCGAATCTGCACTGGCTCGGACAACGGCCGTACGAAGAGCTGCCCGCCTACGTGAAGGCGTTCGACGTGTGCCTCATGCCCTTCGCGTTGAATGCGGCGACGGCGAACATCAATCCGACCAAGACGCTCGAATACATGGCGGCCGGCAAGCCCGTCATCTCGACCGCGGTACCCGATGTCGTGCGCCACTTCACGCCGATCGTGCAGGTGGCGGCCTCGCCGCAGGAATTCGTCGACATGGCGCGGCGCGCGATCGATGCGCCGGACGCGGGACTCGTTGCCCGCGGCATCGAGCGCGCATGCGCCGCCACGTGGGATTCCGTCGTCGCCGCGATGCGCGAGCACATGCTCGCGGCCGTGCGCGCGAAGCGCGCGCCCGTGGTCAAGCTCGCGGCCACCGCATGAACGGACGATCCAGCATGCGCGTGGACGTCCTGGTCGTAGGCGCGGGCTTCTCCGGCGCGGTTGTCGCCGAGCGACTCGCGAGCCATGGCAAGACCGTCCTGGTCATCGACCGGCGGCCGCACATCGGTGGAAACGCGTACGACCGCGTCGACGCACATGGCGTGCTGGTTCATCCGTACGGGCCGCACATCTTCCACACCAACGGCATGCGGATCGCCGAGTACCTGTCGCAATTCACCGAGTGGCGGTTCTACGAGCACCGCGTGCGGGCCAAGGTCGGCGACCTCCTGCTGCCGATCCCCATCAACATCGACACGGTGAACCGGCTCTACGGCCTGGCGCTCAACGAGCAGACGATCGGCTCGTTCTACGAGTCGGTGCGCGAGCCGCGCGCGACGATCCGCACCAGCGAGGACGTCGTCCTCAATGCCGTCGGACGCGATCTCTACGAGCGGTTCTTTCGCGGGTACACGCGAAAGCAATGGGGACTCGACCCGTCGCAGCTCGCGGCATCGGTGGCGGCACGCATCCCGACGCGGAGCAACCACGACGATCGGTACTTCACCGACACCTTCCAGCACATGCCGCTCGAAGGCTATACCCGGCTGTTCGAGCGCATGCTGGACCACAGGAACATCCGCGTGGAGTGCGGCGTCGATTTCTTCGGCATCCGCAGGCGGATCGTCGCAAGTCACATCGTCTACACCGGTCCGATCGACGCGTACTTCAAGTACTGCTACGGCAAGCTTCCTTACCGGTCGATCCGGTTCGAGCACGAGCACTTGGCCGGCGCTGCACAATACCAGGTGGTCGGCACGGTGAACTTTCCCAACGACCACGACTACACGCGAATCACCGAGTTCAAGCATCTCACCGGCCAGGTCCACGGCGGGACGTCGATCGTGCGCGAATATCCATGCGATGGCGGTGACCCGTACTACCCTGTGCCGCGTCCCGAGAACGAAGCGCTGTTCAAGCGATACGAAGCGCTCGCCAAGCAGGCGCCCGAGGTGACGTTCGTCGGCCGGCTCGCGCAGTATCGCTACTACAACATGGACCAATGCGTCGGCGCGGCGCTGAAGGCCGCGGAAAACGTGCTCGCGAAGCTCGGGATGGAAAAGGTGCGGCCCGCCGAAGGGAGTCGGCCGCGCGTGCGCGCCGCAACGGCGGTGGCGAGCCCTCCAGCCGAACAGCCGCGGCACGACGTCGCGCCATCGTTGCCGTCGCGCACTGCGTGAGGGTCTCGGGCCGTCCGTCACGGGTCATCGCATGAACGAAACGGGCGCGGCGATCGCCGACGCGCGCGTCGAGCTCTGGGGTGGCATCGAGCCGACGTTGAACCGCGTCGGCGATCGCTATTTCAGCCAGCTCGAGCGCTCGGGCCATTGCCGCCGCATCGGCGACCTCGACCTGTGCGCCGATCTCGGAATTCGCACGTTGCGCTATCCGGTGCTGTGGGAGCACACCATGCCGGACGCTGGGTGCGAGCCGGACTGGCGCTGGGCCGACGCACGACTTGGCCGCCTGCGCGAGCTCGCGATACGGCCTATCGTCGGCCTCGTGCATCACGGCAGCGGTCCGCGCCACACCAGCCTGCTCGATCCCGACTTTCCAGCCAAGCTCGCCGACTACGCGGCGCGGGTGGCGGCCCGCTACCCGTGGGTCGATCACTACACGCCGGTGAACGAAGCGCTGACCACCGCGCTCTTCAGCGGCCTGTACGGCGTGTGGTATCCGCACGCGCGCTCGGACCGCGCGTTCACCACGGCGTTGCTGACGCAGTGCCGCGCCGTCGTCCTCGCGATGCGCGCGATTCGCCGCGTCAACGCGACCGCAAAGCTCGTTCAGACCGACGACCTCGGAAAGACGTACAGCACCGCGACGCTGCGCTACCAGGCGGCCTACAACAACGAACGACGCTGGCTCGCGTGGGACCTCCTCTGCGGCAAGGTCGATCGTCATCATCCGCTGTGGGACTGGCTTTCGACTTGCGGTGGGGCGAGCGAAGCCCAGCTCGCCTGGTTCCTCGAGAACCCTTGCCCACCGGACATCGTCGGCGTCAATCATTACGTCACCAGCGAGCGCTTCCTCACCGAGGACGTCGACGCCTATGCGGCGTGCTATCGCGGCGGCAACGGTCGCCACGCCTATGCCGACGTCGAGGCCGCGCGCTGTGTCGTTCGCAAGGACGGCATACGCGGGCTGCTCGAGGAGGCGTGGGCGCGTTACCGCCTGCCGATCGCAATCACCGAGGCACACATCGATGCGACTCGCGATGATCACCTGCGCTGGCTGGTCGAAGTCTGGCAGGCGGCGAGCGAATTGCGCCGCAACGGCGCCGACGTGCGGGCCGTGACGCTTTGGGCGCTGTTCGGGGCGTTCGATTGGAACTGCCTCGTCACCCGCTGTCGCGGCTACTACGAGCCCGGCGCATACGACGTGCGCGCCGATCCGCCGCGGCCCACCGCGATCGCGTCGCTCGCGAAATCGCTCGCGACCGGCACCGTGCCGCGGCACCCCGTGCTGTCGGGACCGGGCTGGTGGCGGCGGCCGCAGCGATTCCTCGCCGAGCCTGTCACGCTCGACGGCGTGAACGGCGACGACGCCCCTCCGGCCCCTCGACCCAAGGCACCCATCCTGATCACGGGCGCGACGGGGACGCTCGGACGTGCGTTCGCGAGGATCTGCGCGCAGCGCGGCGTCGACTTCGCGCTTTTGTCGCGCCGCGACCTGGACATCACCGATCCGTCGTCGGTCGAGTCGGCCCTCGCGCGTCATGAGCCGTGGGCCGTCATCAACGCGGCCGGATATGTGCGCGTCGACGACGCCGAGCGGGAAGCCGAGCTCTGCTACCGCGCGAACACGATCGGACCACGCAATGTCGCCGCGGCGTGCGCACGTCACGATGTCGCGTTCGTCACGTTTTCCAGCGACCTCGTGTTCGACGGCCGGCGCGGCGAGCCGTACGTCGAGACCGACCGGCCGGCGCCGCTCAACGTCTACGGCCGCAGCAAGGCCGAAGGCGAGGCGCGTGTGCTCGACCAATACCCGGAAGCGCTCGTCATTCGGACCAGCGCGTTCTTCGGGCCGTGGGACGACTTCAACTACGTGACCTCCGTGCTGCGCGCGCTGCGCGCACGCCGCCCCTTCCACGCGCCCGCCGACGTGATCATTTCGCCGACGTACGTGCCCGACCTCGTCAACGTGTCATTGGACCTGCTGATCGACCGCGCGGCGGGCATCTGGCACATCAGCAACGGCGAGCCGATCACGTGGGCCGACTTTGCGGTGCGCGCGGCCGATGCCGCACGCCTTCGCCCCGACACGCTCGTGAAATGCCGCAGCACCGAGCTGAAATTGCCTGCTGCGCGGCCGCGCTACAGCGCGCTCGGGACCGGCCGCTCGATGCTCATGCCTGCGCTGGGCGACGCCCTGCTGCGCTATGTGGCGGCGTGCCCGCATGCGCGGGCCGAGCTGCGCTGACACGAGCCGCGCAGTCTCCTCATCGCTTGCGCGGCGCGGTACGGGGACGCGTCCTGCGCGTCTTGTCCGCGCGAGCATCCGCCAGGCCGGCGCGAAGGAGCGCGGAGCCAGCCCATCTCAGGATGGCCGCGGCCTCCTTCTCGTCGTCGATGCCGCACACATCCTTCATGACGATCACGGCCTCGATGCTGAGCGTCAGCGCGAGCGCGGCACGCACGCGCCGGTACCGGGCCTTGCCGAGATCCCGGCGTGCCGGTTCGAGCACCTTGTCCAGCCAACGCATGCGCCGGCCTTCCCGCACCGGAACGGCTGCATCGCCGCGAGCGTCGGCCCTGAGCGAGGTGTCGAGGTAAGCGCGCAGCGCGGTTCGCATCGACGCCTCTTCGGCGAAGACGATCGGCGTGAAGCGGTCGAGCAGCGCGACGAGGCGACTCTCAACGTCGCCGGCGGGCAGGTTGTCGAGGAGCATCTCGACCGGCCGCACCGCCGGCGTGATGTTCGATATCTCGACCAGCAGCGACTCGTGCGTCGGAAAGTAGCGGTAGGCCGTGGCGCGCGACACCCGGGCGGCCTGGGCGGCTTGAGCCACGGTGGGCGCGCTGCCGGCCCGTACGAGGGCCCGGGCGGCGTCCACGAGCGCCGCCCGCGTGCGCACCTTCTGCTGGGACCTTAGTGAGACGCTCATCTCATGATGATACACAAGTCTCTTGACAACAGGCAGGCTCGTTCGCGATACTCGTGTCTCACGAACCTTCGACCTCCGCGAGGCACCCGCCATGGCAACGACCCGCGAGCAGATGGATGCGCTCATCGACCGGCATTTCGGCTACGAGGCGCAGGACGACGTCGACGGCGTGCTCGGCAGCCTCGCCGACGACGTGCGGCACGAGGTGGTGCCGTCGCCCGTGGGCGAGCAGACCGACAAGGCCGGCATTCGCGCGTTCTACGAGATGCTGTTCGCCCACTTGAGGGGCGAAGGCGTGACGCCGCTGCGCCGCCTCTACGGCGACGGCTTCGTGGTCGACGAGACGCTGTGGCGCGGCCGTGTGGTGGACGGAGCGCCGTTTCTCATGCCGGGCACGAGCGGCCCCGTCAGCTTCCGGCTGCTCCACATCTTCGAGGTGAACGACGGCAAGATATCGCGCGAGCAGGTGTGGTGCGACCTCGCCGCGCTGCAGCGGCAGCTGAGGCCCGGGTCAGCAGACAGCGTTGAACCTGGGATGACGTGAACGTAGCGAGCGCCGCCACTTGCGACGGGACCTAGTCCAGCGTGTGATCGATGACCCTGCGCACGGTTTCCTCGAGCGTCGCGCGGCCGTAATACACGTCGCGCAGGCCGATCGCGTAGCCTGACATCACGCGAAGCGCGAGATTTTCGAGGCGCTCAGCCGGCAGGCGGCGGCTCGACGCCGCGGCGATCAACTCGCACAACAGGGCGCGAGTGTCGTCGAGCATGGCCTGCGCACGGGCGTGGTCGGCTCCGCTCCAGAACCACATGTAGCCGATGTAGGCCATCACCACGTTGAGCCGCGCCGCGTCGCGCTCGAGCATGCCCCGCAGCGTGTCCGCGAGGCGCCGCCGCACCCCGGTGCGCGCGGTGAGCGCTGCGCGTATCACCTGCAGTCGATCCTGGCGATCCTCGTCGCCGAGCTCGAGGAGGATCGACGCCTTGCCGCCCACCGACTTGACGACCGCCGCCTTGGTGACCCCCACGTCGGCCGCCAGCGCGTCGAGACGCAGTGCGTCATACCCCTCGCGCAGGATGCGGATCCGCGCGGCGTCCAGTATCCGACGGCGCGTCCTCCGGCCGCGCTCGACGTGGATCGAGTCCGGCCGTACCGGCCGACGCCTGCCGCTGATCACGACGCCCATGCCACTCCTCGCGAGATCCGACGCCGAGGTCAGTATACCGAGGTCACTTTCCAACAAGTGGTATACTAAGGTTACTACTTATGGTTGCCATTGAGACATGGCTCACGAAGATTGCGATTGGCCGGGCCTCGCGCAGACCGTCACCCGCGAGGACGCGTGCGCTGCCGCGGCCCACAACGATCAGGCGCTGCCCCATCACGCGCTCGACCTCGCGCTCGGCGCCGTTCCCTATGTGGGACCCATCAGCACGGCTCCCGTCGTGCTGCTGCTGTCGCACGTGGAGCTCCAGTCGCGCGCCGCACCCGGCGACTATGCGTTTCGCAGGCACGGCTGGCCGCTGTCCGCGTTGCATCCGGACGCGCCCGCGGCACCGCGGGCGTGGTGGCAGGGCAGCGCTGCGGCGCTGATCGACACGTTCGGCGCGCAGCACGTCGCCAACTCCGTGGCCGGCCTCTTCCTGACGCCCTGGCACATGGCGAGCTTCGACGCCCGGCTGCGGCTGCCCAGCCGCGCGCGCATGCTTGCGCTTGCCGAGCGCGTGGCCAGTCGCGATGCCACGCTGCTGCTGATGCGAGGCGCAGACCTGTGGACCGAGTCGGCGGCGATCGCATCCCTGCCGATCACCCGGCTGATCCGCGCCAAGTCCTGGCGAGCGACCGAGATCACCCGAGCGAACCTCGGCGACGACGCCTGGAGCCATGTGCTGCGGCAGATCGAGGTGCACGCGTGGCTCGCATGACCTGAGCCGGCGGCGGCTCGTCGTGTCGCGTTTGGCAACGACATCACCGGCCGGATCCGCTATACCGAGTGCATCGACGGATCGCGTGTCAGCGCGACCTGACATTGGCAGGACCGGCGCAATGCGACTTCCTCTCTCATGAACGGGCGACCGACGCAGCCGGTCGGCGGGCGCCCGGTCCGCGCGACACGGTGAAACGCGCGATCGGCGCCCTGCCTCGTTGCGGTGTCCGGGTCGCGGGAACATGCATCCGCGCTCTCGCCGCACTGGCCGCGGCTCTCCTCGCCGGCTGCACGAGCCTGCCCTCACTCGACGGCCGCAGCACGACGTTCGCAGCAGTCGACACCGACGCGACGCGTCTCGGACGCGCGGTGGCCGCTTCAGCCGTCAACCACCCGGAGATGACGGGCGTCCGCGCGCTGCCCCTTGGCAGCGACGCCTTCGCCGCAAGGGTCATTCTCGCCGACGCCGCCGAACGCACGCTCGACCTCCAGTACTACATCTGGCACGGCGACACGACGGGCTACCTTCTGCTCGAGCACGTCCGCCGCGCGGCCGAGCGCGGCGTACGCGTGCGCCTGCTCCTCGATGATGCCAACACCGGCGGCCTAGACGACGTCATCGCCGCGCTCGAGCTCGAGCCCAACGTCCAGGTCCGGTTGTACAACCCGCTGATGCATCGCAGCGCGCGCGCGCTCGACTTCGTCCTCGACTTCGAGCGTGTCAATCGGCGCATGCACAACAAGGCGTTCATCGCGGATAACCAGGTCGCAATCCTCGGAGGGCGCAACGTCGGCGACGAATATTTCGGCGCTGGTGACGATGTCGCGTTCCGCGATCTCGACGCCGTGGTCGCGGGTGCCGCGGTGCACGCGGTGTCGCGCGAATTCGACCTGTACTGGAACAGCCCTTCGGCTTATCCGGCGGGCAGCGTGCTGGCAGCGGCCCGTTCGACCACCGAAGCGCGACTCGACGATCGTTTCGCGCAAGCGCGCGCCGGTCCCGACGCCGTGGCCTACCTGCAGGCAGTGCGCGATACGCCGCTGCTTCGAGAGATCATGGCCCGCGCGCTGAATCTCGAATGGACCGGCGCGAAGCTCGTCCACGACGACCCTGCGAAGACGCTCGACACGCAGAGCAGGCCCGATCTGCTGCTGCTGAGCGACCTGCTCCGGATCATGGGTCGCCCGCGCGCGTCGTTCGATCTCGTGTCGCCGTACTTCGTGCCTGGCGACAATGGCACGGCGGCGCTCGTCGGCCTCGCGCGCGAAGGCGTCACCGTGCGCGTGCTCACCAACTCGCTCGCCTCCACCGACGTGGCGTTCGTTCACGCCGGCTATGCGAAGCGGCGGTGCGAGCTGCTGCGCGCGGGCGTCAGGCTCTACGAGGTCAAGCCCTCGAACGAGGATGCCGAGAAGGCCGCGCGGCAAACCCTCGGTGCAAGTGCCACGACTCGCCTGCACGCGAAGACGTTCGCGAGCGACGGTCGGCGGATCTTCATCGGATCGTTCAACTTCGATCCGCGGTCGGCCCATCTGAACACCGAAATGGGATTGATCATCGAGAGCCCTTCGCTTGCCGGGCAGCTGTCCAGGGCCTTCGCCGACGACGTGCCGCGCTACGCCTACGAGGTTCGCCCCACGAGCGGCCCCGGCTGCATGGAGTGGATCGACCACACGACGTCCGGGGACGTTCACTACGACACGGAGCCCGGCACCACCGCGGCACAGCGCGCGCTGATCGACCTCCTCTCGGCGCTGCCGATCGACTGGTTGCTCTAGCGCCGGTCGCTCAACCCGAAGCGGCCGCGGTGGCTCGTTGTCTGCTCGACGACGCGGGCGTGCGTTACGGCCGGCCGAGCCGCGCGAGCGCATCCTGCATGGGCGTGCTGGAGATGCTGATCGCCCCGCCGAACGGGCTGTTGAGCTCGAGCATGATGAAAATCGACGCCGACAGCGACAACGCGCACACCAGCAACGTCACGAGCACGGTCGCGTTTCGCGGCGCGAACAGCGCGAAGCTGACGAAGATGATCGCCAGCCAGAAGACGAGCACGACCACCAGCAGCGTCGGAACGGTGCCTTTCGCCTGCGTCGTCATGAGCCAGCGTGTTTGCGCGAGGTCGGTGGTGAGCGACAACGCCCGCGTCTGGAGCCAGCGCTGCGCATCGGTGCGCGGCGTCAATCCGTGCAAGCCCGACTGGACCGCTTCCGCGAGCGCGACGGCATTGCCGATGTCCGGCTCGCTGGGCTGAAAGTCGCCTTCGGGCCAGATCGAGCGGATGCGCGCAGCCGTCGCGCTGCGCAGCGTCTGACGGATGTCCCGTGTTTCGGGACCATATTGCGCCAGCGTACGGTCGAGCAGCACCGTCGTCGCGGCCGAGCGCTCCACGTCGGTGCGCAGGTCGTTGAACGAATCCGTCGCAAAGCCCACCAGCAACCCCAGAACCAGCGCGGCGAGGGTCGCGACGGTCCCCATGCCGAGCTTGACCGTATCCTTGGACGCATCGCTGAGATGCTCCTTGGGCAGTGAAGTCTGCAGGAAGAATCCCACGAACGTAGCACCCGCGATGACGGCGAACGCGATCACGGTGATCCAGATGTCGCTCATCCGGCTATCCTCTCATGCTGCCGGTGGCACGTTGAACGCCGTCGAGCCCGGCAATCGCGGTCGATCGCGCCGGGGAGCCGCGATGGGAGCGCCTACGCGCGCGACGCTGCGCGGCGCAGACCGCCCTCGGGCAGCACGAGGTCGACTTTCAGCACCTCGACGCTATCGCGATGCTCGACCGTGACGTTCAACGCATCCTTGTCGATCGCCGTGTGCCGGCAGATGACCGCGATCAGCTCCTCCTTGAGCCGCGCGATCACGTCGTTGCCCATGCGCTCGGCACGCTCGTGAGCGAGCACGAGCGACAGTCGCTCGCGGGCGATGTGCGCGGAGGCGCGCTTCCTGACGAAGATATCGAGCAGTCCCACGGCTCAGCCTCCGAACAGCCGCTTCCAGAACGGCGCGGATTCGCCATTCAGGAAGTTGAGCGGCCGGTCCTCGCCGAGGAAGCGCGCGACCATGTCGTCGTACGCGCGCGCCGCGGGCGACCCGTTCGCGAGGATGACGGGCGTCCCCTGGTTCGAGCACTCGAGCACCACCTCGGACTCGGGGATCACGCCCAGGATGGGAATGTTGAGGAGCTCCTGCACGTCGGCGTGGCCCAGCATCTCGCCCTTGTTCGCGCGCTTGGGCACGTAGCGCGTGATCACGAGGTGCTCCTTCACGGGCTCGAGGCCCTGCTCCGCGCGCAGCGACTTCGAGTCGATGATGCCGAGCATGCGATCGGCGTCACGCACCGCCGACACCTCGGGATTCGTCACCACGAGCGCCTCGTCGGCGAAGCGGAGCGCCAGGAGCGCGCCGGTCTCGATGCCCGCAGGCGAATCGCACACGATGTAGTCGAAGCCCATGTCGCGCAGCTCGTCGAACACGGCCTTCACACCATCCTCCTTGAGAGCGTCCTTGTCCTTGGTCTGGGACGCGGCGAGTATCGACAGGTTGTCGTTGCGCTTGTCGCGCACGAGCGCCTGCGAAAGCTTCGCGTCGCCCTGGATGACGTTGATGAAATCGTAGACGACGCGGCGCTCGCACCCCAGGATCAGGTCCAGGTTGCGCAGGCCGATGTCGAAATCGATGACCGCGGTCTTCTTGCCTCGCATCGCGAGGCCGCTGGCGAAGCTCGCGCTCGTGGTTGTTTTTCCCACCCCGCCCTTGCCCGAGGTGACGACGACGACTCTTGTCATGCGATGAGTTTCCTATCTGCGTTGCGTGGAAGACGAAGGCGCGAGCGCCGCGAGCGTGAGTCGCTCGTTGCCGTCGGCATCGAGCCACAAGGTGACGCTGACCGGCCCGCCGCCGTGGGCTTTCAGCTCGTCGGCTTCGAAGGTACGGTAGACGCCGGCGACGGCAACGAGCTCGGCATCCAGGTCGGTTGCGACGATGCAGGCGCTCGTATCCCCGCCCGCGCCCGCGAGCACGCGTCCGCGAATGGGACTGAACGCGTAGATCGAGCCGTCCGCGATGAGCTCCGAACCTCGGCTCGTGGGTGCGGCAACGACGATATCGCGGCCCTGCGCGTAAAGGCGTTGACCGGATCGCAACGGTTTCGTGAGGTAGACGGGCGCGAGACCTGGCCCGCTCGACGACTCGCCAGGACGCTGTGACGCTGACGCCGGGGATGTGTCCTCGCTCGGATCGTCCGCGGGCGGATCCGGCTGATCCGGCGCTGCCCGTTCTCCGAGCGCCGCGTCGCGAAGCGCATCCCGCGTCGACAACGGCGCCTCGATCACCGGAAGGCTGAACTCGGCAAGCGCGTCTCGCTGGCCCGAATCGCCGATCAGCACCGCCGCAAGGCGAACGCCTGCGTCGCGCACAGCCGTCACGATGTCATGTGCGTCGACGTCGCTTGCCAGGCGCTCGCGCAGATCGAGCACCGCGATGGCCTCGGCGAGCAGCGGCCGCGCGTTGTCGATCGTCTCGAGGAGCTCCGTGCGGAGCGAATGCGCGTCGCCGTCGCGCACGACGATGCGCAGCGCCGGAAGCGAGCTTCCCTTGATGACGGCCTGGCGCCGCCGTTTCATGATCGGGCGCCCGCGGCAAGCAGGCGCGCTTGCGCAGGGGCGGTGTAAAGCATTTGAGGCATGCCCCTGCTTGCGCACCGTGTTGCGGTAGAACCAGGCGAAAAGTACTACGTATTGTGGTTCAGCACAATACGATCATGCCGTGATCGCGGACGAAATCTGTCACGCCGACGAAACTCGCCGCGTGCCGCCTCCGCAGCGCCGCGTCAGGACTTCAAATGCCGGTCGAGGAACTCGAGCGTGCGCTTCCACGCGACCTCGGCGGCCTGCGCGTCGTGCTTCAGGATGGGCAGATTCTTGCGATCGGCGGCCTCGTTCGCGAACGCATGCTTGGCGTCGTAGCGATGGAACTCCAGCGCGACATTGGCGCTGCGCAACTTCTGCTCGAGCGCATCGACGCCAGCGATGGGGAACACCTCGTCGCGCGTGGCCCAGTGACCGAGGAGCGGCATCCGGACCTTCGAGACGTCGACGTACTCGAGCGGCGGATAGCCGTACCAGATTACGGCCGCGTCGGCCTCGGGCACGTTGGCCGCGGCAAGCACGGTGAGCGCGCCGCCCATGCAGAATCCGGTGATTCCGACCTTGCTGCTTTGACGCTTCAGGTACTGCACCGCGCCGCGGATGTCCTGGCCCGCGGCATCGCCGAAGTCCAGGCCGTCCATGAGGTGCTGCGCTTCGTTGGCGTCCAGCGCCAGCTTGCCCCGATAGAGATCCGGCACGAGCGCACGGTAGCCGTGGCGCGCGAGCTTGTCGGCGACGGCCTTGATTTCCGCATCCAGGCCCCACCACTCCTGGATCACGACCATCCCCGGTGCAGGCGCACCGGCCGCCGGCTCCGCGAGATAGCCGTTCACCGTCTTGCCGTCGGGACGCTGGAAACTCACGCTGCTTGCCATGGAGGCCTCCTCAGTGGCTGGTTGTTGCATTCAATCGGTGCCCCGCCTGCGCTGCGGTGCGCGCGGTAGCGGAGCGAAGCTCGCTTTCGCGGCGCTCGCCGCGCGGCGCACGTGCTCGATGCAGGCCGCCCGCGCCTTCTTCGCGTCGCCGGCAGCGATCGCGGTGAGGATACGCCGGAGCTCACGATAGCTCTCGCTCGACCGGCCTTGCTGCGACATCGACCTCGCCCGGAGCACATTGATGCGCGCGTGCACCCCGGTGAGCAGGTCCGCGATGACGGTATTGCCGCACCCGCTCAACATCACGTTGTAGAACTCATCGGTGTGCACCAACCGGCCCTCGGGATCGTCGTCGCGCACGGCCTCGCCGAAGCGCTTCAACGCGAGGCGCATGGCCCCGACCTGCTCGCTCGTCGCCCGGGTCGCGAACAGAAATGCCGCCTGGCCTTCGAGCAACGCGCGCACTTCGTAGATCTGCTCCGCCTCGGGCCATTCGATCCTCGCCACCGCCGGGCCCTTGAAAGGCGTGATGACGACCAGCCGCTCGGCCTCGAGCTGACGCAACGCCTCGCGCACCGAAGGCCGGCTGACGCCGAGGAGCCTGCACAGCTCCGCCTCGACGAGCCGCGCTCCCGGCGCGAATTGCCCGGCGAGAATGGCGTTGCGCAGGTTGCCCACGGTTTGCGAGCGCACCGGGGCGGCAATCGGACCTACGCGCAGGGGGCTGGGAGCATTCACGGCACTTGCGCTATTGTGTCAGATCGTCTTACGATCTGTCGACATTCCGGGGGTGCGCGATGGATCTCGAGGTAAACCGCTGGCTCACGTTCATCGAGGAGAGGAACGATCCCGAGGGAGCCGAGCCGCTGCGCAAGGTCGCGGTCGTCGCGGTGCTTGCCAATCCCTGCGCGGGAGCCTACGTCGAAAGTCTCGACCCCCTGATCCGGGCGAGCGCCGCGCTAGGCGAGGTCATGGCCGGGAAGGCCGTCGAGGCGATGAACCCGTTCGTCGCACGCGGCTACGGCAAAGGCGGCGTGGTGGGCCTCAACGGGGAGCAGGAGCACGTGAACGCCCTGCTCACGACCACGTTCGCGAACCCGCTCCGCGCGCGCATCGGCGGCGGCAAGGCATGGATCTCCTCGATGACCAAGCGCGCGGCGCCGGGTTCCTGCATCGACATACCCGTCGCGCACAAGGACGCGCTGTACGTGCGCTCGTACTACGATGGGGTGACGGTCACGCTCCACGACGCGCCCGGTCCCGACGAGGTGGCCGTCATCGTGGCGCTCACGAACCGCGGGCGGTTGCGCGCACGCGTGGGCGGGCTGCGCGTCGAGGACATCAAGGGTGCCGACGGCCTGGTCTGACGCGATGCGCTCGCAAGTCTACGCGCTGAGAACCACCTCGATCTTCGCCATCGAGGCGGGCGCCGGCCCGCTCGTCGTCTGCATGCACGGCATCACGGCGAACGCTTACGTCTTCGAACCGATACTGCAGCTGCTCGCGAACGACTTCCGCGTCGTGAGCATCGACCAGCGTGGCCATGGCCGCAGCGGTCGGCCGGAGCGCTACGAAGCCGAGGACTTCGCGGACGACGTGGCCGCGCTCGTCGACGAGCTCGCGTCCGGTCCCGCGGTGCTCCTCGGCCATTCCCTCGGCGCCCGCAACGCATTCGTCGCAGCGAACCTTCATCCGCGCCAGGTGCGAAGCGTCGTCGCCGTCGACTTCACGCCGTTCATCGAACCGCGCGTGCTCGAAGAGCTCGAGAGCCGCGTGAAAGGCGGAGACCGAACCTTCGCGGACCTCGGCGAAGTCGAGCGCTATCTCTCGCAACGCTATCCCCTGTTGCCGCCGGACGCCATCCGCCGCAGGGCACGACATGGCTACCGCGAGACGAAGGACGGCTATCGTCCGCTGGCCGACGCGCGCGCGATGGCGCTCACCGCGGCGGGCCTCAAGGCCAGCCTGGAAAGCACCGTCGAATCGCTACACCATCGAACGATCCTCGTGCGCGGCGCGCACAGCAAGCTCGTCAGCGCGGAGGCGTTCGCGCGCACGCGCGACCTGCGCCCGGATCTCGAGGCTGCCGAGGTCGCTGACGCCGATCACTACGTTCCCGAGGAGCAGCCTGCGGCCATCGCCGAACTCGTGCGACGCGCGGCGGGCGCGCAGGCATGAGCTCCACGAAGGCGCTTGCATGAAGGCGGCGCGTGCGCTGAAAGGAGCCGCAGGCATCGCGGCTGCAATGGCGCTGTGGGAAATCACGCGCGCGCTCGGCCTGATCGATGCCCGCGATCTTCCCTCGGTGCTCGACATCGTGCGAAGCGGCTTCGCGAACAGCCGGGACCTTGGACGTGCGGCGCTCGGCACGCTGGGCGTATGGGCCGCGGGGCTGGCGGTCGCCACTGTTCTCGGCGGCGCCGCGGGCATCGCCCTCGCGCTGGTGCCTTGGCTCGAGCGTATCACCCGGCCGCTCATCGAATTCATGCGCCCGATACCGTCGGTCGCGCTCATTCCGGTGGCGCTGATCGTGATCGGCCTCGGCTTTCGCATGGAAGTCACGCTCATCGCGTTCGCGAGCATCTGGCCCGTGCTCTTCAACACCAAGGCCGGCGTCGAAAGCGTCGATCCACGCTTCGTCGAAACCGGCCGCATCCTCGGACTCGATCGTGCGTCGATCGTGGCTCGAATCGTGCTGCCCGCCGCGCTTCCTGCGATGGCGACGGGCGTTCGGACCGCCGCGGCGATCGGCCTCGTGCTCGCCATCACGGTGGAAATGCTGACCGGGGACAAGGGCCTCGGATCGTTCCTGCAGCTCGCGGCGCTCAACGGCCAGTTCGCGCAGATGTGGGCCGCGACCATGTTCGCCGGCGTCATCGGGCTCGTCCTGAACGCGATGTTCCTCGCGGCCGAGCGTCGCATGCTGGTGTGGAGCGTGGAGCATCGTGCAAGCTGAGACGCCACGTCGGCGAGTCATCGAATTCGCCGGGCAGGCGCTGCTCCTGCTCGCCCTGCTCGCGTGCTGGGAGGCGGCCGCGATACGGTTCCCTGCACCGTATCTGCCGCGGCTCGAGCGGATCGCGTCGAGCTTCGGAAATCTCCTTCATGGCGAGCTTCTCGTGCGCGAAGTGCTGCCCAGCGCCGCGCGCGTCGGTGCCGGCCTGGCGCTCGGGATCGTGCTCGGCAGCACGATCGGCCTCGCCGTCGGCTATTTCCGCGCGCTCGATCCGTGGCTTCGACCCCTGTTGGAGTTCCTGCGCGCGTTGCCTGCGGTGACGGTCCTGCCCGCAGCGCTGCTGCTCCTCGGCTCGACCGACGCGATGCGCGTTTCGATCATCGTGTTCGGCTGCATGCCGCCGGTGCTGCTCGCCGCCATCGACGGCGCGAGGCGAGTCGACCAGCTGCTGCTCGACACCGCACGCGTCAGCGGGCTCGGCCCTGGCGCGACTGTCGCGCGGGTCATCGTGCCCGCAGCGCTGCCGCACATCTTCGCGGGCATCCGCATCTCGCTCGGGGTGGCGCTGATCATGATGGTGATCTCCGAGCTGCTGGCCGCGAACAACGGCCTCGGTGCCTTCATCCAGCGCAACCAGCGCCTGTTCAACACGGCGAACGTCTACGCCGGCGTGCTCGTCATCGGCGTTCTCGCCTGGCTGTTCACGGCCGCGATGTTGCAGCTCGAGAAGCGCGTGCTGCGCTGGCATCGCGGCTGGCGCGGAGTGACCGAGTGACCGCGCCAACGACCGAGGTCACTGCGACGCAAGCCATCCTGCGCGTCGAGCACGTGACCAAGTGGTATGCCGGCGCGACCGCCCCGGTGCTTCGCGAAGCCGCGTTCTGGCAGTCCGAAGGCGAGTTCCTCGCCGTGGTGGGGCCCTCGGGCTGCGGCAAGACCACGCTCCTTCGCTGCATTGCCGGCCTGGTGAAGCCGGACGCGGGCCGTGTCCTGCATCGCGGCGTCGAATACGCGAACCCGCCACCGTGGCTGTCGATCGTCTTCCAGGACTACAACCGCAGTCTCTTCCCCTGGCTCTCGGTGCGCCGCAACGCGGGGTTCGGCTTGCGCCACCTCGACAAGGCGGAACGCGAGCGGCGCGTGGGCGAAGCGCTGGCCGCCGTCGGCCTCTCGCACGCCGCAGACCTCTACCCGTGGCAACTTTCGGGCGGGATGCAGCAACGCACCGCGCTCGCGCGTTCCATCGCGGCCTCACCGCAGCTATTGCTTCTCGACGAGCCGTTCGCCTCGGTCGACGCGCAGACGCGAATGGACCTGCAGGATCTCGTCATGCGGATCTGCCAGGAGATGAAGCTCGCCACGCTGCTCGTGACGCACGACATCGACGAAGCCGTGCTCATGGCCGACCGCATCGTCGTGCTGTCGACGCGGCCGGCGCGCGTCGTCGAGGACATTCGCGTTGCGTTGCCGCGCCCACGCGACCAGCTCGCCACCAAGGAGTCGCAGCAGTTCCTGCAGCTTCGTCACCGCGTCTTCACCGCGGTGCGTCAGGAAGTGAGGCCCGCCGTACCCATCGCGTCTGAGGCAACCACGATAGGAGCAACGAAATGAACGCACGCAGGAGATTCACCGTCGCGCTCGCCGCCGTCATCGGCCTCGGCACGTGTCTCGGCGCACCGCAGTCGATGGCCCAGAACCCGGTCGAGCTCCAGGTCGGATACATTCCGGCCGGAATCTATGCCTACTTCTGGCGCGCCAACGACGCGGGCTACTTTGCCCAGGAGAACCTGAAGGTCGACCTCAAGGTCATGGCGGGTGGAGGTGTCGTCATACCGGCGCTTCAGGCGGGCTCGATCCAGTTCGGCGTGTCGGACGCGCTCGGCGTCATCAACGCCCGCAACAACGGGATCGACATCAAGTACGTCTCGCTCGACTTCGCGCAGGCATCCGACGACCCGGTCCATGCCGTGATGACGAACGACCCGAACGTGAAGTCGCCGAAGGATCTCGTCGGCAAGAACGTCGCGACCAACCTTCGCTACAACACCGACTGGACGATGTTCCGGGAGTGGCTGCGCAAGAATGGCGTGGATCCGGACAAGGTCAACTTCTCCGAGGTGCCGTTCCCCGACATGCTCGGTGCAGTGCGCAACGGCACGCTCGCCGCGGCCGGCATGGTGGAACCGTTCTACACCCTCGGCGCGAACCAGGGCTTCCGCGTGCTCGGGCACTATTTCACGGACGTGAAATCGCCGATTCTCTTCACCGGCATCGTCTCTTCCGGCGACTACATCAGCAAGAATCCGGCGGTGGTCGAACGCTTCGTTCGTGCACTCAACAAGGCCATCGACGACTTCAACCGCGACCCGAACATCGCCCGCCAGACGATCGCCAAGAACAGCAAGCTGCCTCCCGAGGTGATCGACAAGATGCACCTCGGGCACTGGACCACGACCGCTTCGCTTGCCGACATGCAGTTCTGGATCGACGCCGCTCGCAAGGAAGGGCTCATCACGTCGTCGAATCTCAAGGTCGAGGACATGGTCTGGAAGGGCCGTTGAGATGGCGGGAACAGCAACACGCAAGCCGCACGCGGAGATCGCAGGAGCGGGCTACGCGGGGCTGACGGCCGCCATTGCGCTCGCGCAGCGCGGATGGTCGGTCCGCCTGCACGAGAAGCGGTCGACGCTCGGATCGTTCGGCGCGGGCATCGTGCTTTGGGAGAACGCGCTGCGCGTCGTCCGCGCGATCGGCGCGTTCGACGACGTCGCGAAGAAGTCGTTCACCGCACCGTTCTACGAAACGCGCATGCACAACAAGACGGTCGCGCGCGAGCCGTTCGAGCACGAGCCGTGGGCGACCATGACGCGGCAGGACCTCTATGACGCCATGCTTGCGCCCGCGAGGCAGCTCGACATCGAGATCCTCCACGACAGCGAGGTCGTCAGCGCGGCTCCGGACGGAACCGCGACGCTCGGCTCGGGCCGCACCGTGAAGGCCGACCTCGTCGTCGGCGCCGACGGGGTCGGCTCCAACGTGCGCGACTCCGTCGGCTTCGCCGTGGAGCGCAAGAAGGCACAGGACGGCCTCATCCGCCTCATCGTGCCGCGCTGCCGGCGTGAGCTCGGCCCCGAGGCTTTCTGGGACAACGTCATCGATTTCTGGAACTTCGAGCCGCGCGTGCAGCGCATCCTCTACGTGCCCGCCAACGAAAACGATCTGTACCTCGGATTGATGGCGCCGTACGGAAGCGACGGATCGATCGTGCCGATCAAGCTCGACGTGTGGCTGGACATGTTCCCGTTCCTGGAGCCGGTGCTGCGCGAGGCGGCGAGGGTGCACGGGCGCTACGACCGCTACGAGACCACGGTCCTCAACGCGTGGACCAAGGGTCGCGTGGCGCTGGTGGGCGACGCCGCGCATGCGATGACGCCTTCGCTCGCGCAGGGGGCGGCTTGCGCCATGATGAACGCGCTGAGCCTGGCCGTGTACATGGAGGGCGGCGCCGACCAAGTCGAGTCGCGGCTGCGGGAATGGGAGCGTAAGGAGCGGCCGCTGACGGATCGAACGCAGCAGCGCTCGGCGAAGCTGACCGCGGAGCGCGCGCTGTCGAAGGGCGAATGGGTGAACGACGAGCTGATGGAGACGATGCGTCACATTCCCACGGGTGCATCCGCCGATCCCCTGCCCGGCTTTCCACGGCGCATGAGCGCGTCATCGACTACGACCGGCGTTTAGCTCGGCGTCAATGAAGGACGCCGCATGGTACGAGTCGCAGTACCGCAACCGCCTCGCGGTGCCGGACCATCCGCGCATCTTCGCGCAATGGGAAGCCGCGTCGCAAAGCGCGCGCCGCACGCCGGGCTTCCAGGCGGACGTGCGATATGGCGATCACGGCATGCAGACCGTCGACGTCTATCCCGCGCAGGGCGAGTGTCGCGCGGGGCTGCTGTTCCTGCACGGCGGCTACTGGATGGCGCTCGACAAGCGCGAGCATGGTTTCGTGGCGCTGGAGCTGATCCGCCATGGCGTGACGGTGTTCGTGGCCAACTACGCGCTCTGCCCGACGGTCACGATCGATGTGATCGTGCGCCAGGTCCTCGAGTCGGGCGCGTGGCTGTACCGCAATGCCGCCGATTTCGGCGTGCCACGCGGACGGCTCTATATCTCCGGTCATTCGGCTGGAGGGCACCTGACCGCGATGGCGCTCGCGGCCGATTGGCGCCAGGTCGCGAGCGACCTGCCGTCGCAGGTCTTCAGCGCGGGCCTGGCGATCAGCGGAATCTACGATCTGTGTGACCTGGTTCACGTACCTTCGGTGAACGCGAAGGTGCGCCTGGATCTCGAGACGGCGCGTCGAGTGAGCCCGATGTCCATGAGGCCAGCCACCGATGCGCCGTTGTACCTGGCGGTGGGCGGCGATGAGCTGCCGCCGTTCCGCCGACAGCACCAGGAGCTCGGCGCCGCCTGGAAGAACGTCGTGGCGCAGAGCGAGGTCCTGCCCGGCGAGAATCACTACTCGATACTGTTGCAGCTCGTAGACCCGGCGTCACGCCTGTTCCACGCCATGGCAACAATGATGCGCCTGCAGCGAGGCGCCGCAAATCCTCCCAATGCGGAGGGCGCCAGCCCTTCAGCCTGACGACGCGCTCGTGTCGTCACGGTGCTCCTCGCGGTGCTCGTTCCCGCACCAAGGGCACACGATGATGTACTCGTTCTCCTCGTACCGAGCCAGCGGTTCGCCGGGCCGGTGAATCCCCTCCGTCTTTCGCAGGACGGCATCACATTTCGGGCACACGATCTGCATGACGATCCTCGTGGTCCACTCGTGATGGGCCGCATAGTGCCGAATGGCGGCTCGGAGATGAAGTGGCGACATGCCGAACCGCGTGTCGGGGGCGATACGTATGGCGGTGTCGGCCGGATCCTACGTTCGCCGCGTTTTCAGTGCATGAGCGCCGGCGGCGGCCGCTCGGACCGACACGGCCCTGTCGCCCTCTCGTCCCGGGTCGTCCGGATAGAGCAACGCGGGGAATCCTTGCCGAATCGGAGGCCGGGCTTGCCAAGCGGCGACGCTTGCTCTAGCGTGCACCCCGGCGGAAAAGGAAGACGAAGCGCCGCTGCAGGGTCAACGACAAGGAGTCCTCATGAACCACATCCTCACGCGCGTACGCGGCGTAATGCCCGCTCGTGCGGCGCGCACGCTGGCCGTCGCGCTCTCGTGCGCTGCATTGGCGCTGCTTGCCGCCTTGCCCGCGCGCGTGACGGCCGCCCCCCCGAAAGGCGGTGTCGCGAACATCGCGATGATCGGCGAGCCGCAGACGCTCGATCCGATGGCCTCCACGGCCGACCTCGTCGGCACGATCATGCAGCACGTCTACGAGCTGCTGTACACGTACGATGCGAACTCGAACGTCGTGCCGATGCTCGCCGAGACGCTGCCGGCGGTGTCCAAGGACGGTCTCGTCTATTCCATTCCGCTGCGCCACGGCGTGAAGTTCCACAACGGCAAGGAGATGACATCGGACGACGTCCTCGCGTCCCTCGACCGCTGGATGAAGATGGCGCCGCGCGGCAAGGCCGTGGCCAAGGAGGTCAAGTCGGTCGAGGCCAAGGGCCCGTACACCGTCGTGATCACCCTGAATCGGCCGTACGCGCCCCTGGTCGCGCATCTTGCGCTGTCGAACGGCTTCGCCGCCATCATGGCGAAGGAATCGATCGCGGAACCGCTGACGCAGTTCATCGGCACGGGCCCTTACATGTTCAAGGAGCGCAAGCCGGACCAGTACGTCCAGCTCGTGCGCTTCGACGGCTATAGCGCCCGCAAGGAGCCCGCGAGCGGCTACGGCGGCAGGCGCGAGGCGCTGCTCGACGAGCTGCGCTTCATCCCGGTGCCGAACGCCAACACGCGCGTGGAGGGCATGCTCGCGGGCCAATATCAGTTTGCCGACGTGCTGCCCGTGGAGGCCTATTCGCGCCTCGCCAGTGCACCGAACGTGAAGCCCGTCCTGACCGCGCCGTTCGGATTCCCGTACCTCGTGCTCAACACCAAGCAGGGACCGCTCACCAATGTCACGCTGCGGCAGTCGGTCGAGGCCGCGCTCAACAATGCGGACATGATGGCCGCCGCCTTCGGCGATCCGAAGTTCTACGACACCGATGCGAACCATTATGCGAAGAACACGCCGTTCTACTCGACCGCAGGAACCGAGAACTACGGCAAGGGCGACGCGAAGAAGGCCGCCGCGCTCGCGAGCAGCGCCAAGTACGACGGAACGCCGATCAAGGTGCTGACGAGCCAGCAGTACGATTTCCATTACCGCATGGCGCTCGTCATGGCGGAGAACCTGAAGGCGGCCGGCTACAAGGTCGACATGCAAGTGGTCGACTGGTCGACGCTCATCCAGCGCCGCAACGACCCGGCCCTGTGGGACATCTACATCACGCATTCCGCCGTGCTGCCCGAGCCGACGCTCACGCCGCCTCAGCTCGGCGACGGGGCGCCGGGCTGGTGGAGCTCTCCAGCCAAGGATGCGGCGCTCTCGGCCTTCAACGCCGAGTCCGATCCGAAGCAGCGCGCTGCCCTTTGGGGCAAGGTCCAGAGCGTCGTGTTCACCGAGGTGCCGTATATCCGCGTGGGTGACTTCAACAACCTCACGGCGCGCTCGTCGAAGCTCGAAGGGTACGTGGCGATGCCCTGGCCGTTCTTCTGGAATACGGGTCTGTCGAAATAACGCCGACACTCCACGCGATCACCCGCGCGCCGAGGCCCGATCGGGCATCGGCGCGTAAGTGCTGCCGATGATCCGCTACCTGGTGTCGCGCCTCGCCGGCATGATCGTCGTCATGTTCATCGTGGCGACGCTCGTCTTCCTGATCACGCGACTCGCGCCCGGTGACCCGGCCGCCGTCATGCTCGGCGAGCAGGCGAGCGCGGCGGACATCGCAAAGCTTCGCGCATCCTACGGACTCGACCGTCCATTGCCGGTGCAGTTCGGCTACTGGCTGCAGCAGCTCGTCCACGGCAATCTCGGGCAGTCGATCTTCCTGCAACGGCCCGTGACGCAGGCGCTTGCCGAGCGTACCGAGCCGACGTTCTTCCTCACGCTGTTCTCGCTCGGCATCGCAATGCTGATCGGGGTGCCATGCGGCATCGCGGCGGCCGTTTGGCGCGGCCGCGCCATCGACCAGGTGTTCTCGGGATTCGCGATGCTCGGCGCGAGCATTCCGAGCTTCTGGCTGGGCCTGCTGCTCATGGAGCTCTTCGCAGTCGCGCTCGGCTGGTTTCCGGTCGCGGGCTACGGCGAGCCCGGCGTTGCACTGTCGGTGCGCCTGCATCATCTCGTGCTGCCCGCGATCGTCCTCGGCGTGGTCAATTCCGCGCTGATCCTGCGGTTCACGCGGGCGAGCATGCTGGACGTGCTGGGTGAGGACCATATCCGCACCGCGCGCGCGAAGGGCATGTCCGAAACGCGCGTCGTGATGCTCCACGCGCTGCGCAACGCCTTGATTCCGGTGACCACGGTCGTGGGACTGACGTTCGCGCTGCTCATCGGCGGCGCGATCGTCACCGAGACGGTCTTCGGCCTGCCGGGCGTCGGCAACCTCGTGGTATCCGCCGTGTTGCGCCGGGACTATCCCGTGATCCAGGGCGCCCTGCTCGTCATCGCCGCGCTCTACGTGCTGATCAACCTTGCAATCGATCTCCTGTATCTGGTGATCGACCCGCGCGTGAAGTATTGATGTCCGCCAACGCGCCCAGCCTTTCCGTGCGCGCGCCCCCGCGGCGTTCCGGCACTGTCGTGCTGCGAAGGCTGTTCGCGCGTCGCGTGGTCCTCGTCGGCGCGGCGATCCTCGCGGTAATGGCAATCGTGGCGCTGGCGGCACCGTGGATCACGCCCTACGATCCGATGTCGCTCAAGGTGCTCGACCGCCTGCAAAGCCCGCGGGCCACCCATTGGTTCGGCAGCGACGAGCTCGGGCGTGACGTATTCTCGCGAGTCGTGTTCGGCGCCCGCTATTCGCTGATGATCGGCGCGCTCGTCGTGCTGATGTCGGTGGGTGCGGGAATCCTACTCGGCCTCTGTGCAGGCTTCTATCGGCGCATGGACACGCCGATCATGCGCGTGGTCGACGCGATGATGTCCTTCCCCGACATTCTCCTCGCCATCGCCCTGGTCGCAGCGCTCGGCGCCTCGATGTCCAACGTCGTTCTTGCGCTCGCGATCGTCTACGCGCCGCGCGTCGCACGGGTCGTGCGCGCGTCGACGCTCGTGGTACGCGAGCTGCCTTTCATCGACGCGGCGCGTGCAATCGGCGTTCCGTCGTGGCGCATGCTGTTCGTTCACATCCTGCCGAACGTCGCGTCGCCGATTCTGGTGCAGGCGACCTTCATCTTCGCGTACGCGATCCTTGCCGAAGCGGGCCTGTCGTTCCTCGGCGTCGGGGTGCCACCCGCGATCCCGACGTGGGGCACGATGATCGCCAACAGCCAGCAGTTCGCACACCGCGCGATCTGGCTCCCGCTCTTTCCTGGCGTGGCCATAGTGCTTTGCGCGCTGTCGCTGCAGATGGTCGGCGACGGGCTGCGCGACCTGCTCGATCCGCGGCTGCGCAAGATCGTATGAGCGCCATCGCGTCGACGGCGCATGCCCCCCTCCTCCTGCGAGGCGGCAGCGTCATCGATGGCACCGGCGCCGCGCGCTTGGACGCCGACGTCCGCATCGAGAACGGTCGCATCGCCGCCATCGGCGCAGGACTTCCAGCGAACGGCGCCGACGTGATCGACGTCGCCGGAAAGATCGTCGCACCGGGCTTCATCGACGTGCACACGCACGACGACCAGGCCGTGTTGTCGATGCCGGGCATGCTGCCCAAGATCAGTCAAGGCGTGACGACGGTCGTCGTCGGCAACTGCGGGATCAGCCTTGCGCCGCTCGCGCGCGAGCGCGTGCCGCCACCTCTGAACCTGATCGGGAACGACTACAGACATGCTTCCATGGCGGCGTATGCGGAGGCCGTCGAATGTGCGCGACCGGCTGTGAACGTCGCCGCACTGATCGGCCATTCGACGCTGCGCGTGGCCGCGATGGACGACCCTTATCGGCCGGCGACGCGCGATGAACAGGCTCGCATGGCGGCGCTGTTGCGCCAAGGCATGGAAGACGGCGCGCTAGGGCTTTCATCCGGGGTGTTCTACGCGACGGGCAGCGCGGCGGACGTCGACGAGCTCGCGCACCTCGCGGGCATTGCAGGCGAATACGGCGGCGTCTACACGACGCACATCCGCCAGGAGATGGACGCCGTGATCGCGTCGCTCGATGAAGCGTTCACGACCGCGCGGCGCGGCCGGGTTCCGCTCGTGGTCTCGCATCACAAGTGCGCCGGACCGGCCAACTGGGGTCGCACGGTGGAGACGCTTGCGCACATCGATGCCGCGCGGGACACGCAGCCGATCGGCCTCGATGCGTATCCCTACACGGCCGGCTCGACCGTCTTGCGCACCGACCTGGTCGATGGCGTGATCGACGTGCTCGTGACGTGGTCGGAACCCCATCCGCAGATGTCGGGACGCTACCTGGCCGACATCGCGCGCGAGTGGAATTGCACGCAGCACGCGGCGTGCGAGCGCCTGCAGCCGGGCGGCGCATGCTACTTCCAGATGCGCGAAGACGACGTCCAGCGCGTGCTCTCGTATCCGCCCACCATGATCGGCTCGGACGGCCTGCCGCACGACGCGCATCCGCACCCGCGCTTGTGGGGCGCATTCCCGCGCGTGCTCGGGCACTACGCGCGAGATCTGGCGCTGTTCCCGCTCGAGATCGCCGTGCACAAGATGACGGGTCTGTCGGCACGCCGTTTCGGGTTCGAAGAGCGCGGAGAGCTGCGCGAGGGATACCACGCCGACGTCACCGTGTTCGACCCGCTGACCGTTGCCGACCTCGCCACGTTCGAGCATCCGACGCAGCCTGCGCGTGGCATCGAATGCGTCATCGTCAATGGAGCGGTGGGTTACGCTCGTGAGGACGCGCCGACGGAGCGCGCCGGTCGCTTCCTGCGGCGGTCGAGCGGTCTCGCGCAATGAACGTGCGGGCGTCGCCGAAGATGCGCGACCCCGGCGACAACGACCTGTAGTGGCTCGCGCGGCCTCACGCGAAGGCCGTTGGCGCAAGGAGCGCACGAGCTACCGGTGCTAGGCTTCGCTGGCTTCCTCGCAACTGCCGTCCGAACGGAGGATCTCATGCCGATCAAGCTCTACGACTTCGAACTGTCCGGCAACTGCTACCGCATACGCCTGTTCCTCTCGATGCTCGGCCTGCCGCACGAGCTGCGCGCGGTGGATCTCGCGAAGGGCGAGCAGCGCGAAGCGTGGTATCTCGCGCTCAATCCGCGCGGCCAGGTGCCCATGCTCGAGGACGAGGACGGCACGTACGTCTGGGACTCGCTTGCGATCCTCGTCTACCTCGCGCGCAAGTACGGTGGAACGACATGGCTGCCGCTCGAAGCGCAGCCCATGGCGGAAGTCATGCAATGGCTCGCCGTCATGGAGAACGAGACGCTGTACGGCCTCGCCAAGGCGCGCATCATCTGCAAGTTCAAGCGACCCGGAAACCTCGAGGAAGCCCACGCGCTTGGCCGCAAGGGATTGGACGCGCTGCAGCATCGATTGAGGAACCACCCGTGGCTCGCGCTCGACCGGCTCACGATCGCCGACATCGGCTGCTTTCCCTACGTCGCGCTCGCCGCCGAAGGCCAGATCGATCTCGACCCTTATTTCGCAGTCCAACGGTGGATGGGACGCATCAGAGAACAGCCGGGATTCATTGGGATGCCTGGGATGTAAGGGAATGCACGCAGCGCAAGCGGTATCGGTGCCGCTGGAATGCTCGCGGCTGTGCTGCCCTGTGAACCCGCTGTCGCCGTTGCCTTCGATAAGCTGCCGGCGAGCGATCAACTGCAATCAGCTACTCGGTCACAATACCTCGCGCAGCGCCATGCCTTTCTTGCGCTTGGGCCGGGCCCACACCACACCGGGGTAACCCTTCAGCGGCCCCAGAGGCTCTCCCATGTAAGCCCAATCCACTTTGTCCTGGATCGATAAGTGATAGCGCGGCTCGCGCCCGGTGCGTCCCGAGAACAGCGCACGAGGAATGTTCACCCACTTCGGAGCGCTCGCGCGTTCGTAGAACAGAGGCGTCCCGCATCGGGCGCAGAAGCTTCGTGTTGCGCGCGTGTGCGGTTCCTCGAAACGCGTAATGCGTTCGAATCCTTCCAAGATGCGAAATCGGCTGCGCCACGTGCCGACGTACGTCGCGTAGGCGCAACCGTGCGCCCTGCGGCTGGCATCGGAATGGTCATGCCAGGCCCAGAACGCCGGATAGTCGATCTCGAACTTCACGTCTCCGCAAACGCAATGGCCGGTCGCCTTGACCGTCGATGGGTTGCCGGTCTTGGCCCGGCCCGCAGACTTGTGCATGTCGAAGCCCGTGGAGGAAAGCCGTCAGAGCGCCAGTATCTCGCGGTGACGCGAGCCCGGGTAGCCCTTGACGGCTCGATCATTGCGAGCGCGGCAGCGCGGCGTCGCGCTCCTCTCCCCGCACCCACTGCTCCTGAATCCGCCGACGCATCCAGGCGACGCCGGCAGTGCTCAAACCACCGTCGACCGCGATCTCGGCGCCCGTCACGAACGATGCATGATCCGACGCCAGGAACAGGACGACTTCGGCGACTTCCTCGCCCGACGCTTCGCGGCCCATGGGGATGGCGAGTCGATTCGCTTCGATATGCCCGCTCGGCGCGGCATCCGTCAACGCGGTCGCGATCGTGGCGGGATGGACGGAATTGACGCGGATGTTCCAGCGGACCAGATCGAGCGCGGCGGCCTTGGTGAATCCGCGCAGCGCCCATTTGCTGGCCGTATAAGCCACGTCGTGATGGGCGATGAGCCCCGCCGTCGACGAGACGTTCACGATCGCTCCGCCGCCGGAATTGCGCATGAGCGGCGCCATCTGCCGGGTACCGAGGAACGCGCCCGTGACGTTCACGTCCATCACGCGATGCCAGTCCTGGAGCGTTGCGTCCATCACACCGCGACGCGCGATGACGCCCGCGTTGTTGATGAGGATGTGAAGGCTGCCGATGTCCTCCGCCAGTGTCCGGCCGACGCCCTGCCAATCGTCCTCGCTCGCGACGTCGAGCCTCAGGAACCGCGCGTCATGACCCGCCGCGCGAAGCGCATCGGCGAGTGCGGCACCTTCGTTATCGCGTATGTCGCCGATCACGACGCGCGCGCCGCGCTCGGCGAAAAGCCGTACCGCGGCTCGACCCAGTCCGTTCGCACCGCCCGTGACCAGAACGACCTTGCCGCGAAAACCGGATGGAGCGATCGCTTCGTGCAGCGTGCTCATTCCGCGAGCTGCCTCATTTCGGCGTACAGGTCGGACTTGCCTTCGAAGCCGATGCCGGGAAGCTCGGGCATCGTGATGTAGCCCTGCTGGACCTGCACGCCGTCGGGAAATCCGCCATACGGCTGGAACAGATCCGGGTAGCTCTCGTTGCCGCCGAGCCCCAGTCCCGCCGCGATGTTGAGCGACATCTGGTGCCCGCCGTGCGGAATGCAGCGCGACGGCGACCAGCCGTGCGTGGCAAGCACCTCCAGCGTGCGCTGGTATTCGCACAGTCCGTACGACAGCGCGCAGTCGAATTGCAGCCAGTCGCGGTCGGGACGCATGCCGCCGTAGCGCAGCAGGTTGCGTGCGTCCTGATGGCTGAAGAGATTTTCCCCCGTGGCCATTGGCCCAGGGTAAAACTGCGCGAGCGTTGCCTGCAGCTGGAAGTCGAGCGGATCGCCGGCTTCCTCGTACCAGAACAGCGGGTAGTCGCGCAGCATTTTCGCGTAAGCAATCGCGGTCTCGAGATCGAAGCGGCCGTTCGCGTCGACGGCGAGCTTCGCGGTCGTGCCGATCTCGTGGAGCACCGCTTCGATGCGGCCGCGGTCCTCGTCGATCGATGCGCCGCCGATCTTAATCTTCACCACCGAATATCCGCGTTCCAGGTAGCCACGCATCTCGGCGCGCAGCGCATCGTTGCCTTTGCCCGGGTAGTAGTAGCCACCCGCGGCATAGACGAAGACTTTAGGATCCGCCTGAACACCGTGACGTTGCGCGAGCAGCCGGAAAAGCGGCTTCGCGGCGATCTTCGCGACGGCATCCCACACGGCCATGTCGAGCGTTCCCACCGCGACCGAGCGCTCGCCGTGGCCGCCCGGCTTCTCGTTGCTCATCATCGTCGACCACACGCGGTCCGGGTCGAGGTTGTCGGCGGTTTGATCGTGCAGCGACTCGGGAGCGGCGTCGAGCAGGCGCGGCGCGAAACGCTCGCGAATGAGGCCGCCCTGGCCATAGCGGCCGTTGGAATTGAAGCCATAGCCGACGACGCGGCGCCCGTTGCGCTCGACATTGGTCACGACCGCCACGAGGCTGGTCGTCATCTTCGAAAAATCGATGTACGCGTTGCGAATGGGCGAGGCGATGGGCTTGGTGACTTCGCGAACGTCGACGATGCGTACGGGCATGACGGCTGATCCTTGATAGATGCGTTGGGCGGATGCGAACCTACAGCGACGAACCGCCGCAGATGACGAGCTGCTGGCCGGTGATGGCGGCTGCGTCGTCGGAAAGCAGGAACGCGACGAGGGCGGCGACCTCTTCGGGCCGCACGAAGCGGCCGATAGGTGGCGTACGGGGCGCCACGGCGGCGCGCGCGCCGTCCCGCAACATCGGCGTGTCCGTTGCGGCCGGCGCAACGACGTTGACCGTGATGCCCCGCGGCGCCAGTTCGATGGCCCACGAGCGCGCCATGCCGACCAGCGCGGCCTTGGTCGCCGCGTATTGACTGCGACCGGCCGCACCGGAGGCCGCTCGGCTACCGATCAGAACGATGCGCCCCCCGGCGGGAAGGCGAGGCGCGAGCGCGTTGGCGAGAATCGATGCCGCGTGCACATGCACGCGCCACATGTTCTCGCCATCGTCCAAGTTGAGGTCGCCGACCGACGCGACGCGCATGTAGCCCGCCGCGTGCACGACGGCGGTGACCTCACCTTCCGCAGCGACACGCCGCGACACCTCGACCTCATTGGTGACATCGACCTCGATCGCTTTGAACTTCGCTGCGTCGATCGAGGGCCGCGCGCGGTCGAGGCCGAGGACGTCCCAGCCGTCGTGAAGCAGCCGTCGTGCGATGGCCTCGCCGATGCCCGAGCTCGAACCGGTGACGAGCGCCTTGCGCGCCGTGCGATCGGCCTTCAACATGACCTCAACACCGGGCGCGCCGTCACTTGTACGCGACGGCCTGCGCCTGGATTGCCTTCACGTCGTAATGATCGATCGCGTCGATGAGCTCGTTGGTGTAGAAGGCACTGTAGTCGGCGATCTTCAAGCCATTCATTTCCGCTTCGGTCTTGAACTCCTGCGGATTGATGCTTCCCATCTTGGCGTTGGGGTACGGCGGCTCGTAGAGCTTGATGCGCCGACCGATCGCCACGAGCACCGCCTTGATGGCGTCCTCGGTCGAGCTGCCCCGCGGCGCCGTCTCGGGATACATTGCCAGAAACGCCTTGGCGCCCGCGGTGGGGTCGGCGAGGATGAACCGCGAGGCCTTGCTCACCGAGCGGCCGTAGCCGACGAGCAGATCGCGGTTGTCCTTGAGCATCGACTTCTTGGCCATGAGGAACTGGCCGCCGACCATCGGCAGGTCCTTCGGGCGGGGCAGGAATTGCATGCCGATACCCGCGGCCTCGATCTGCCCGAATCCCGTGTCGTAGTACGCGAGCGCGTCGATGGCGCCGCGATCCAGCGCGACGCCGGCCGGGACGCCGTTGCCGACCGCCACCCACTTCACGTCGTTGTCCGGGTCGATGCGCATCGACTTCAGCACGTTGCGCGTGACCGGATACTCCGTTCCCCCGAAGTCCGACACACCGATCTTCTTGCCTTTCAGATCGGCGTAGCTCTTGATCGGCGATCCGGGCTTCACGACGATGTCCCACTTGTACGGGTACGTGTACTCGTAGAAATTGATCGCGGCGCCCCACTCGCCCTTCGCGAGCAACGGCAAGCCGAACGACGGCACGCCGATGCCGATGTCGACGTCGCCGCGCTCGACAGCCACCTGGACGTTGGAATTGCCGCCCAGCGCCTGCGGCTTGATCGTGAAGTTCTCTTCCTTGTTGTAGCCGAGCACTTCGCCGATGACGCAGTTGATCACGTTCGGCGCCATCGCTTTCTGGCCGATGCCGAAGCGCACGGTGCGCAGCTCTGCGGCGCGTGCCCCGCGGGGTCCGATTGCTAGCGCAGCCGCGAATGCGCCGGTCGCCTGTAGCCACTGCCTTCTCGTAACCTGCATGATGTCGTCCTCCTGAAAATTGGCTCAGCGCTTGCCGCGGTGCGCCCAGTGCACCACGCGGTGCTCCAGACGACGCACCGAGCTGTGAAGCACGATGCCCAGCACGCCAAGGATCACCAGCGCGGCAAACACGCCGGCGACGTCGGAAACGGCTTGCGCCTGCGTGATCACCACGCCCATGCCCTGTTGCGCGCCCAGGAACTCGGCCACGATGGCGCCGAGGAGCGCATACACGACCGCCATGTCGAGACCGGCGAAGATGAACGGCGCGGCGTTGGGCAGCTTCACGATGCGGTAGGTCTCGAAGCGCGTCGCGGAAAGCGAGCGCATGAGGTCCAGCTTCTCAGGCTCCGCCGCGCGCAATCCGGTGAAGCTGTTGATGAGCACCGGGAAGAACGAGAGCAGCGCGGCGATCGCGATCTTGCTGCCGTCGCCGAACCCGAACCAGATCACCACGAGGGGCGCAATCGCGACCTTGGGAAGGCTTTGCAGCGCGAATGCGTACGGCATCAGCAGCTTCTCGACCCAGCGACTCTCGGCCATCAGCGATCCGAGCAGGAGGCCGAGCGCGCTGCCGATCGCGAAGCCCGTCGCCGCGTTGCTGAGCGTGCTCCAGAGCGGGAGGTAATAGCCCTTGGGGCTGGCGGGGTCGATCGCCAAACCGGACCAAAGCGCCTTCAGCACCGCCTCGGGCGCGGGAAGAATATACGGCGGCACGCGCAGCACGCGCACGGCGAGCACCCACAACGCGATCAGCACGACCAGGCCGATGCCGGCGATAAGCGAGCCGCTCACGCCTGATCGCGGGCGCGTGCGCGGCACAGGGGCGGCATCCTCCACCGAGCTCTGCAATGCCGCGTCGGGGCCCACGTCCGCGCGCTGCACAATTTCCGCCGGCGAGTCGGCGGACCGGGTGAGCGTGTCAGTCATTGGGTGTCGTCTCCTGCGCATTGAGCAAGCCCCGGATCTCGCTTGCGAGCGCCGCATAGCGCGGATGGCTCACGATGGTGTCGAAGCTGCGCGGCCGCGGAATCGGCACCTCCAGGTCGGCCAGAACGCGCCCCGGGCGCGCCGACATGACCACCACGCGATCACCGAGAAAGATCGCTTCGGAAATGCTGTGCGTGATCAGCAGGATTGTCTTGCGATTCGCTTGCCAGATGCGCTGCAGCTCCATGTTCATCCGCTCGCGCGTGAGTGCGTCGAGCGCGCCGAATGGCTCGTCCATCAACAGGATCTGCGGGTCGCGTGCGAGCGCGCGGCAGATGCCGGCACGCTGCTGCATGCCGCCGGACAGCTCGTACGGGTAGCGACGACCGAAGTCTCCAAGCCCCGCCATGTCCAGCAACCCATCGATGCGAGCATCCGCCGCCTCGTGACGACCACCGACACGCAGCGGCAGGCGCACGTTCTCGCGCACGGTGAGCCACGGCAGCAGGTTCGCCGCCTGGAACACCACGCCCACCTTGCCGGATGGGCCGGTCACCGGCTGCCGGTCGAGGGACAACGTGCCCCCGTCGTACGTGTCGAGCCCGGCGAGCATGCGCAGCAGCGTGCTTTTGCCGCACCCCGAAGGTCCGACGACGCAGACGAACTCCCCGTCCGCGATCTCGAGGTCGACCTTGTTCAGCGCATGGACGCTGCCGCTCGAGGCGGTGACGTAGGTCTTGCTGACGCGCTGGATGTCGATCAGCGGACGGCCACGCGGCGCATGACCTTCGCGCGAAACTTGCGGTGTTGCCACGGTGTTCCTCCTGATTGCCCGCGTATCAGGCAGCGACGCGTTCCGACAACCCTGCAGCCTCGATCGCCGCGCGAATGGCGGCGCTTTCCTCCGCACTGGGCGCGTGTGTCGGCGGGCGCACGCGGCCGTTCGACAGGATCCCCAGCGCCGCCATCGCGGCCTTCATGCGGCCATGCGCTTCACCCGTGGGCTCTCCCGCGCCGTACACCGCATCTTTGAGCGGATCGATGCGCGCCTGGATCGCCATCGCCTTGCGCAGATCGCCTTGCTTCACGGCGTCGTACAGGTCGTTGATGAGCCCGGGCACCAGCGATGCGAAGCCGACCAGCGCGCCGTCCACGCCCTGCACCATCGAGGCGAGCAGGTACTCGTCGTGGCACGTCAGCAATGCCTTCTCCGGCGCAACGGCGCGAATGGCCTTCAGGTCGCGGGCGTACTTGTTCATGTCGCGCGTGCCGATCTTGAACGCGCGCACGTGCGAAAGCTGGGCCAGCTGCGCGAGCAGCTCGGATGAGAATGACGCGCGCGTCCAGGCCGGATAGACGTGGACGATGAGCGGCAGGCGGCTCGACTCGCCGATCGCGTTGAAGTAGTCGAGCACGTGCTGGGGCCTGAAGCCGAAGCGCAGCCAGTGATGCGGCGGCATGATGTCCAGCGCCGCGGCACCCGCCTCCTTGGCGAGCTTCGCATGCTCGATCGCCTCGGCGATCCCCTCGCACACGATCGAGGAGATGACCGGGCAGATGTTCTTGACCGCGTTCGCGGTGATCCGCGTCACTTCGGCCCGCTCGCGCGCCGTCAACGAGAACACTTCACCGGTGTGGCCGTTGGTCATCAGGCCGACCACGCCCGCGCGCTGCGCGAGCCACGCTGCGAAGCGGCCGAGCTCGGCTTCGTCGACGCTGTAGTCGGCGCGAAACGGCACCGCGATCGCGGGAATGATGCCGTGGAAGTTCGTCATGATGGCCATGGTTCCGTGTATCTCCAGGAAGGAAGTTCAGTGATGAGTCGAATGGAGCGCGAAGCCGCCGGTGGCGTTGAGACCCCTCGACAGCTGCTGCGCGGCGTTCAGGAGCGGGGCAACCCCCGCCTTTTCGAAGGCTTGCGCGGACATGCGAAACGCGGGCGCGGCGACGCTCAGGCCAGCGACCGGGAAACCATCCGGATCGAGGATCGGCGCCGCGAGAACGCACAAGCCCGTCACGTTCTCCTGGTCCGCGATGGCGTAACCGCGCTCGCGCACTTGCTTCAGTCGGCGCAGCAACACCTTGACGTCGGTGACGGTGCGCTCGGTCATTTTCTTGCGGGGTGCCGCGACCAGCAGCCGTTCCTGCTCCTCGCGCGGCAGGAAGCCGACGATCGCGTGGCCGATGGCGGTCGAGTGAACCGGCACGCGGCTGCCGATGCGCACGTCGACGCCCAGCCGCGTCATCCCGGCCTGCATGCGCTCGATGTACACGACTTCCACGCCCTCGAGCACCCCGATGGACGCAGCCTCGTTCACCTCACCCACGAGGCTGCGAAGGATCGGTCGCGCTTGCGTGCGCAGGTCTGAATGCGCGATGGCGTTGAAGCCCAGGTCCAGGCACTTGAGCGTGAGCCGGAACTTGCGGCTGTTCTCCACCTTCTCGACGTAGCGCAGCATGACAAGCGTGTTGAGCAGCCGGAAGGTCGTCGCATTGTCGAGAGCGGCGCGCCGGGCGACCTCCGCGAGCAGCAGCTCCGGCTCGTCGCTGGTGAAAGCCTCGAGCACGCGGAAACCCTTCGCGAGCGAGTTGACGACGTTCTTGTCGGAAGCGGTAGGCATGCGGTTGTTCGGAATGCGAACAATTATTCGCTATACGAATAAGCCTACCCGCTCCGCGCCAGCGCGTCAAGTGAGGCGATGAGGTGGTGAAAGCCCGGCTCGGCTTACCGGCGCGGCGTGGCCGGTTTACCGCATCGGTTCGCGAGACGCGACGAAGCCGACCGGTGCGTGGGTGCGGAACGGCCGCCTCGGCAAAGCAGCGTCATAGCTGCCTATCGAGAGCGGATGAGGAACTTTACGAGGCGCTACACCGGGACATCGAGCGGGTGCTCGAAGCGCTCGGGGAGCGGCCGGCGATCGTCTGCGATCGCGCCGAACCCACGTCAGCGCGCTCGCATGTCCGCGCTTCTCGATGCAGTGGCCTTGCTAACCCGTCGTTGGAGCTTGCTCTGGCGGATGGTAGCGTCTGGGGAAGACGATCCGCACGGAAGTGCCTTCCCCCGGGCTTGATTCCATTTCCATAGTGGCGTCGAGCAACTCGCAGAGGCGCTTCACAATGGATAGCCCGATGCCTTCACCTCGTTCCTGGTGCGTCGGACGTACATCGACATCCGGGGCATCGGCCGGCGACGGACTCGCCGGTTCCTGCGGACTGGGATGCGCGCGCGCCGCCACATAGACTTGGCGAGCGTCCTCGGTTGCCTGCTCCAGGGCGCCCGCCATGGGAGCGCCCGGACCGGCATGAAAACCTGGACCCGTGTCCTCGACGCACAACATCCAGCGGTTGATATCGTTTTGACGGCTGTCTCCCCAACTCACCGTAACGCCGCCCGTCGACGTGTACTTCAATGCATTGAGCAACAGGTTTTGAGCGATGCGCTGAATCTTCATGGCATCACCTTCCACCGTCAATGTGTCCGGCCCTTCCGTCTTCAAGAAAAGGCCGCGGTCTTCCGCCATGTGCTGCATTCGCTCGCACAGTTCCCGCAGGACGTGGGCGGTATCGAATGTAGCGACTTCTCGATGTTCATGTCCTGCTTGCAGGCGCGCCAGGTCCATAACGTCTTCGAGCAAGGACTGCAATGAAGCGACATTCCGTTGCAGTAATCGCACGAATCTGTCGCCCGACGACGTTGCTACGTGTTGGGAAGTCAAGCCGGCCGTAACGTTCATCACGACGCCGACGTTGCCGCGCAAATCATGGACAGCCTGCCGCCACAGGTGGGCGCGAGCTTGTTCCAATTCCCGCAATTGCTCCAGCGCGTCGGCGACGTCACTCACGTGTCCCTTGGCTTCTATCTGTTGAAGCTCGAAATATTTTGCGACGCTCTCGGTAGCACCCTCGATGCACAATTCCGCCCACAGGCGACGAGCGGTCGACAGCACGTCGGGGTGGACTTCCGGACGGTTCGATGCATAACTCTCCAGTTCATCCGCGAGGCACAATTGCAGCTTCCCCCACTCGCGCGTGACTTCGCGAAGATCGTAGCCTTGTTGCCAACGTTGCAGCCCATGCGCGGAAGCGTCGCCCTTGCCCTGTTCCTTTAGCGTGGCGGCCTCCCTGCTCGTCACGGCGCGCAATCGTCTCTCGAAGGCGTCCAAGAGCGCCGGAATGTGATCGTCCAGCTGTGCGCGCGGGAGCGACGCACCGGTCGTCATTTCCGGATCCCGATCTATGGCTTTGCGCCATGCCCGCAGAATGCCTTCGCGCCGGGCGTGCAGATGCGATGCGAGTGCCGACAGCTGGTCGGCCATATCCTGGGCAGTTCCCATCGTCCAAGGCTTCGGCTATCTACGGACTGTCGAGTATAGGGTGTTACGCTCCATGACCGTTACCGGCGACGGCTGTGGACTCGACTCCCGGGCATCGGCAAGGGGGGCAGCTCGGCTGCCGCGGTGTCGTTCAGCGTAAACGCTGGAACTCCACGCTGCTACCGGTCGCGGTACATTTGTCGAACCACCCGGACCTGAACCGGTGCCGGCCACCGACCTCGATCACACAGGAGCTTCACGATGCAGCAAGGTACATTGCAGCGCGCGATGGGCGCGCTGGCATTGATGACGTGGGCAGGCAGCGCGTTCGCTACCCTCGGGTGCGATGACGTGAAGACATTCCTGGCCCACCGCGCGACCGGTCTACTGTGCTTTCACAGCGACGATCTGCGCACGAACAACCCTGTGACGACGCCTCCGGACAACTCGATCACGACATTCGCCAATGGGCAGACGCTTCCGGGATTCGCCGCGGGCTTTGGCTCCTATACGCCGACCAAGGATCGCGGCGTCATCTCCAACGCACCGGCACCCAGCGACGGCCCGGTGCCGGGATTGCAGGTCGAAGGCTGGTTCGCCGACGACGCCACGTTCCAGGCGCGCTTCGTGCTGCGTTTCCCCGACACGTGGAACGGCCGACTCGTCGTGGCCGGTGCGTCCGGCACGCGCAGCGAATACAACGGCGACTGGGCATGGAGCGACTACGTCCTGAGCCGGCACTACGCCTATGCGTCGCAGAACAAAGGCGTGCTCAATTTCTGGATCTCCTCGCTCAGCTCGCCGACGCAGCCCGACGCGCAATCGTGTCGCGTCAATCCCCCGCCCGGCGGCCTGTCGCAGCTATGGGTGCACTTCTATGACATCGATCCAGCGAAGCCCTTCACCCAGTGGACGCAATACATGCTGGAGACCGCGAGCCTCGCGCAGGACGCAGCCAAGGCGGCTTATCGGCAGGCACCGAGATACACGTACGCGGTCGGCACGTCGAATGGCGGCTATCAGGTGCGTCGCGCGATGGAGACGGCTCCTAATCTCTTCGACGGCGGCGTCGACTGGGAGGGCACGTACATCGATCCAACCGAGAACATCCTGGTCGACCTGCCCACCGCAGTGAAGAACTTACCCGATTACGTCGCTTCGAACTACGACCCTGCAAGCGCAGCCGCCCAGAACATCGTCGCGGCGGGGTATCCGCCGGATATCGTGCAGCGTGACCTCGCAGGAAACGTCACTGCGTCGCTGTGGCAAAAGTATTTCATCGACTTCTGGGAAGTCACGGCCTGCCAATGGCAGCTGCGGTTCGACCCGTCGTATGCCACGTACACGGCCGGTGTGGCCAATTATGACTATCTGGCGCGCCTGACACCGGCGGTGGCCGCACAGGTCGCTGCCGTGACCACGACCGGGAAGATCAAGAAACCCCTGATAACCGTGGCCGGCACGATGGACGCGCTGCTTCCCATCAAGCACCAGGCACGCGCGTACGAGGCCGCGGTAAACGCGTCGCGCAAGGGGAACAACGACCATCGCAACGCGCAGTACCGGCTGTACGAGGTGCAGAATGGCAATCACATCGAGGCGTATGCGTTGACGTTCCCGCAACTGCAACTGATCCAGCCCTACGCGCAGCGATCCTTCGACCTGCTCGTGGCACACGTCGAATCGAACGCAGCGCTGCCGCCGAGTCAGTGCATACCCAAGGACGGCGTGATTGCGCAGGCGCCGGCGCAACCCGGCAACTGCGCCAGCCTGCTCGCGCCGTAAGTCGGCTTCACGGTCAGGGGTTCCGCGGCCGACTCGCCGATGGCGAATCAATTGCCGCGGAACTTTCGCTGCTGAACCCCGCACGCGCGCGCGTTCTTCAGCTGAGTCCGACACCGCGCGCCTCAGGAGAGCGCGCCGTATGGAGATGCTGGCCGGCCCGGGAAATCGATGAGCACTCGCAATCCCTTTCCGTTGTCGCCTTGCCTGAAGGTGAGCGATGCGTCGTGGATCTCAGCGATCCGGCGCGCGATGGAAAGACCGAGCCCGCTGCCGGTCTCGGCCGTCCCGACGCCGCGGTAGAAGCGCTGGCCGATTCTTGTGCGCTCCTGCGGCGCGATGCCGGGGCCATGATCGGAAACGCTGACCCGCGCGTCATCGCCGAGGCGCTCGATGTCCACGCTCACAATGCCTCCCCGAGGACTGTACCGAATCGCGTTGTCCATCAGATTGCGCAGCAATACCGACAGAAGATCAGGATGCCCTTCGACAAGCAGCGCTGCTGATCCGCGTACTTCGACCTCCACACCCTTGCCCAGCGCGAAAGGCGCGAGTTCGGCGGCCACGTGCCGCGCGAGGGCGGCCAGGTCAGCCGACCCCGCCGGCCGGGCGGCATCGGGCTCGAGCCGGGCAAGGGTGAGCAGCTGATCCACGAGCCGCGTGGCTCGGTCGCAGCCTTCGATCACGCCATCCAGCGCGTGCTGCCGCACGCCGTCGTCGGTCGCGCGCTTCGCGACCTGGGCCTGGGCTTTCAGGCCTGCAAGCGGCGTACGCAGCTCGTGCGCAGCGTCGGAGGTGAAGCGCCGTTCGTTCTCGATGAGGCGTCCGACGCGATCGAACAGAGCGTTCAGGCTTCGCACCAGGGGAATGACCTCCCGTGGGGCACCTGCCACCGCGAGAACCTGCAGGTTGTCCAGCTTTCGCTGTTCGACCGCTCGTCCGAGCCGATCGAGCGGCTTGACCGCGCGGCCGATGGTGAGCCAGACGAATGCCGCCAGGATCGGCAACGCCACGACCAGCGGAACCAGCAAGTTCGTCGCAATCCCGACGGCAATCTCGCGGCGTGCTTCATCGCGCTCGGCGATCTGCACCAGGAACCGGTGACTTGCGTCCCATGTGCTGAACACGCGCCAGCCTTTACCGTCGAGTCTCGCACTGCTGTAGCCCTCCTCGCGCGCGGCGAGCCGCGACGACGGCGCGTCGGCCGAATGGAGGCGCAGCAGCGTGCCGCGCTCCCAGATCTGGAAGGCGACCCGCCGCGCGCGCTTGTCCGTCGCAGGCGCATGCTCGAGGTCGATCTCCTCGAGGTCATGGCCGAGCTGCGCGACGATCAGCGACGCGGACTGCGCGAGATGGGCATCGAGGAGCTCGTTGATCTCGTGCCTGGCATCGAAATAGCTGTACGCTGATGTTGCTACCCAAACCGTTGCCACGCACGCCAGGACGGCGAGCAGCAGCCGATGCT
>Ga0207674_10000085_pt1 | contig 101076 bp, 82 predicted proteins | sample KBSCornC72_FD_184303 | JGI IMG/M metagenome (GOLD analysis project Ga0207674, IMG submission 184303) | Corn rhizosphere microbial communities from Kellogg Biological Station, Michigan, USA - KBS Corn C7-2 (SPAdes) (version 2) | ecosystem: Host-associated > Plants > Roots > Rhizosphere > Soil ...
GACCTCCACGACCTCGCCCACATCGTTCTTAACCACGCTTACGCACTTCACGAAGAAGGCGTAGCGCAGGCGTACCTCGCGCCCCGGCGCGAGGCGAAAATAATCCTTGGGTGGATCTTCGCGGAAATCCTCCTGCTCGATATACAGCACGCGCGAGAACGGGACTTTGCGAATACCCGCTGCGGGATCCTCGGGATTGTTGATGGCGTCGAGTTCCTCGCTCTGGCCTTCCGGGTAGTTATCGATCACCACCTTGAGCGGACGCAGCACCGCCATTACGCGCAGTGCGCGCTTATTCAGATCCTCGCGCACCGCCTGTTCCAGCCGGCCCAGTTCCACGATGCCGTTGGTCTTCGATACACCCAGCGCGAACGCGAAGTTGCGCAACGCTTCCGGCGTGTAGCCGCGGCGCCGCACCCCGCTGAGCGTGGGCATGCGCGGATCGTCCCAGCCCGCCACGCGCCCCTCCTGAACCAGTTGCAGCAGCTTCCGCTTGCTGAGCAATGTGTACGTCAGATTGAGCCGGTCGAACTCGATCTGCTGCGGATGGTAAATGCCGATTGCCTCCAGGTACCAGTCGTAGAGTGGCCGGTGGTCTTCGAACTCCAGCGTGCAGATCGAATGCGTAATGCCTTCGATGGAATCGCTCTGCCCGTGCGCAAAGTCGTACATCGGGTAGATACACCATTCGCCGCCGGTACGGTGATGATCGGCGTGAAGGATACGGTACATGATCGGATCGCGCAGATTGAAATTCGGCGAAGCCATATCGATCTTGGCCCGCAGCGTGCGCGCGCCGTCGGGGAACTCGCCGGCCTTCATGCGCGCGAACAGGTCCAGGTTCTCCTCAACCGTGCGATCGCGAAACGGACTCGGCCGTCCCGGTTCGCTAGGAGTTCCGCGATACTCGCGTATCTGCTCCGGAGTCAGGTCGCAGACGAACGCTTTGCCCTTCTCGATCAGAACGATCGCCCAGTCATAGAGCTGCTGAAAGTAATCCGACGCGTAAAAGAGGCGATCCTCCCAATCGAAGCCCAGCCAGAGCACATCGCGCATGATGGAATCGACATACTCCACCTCTTCCTTGCAGGGATTCGTATCGTCGAAGCGCAGATTGGTCTTGCCGCCGAACTCGGCCGCCAATCCGAAGTTCAGGCAGATGGATTTGGCGTGTCCCAAATGCAGGTAGCCGTTCGGCTCCGGAGGAAAGCGGGTGTGCACGCGTCCCTGATATTTGTTGGTCTTCAGATCATCGAGGATGATGTCCCGAATGAAATTTGACTGAATGGGCGTCGCGGGATCGATGTTGGGTGTGCTCATTTCGTTTGATTGGCTGCCGCTAGCTTCTCAAGTGCGTGATCGATTCTCACCAGGCAGGTTCCCCGGCCCAGGATCTCCAGCGTCTCAAACAGCGGCGGAGCGTCTTTGCGCCCGCAAACCGCTACGCGGATGGGTTGAAACATTTGCCCGGCCTTGATCTTCAACTGTTCCGCTCCCGCACGGAGGGCCGGGTCCAAGCCCGCGTGGGTGAACTCCGGGACGTCTCCCAGAATCCTGCGAGCTTCCTCTAACACGCGCGCGGCCATAGCGCTATCGCCCTTCTGGGGAATCAGCAAAGCGGTATCGTACGAGTTCTCCTGGAAGAAAAAGTCCACGGTGGTCTTCACATCGCTCAGCAGCTTGATGCGCTCCTGAATCAGCGGGACCAGTCGACGCATCTTCGCGGCGTCCGCCTGGGGCAAGAAGGGCAGCAATTGTTCGGCGAGCTGATCCTGTGGCATGGTTCGAATATGCTCGGCGTTCAGCCAGACGGCCTTTGGATCGAAGGGATCTTGCTCCGTGAAGTTAATCGTGGCGTTGCTGCGATTTACTCCCTCCAGCGAAAACACGTCGATGAGCTCCTGTCGCGTCATCTTTTCGCGATCGTCCTTAGGCGACCAGCCCAGCAGGCACACGAAATTGACAAACGCCTGCGGCAGAAAACCGGCATCGCGATACGTGGTGACGCTCACTACCGGCCCATGCTTGCGCTTGGATAGCTTGGATCCGTCCGGGGCAATCAGCAGGGGCAGATGCGCGAAATTCGGCGGCGTCGCGCCCAGAGCCTCGAAGATCAGCACGTGCTTGAAGGTGTTCGTCAGATGATCCTGGCCGCGAATGACGTGGCTGATCTTGAGATCGGCGTCATCGGCGCAAGATGCCATGTGATAGGTTGGCGAGCCGTTGCTGCGCAGAAGGGCGAAGTCCTCAATATCCTCGGTGGCCTTTGACTGCGGGCCATACACCAGATCGTGGAAGGTCACTTCCTTGCGCGATTCGCGCGGCACCTTGAAGCGCAACACGAATGACTCGCCTCCGTTCGCACGGAGGTCGCTTTCCTCTTTGGACATGTTCCGCATCACGGGATTGAACTTTGCGTGAATGTCGACTTCGTTCAGGTCGACGTCCTTAAAGGTGTCTGGAACGAAATCCCGATACGCTAGTCCCTGCTGGAGGATCGCTTCCGCCGCCTTCTGGTGCAGCTCCCCGCGCTCGGACTGCCGGTAGAATTCGTCCCAGTTCAGATCCAGCCATTTCAGCCCTTCAAAGATCGAATCGAGCGATTCCTGGGTATTCCGCTCGACGTCGGTGTCGTCGATGCGCAGGATCATGGCGCCGCCGTTGCGGCGGGCGTACAGCCAGTTAAATATGAACGTCCTGGCGCTGCCGATGTGGAGATACCCCGTGGGCGACGGGGCGAAGCGGACTCGAAGCATTAATCTATTCAGGATAACAGCCGATGACTTAGGTCGATATAATTGGGCAAGGTTGAACGGAGGATAGGGTGACATTCAAAATCAATGCATTGTGGATTAGTTTGGCCGGCTGGTTCATGCTGGCCGGGCCGACGTTTGCGCAGCAGGTGGCCACCTTTCGGGCCCAGATCCGGGGCGGCGGCGATCATGGCAAATGCACCATCGAGGTAGACGTCGATGGCGTAGCGGAAATCGAGATCCAGGGCGATCAGGGCAGGATGCGTACGCTGTCGGGAAATCCCGCTGGCTGGCGCCGTATGGAATGTAACCAGCCGCTTCCACCGAACCCGGTGGACTTTCGCTTCAGCGGCGTCGATGGGCGCGGCCGGCAGACTCTTCTGCGCGATCCGTCCAGCAATCGCGGCGTAGCCGTGGTCCGAATTGAGGATCCCCAAGGCGGCCACGAAGGCTATACGTTCGACATCGAATGGCGCGGCGCGGGCGACGACTTTTATCGGGGGAATGGCCCCGGCCGCCCCAACGATCCGCCCATCGCCCAGCCCATCGCACCGCCCATCGTGGATCGGGACCGCCGCGATGATGGGGGATTCCGCAGGGATCGCAACGGGCGGTGGGACGATGAAATCCGCTTCACGGGACGCGGCGACGGCAACTTTAACGACTTCCGCGGGCCGGATGACAGGCTCTACGATTGCGAAGTTTCGGTGGATCGCCGCGGTCAGGTCACGGTTACCTTCGAGACCGCCCGCCGCACACGCCTGACATTCAACGGACGGCTTACCCGCTTCGACCGCGACTTGATCGTTGCCGACATGTCCGGCAGAGGCGTAAAAGGCTCCATGGAAATCCGGCTGAACGGGCGCGATCGCGTAACGGATGTCTCGATGTCGGCCCGAGGCCGGGACCGCTTCGAGCTCCGCTGGCGCCGGTAAGAATAACGGTTACGCGAATCTCCGTTACGCGACCCTGGGCTGCATCGCGGGCGCCTTTCGGTCCTTGGCTTGCACCGGTCGGCTGGTACCCACTTCCAGGAACATCAGCACGAATGCAGCCAGCAGGGAGCCTGCGCCCATGGTCAATCCCACAGTCGGAAGGCCAAAGCCCTTTTCGAGCAGGTAACCCGCCAGAATCGGGGCGAGTACAGCTCCTCCGCGGCCCACACCGATCACGAACCCGGTTCCGGTGGCGCGCACGTGAGTCGGGAAAGCGTAGGCCACAATCGAATATAGCCCCGACACACCGGCGTTTCCGAAGAAGCCCGCGATTCCCGCCAGCCAGGCCATGGTATCCAGATTGGCCGGCGTGCGGCCAAACATGGCAACTCCTATGGCGCTAAATACCAGAATGCCGATGGTCAGAGGTTTCAGTCCGATCCGGGCCGTCAGGAGGCCGAACGCCGCTCCCCCCAGTGCGCCGCCAAAATTAGCCCAGGTCAAGACGCCACCGGCCGCGGAGGCAGGGAAACCCATGTCGGCGACAATCTTTGGAGTCCATTTGAGAATGAAATAGAAAGTAATAATGTGCAGGAAATATGCGGCTGTCACCAATAGGGTGATGGAGATCAATCCGGGCGAGAAAATGTCGGCCACCGACTTCTTGCGGTCGGATTCATGTACCTCGGGCAGAGCCGCGACTACCGCATGCCCCAGCCGCTTCAAGGAGTGATTGATCCGGGCCAGCGCATTCGCCGGCTGCTTGCGGGCCAACCAGTGGATCGACTCGGGAACGAAAAAGAACAGCAAAGGCAGTAGAATTGCGGTAATCGTCGCGCCAAAATAGAATACCGAGCGCCAGTCATGGGTGGCCAGGAGCCGGGAGGCAAACATGCCGCCGAAAGTTCCGCCCAACGGATAGCCGATCACCATGAGCGAAATACATAGCGCACGCCGTTTCTTATTCGAAAACTCCGCCACCACTGCATTCGTGCCCGAAAGCATACCTCCGATGCCAAAGCCCGTGAAGACACGCCAGATGGAGAGTTGTACCGGAGTAGCGGCCGTGGTGGCGCCCAGCATACCCACCGCCATGACCACCAGGCATCCCAACAATGTAGGACGGCGGCCGATTCGATCGGCTACCCCGCCGATCAAGATAGAGCCGAAAGCCATGCCGATCAGTTCCATGGACAACACCACGCCCAGGGCGGTTTGGGCAATGCCCCATTCCTTGGCGATGCCCGGCGAGGCAAATGCGATGGACAGCACGTCGAAGCCGTCCATGGCGTTGAGTAGAACGGTCATGACCACCACGATGATTTGGGCTGTCGTCATGTCCATTTGATCGATGATTTCGCGTGGATCTGTTATACGTGGATCTGTGCTGGCCACTGGCTTTCCTCTGTTTCTTGTCCGCAAAATAGCGTAGCACAACGCGCCCGGAACTCAGGAGTGTGTCACAGGCGTCTCCACGGCGACAAAAGCGTCCTGGTCCGGATCGTAGGCGGTGACTCCGCCCTCCCCTAAGTCGTACACCCAACCGTGCAGCCGCAGATCGCCGTGTTCCAGGCGGGCCGCTACAGATGGATGCGTGCGCAGATTGCCCAACTGTTGGATCACGTTGCGCTCCGTCAGGGCCAGCAGAAATTCGAGTTCGCTTTGGTTCTCTTCACGAGCAACGGCTTGGCGCGCTGGCTGCGCGTAGTTCAGCCACGCAGTCACGCTGGTCAGAGGCTCCAAAGGCTCGGGATTCAGTACGCCCTTCATGACGCCACAGTCCGTATGCCCGCACACGATAACATCCGCCACGCCCAGCACGCCCACAGCATATTCGATGGTCGCTGAGACGCCGCCGATGGCATCGGGATACGGCGGAACAATGTTGCCGATCACCCGTGAGATGAACAGATCGCCCGGTTTTGTCTGAGTCAGCATGCAGGGATCGATACGTGAATCGGCGCAGGTGATGAATAGGGCCTCCGGCCGCTGCCCCAGCGCGAGCTTCTGAAACAGATCGCGGTGCTTGGGGTACACGTTCTTCTGGAATCGCGACAGGCCGTTGAGAATCCGGTCCACGGCTAACCATTTTACACTTCCACCAGCGGTTGACTTCGCAAAAGCCCGATGGGAACAAGCTGTTTGCCGGATCATCCGGCACCGGCGCTCCCGACGAATGCCGGAGAAATGAGGTAGGGCTGGACCTCCGGGACTACCTTTGCCCGGGTAGCGAATCTGATACTATCAGGTCATGATAGTGTTGCCTGTCGTCTCCAGGCCGATGTGCCGATGATTCCGAGAGGATTTCCACCCCGCCGTCCCCGAATTCGTGAGAACGTGAACGAGGCGATCCGAGCGCGCGAAGTGCGCGCCGTCTTTCCCGATGGCACCGTAGAGGTGCTACCCACTCCCCAAGCCATCCGTAAGGCGCAGGACCTGGGTCTCGATCTGATTCTGATTGCTCCCACCGCCGAGCCGCCCGTGGCCAAGGCCATGGATTACGGGCAGTGGCAGTACGAGAACAAGAAAAAACAGCACGACGCCAAGCGCAAACAGCACATCATCCAGGTCAAGGAATTAAAGTTCCGCCCCAATACGGATGATCACGATTACGACTTCAAAAAGAACCACGCCATTCGATTCCTGACGGAAGGCAATCGCGTAAAAGCAGTGGTGCAGTTCCGCGGACGCGAAATCGCGCACACCGACCTGGGAAGAAAACTGCTGCTACGGTTCGCCGCGGACCTGACTCAGTACGGAACCATCGAATCCCAACCGCGCCTGGAAGGCCGGAACGCGCATGTTCTGCTGAGCCCGGTTAAGGTAGACAAGCCGCATACTCCCAAGGAAAAAGATTCTAAGGAAAAAGAGAAAGATAAGCCGAAGCCCGAGAGCGGCAACGGCACACCGCCCGCTTCCGCCTAGTTCCCTGTCCATTCCCTGACGGGCGGGGCTCTAGCGCCAGCGGCCTTGACGATATTGGTACCGGCCCCGACGCGTTTCCCAGCGGCCCGGTTCCCATCTTGCCCGTCCGCGGGGAGGACGCTCCCAGCGGCCCGGGATCCAGGCGTAACGTCCGCCGTTATAGCCCCAATAGCCGTCGATCCAGAGAAAGCCCGCTCCGGGGGCAACACCCCGTGTCTCCACTCGCACCGGCGGCGGGGGAGTGGATGCATAAAACGCATACCCGCCACCCGCACATCCCGCCAGCGAAAGTCCTCCGAGGATCACCGCAATTCCTAGTGTTCGCTTCATACGCGATCTCCTAACTGTTAGAATGCGCCGGAGAGCAAATGGTTCCACTCCTTAATTCGGCTCGTGGGTGGTGCGCTAAACCTGTGTTCCTGACTTGCACCGAAGAGCGACAGCGTGATATTATCCATCCTCTCGAAGGGTAACCGCATGTTTCGAAATAGATACGTCCTCAGCATCTTCTTTTTTGTAATGGCCATGTTCATGTTTAGGGCTGCATCGTACGGGGGTTCAGGCGGTTCGCACCTAGCCTCGCTGAACGTAGCCGATGTGATACTGATTCTGCTGTCAGGGGCGTGTATCGGCTTTGGAGCGTTAGCGCTCTTTGGCAAGCTCAAAATCAAAGCACCTGATCGCTAAACGATCACGACAAGCGTTTCCGAGAGACTAAGCGACACAGATTTACGCACTACGTGCACGGCGGTCATTTCTGTGACAAAATACGAAACTGGAGGTTATCCAATGGGAGCCAAAGTATTTATTCTTGCCGCATCGCTGGGCGCTGTAATGACCGTTCCGATGCTGGCGCATCATTCATTTGGGTCGGAATACGACAGCAAGAAGCCGCTGAAATTTGAAGACGCGGTGGTGACCAAAGTCGAATGGACCAATCCCCATGCCCGTTTTTACGTCGACGTGAAAGACGCGAACGGCAAAGTGGTGAACTGGAACTTCGAGCTGGCCAGCCCCAACGTTCTGAAGCGCAATGGCTGGACTCGCAACACCTTGAAGGAAGGCGACCACATTGGCGTGGAGGGCGCGGCAGCTAAGGACGGCGCGCATCTGGGCAGCGCCCAGAAAGTGACTCTGCCTGACGGCAAACGGGTATTCGCCGGATCCAATACGGAAGGGCAATAAACGTGAAAAAGTATTTCGCTAGCGCGGCCATGACGACCGCGGCGTTGGCGGCCGCTCTGCTTTTATTGCAGGCTCCGGCCGATTCTCAAGCTCCCGCCGGCGATGCCAAGGCTCCCGGCAAGGGCGCCGTAAAGGGAAAAGGTAAAGGAAGAGCGCGGCCCACCGGCCCCACTCCTCGCATGGCCGATGGCAAGCCGGATTTTTCGGGAGTCTGGAACGGCGGCGGTCCCGTCGGCGACATTAAGCAGGGATTGATGCCGGGAGAAGAGATTTCCCTGACTCCCTGGTCCAAGAAGATCATGGACACGCGGCTGACCAAGGATGATCCGGAAGCGAATTGCCTGCCTACGGGCATTCCGCGTATCGCTCCGTACCCCTGGCGGATCCTTCAGACTCCGAGCCATATCTTCTACCTGTTTGAGGGTAACATCCATAGCTACCGCCAAATCTTTATCGACGGCCGTAAGCATCTGGTCGATCCGGATCCCACATGGTACGGCGATTCGATCGGAACCTGGGACGGCGACACGCTGGTGGTCGACACCATCGGCTTCAACGACAAGTTCTGGTTCGATTTCAGCGGGCACCCGCATTCCGAGCAGCTTCATACCATCGAACGCCTGACGCGGCCTGACCTGGGCACGCTGGATATTGAAACCCAGATCATCGACCCGATCGCGTACACCAAGCCGTTCAAAATTAAGTTCACGGCGACTCTCCGGCCGGGCGAAGAGCTGATGGAGTACATCTGCCAGGAGAACCAGCAGGACGCCCAGCACCTGCAGGGTCCAGCGGGACCGCCCGAGAGATGAGAATTTAGGGAACCTTACAGGAGAAGTTGGCAGCATCGTTGGTGCTGCCGACTCCCTTGTACGTGGCCACCTGCGGATACGCGCATAGCGGGCGCGTCATGTCTACTTTATTGTTGGCGACGTGCTCCGCGATGATGAACTCAGGCGCGGCGCCGGATTCCCGCCAGCGCTCCATCGCACCCATATAGTTGAACTGGTTGGGACCCGCGCCATTGCCGCAGTGCCCCATACCGGGCACCATGAACAGGCGATACCAGTTGTCCTGCTTGGCGCCCATTTTGTTCAGGACGCTGGCGCGATAGTTGATGCTGTTCTCGGGCGAAATCGCCGTATCAGCCCAACCATGGTAGGTCAGCAGTTTGCCTCCGCGGGCCTTGAACGCGGACAGATCCGGATTGACCGCGTTGATGTAGCCGTATTTTTCGTCCACGGCCGCGACATCCTTGTCGACATCCCAGTTCTTCCAATCCCAGTTCGGATCCTGGTGCAGGACTTCGCGATAGCTTCCGAGCGAAAGCGCCGTGGGAGTGGGACCATTGGCCGCCAGCACGGCCCAGCCTGTTTCGCTGCCCTTGGCGTAACCGGGATAAACCAGTGCGCCTTTCGAGGTCTTGAGCGGCGCATAAGCCTTCTTCACCGAATCGACCTGTAGTGCGGTCAGGCAGCTATTCGATTCACTCCCTTTGCACAGCAGCGTACTGGGATCGAAGTTGCACTTGGGCGGATCGTTGAGCAAACCGTCTTTAACGCCGTCGGCAGCATCGCAAGCTGCCAGCACCGCCTTTGCGACCAGGTCCGTCTTTTCGGCAGGCACGGCCGCGCCGGCCTGGCGCACGAAGGCCTGCAGCGAGATATCGAAAGCGTGCAGATGGGTCTGATAGTTGGCCGGCGCGCCGGCCACAATGCCATCAAAATCCTCGGGATAGCGCTGCGCTTCCATCAATCCCTGGCGCCCGCCTGTGGAGCAGCCGTTCCAGTAGGAAAGGCGGGGGCCGCGGCCGTAGAACGCAGTCATGATGGCCTTGGCTTTCACCGTCATTTCGTGCACCGCGCGGTACGAGAAATCGACAATCTTCTCGGGATGTCCCACCGCGAAGTTGGCGTTCCCTCCTTCGTGGCCGGTATCGGTGGAGGACGTCGCATAGCCTTCCTGCACCGCGCTCGCAAGCGCCGGATAACTGATGACCCCGGCCCATCCGCCGCCGCCGACGGCCTCATATTTGCCGTTCCAGCCGGCGCCCACGGGCAGCCAGACTTCGATCTTGATATCGGAATCAGGGGAAGGCTTGAGCGTCGCGGACACGCGGCAGTAGGCCGGCAGCATCTGGGGAGCCGCAGCAGGGGTGCCGCGGCCACCGCCTTTCGCTTGTTTCCCCTGAACCGGCAACGCGGGAGTCGCCGGACCGGCCGGAGCGCCGGGATTCTGAAACGCACCAGCAGCGACGGTGGTGGCCATGGTAATCGTGGTGTCGGGCAACTTGAGCGACTGCAATTGCTCGCACGGTATCTGCGCGAAGGCAACTGCTCCCGCCGCCGCAAGAAGAATAAGAGCGCGATTCATGAAAATGCCTCCCTGGCGCATTGAGCCAACTCTTGAAAAACTACCACAAGCGGGGACAGGACGCCAGGATGGCCGCTAAAAACGCAGCGACAAAAGAACCCCACGCTCCCATACCCTCGTGCGTGTCCGTGCCCGCAAACCCGCGGAAGGAGTAACGCGTGACCCTTATCGGCGCGAAAGGAGGAAGCCGTCGACCCAGGCTGTCAGCGATTTGAGCCGAAGCCGTCTTGATATCCCTGTTCGTAGGAGAGCCGGTATGCAGCCCTATACACCCTCTGAGAACCCAGGGCGGCTTCATAGCCGTGATTTCCATTTCTCCAGGCCATGCGCTGGTGCGGCCGATAGGGACGGCCACGATCGCGATCCTGGGCACCGGCGTTTACACCGTCCCGATAGCCCATATCTCTGGCTATGTGTTCCAGGCTCCACCGGTTCTCGCGGTAAATCCCGTCGGCTGAATCGAAATGAGCGCGGTCCGGATTGAAGTCCGGATCTTGCCATCGAAAAAGTTCCTCTAATCGCGAACGGACGCCATTGCTGCCATCCGTGGAACCAGCGTCGAAGCCCTCTCGATAGCCTTGGCTGTATTCTGCCTCCGAGCCAAAGGAGGGCTGGTAGCCATTTCCTTGGGATTTAAGCCGCTGATTGCGAAGGTCCTGCTCGCGGTTACTAAGAGTAGAAGGGCGCCCAGATTCATAACCATCCTGGTAACCATGCTGATAACCATGTTGTCGAGCGTCAAGAGGGCCGCCATGGTAATCCGCCTGAGCTAACAGCGATGAGGGTTGAAAAAACAGCAAAAGCCCCAGCGTTCCCCAGATCATCGCCAGCCATGCAAAAGAACTAAGCGAACGCTTCATAAGTTGACTCCTCAGCGAAAGAACTAACGCCAATTGATATTTTCCAGAACATTGAACGACGTAAACGCTGCGGCACCAGCTCGCAGACCCAACGCCGCCACCCCGAATCCGGATGTCAGGAATTCAATGGCGCCGCGTCTTCCTGCGGTGGAAGGCCAAAAGTCTGGAAGGTTGAACGCCGTGTGGCTGTAGGACCCCAATCTAATGAACTGATTGTCGATAACGTTCCCCGATTGATCCCGGATCGTCACCGGGATGGAAACGGAATCGAGACTGGGATTTGCAACAGCCAGACCAGTTGTGAACCCGGCCGTGTTGTCGAACAGGAGGACGAAGTGACTATCGAATTGGCTCACGATAGGCACCGTAGCCTCCTGGTCCGGCCTTCCGAAAACCCGTTGGCGGAAGATTGCCATTCCGCCGATGGTGTCATCGGTAGTCTGGGAGAGAAGCGCCCACCCTTGCTGTAAAGCATCGGGGAAGGCATTCGAGGATCCAGTGGTCTCAAATTCGGTGCTGCCGGCCGTATCTAACGAAACGCTCACCTGGCGGACCAAGCCCAGGCCCCCTACGGGGACGAACATATCGTTTCCGTCGTCCGTGAAAAACAAAATCTGGAAGGTAACAGGGTGATTCTCCAAATTGACTAGGAGAAAGCTGGTCTTCCAACCGCCCCCGTTCACGACTTGAGGGAATACCCTGTCACCGGTGAACACGACCACCTTCGGCTGGACCAGCTGTGTGCTGGGGGCGATCTTCGCGTTGGCGTGGCGCTGGGCAAGAAATTCCTTATTGAACGTCGATACGGCATCGATCCCGGTCACCCCTACAAGGGTCTGCCCGATCGAGAAGGTCGACAAAGCCAGAAATACACTGAAGACAGCGCGGAGATGCATCATGAACCTCTATCAAGGGGAGTCCCTAGGGGGGTTGTTCGTTTCATATTCGTCGCCCGGGGGAACCCAAGGTGACCGGGAACGCGGTTTGTTCCAGATATCGAATTAGTCCTAATAGGACTCCCGCTTAGTCCTACAGAACTCCCGCATCGTGGACGATCTTGCCATCCACCACGGTCAGGACGGAGCGGATCTTCTTGATCTCAACATCCGGCACCGTGAAGTAATCGCGATCCAAGACCGCCAGATCGGCCAGTTTGCCGCGCTCGATCGAACCGATTTTGTCTTCCATGCGCAGAAACCAGCTGTTGTTGCGGGTGAACAGGCGCAGCGCCTCGGCGCGCGTGAGCTGCTGGTCGCCATTGACCTTATCGCCAAATGAGTTGACGCCAGTGGTGCCGTAATAGATATGCAGCCAGGGGTTCAATGGCGCGATGTGGACGCCATCGCCGTGAATGCCGACCTGGATGCCATGGTCGAAAATCGTCCGGAACGGCGGACCTGCGACTACCTTCGGGTCGGACGAAGTCACCCAGCGAAATGCGCCCATTTCCACACCGCATCCGAGTGCTTTGAGCCGGTTGAGCAGGTCGGCATTCACTTGCGGAACGTGGTGGACCACCCATCGCTTTTGGGTGATATCGAACTCCTTGTTGACGGCCTCGTAAGCCTCCACCACCTGCGTCAGGCCCGCAAGATTCTGCACCGCATTTTCATTGCGCCAGCCGGCTTCGGCGACCAGGTGCTGGGCTTCTCTCCAGACGGCCCCGCTATTCAGGGGCGCGGCCCACTCGCCGATCGCTCCGGTCCTCATCATGTCGTCGCCGAAAAACTGAAACTGGTTCCGAAGCCGTTCTTTCAGCTCGGGCAGATTGGGGTCGGACTGGTTCTGCAGGAAGTTCATCTGCAACCGGATGATGGTTTTTCCCTCGCGGTGAAGTTCGAGCCAGGGATCGTACATGCGGTACTGATCGAGATTGGACAGGATCTGGCTCGGGTGAAGGGGACCGGGCGTGGGGAACAACACCTGGTCCAGATGCGTGGTCAGCCCGACGCTGACGGCATAGTTCATCGCATCGACGGTGCTGCGCTTGCGGTCCGCGAAGGTTTGCATCTTTCGCAGGTAGAACAGGGCGGACGCGGATGGATTGCCTGCCGGCCCCGCGCCGGCGATCGCGCCGGTAGGTGAGACGTTTATCTTCTTGATATCCGGATGAATCGGAGGCGCGGCATCGGCGGCATCGAAGAACGCCTTGCCCAGGCTATTGGTCGCGCAAGGCCCTGTGAAGCGTTCGTACAACAGCACGGGACGATCGGGAACCGCCTGGTCGAGCTCGGCGAGCGTCGGATGACGGTGTTCGGCCCACTGGTTGGGATGCCAGCCGCCCATGGACGTGATCCATGTTGAATTAGGAGCTCCGGCAGGAATATCCTTGCGCCGCGCGGCCAGCGCCTCCTGGATTTCCCGAATCGAAGCGGTGTTTTCCAAAATCGTGTGGTAGCCAGGACGGTTGGCCAGACTCACGATGTGAATATGGGGCTCGACCAGGCCTGGCACGACTGTGCGGCCGCGCAGATCGATGATGCGGACTCCCGGTCCCGCGGCCGGTGCAGCATTGATAGCCAGAAAACGGCCGTCGCGAATCGTCACGGAAGTAGCGACGGTGTTGGTGGCGTCCAGGGTGTGGATTCGGCCATTGGTCAAGACAAGAGTTTCCTCTGGCGGGATGTTCTGGCCAGAGACCACTGCGGCAGCCGGTCCGGTTGCCAGAGCTGCCGCTCCGGCGGTGGCACCGAGAAATCTTCGCCGCGAGGATCGTTTGTCGTTCATCGGTCGGATTATAGCGCTGGGAACACATAAAATGTGGTGTGGCGCCAATTTCCATTCGCGGACTCACTAAGCGGTATGGAAATGTCCTGGCCGTCAACAATCTGAGCCTGGAAGGCGTCCCCGGGGAGATCCTCGGGTTTCTCGGCCTGAACGGCGCCGGAAAGACTACCACCATTCGCATCCTGCTCGATCTGCTGCGGCCCAATAGCGGCAATGCGTTCATCCTGGGGCATGATTGCCAGACCGACGGTCTCCAGGCGCGGCTGAACATCGGATATCTGCCGGGCGAGATGGGAATTTACTCCGATCTCACTGGGCGCGAGGTGCTGGATCTGCTTGCGGGCCTTAACGGTCATGCTATCGATAAGCCGCGCCGCCGCGACTTGCAGAATCGCCTGGAATTTCCCGAGAGCGACCTTCGCCGCCGTGTGCGGGAATATAGCACGGGCATGAAACGTAAGCTGGGACTCATCCAGGCGTTTCAATCCGACCCTCTGCTGCTGATTCTGGATGAGCCGACCGAGGGGCTCGATCCGCTGATGCAGGAGTCTTTCTATAGACTCCTGGTGGATGTGAAACAACGCGGCCGAACCGTGTTCATGTCGTCGCATGTGCTCTCCGAGGTCGAACGGGTTTGCGACCGAATCGCACTGGTGCGCAAAGGCGAGCTGGTGCTGCTTTCGAGCGTGGAGGAACTCCGCAAGCTGGCCGGGCGCCAAATCCGGATATTCTTTTCCGAAGACGTGCAAATCGTCGAACTGCCGCCAGGCAGCACCGTGGTCGAGACCGGCCCGCGTCAGTGGACCTTGAAGATAAAAGGACCAGTAGGACCTCTGCTGCGAGCCATCGAAGGATTGCCGGTGCGGGATTTAGAAATCGAGGAAGCCAAGCTCGACGACGTGATTCTCAAGTACTATCGTGAGGGCGGGCGCGATTCTGCATCATGAGGCGGGCCGCACTTTTAATCGCCTACTCGCTCAAGCGAGTGCGAACTCTGGTGATTACCACAGGGCTGCTGCTGGCGGCCCTGCAAGTGGTGTTGATCTTTGTCGCGGGCGCGATCCAGACCTCCGGCGGATTCGATCAGCTCGGCGCGATCATTCCTCCCTTCGCGCGCGAGCTGCTAGGTCCGTCCGTGGCGCTGGTCATGTCGTTTGGCGGAATCGTGTGCATGGGGTACTTCCATTTGGCTGCCATGGGCGCCCTGATCGCGGTGGCGGTCACGCTGGCCACCATCCCGGCTTCTGAAGTAGAGATCGGATTCATGGATTTGATCCTGGCGCGCCCGCTGGCTCGCCACTGGATCATCACCCGCACCGTGGTACTGACGACGCTGGTACCCGCGGTCTTGATCGCCTGGATGGTGGCCGGGACGTGGGCCGGATTGCAGATGTTCGCTCCCCCCGGCATCCGTTGGCCTTCGGCGGCGCTCATCCATTCTCTGGCAGTTAACCTGGGGATGCTGACGCTGTGTTGGGGCGGCATAGCGATGGCGATCGGCGCTGGGTCGAGCCGCCGCAGCATGGCAGGCGGGGCCTCGGGACTGCTGGCGCTGGCGACGTTTCTTCTGGATTATGTCGCGCGGCTTTGGCAGCCGGCTGAGAAGATCGCCTGGCTATCGCCCTTCCGGTATTACAACCCGTTCGATCTGGTGACCGGAAATCCACTGCCGCTCAAGAACCTGATGGTTTTGGGAGCAATCGCGGCAGCTGGATTTGCAGCAGCCTATGCGTTATTCGCGCGGCGGGACATCTCCCGGTGACGTCTCCCGGTGGTGGCCGCGTCGTGATACTGTCACTGGAATGAAGCTCCGGTTATGGTGCACGCTGGCCTGCGGCGCGGCATGCGTGTTCGGCCAAGCCCGGGATTATGGGCGGTCGATGGTGATCACCCAGCAGGGCATGGCGGCCACCAGCCAGACACTGGCCTCGCAGGCGGGCGCGCAAATCCTCGCAAAAGGAGGCTCGGCTGTGGATGCGGCCATCGCCGCGAACGCCGTACTGGGAGTGGTAGAGCCCATGATGAACGGCATCGGCGGCGATCTGTTCGTGATGTATTGGGACGCCAAGACCGGGAAGTTGATTGGGCTGAATGCGTCGGGACCGGCGCCGCGCGGTCTGAGCGCGGACTTCCTGACGCGGCAAGGGTTCCAGTCGATCCCTCAGGGAATCCACAGCGTCACGGTGCCAGGAGCCGTCGACGGCTGGGCCAAGATGCATGAACGTTACGGCAAGCTGCCGTGGAAGGATCTGTTCCAGGCGGCAATCGCTTACGCCGAGGAGGGTTTCCCGGTGACCGAAGACGCGCAGCGCTATTGGGCGGGATCGGTCGGGTCGCTGCGGGCTCAGTCCGAAACTGCGCGCGTGTATCTGCCGGAAGGACGCGCCCCGCGGGTCGGTGAAGTGTTCAGGAACCCCGAGATGGGCCGGGCGTTACGCATTCTTGCGGAAAAGGGTCGCGACGCGTTTTATAAAGGTGAAATCGCGGACGCAATTCTCAAGACCTCGAAGAACTTGGGCGGCACCATGACGGCAGAGGATCTTTCCGCATTTTCAGCCGAGTGGGTGGATCCGATTTCGTCGGAATACCGTGGATGGCGCGTCTACGAACTGCCGCCGAACAGCCAGGGAATCGCCGCGCTAGAGATGTTGAACATCATGGAAACCCTGCCCGCAGGTAAGAACGGTCCATATGCAGCGGACGAACTGCACCGCCGTATCGAATCCATGAAGCTGGCCTATTCCGATCTGCGCTACAACGGCGATCCGCGATTTGCGGACATCCCGGTGCGCGGGCTGCTCTCGAAGGACTATGCGCGCAAGCGGGCTGCGGCGATCAATCCCTCGAAAGCCAACTGTACGGTGGCGGCAGGCGCGCCAGTGTTCGGAGAGACCACGTATCTGACGACGGTCGACAAGGACGGGAATATCGTCAGCTGGATTCAGAGCCTGTACGACTATTTCGGTTCGGGGGTGACCGTGGAGGGCTTGGGTTTCCTGCTCCACGATCGCGGACAGAATTTCAATCTGGTTCGCGGGAGCCCGAACATCCTGGCCGGCGGCAAGCGTCCTTCGCACACCATCATTCCCGGGTTCATGGAAAAGGGCGATCAGCATCTTGGATTCGGCATCATGGGCGGATCCAACCAGGCTATGGCGCACGCGCAGTTTGTCTCGAACGTGGTCGACTACGGCATGAACGTACAGCAGGCTATGGAAGCCGCGCGATTCCGCAAGAACGGTGCGCCGGGATGCGACGTCCGGATCGAAGGGCGCGTTCCCGCCGCCGTGGTACAGGGACTGAAGCAGCGGGGCCATCAAGTGCAAGTCATTCGCGAGTACGATTCCTCCGTGATGGGACGCGGGCAGGCGATCCTGTACAACTCGTCCACGAAGACCAAGTTTGGCGCATCCGATCCGCGGGCCGATGGGTCGGCGGTGCCTGAGCCCATTCGGTAACAGTCCACGCCCGGGTACAATTAGGGATTCATGCGCGTATTGTCCTCATTTGTATTGTTGGCCCTATGTACAAGCGCGCAGACGCTTCCTGTCAACTGGCGAGTGCAGCCCGCCGGAACTCAGGTGCCTCTCGATTCGCTGCCGCTGAGCGCGGTGGTCTCGCCCGATGGAAAATTTCTCCTGGCGTTGAACGCCGGCAACCATCCTTCGATTAGTGTGGTGGAGACGAGTTCGATGAAGGAGACGGCCCGGGTGCCGATCGCAGATGCAGGGCTCGGGCTGGCATTTTCTCCCGACGGACGGCGCGTGTACGCGGGCGGCGGATCGCGAAATGCGGTGATCGAGTTGGCCTTCTCCCCAGGGGGCGAACTGAGAGTAACCCGCGAAATTTCAGCCGGACCGCCCGGAGCTCCGATGAATGGCGCGAATTTCATCGGCGATGTCGCCGTCTCGCCGGACGGCAACACAATTCTGGCGGGCGATCTCTTGCATGACCGCGTGCTGGTCATGAACCCCTCATCGGGCCAGGTCACGGGAGCCTTCAAGTCGGGGAGAAGGCCCTACCGTATTCTGTTTCATCCCGATGGAAAATCGTACTTCGTCTCGAGCTGGGCGGATGCTTCGGTGTATGAGTACAGCCTGCCTTCGGGCAATGAGATGGCGCGCGCCCGCGTCGGTGCACATCCCGCCGATCTGGTTTTGAGCAATCGTAAAATTCCCAACGAGCAGAATCCCTGGCAGTATCGCCTGTTTGTCGCGGCGGCAAACACCAATGACGTGTTCGTTGTGGGCGTCAGCGAGGGCAAGGAGCTGAATGTGCTCGAAACGTTGAATGCCGGCTTCAGCGCGGTCGCCCCCGCCGGTATGACGCCCAGCGGTCTGGCCCTGAGCGCCGATCAGACGCGGCTCTATATCGCCTGCTCCGATGTAAACGCATTGGCTGTGGCCGATGTTTCAGAATCGCGCAGCCGCCTGAATGGCTTTGTTCCTGTAGGCTCGTATCCCACTGCCGTGCGCGTGGTGACCGGAGGAAAGCTCGCGGTGTTGAACGGTCACGGTGGCAGCATGTCTGTGATCGACGCCCCCACGGATGAAATGCTGCCGGAGTATACGGCCCGGGCGATGGCGGCTACGCCGTATCGCGAGTCGTTCTCCGATTCCCTGCCCGAGCAGCGATCGTCCATCGAACATGTGATCTACATTCTGATGGACGGTAACGCGGGTCCGAACTCCGCCAAGCTGGCGCGCGAGTTCGTGCGCCTGGAGAATTTTCATCCGTCCGGCGACACGCCTGCGGCCGCGCTCAATTGGGCCGTGTCGGCGATCTCGCCGGACTTTACAGAGAGGCTAGGTCCCAGTTTCGCGGCAGGACGCCTGCGCTATAACGGTTTCGAGGGCGGCGAACCCGCCAACCTGCCCCCGGCGGGCTATCTCTGGAGCAACGCGTTATCGGCCGGCTTAACCGTGCGCAACTACGGGATGTTTGTCGATAACGGAGCGCAAGGAGTCCGGGTCAAAGATCCATCGTTGCTGGACGTCACGAATATGAAGTATCGCAGCCCGGATCCGCAAGCCTTTCTCGACGACCTGAAGGAATTCGAATCTCCAGCCGCAATGATGCCGAACCTGATGGTCCTGCGGACTGCCAGCGACGCCGCACTGGGCCGGATTGTGGAAGCAGTGTCGAAGAGCCGGTTCTGGGCGCAAACGGCTATGTTCGTGATGAATCCCTCCGGACCCACCCCGATGCTGCTGGCGCTGTCTCCTTATACGCGGCGGGGGGCCGTGGATCCCACGCCTTACGATCAGGCATCCGTGCTGCGGACTATCGAGCTGATTCTGAATCTCCGGCCGATGACGGTATTCGATTTTTCCGCCCGGTCGCTGGCAGCTGCGTTCGTTTCCACGCCAAATAGCGCTCCCTACTCGATGGAGCCGATCAACTAGTGACCTCACTCTGTTTTATTTGGCACATGCACCAGCCGTTCTACAAGGATCTGTGGACCGGCCAGTATAAGCTCCCCTGGACGCGTCTGCACGCTCTCAAAGATTATGCCGGCATGGTCCGCGTGCTGGAAGAATTTCCCGGTGTGCGGCAGACATTCAACCTGGTTCCGTCCATGGTGTCGCAGATCGCGGAATACGCGGCCGGGACGGCTTCCGATCCGTTTTTTGAATGCGCTGCCATGCCCGCGGAGGCGCTGACCGAAGCCCAGCAGACGTTTGTGCTGCGCTACTTCTTTCAGGCCAATGTCGATAAAATCATTCGCCGCTATCCGCGCTATATCGAGCTCTACGACCGGCGGCGCGGACCCATGTCCATCCAGGATTTGCGCGACCTGCAGATTTTGAGCCAGATCGCGTGGTTCGACGAGGACCTGCTGGCGAAAGATGAAGAGCTGAAGGAACTGGTCCGAAAGGGGCGAGATTATTCGCTGGCCGATCAGGAAATGATGATCCGCAAGCAACGCGAGGCGCTGGCGGCGGTTCTGCCGGTATACCGCACTTTCGCTGCGCGCGGCCAGATCGAGATCGCGACCACTCCCTTTTACCATCCGATTCTCCCCCTGCTGTGTGATTCCGATATCGCCGCGGTCTCGCGTCCGGGCATAACGCTGCCACCGCGGTTTCAATATCCCCAGGACGCGCTCACCCAACTCGAACGCGCGCGAACGTACATGAAAGATATGTTGGGGGTGATGCCGGCGGGCCTGTGGCCTTCCGAGGGATCGATTTCCGATGAAGCGCTGGCCATGGCCGCGGGCTGCGGCTTCAAATGGGCGGCAAGCGACAATGGCGTACTGTCGCGCACGCTCGGCTCGGCGGCGGGTATCGACGAGACCTATCAGCAGTACCTGTGGCAGCAAAACGGCCATGAGATGCGCCTACTGTTTCGCGATCACTACTTGAGCGACTTGATCGGGTTCGAATACTCGCGCATGGGCGCGGAACAGGCAGCCGAACACTTCCTGGCGCGAATTCGCGAAAATACCAGCCGGCACGATGTGCTGGTGCCTATCATTTTGGACGGCGAGAACGCCTGGGAATGGTATGACGCCAACGGGCGCCCGTTTCTGCGCGAGCTGTATCAGCGCATCTCCGACGATCCGCATCTGGAAGCGACCACCGTCTCCGAGGCGCTGGAGCGATACGAAACAAAGCCGCTCAGCACGGTGGTTCCGGGTTCCTGGATCAACGCGAATTTCGATATCTGGATCGGCGCGGAGGAAGACAACCAGGCTTGGGATCTCCTGCTGGATGCGCGGCGCGTGTACGACGAATATGCCGCGCAGACCATGGAAATCGCGCGCCTGCTGGCTTACGAGGAACTGCTGATCGCCGAGGGAAGCGACTGGTGCTGGTGGTATGGACCGGAGCACCGCTCGGACAATCGTGAGGAATTCGACCAGCTGTACCGCGATCACCTGTCCAACGTGTATCGGGCGCTGGGCCTGGACCCGCCCGCGCAGCTCTCGCACCCGATCCTCAAGACGCAGGAGGGCGAATTGCATGAGCCTCCCTCGAATGCGATCCACATGACGCTGGACGGCGAGGTGACGTCGGCTTTTGAATGGATGGGCGCCGGGCACTATCGTCCCGATTTGCGCACGGGCGCGATGCACGGCGACGGAGCGGCGGCGCGCGAGATGTTCTACGGGAGCAATGGGACGGAGTTGTTTGTGCGGCTGGACTCGGCGGGCACCGGAAAGTTCGGCATCGAATTCGAGAATGGTTCCGCGGAGGCGCACGTGGTGGCGGGGCGGATCGTGGAAATGAAAGCTCCCCGGACCGGCGACCGGTTCCGCGTAACGGTTGAAAGAGATGGGCTGCCGCCCGCGACGCTGCCTGCTGAAGGGTGGATCGAATTTAAGCGGGGCTAGGCCACTCGCTCCCGCTCGTGGTTCGGTGCTGATCGGGCTCCGAACCGCGAACGCTGGTGAGCGGCCTGTTTCGGCTAAATGAACGCGGTGGTCTTGATGCCCGAGACGTCGAAGCGCTTGCGGCAGCGCATGTTTTTGCACATGGCTTTGTCGTCCAGCAAAACCATATAGCTCATCCACTTAGCGAACTTGGCGCGATCGCGCTCGTCGGCGCCGCCGGGGATCCGGTCGAGCTTCTTGCGCACCAGCCAGTTCAGCTCGTAAGTTTCGGCAGTCCGGCAGAAGGGACAGTTAAGCGTAGCCGGCTTGGTGGTTCTTGACTCTTTATAAAAGGCTTTTTCTTCCACAGCCCTACCATGATACAGCGCGCGTAGACTAGAAGACGTAGACGTGCTCTCTGAAAACGAATTCGACGCCTTAGTCACGCGGGCGCTGCGACACATCCCTCCGCGCTTTCGCAAGCATCTGCAAAACGTGGCAATCATCGTCGAACGAGAGCCGCCGCGGCCCGGCCTGCTCGGCTTGTATCAGGGACATCCACTGACCACACGCAGCGTCGGCAATAGCTTCACCCTGCCCGATAAGATCACCATTTACCAGGGTCCCCATGAACGGAGCGCCCGAGATCCGGAGGAGCTGGAACAGATGGTGGCGGACACCGTGTGGCATGAAATCGCGCATTACTTCGGCATGGACGAGGCGCGCGTGCGACGGGCCGAGAGAAAGCGCGGCGTGCAGTGATTCAATGCTACGTAACCGATTCGCAAACCTTGGCTACAGAGTCGTTGCTGGACGCGATCTCCCGAAATCTTGAATTGGGTGTCACGTGGATTCAGATTCGCGAAAAGAATCTAAGCGCGCGAGCATTGTTCGAGCTGGTGGAGGCCGCACTCGTGCTGCCGAATCCGCATAGGTCGAAGATCATCGTAAATACGCGCGCCGACGTGGCTATGGCCGCCGGGGCCGCGGGGGTCCATTTACCCTCGGGATCGCCCCCAGCGCGATTCTGGCGGCGGCCGGGCTTCCTGGTCGGCGTGTCGTGTCATTCGGTGGAGGAGGCGCGCAACGCGGAGACCGAAGGCGCGGATTATGTCCTGTTCGGTCCGGTGTTCGCGCCCCGGTCAAAGCCCGCTAGTCTCGAGCCAAGGAACTTGGAGGGCTTGAAGCGCGCGGCCGCGGCGCTGAAAATCCCGGTACTTGCGCTCGGTGGCGTGACACGCGAGAACAGCGCAGCGTGCATTTCCGCGGGCGCGGCCGGCGTGGCTGGAATCTCAGTCTTCCAAGAGTTGGTAAAATCCAATTCGTGACAGCAGCTGCGGCTAAGCAAGCCTACTCGCGAGCGGAGACGCGGCGCCTTCTCAAAATCACCGAGCGCCAGCTCAAAACCTGGGAGCGGCAGAAACTGCTTCCGGTTTCTGAATCCTACGGATTCAGGGAACTGCTGGCGCTGCGCACACTCTTGAAACTGCGCGACGCACGCGTGCCCTCGCCGCAGATCCACCGCGCCCTTACGGCGCTTGGCAAGAAGCTCCGCGATATCCATGATCCTCTCACGCAACTGAAGATCTACGCCCACGGGAAGCGCATCCGCGTGGATATCGACGGCCGCGCCATGGAGGCCGAATCCGGGCAATTGCTGCTGGATTTCGATTCCGTGGAGCTGAAGCGTCTACTGGAGTTCCGCAAGCCGGAGCCAGTCAACACTGAGCAAGCCCGGCGCGCTTCGGCTGAACACTGGTTCCAGCGCGGGCTGGAGCTCGAACAGACGGGTGCGCCTATCGGGGAGGTGATGGAAGCCTATCAGAAAGCCGTGGAACTGGATCCCACGTCGGCCGGAGCTTTGGTCAACCTTGGAACCATTCAGTTCAACGCGCGAAATTGGAAGGAAGCCGAGCAATATTACATCGAGGCGCTCAAAGCCGATCCGAAGTATGCTCTGGCACACTTCGATCTGGCCAATCTGTACGACGAGCGGGGCGACCGCGTCCAGGCTTTGGAACACTATGAGGCTGCGCTCGACATTTCGCCCACCTACGCCGACGCGCACTATAACCTCGCGCTGCTCTATCAGGGAGCAAACCAGACCATGAAGGCTGTCCGGCACTGGAGCGAATACCTGAAGCTGGATCCTGCAAGCCATTGGTCGAGCATCGCGCGGCGGGAGCTGTCGAAGCTCCGCAAGGCGGCGGTGGTGTCGGGCTCGCGTCCATAAGCAGGCGGGCGAGTCCAAGACTTGCCCGCCTCCCTGTCACTTCAGCGCCGACAGTACGTTGTCGAGCGTCCAGACTTGATCGTCGTGCGTCCTGCTGCTATAGGCAATCTTCGATCCGTCCGGGCTGAGATCGAGGTCTTTCAGACCCACGGCACTGATTCCGGTGAATTCGGCTTGTCCCCCTTGCGCCGGGACTAGCATCATCCGCCCAACCACGGAGTTTTTGTCCGGCTTCACGAACAAGATCGAGCGTCCATCTCTAGTCCAGGCAGGTTGGCCAGGAGAAACACCCGAATAGATCTCCCGGTAGTCCGATCCGTCGACGGCCATCCGTGACAGGTGGAAAACGTTATTCGTCCCGCCCACGATACACAGCGTCTTGCCATCCGGGCTCAGGGCCATGTAAATGACTCCGCCAGGAACCGTGAGCATCTGTTTGCGCTGCCCGGTCGCGACCTCGATGACTTCGATGCCCTCAATGCCCCCGTTCGCCCTCCGGTAAAGCAGTTTGTCGTCAGGAGACACCACCCCCGCCGGGGGCAATGCGATAGGAGCCGTGATTTCCTTGGGCTGCCCACCGCTCAGGCTCACTCGAAGCGGGGTCCCGTTAAGTTGAACGCTGCCGTCCAGATACCACACCGGCCGCGAATCTCCCGTGTAAGTGAGAGCGATGGTCCACTCGACCGCCTTCTCCATAGAATGAATGACGGCGTCAAAGTAGTTGGATCCCGCATGTCGACGCTTGAATGCGAGCCATTTCCCATCGCGAGACCACGCCGGCACGGTCCCCACAAAGCTCTCCGTAACCGAGACTGCCGAACCGCGAGCTTTGGCCGTAACCGAATCCATCTCCGCGACAAAAATCTGGTTAAGGCCAGCCTGATAGTTGTAGTAATACCTTCCCGAAGGCGATACACCGATGGAGCCGATTACTCCCGTCTCCGGCTTCATCAACGAAGGAACACCGGCTCTCTTCCCATCCTTTACCAGCACGGACCACAGCCCGAACGTCCCCGAGCGATTGCTGTTGAACAGAATGCGGCCGCCATCAGGAGCCCAGACCGGGTTTTGATTCGTGTCGCCCCGCACCAGTTCTGTTTGCGCAGCCCCGTCCGCGGATAACACGTAAACGCAGGTTTCTGGACCGTCTTGGCGGCACTGTCCAGAGTACGCTATGTAACGGCCGTCCGGGGCGAGATGGAGCGTCACGCCTTGCCCCGAGTTCCACGGCGGAAGACTCTTAATCACCTGAACCGAGCCGTCCGTTGCCGATATCCAACCGATATCGCGGCTACGTGGAGAGGTTGGAGTCGCGCTCTTGTCGAGCATGGCCAGGATGCGTTTTCCATCAGCGGACCATCCAATCGGGTAAGCGCCGGCAGTGAACTCTCCGGACGTGCCGATGAGTACACGCGACTTCGCTCCGGGCTCATTTGGCATCACGCGCAACTGGCCATATGCGCTGGGATCAGCGTAATCGAACCACCAATACGCGACCTGCTTCTGGTCTCGGGAAAGCACAGGCGATTCCGCCCAGCTCTTTTGATTTATGTCGCCCACAGGCACCAATCGCCTGATCTCCCCAGTCGAGACCTGCCTCAACACAAGATCGCCGTTCATCCAATCGGTCCCTCCGAGCCATTGCCCGTCAGGTGAAAGCGTATTATAGGCGGTATCCGATGGGCTATCATTTGTAACCAGTCTGCTAGCGCGTAGTGTCTCCGAAGTCGTCCCCAGAGCAGCTAAACGCTGTTGCGCCGCCGCGACCATCTCGGTCTGATTGCCGAAATCCTTGACGATGCGTTCGTAAGTAGCGCGAGCCTTATCCGCTCCCTGCCGCTCCTGGGCTTGGCCGAGATACAACAGCGCTCGTGCCGCAAGCGCGCGGTCCGAACTGCGAGCGACGTCTTCGAGCATCGGCATGGCCTTCGCCGCGTCGCCTTTCGATTCCATCAGGTTGATGGCCTGTTGAAGTTTTTGCTCGCGGGCGGTATCGGCGCCGAACGCGATCGCCGCGAGCACGAAAACCGTTAGAACTTTGGTCATGGTGTTTCTCCTCGCAGGCCAGTATGCGGCCCGCGGCGCTTTCGACGTGTCACGGCGAAGTAATACTTTGTCGCAGATAGTTGCGAGAGAGCGTGTCATACCAGCTTGTACCCTTCCCCGTAGATCGAAAGAATGTAGCGCGGATTGGATGGATCTTCCTCCAGCTTCTGCCGCAGGCGCAGAATATGGTTGTCCACTGTTCGCGTAGTCGGGTAGGTTTCATAACCCCAGACTTCCTCAAGCAGCCGGTCGCGCGTGACGATCTCGCCGCGGTGCCGGGCCAGCAGGCGCAACACGTCGAATTCCTTGCCCGTCAGCTCGATACGCTTCCCGGCTCGCGTGGCCTCATGTTTATCCAAATCAATCTCGACCGGTCCTAAACGCAAGCCCGCCGCCGGCGAGGGCGCATGCCGACGCAGCCGTGCGCGGATACGCGCCAGCAATTCCCGGATCCCGAACGGCTTGGTGACGTAATCGTCGGCGCCAATCTCGAGGCCGACCACGCGATCCACTTCTTCGGCCTTGGCGGTGAGCATGATGATGGGTGCTTCGAAACCTTTGCGCCGCAGCTCGCGACATACATCCAGCCCATTCATGCCCGGCAGCATGATATCGAGCAGCACCAGCTCAGGACGGTCGCGCAGCGCTTGCTCGATGCCCGCATCCCCGCGCGAGGCGGTCAGCACGCCGTAACCCTCTGCCTTGAGGTTGAGCGCGAGCCCGCGCAGGAGGTCGGGCTCGTCCTCAATGATCAGAATGCGCGGCTCGCTCATCACTGCCTCATCCGGTTACCCTGGGAAACATCAGCCGGAAGCGGCTGCCGCGGCCGGGCTCGCTTTCCACGTCGACGCGGCCGCCGTGGGCGTCCATGATGTGCCGGACGAGGAACAGACCCAGACCGTAGCCGCCTTTGCCGCTGCCGTTCGGAACGCGATAGAAGCGGCCGAAGATCCTCTCCCGCTCCGTCGCGGGGATGCCCAGGCCGTGGTCCTCCACCTCAAACGCGACGCAGCCGTTCTCGGTGCTCAACCGCACGGCGATCTCGCGGCTATCGCCCGAATACTTCACCGCGTTATCCAAGAGATTCACCACCGCCTGCGATAAGGCGCCGGAATCGAAGCGCACCGGAGGCGCGGACGGAGCCAGCGCCCGCTCCAGCCGAAATCCTGCGCGCTCCAGGTATTCGCGATAATCCTCCACCACGCGGGCGATCACCGGCGCGATGTCGCCTTCCTCCAAGGTGTAAACCTGGTCGCCGCGCTCGACGCGCGAGAACGTCAGGATGCGGTCCACCAACCGGCCCAAACGCTCGCTCTCACGCACGATGATGCTGTAGAAGCCGTCGCGGTCTTCTTCGCGAAAGGCATCCGGCCGCAATAGAGTCTCGCTGTACAGCCGGATCAGCGTGATCGGTGTCTTCAGTTCGTGGGAGACGCTGCTCACGAAATCCGACCGCAGCCGATTGGTGCGGGCTTCCCGTGCAATATCGCGCAGCAAGAGCACCACACCGGCGGATAAGACCACCAGCACCAGCGCGATGGCCCCGCCATAAATCCGGAGACCCTGTCCGGAGGTGTCCGTAAACCCCAGCGCGTGCTCGATTTGTGGTTTCAGAGTCCTATTCACCCAATCCTGGTTCAGGACGAAGCCGGAAAGGGCGTCCCCGGCTTCCACGCGGTAGAAGATTCGCCACGCGCCGAAGGAGTAGTTGTAAATCTCACCTTCATGGAGCGCACTCGGAGGCCGGAACTGCTCACTCAGGTCTCGTGCGAATCGGAACTGTTCAAGATAAGGTGTCGTCCGCTGGGGATCGATCTGCGTCAGAAAATACTCCGCCTGGTCAGCAGAGAGTTCCCAGCGGCCGGCGGCAATCCGGTCGTACAGACCCGCGGTATCGCCGGATTCAATCGCGGCCACGATGCCGTAGGGGCGATGGAACGGGTCGCGTTCATCGGGATAGGATGCGGCGAGCGTTCGCCAGGCTGCCCGGGCTTCCTCCTGACGCCCCAGTTTCGCCAGACAGCGCGCCACGCGGCTCAACGCAAGGCTTGCGTGCTGGTGCGCGGCCAGAAGTTTTCGATACGACTCGAGGGCCAGGTCGGGGCGGTTCATGTCCTCTTGACGCTCGGCTTCAAGGAACTCGCGGGGTATGGGAAGCGGAGGCGGAGCATACAGGGCGGGGCTCACCACCATGCCGTGCTCGATCCTGAAGAAATACTTGGCTGCTGGATGGCTGTGCAGCGTCAAAGCGCGCTCCGCGGCCGTGTGGAGGACCGCTTCCATCTCCGCCGCCAGCTTTTCCGCGGTCAGTGTCGCGAGCGCCTGCCGTTGTCGCTCGAATGATTGAACGCCCAGCCATACCAGTCCGCAAGCCGGAGCCACAATCGTGGCGACGTAGATCAGAATGGCGCGCCGGTACAGCCGCGGGACATCCCAAAGCTTCATTAGGAGGGCAGGTTACCACACTGCCGGTCGTCGAAAGGTCACGAATTGTCACGAAAAACCGGGCAACTCAGGTTTGTAAGAACGGATTGCGTTCTTTCTCGCGGCCTATGGTCGTGTTGGGACCGTGGCCTGGAATCACCACCGCGGTTTCCGGAAGCGGCAACAGCTTCTCGTGGATCGAGCGGAGAATCTGGCGCCCATCGCCGCCCGGCAAATCCGTTCGCCCGATGCTGTCGCGAAACAGCGTATCACCGGCGATCAGTTTGTTCTCCTCCGGAATCCAGATCGAGATGCTCCCCTGGGTATGCCCCGGCGTATGCAGGATGTGGAACCCGGCATCCCCCAGGTGCAATGTCTCGCCCTCGCGCGCTTCGCTGTCGATCTCGGTCAACGATGGCGGCTTAATCCCCAACCAGGCGGCTTGAGTATCCAGCTGCGCATAGAGCTCGGCATCATTCTGATTCATATAGACGGGCGCCCCAGTGAGCGCCTTCAGCTTGGCCGCGCCGCCGATGTGGTCGATATGGGCATGCGTGATGACGATAGCCGTGACGGTAAGCCCGAGCCGGTCCAGAACCGCGGTGATGTTCGCAATATCATCGCCCGGATCGACGACAATGGCCTGGCGCGACTGTTCGTCGCCGAAAATCGAGCAATTGCATTGCAGCATTCCGACCCGCAGAATCTCGTGAATCACATCACGATTGTATACTCGGGATAGGACGGGTCATGGATACAACCGAATGGTCTATAAGCCATTCGGTAGAATCCTTGTTGCCTGACGGCACAAAGTTATGAGCGAGTCGCCCCTCCTGACGCACTATTGTGCATGGGTTGGAACGTAATGGATGTTCTCGACGTGGCAACGAAGACACCGGCTACATCAACGAATGGCTATGCCGCACTGCGGGAAAATGCGGCTTGGCTGGATCTGTCCGGCCGCGCCAAGATTCGCGCGAGCGGAGAAGACCGCGCCCGGCTGCTGCATGCCATGACCACCAACCAGGTGCAAACGCTCCAGCCAGGTGAAGGCTGCTACGCTTTCTTCCTGAATGCCCAAGGCCGCATCCTGGCGGATGTCAACCTGCTGTGCTTCGAGGATCATTTCCTGCTGGATACTGAGCCCCAGACGCGGACTAAGGTTTACGAACATCTGGATCGCTACATCATCGCCGACGACGTAACCCTGGAGGACGAAACTGACCGGGTGGCCACCATCGCCATCGAAGGGCCAAAGGCGGGCGCCGCGATGGCTAAGCTCGGTGCACCGCAGCCCGTGGCTCCCTGCTCATCTGCGCCGTGGAGTTATGGGACGGTCGCCCGCCTGGACACCACCGGGCGGGGCGGTTTTTTCCTGATGATCCCGATAGACGAAAAGCAGGCCGTTATTTCGCAGCTGGTGGAGGCGGGGATTCCCGCGGCCACCGCCGAAGACGCCCGCGTCGTTCGGATCGAAAGTGGCCGCCCCCGTTATGGCGAGGAGATCACCGAACGTTATCTGGTCCAGGAAACCGACCAGCTGCAAGCGGTGAACTTCGGCAAAGGCTGCTATCTTGGCCAGGAAATTGTGGAACGGGTACGCAGCCGCGCGCAAATCCATCGTGTCCTGCGGCGCCTGGAAATCGACACGAGCGAGCCTCCCGCCGCGGGAACCAAGCTCAAATCCGGCGATGCGGAAGCAGCCGAGATCGCCAGCGCGGTGTTTTCGCCGGCGCTGGAGAAAACCGTCGCCCTGGCGTACGTCCGCACGCAGTTCGCCGAGCCGGGCACACCCATAACTCTCGATGGCGTCTCCGCCCGCGTAGTTTAGGGAAGAGCTAGCGTGACGCCCCGGGCTGGATCTCGGCTTCCACTGGAAACTCGAAGGTCTCCGCCGACGCTTCCACAATGAGCCGGCCTGCGCCCAGCGGCTTGCCCTTGCTGGGATAAAACACTGCGCCGTCGGTGGATTGTCCAGGCGCGAGCTTAGTAGTCACCAGAGCGATCGCCGATGCCGCCGAGGCTGCCTTAAGTTTGGTGGAGCCAAACGCCAGGTAGTCCTGCCGCCGCTCTTCGTAGCCGTTGGTGGAGCGCACGTGCGCGTTGCCGAACAGCGCCGCTTCGTAAGCATTGATCAGCCGCCCCACGTCGCCCCGGCTGGCATGATCCAGGAGTTGCTTGACTACGGTTCCGGCCGACACGGCTTGAATCCGCTCGCCATCTGCGCGCTCAAATCGAAAGTCTTCCGGTTTGAAGCTCCAGGATACCGGCGAACCATTGGAAATGGCGACCTGCAGAATCGTGTAGCCCAAAACGCGTGTAGGAAGCGGGGCGAACATGATGGTCACGCCTCCGCGAGTCAGCGCTTTGTATTTCAAGCCCGCGGATTCGAACTCCAGAACTTGGGCGCGAGTCTTTGTTATAGGGAAAAATGCCAGGAGCAAGAGCGCGAATAACCGCAGCTGGAATGGCACTCCCATGGCATCTCCATGATAAGCCGAAAGCGAGTTCAGTTCGCGCGACGGAGAGTTCTTTCACATGCAATAGGCGGGTGTTCCCCCTAGTCAGTACATCCCCGCGATTCCGGCGCCGAAAACGATCCTCGAAGCCGCCCCCGCGTGGCCGAATCTAATCCTTCTTAGGCTTCCGCATAAGAAAGATCAACGCGATCATCAACAGGAACATCACCGTCAGAAGCCTGAAGATGTCCACGAAGGCCCGCATTGCGGCCTGCTGCTCTACCAGCCCGAACATGGCTCCGTAGGCCCGCTGATCCGCCAAAACTGGTCCTGAGCCCGATCCCAGGAACATCGATCGAAGCGAGCCTAGCCACTGTCCCGTTGCAGGGTCGCCCTGGGCCACATGCGAGCCCAGAATGTTGATGTACTTCTGCTGGAAGCGCGTATTGAGCATGGCGACCACCGCGATCCCCACCGCGCCGCCGAGATTGCGCATCAGATTGAAGAGACTGGTCGCGTTCCCCATGTTCTCGCGCGGTACCTGGCCCATCGAGATAGTGGTCAGCGGCACGAAAATCAGTCCCAGCCCCAGACCCTGTATAAACTGCGGCCAAAACAGGTCCCAGTATCCGACGTTCAAGCTCATCTGCCCGAATTGCCAGGTAGAAAACGCCCCTAACAGGAGCCCGCCCGCCAGAAGCTTGCGCGCGTCGAAGTGCGGCAGGATGATGCCCACCAGCGGCATGGCGATCATCGATCCCAGACCGCGCGGCGCCATGGTCAACCCTGCTCGCGTGGCGGGATATCCCATCAGCGTCTGGAGCCAGATGGGCAGGATCACGATGCTGCCATACAGCACGAATCCCAGCACCGACATCAGGAACACGCCCGTGCTGTAGCTGCCCACTTTGAAGATGCGCAGGTTTACGACCGGGTGCTCTGCCAGCATTTCGCGTATCAGGAACATAGCCAGGAACGTGCCGGAGATCACCATCAGTCCTACGATGAACGGCGAGCTGAACCAGTCCAGTTGCTGGCCTTTGTCGAAGGCGATCTGTAAGGCCGCGATCCACACGGCCAGCATCCCGATGCCCCAATAATCGATGCGCGCGGTCGCATTGCGCTTGATGTAGGAGGGATCGAAAACAAACCAGTACACCATCAGAATCGACAGGATGCCGATGGGCAGGTTGATATAGAAAACCCAGCGCCAGCTATAGCTATCCGTGAGCCAGCCGCCCATCACCGGGCCTAACACCGGCGCCACCACAATGCCCAGCCCCCAGAAGCCCATCGCTTTGCCACGGCCTTCGGGAGGAAACGCCTCCAGCAGGACAGCTTGCGAGATTGGTTGGAGGGCGCCGCCGCACAGCCCCTGAAATACACGGAAGACTACCAGTAGAGACAGCGTCGGCGCGGCGCCGCATAGGAAGGACGATGCCGTGAATCCCACCACACTGGCCATCAGCAGGCGCTTGCGGCCGAAATAATTCGCCAGCCAGCCGGTCATCGGCAGAACGATGGCGTTGGCCACCAGGTACGACGTCAGCACCCAGGTGGCTTCCTCAATAGTGGCCGAAAGGTTCCCGGCAATATGCGGGAGAGAAACGTTGACTACCGTGGTGTCGAGCACCTCCATGAAGGTGCAGAGCATTACCGAGAAGGCGATGATCCAGGGATTTATGTGGCGCTCGGACACTGCTCTTCTAAGGTTACCAGCGGGGGTTACTAGCGGGGATTACCAGCGGGCCTGCTCGCGGATAGCGCTCGCCAGCCGCTTGCTGACCACGGCTTCGAAGCCATTCGACATCTTCAAGAGCCAGCGACGGCTGGAGAGCGGAGAGATCTTGCGCAGGTGGTCGGTATTGATCAGCGTGCCGCGATGTACGCGGCGGAAGCGGGGCCGCTCGAGTTTATCTTCCAAAGCTTTCAGCGAGTGATCCGAAAGATAGCGCTGGCCGGTGGTAATAATGTGCACCAGCTCGCCGTCCGCCTGGAACGCAACGACCTCAGCCGGATCGAGCAGATACAGATCCGTGCCACGGCGGCCTACGATTTTCTTCGGACCGCGCGCTGCCGGGGGATTCTTCAACTGCCTCCGGGCCTTTTCGATGGCCTTTTCCAGCCGTTCCCGGCGGACTGGTTTCAGCAGGTAATCCACCGCGCCGACTTCGAAGGCTTCAAGCGCATGGCGCTCATGGGCGGTGACAAAAATAATCAGCGGGGTGTGCGCGCCGCGCAAGGAGCGCACCACCGCCAAGCCATCCAGTTCCGGCATTTGCTGATCCAGCAGAACTACATCCGGGTCCAGATCCAGGATCCGCTGCAGCGTCTCTTTGCCGGTGGACGCCTCCCCCGCGATTTCCAGCCGCGGGATCGCCTCCACATGTTCGCGCAAGACTTGGCGTGCCACCGGTTCATCGTCGGCGATCAGGATTTTCATCGCCAGGTCTCGACCGGCCGGCCCGTGGAAATGGCCGCGGCCGGAATCCGGACGCTCACTTGCGTGCCGGAAACTCCGGAATTAATCGTGAGACTCGCCTTGCCGCCGTAGCATAACTCCAGCCTCCGTCCGACATTTTCCAAACCCACTCCGCTGCGGTTGGATTTCGAGAATCCCGGACCGCTGTCGCGGACGGAAATCAGCAGCGATCCGTTCGAATCGAGGGCGGCATGGATCTGGATTAACCCTCCGCCGGCAAGAGGAGCGATCCCATGTTTCACTGCGTTCTCCACCAATGGCTGGATTGAAAGAATAGGGATCGGGACCGCCAGAGTCTCGGGCGTCAGGTTGATTTCGACCTTAAGTTTGTCGCCCAGCCGCAGGCGTTCGACGTCCAGATACGCTCTGACAATGTGCATCTCTTCTTCGAGCGGCACCGAGGTCTTCTTGGTTTCCAGAAAGTAACGGAAAATGTCGGCCAGGTTCAGAACGGTCTCGCGCGCGCCGCGGGCTTCGCGGGGAATGATTCCGTAAAGCGTGTTCAGCGCGTTGAACAGAAAGTGGGGATGAATCTGGGATTGCAGGGCGCGCAGTTCGGCCTGCGCTACCAGCCGCCGCGTTTCCAGGTCGCGGTACTGTTCCAGTTGCTCGCCGATCACGTCGGCTACGCGTCCCAGCGCCTGCAAGTCTTCGCTCAGATAGCGGCGCCCGCCTGTCCTGCGGCCCAGCAGGACGGTCACGGCCGCGCCCGCCCCGGTGCGTAAAGGCACTGCGGCCTCGGCTCCCTGATCTTCGGGATCTACTCTTCCCGCCGCACCGGTAACTACCCGGGCCGGCGCCTCCATGAACTCGCCTAATCGCACGGCCGCGCCGGCGATGTACTCCTCCTCGCTACGAATCGGAGTTTTCAGATCGCGAAGGAGGGCCTCTTCGTTGGGCCGCCGAAAGATCAGCCGAGTGAGCGCGCGTTGAACACCCGCGCGTGCCAGAGCGAACAGCACCAGCATGAGACATGCGCCCGCCAGCAGCAGCGCGATGTGAAACGACGTATCGGCGGCGGGCAGAAGCTCCAGACGCCAAGCTTCCACCGCTCCGAACACAAAAAGCGCCGCAAGAAAAACGTTCGCCAGGAACCTGAAGAACGCATCCAGAAGCACGAATCGGTAATCCTGCAGCAGCACCAGCAGAGCCAGAGGGATTGCGGCGTGGTGGAAGGCCAGTTCGTGCGACCAGATCTGCCGCGCATGCCCGCTGCCCAGGTGCACGAACGACATCGCCAGCAGGAACAGGGACATGGTTCCCACTACGCGCGAAGTGGTGGCCCGGTCATGCTGCTCGCGGTACACCAACACCGCCGCGATGAGCGTGAGGATTCCGAATCCGATGGTGATTGAGATCATGGCCCACCGGTGATAGCTGGTGTTGGTGCGGAACACCTCGGCGATATGCAAAACCGTTGCCAGCCCGCTGAGAGCATAACCACCTTGGACCAACGGACGATAGCGGCGCTCCAGACACAGGTCGAACAGCACCGCAGGCAGCAGGCTGAGCGCTGAGAATCCAATCGCGATGGTGATCCGGATGAACCATGTATCCGGCGAATTGCTGCCCAGCACCACCAGGGAAGCCAGATTCCAAAGCAGCGCTAAAAGCGCCGCCACCATGGATTTGACGCCGCCGCGCAGCCGCCGCGCAGCACGATCCTGCAGCAATAACACCAGAAAAATGGCGAAGATCAGAACGCCGGCTGAGTGTCCGAGCGTATTGACCAGCAGGGACTCATTCACGGTCCAATCATATCGAATGGGTATAATCGGCGATTGCCGGATCTGCTCAAGGCCAATGTTCGCTGGAAATCGGCGCTGTGGCTCGCCTGGGTAGCGATCGCTGTGGTGCTGACTTCGAGGATCGTGCTCTGGCACATCGAGTATTTCCGCAGCCCCGGCCCGCCGTTCTATCGCGCGGCGATCATCGGGCTGCCGCTGCTGACGATAGGCGCCCTGGCTTGGGCCCGTCTGCGGACCGGATTCCTCTGGCGTTATGAGCTGGCGGCGATCGCGGCTATACCGGCGGCGGCGGCTTCGGTGCGTGAACCACGTGCCACGCTGGTCATCGCCACGCTCTTGGCCGCGTGCTATTGCGCCGGACGAGCGTTGTGCGAACGCTTCGGCTGGAACGCCGAGGCACCTGCCGCGGATCTGGTTTTCTCCATCGCCTCCGGATTCGCGATGCTGAACATCGTAATGTTCGCGAGTGGATTAGCGCGTATCTGGTATCCCTGGTTTTTCGCCCTGCTGCTACTGGCTCCGCTCCTTATCTTCGGGCGCTATCTATTGCGCCTTATCAACGTGCCGCGGGCGATATTCAGCCGCTGGCGCGAACTCTCTGACTTGCGTCAACCCGTTCCCGGTATCCTGATCCCCTTCGCCGCGATCCTGGCCGTTTGCAGCACGGTTCTTATGCTGGCTCCCACGTTGTCCTGGGATGCGATGAAGATGCACCTTCCCCTGAGCCAGTATTATCTGCAGGTTCATGCGCTGGAACCCAAGCCGGGCCTGGACTATTCGTTTTTTCCGCAAGCCGCCGAATCTCTGTTTGCGCTGGCATGGTCGCTGGGCGGACAGCCCGCGGCCCAGATGATGGCCCCGTTGTTCTTTGCGCTATCGCTACTGGCCGCCTGGATCCTGGCGCGCGATTGTGGCGCAGATGCCAGCGAGGCGTTGACCGGCGTAGTGCTCGTGGCTTCCCTACCTGTACTGCACTGGGCCGAATCCGTCCCCAAGAACGATGCAGCGTTGACGTTTTTCATGCTTGCGTCGCTGGCCGCCGCACTACGCTGGCGAGTCACATCCGAATTGAAGTGGGTGCAGGCCGGCGTGCTCTTCCTGGCCTGTGGATTCGCGACCAAGGACTTGGCTTTATTTGGCGCGATACCCCTAGCCTTCGTATTCCTTCCCGCCGCCTGGTGTCAGCCACGAAGGCTGCGGGCAATCGCATCGCTGGCCATGATCTTCGCCATCTTAGCGCTGATCTGGAACGTGCGGCGCTTCGTGCTGACCGGCAATCCGATTTTCCCGTTAGCGCCGGGAAGGGCCGCGGTGCCCGGCTGGCCGCTGGATCCGAGTCTGAGCGGAACCCTCCTGCGGATGCTCCGACTGCCCTGGGATTTAAGCTTCCATGGGGACAACTTTTCGGAAACCGTGCTGATCGCGCCGCTCGGGATCGCCTTCGTCATGTTCTGGCCGCTCTGGCTGCTCACCCGGCGCCCCAACCGCGCGGAACGCCTTGGTCTAGGCTTCGCGGTCACCTCATTCGTGCTGTGGGGAGTTTTTAGCCCGCTGGTGCGCTACGCGGCGCCCGCCCTATCTGTATTCGCGCTGCTCACCGGCGTAAGACTCGCTCGTTTCCGGCGAACGTCCCCCCTCATCTTGCGCTCCAGCCTGGCAGCGATCTGTCTGTGGGCCATGATTCCGGCCGTCTGCGCGGTCATGATCGTCGAAATCAATGCTCCCCAGCTTCGCTACGTCACCGGCATCAGCAATCGCGACGAATACTTGAGCCAGGCCTTGATCACCTATCCCTCTCTCGTCTGGCTGCGCGATCACACTACCCCCGCCGACCGAATCCTTGGTTTGGAGAATTGCTCCGACGTCTACGCGCCGCCCTATCCGCGCTACCAATCGAACTGCGTCTTCCGTCCATGGACCGCAGCCGAGGTGGGGAATCAACTGCGCGGCAAATCGTTCGATTGGTTAGTGGCGCCTTCGGGCGATCAGGCAGCCGTGCTCGCCTCTGGACATTCGGCTCGGGAAATGTATCGCGATCCAAACTTCGAAATCTATCGATTGAAGTAGATTCTATTTCGGCTTGACTGCGTGACCGCCGAACTGCTGCCGCATGGCCGCCAGCATCCGCGCCCCGAATGAATTGTCCTGGCGGGAACGGAAACGCATCATCAGAGACAGACCGATCACCGGAGCTGGAACCGCGGTGTTAATGGATTCCTCCACCGTCCAGCGGCCTTCTCCCGAGTCCTCCACCCAGGGCTGAAGATGCTGCAGGCCGGGATCCTGTTTAAGCGCCAGCGCGGTCAGCTCCAGCAGCCAGCTCCGCACTACGCTGCCCTGATTCCAAAGGTTGGCGATGGCCCCCAGATCAAGCTGAAAGCGCGACGCCTTCATAATCTCGAAACCCTCGGCATAGCTCTGCATCACGGCGTACTCGATCCCGTTGTGCACCATCTTGACGTAGTGTCCTGAACCGACTGGTCCGCAGTACAGATATCCATCCGGAGGCGCCAGGGTCTTGAGAATTGGTTCCACCCGCCGGAAGTCGTCCTCGCGCCCGCCCACCATCAGGCAATAGCCTACTTTGAGGCCCCAGATTCCGCCGCTGGTCCCGGCGTCCATGTAGTGGATCCCCTGCGGTTCCAGGACCGCCGCCCGGGCGATGTCGTCGGTAAAACGGGTATTGCCACCGTCGATGATCAAATCCGCTGGGGACAATAGCTTAGCTAGGGCGTCGACGGTGTCCTGCGTGGGTTTCCCAGCCGGGACCATCACCCAGACCGTCCGTGGGGCCGGAAGCTGCTTCACCAGCGTCCCCAAGTCCGTGGCAAGGGTCGCTTTCATTTCCTGAATCCGGCCAGCGTCGGGAGGGTGAGGGTCATAACCAATCACTTCATGGCCGCCCATGGTGAGACGCTGCGCCATGTTCCCGCCCATCTTGCCTAAACCGATCATTCCAATACGCATGGCAACAGTGTATCGGAACGCCGGGGGGAGGGAATCAAAAATCTTATCCGGGAGTATTGACAGTATTACACGCAGATTATATACTGTTGTTGAAAGTAGATCTATTTAGGAGAAAACATCATGGCGATCATCAAATATGCACCTTTTAACGGTTTTGAGCCTTTCCCGGCATTGAAAGCGTTTGAGGACACCATGAACCGGCTGTTTGTTGAACCGAACGGCCGCCCGTGGGTGCCCCCCGTTGACATCCGGGAGACCGAAAATGAGTTGGTAGTGAAAGCGGACATTCCCGATGTGAAGTTCGAGGACATTGATGTCCGAATGGAGAACGGTACGCTGACCGTAAAAGGCGAGCGGAAGTTCGAGGAAAACAAGGAGGAGGGCGGCTGGCATCGAGTGGAACGCTCCTACGGCCACTTCGAGCGGGTGTTCACACTTCCCGACACGGTGAATCCGGACGGAGTGAAGGCCGACTACAAGAACGGCACCCTCACGATCACCTTGCCTAAGAAGGAGATCGCCAAACCCAAGCAGGTGAAGGTTCAAGTCAGCAACAACTAAACCAAGCGGTGGCGCTTATTTTTAGGGGCGGGGAACGGGCGGTTTCCCTGCCCCGTCTTCTATTATGGGTACAGGACTTTTATGAACGGCGTTAAGACAGCACTTCTCCTCGGCCTTCTGAGTGGACTTCTATTGTTCGGCGGTGTGATGATCGCGGGCAAGTCAGGACTGGAGATCGCTCTGGTCTTGGCCGTGGTCATGAACTTCGCGAGCTACTTTTTCTCCGACAAAATCGCGCTGGCCACGTACTCGGCGCGGCCCGTCACACCCGAGGAAAATCCCGAAGTCTACCGGCGCGTCTATCCCCTGGTCCAAAGCTTAGTCCAGCGGATGGGCCTGCCGATGCCCAAACTGTGGCTGATCCCCGACGCTTCACCTAACGCCTTCGCTACCGGGCGGAATCCGGCCCACGCCTCGGTGGCTTTCACCGCCGGGATTCTGCAGTTAATGAACGACCGCGAGCTGGAAGGCGTGGTCGCGCATGAGCTGGGCCACGTGCTGCATCGCGATATCCTCACCAGCTCCATCGCGGCCACGCTGGCTGCGGCCATCACGCACCTGGCGTACATGGCCATGTGGTTCGGAGGCGGACGCCGCGACGATCGTGAAGGCAGTCCATGGGGCGGCCTGCTGATGATGCTGCTGGCCCCTGTCGCCGCCGGCTTGATTCAGATGGCGATATCACGGTCCCGCGAGTATGACGCCGATGCGGCCTCCGCCAAGTACACCGGTTCGCCGGACGGCCTCATCAACGGGCTGCGGAAGCTGGAGCAGGGCGTAGCGCGAGTTCCCATGAACGATGCCTCGCCCGCCACGGCCCATATGTTCATCCTGAATCCGTTCAGAAATGGCGGAATGACGCGCCTCTTCTCCACCCATCCTTCCACCGAGGACCGCATCGCTCGCCTGGAAGCCATGCGGGGAGATGCCTATCGTCTGCCGGTACCGGCGCGTTGAATCTCGTCCGTGTGAACCGTAAGGCGGCCGATCGGGCATCGAACGGCCACCCCTGGCTCTTTTCGAGCGACATCACCGACCTTGGGGATGCCCAGCCGGGCGAAGCCGTCGGTGTGGCCGATCCCAAGGGCCGGATCATCGGAGTGGCGCATTACAGTTCCACCTCGCAGATTTCGCTGCGGCTTCTCACCAACAATCGCGAGCCCATCGACCGGCCCTTTTTCATGCGCCGCCTGACCCAGGCTCTGGCCCATCGCGAACGCGTCGTAACTCATTCCAACGCCTATCGGCTGGTCTTTTCTGAAGCCGATTTACTGCCCGGGCTGATCGTCGATCGCTATGGTCCGTATCTGGTGATGCAGACGCTCAGCCAGGGCATGGATCGCGCGCGGGACATCATCACGCATTGCCTGAACGAGCTATTGCATCCGGCCGGCATTCTGGCGCGCAACGACGCCAGCGTCCGCAAGCTGGAAGGACTGGCAGCGGAGACGTTGGTGCTTTCAGGTGAAATCCCCGACCACGTTGCCGTAGAGATGAACGGCTTGAAACTCGAAGCCGATCTCCTGCACGGCCAGAAGACCGGCATCTATCTCGATCAGCGCGAGAACTACGTTGCGGCCGAGTTCCACGCGCGCGGTCGTGTGCTCGATTGCTTCAGTTCCACAGGTGGTTTCGCCCTGCACACGGCTCGGCGCGCCGAATCGGTGGAAGCGGTGGAGTCTTCCGTTCCGGCTCTGGCCATCGCCGAATCCAACGCCCGGGTGAACGGGCTCACGAATATCCAGTTCCGCAAAGCCGATGTATTCGAGTTTCTGGCTGGTCTCGACCGCCGTTACTCGATGATCATCCTGGATCCGCCGGCGTTCGCGCGCTCGCGCAAAATGCTCGAAGACGCCGCACGCGGGTACAAAGAGATTAACCTGCGGGCGCTACGCATGCTCGATCCGGGCGGGATCCTGGTGACCTGCTCCTGCTCGCATCACATGAACGAGGCGATGCTTTTCCAGATCGTCGCGGAAGCCGCGCTGGATGCGGGTAAAACCATCCGCGTTCTGGAGCGCCGCACCCAGGCTTCGGACCACCCGATCCTGCTGACGGTGCCGGAGACGCTTTATCTCAAGTGTCTCATCCTCGAAGTCCTGGCAGCGTAAACTATAGGGCGTGATTGCCCGCTTGTGCCTCGTGGCCGCCGCCGGACTGGCGTTTGCGCAGAACCCGCCGCCGCTCGAAATCCGTGGTACCGTTGTCGAAAGCGGACTCGGCTTGGCCGGGGTCACCGTTACTCTCTATCAATTCGGCGCAGAGCCAGACCAAGCGACCACTCGGACCGTCTCCGCCGTCACCTCCACCGATCCACAGGGAGCGTTTGTTCTTCATCCGTTCCGCGCGGGCGAGTATTACGTCGAGGTGAAGAAAGAGGGTTACTTCGCCGAGACTTTCGATGGCCCTGCCGCCGACCCGATGGACAGCGTCGGAGATCCAGTGAGCCTCGACCAGGATCATCCTTCCCAGCAGCGCCGGTTTACCTTGATTCGGCTGGGCGAGCTTCGCGGCCGCGTGATCGATGGGGACGGAAAGCCCCTGTCGAACCTGCGCGTCGGGCTCATCCCTGCCACCTCGACGCAGGTGGTTACCGATCCGGACGGATACTTCACGGCAACCAAGCTGAGACCGGGCGATTACCTAGTCCGGATCGGCCCGGAGCGTGGCTTTCCGGAAATCCTGCGGCAGTTCTCAGAAAGCGATCTGAAGATAGTGGATGAAGATCTCGAAACCTCGTTTTGGCCAGGCGTGCCCATTCCAGTTAGTTCCGGAGCTTCCCTATCTGTAGGCACGATTACCGTGCGCAAGGCGGCCTATTACCGCGCGCACCTTTCCGTTCAACCCGGCGATTGCGAAGCTGATGAAAACTGGCATTTGGCCGTTCGCACCGGTGGTGCACCCGACTTTCGTCTGGCCCGGCAAGTTCCTTGCGGAAAGGATTTTCTGGTGCGGAACCTCCCACCCGGCGCTTACTCGTTTGTGCTCTCGACCGATGACGGGCGCGGTGAGGAAAAGCGCTGGGCGGTCGCTCCCGTGGAGGTAACGGACCAGAATCTTGAAGTGAAGATGATCATGTCGCCCGGTGCGGATATTAGTGGCCGGTTGGTGGCGGCGGAAGGTGCGGCGCTGCTCGCCAAGACCACCGTCGTAGTGACGCCGGTGCTCGGGGGCTGGGGCTTCACGACGCGGGTGTCGGATGCGGGCGGCACGTTTCAGGTCCACAGCTTGCCCGGAGACCCTAGCCAAGTTTCGGCGCGCGACATGGGCGATAAGTTCTACGTCAAGGAAGTTCGCTACAACGGCCTGCTTGTCACCGACGGCGTCTTCACGCCGGTATCCGGCCCGGCGAACTTGGAGATCGTGATCGACGATAAGGCGGCCACGATCAACGGATCAGTTGCCGAACGCGGCAAGGTGGCTGGCCCGATCATGATCGTAGCCGTGAAGTGGCCTCTAGCCCCGGATTCGTCTTCCGTTTCGATGCTGCTCCGTAAAAGCAAAAACACGCCGGCCGACGAGCAAGGAAATTTCCAGATCAACGGACTGGCGCCAGGAGAGTACCGTGTTTTCGGGGTGACGGAAACTACCGCGATGAGACTGAAACCGGGCACTTTGATCCGGCTTATCGATCGCGCCGAGAAGGTCACGCTGGATCACGGCGCCTCGCCGAGTGTCACACTGAAGATCGTTGAACCTTAGGAGGAAACCATGCGACGCAGAGATTTTCTACCGCTATTGGCAGCGCCGCTGGCGCTGGCCCAGACTCCGGCGGTCCAAAGAAAAGGCCGCATAAAGCAAGGTGTGACCCGTGGAGTCTTCGCGCGCGAGATGAGCCTGGAAGATTGCTGCCGCGAAGCCGCACGCCTCGGCATCAAGGGATTCGACCTCATCGGACCCGCCGACTGGCCGCTGCTCAAGAAATACGGCTTGGTTCCCTCGATGTATCCGCCCGGACCGGGCGGGACCATCCCCGATGCGCTGAACAACCCGGCAAATCACGCGAAGATCGAAGCGTCGCTGCGCGCGGCGATCGACGAATCGGCGGCCGCCAGCGTGCCCAACGTGATAACGTTTTCCGGCAATCGCCGCGGCATGGACGATCGCGTGGGCGCGGACAACTGCGTGGCGTTTCTCAACAAAGTGAAGGCCCAGGCCGAGGACAAAGGCGTCACCATCTGCATGGAGTACCTGAACAGCAAAGTGAACCACAAGGACTACATGTTCGATCACATCGCCTGGGGCGTGGACGTGATGAAGCGCGTGAACTCGCCGCGCGTCAAAATCCTGTTCGACATCTATCACGCGCAAATCATGGATGGCGACATTGTTCGCAACATCCGCGACAATTTCCAGCACATCGCGCATTTCCATACGGGCGGGAATCCCGGGCGGCATGATATCGACGATACTCAGGAATTGAACTACCGTTTCATCACGCAAGCCATCACGGATCTGGGGTTCACTGGATTCGTTTCTCACGAGTACTCGCCCGCGCCGGGGCACGACCCAATCGCTACTCTCAACAAGGCTATCGAGACATGCGACGTCTAATAGCCGCTAAAAAGGGGGACAGACAGCTCTGTCCACTCCCCCGTTTTTGCTCGAAGGCAGGAGCCCTCGGGAGGGGACAGAGTAGTCTGTCCCCTTTTTTAGCAGCGCTCTTGTCCTGCACGGCTCTGTGGGGTCAGGCTGGACCATATCAGCGCCAGGAAGTGGACCCGGCCGCGGCGAGTCGAGGTAAGCGTGTCTACACGCAGTTCTGCATCAACTGCCACGGGGCCTCGGCGAAAGGCACCGAACAAGGTCCCGATCTCATCCGTTCTCCTCTGGTGCTGCGCGACCGCCTGGGCGATCAAATCGGACCGGCTCTGAAGAAGCTCGCGAATCACAAGACCGATCTGACGAATGCTCAGGTGGCAGACCTCACGCATTTCCTCAAAGACCAGATTGAGGCGACAGCGAAGAATCGCAATCCGGTGAGTCCGCCGAACGTGCTCACCGGCGATCTGGAAGCCGGCCGCACTTACTTTAACGGTGCGGGGAAATGCAGCACGTGTCATTCGCCCACAGGCGATCTGGCCGGAGTAGGGCGAAAGTACAGTCCTCTTGATCTGCAGCAGCGCTTCCTATTCCCGCGCCTTAGCCAACCGCGCCACGTTACGATTACACTCTCAGGCGGTCAGCCCGTCAGCGGGGCGCTTGAACGGATCGACGATTTCAGCGTGTCCTTACGCGATACGTCGGGCGAGTACCGGACATTCTCCCGAGATAAGAACATTAAGGTTGATCTCAGCGATCCGTTGGCGGCGCATAATCAGATGCTCGATGTTTACACCGACCAGGACATTCACAACGTCGCCCGATATCTGGAGTCCTTGCAATGAATCGGGGCATGAAACGGCTCGCCGTTTTTTTGTTTGCCGTTACCGCATTTGGACAGGTTTCATTCCCCGAAGCTTGGCCGGGCTACAATGGTGATGCCTCGGGCCGCCGCTTTAGCACGCTGTCGAGAATCAACCAGTCCAACATCGATTCGCTGTCACTCGCCTGGGTCTATCGCGTGAATCCCGGCCGCGCTCCGCAGGCCGGTGGCGGCAACGTGAACACCACCATCAAAGGAACGCCTGTGGTTGTGAACGGCGTGCTCTATACGACCATCCCCGATCACGTGTGGGCCATTGACGCGCGCACCGGTCGCGAGATCTGGCACTACGTGTGGCCGTCCAAAGGCGGCTGGCACATCGGCAATCGCGGTGTGGCCGTGCTGCGCGAGACGGTGTACGTGGAAACACCCGACTGCAATCTGATCGCTTTGAACTCGAAAGACGGGAAGGAGAAGTGGCACACGCAGATCTGCGATCTGGAGCAGTTCTACTATGCCTCCGTTGCCCCGATTATTGTGAACACAAGTGTCAAGAACCACGTGATCACCGGCGTCAGCGGCGACGATCTGGATATTCCCGGCTACATCGAGTCGCACGACCCGGATACCGGCGCGTTGCAGTGGCGCTGGTACGCACATCCCGAACCCGGTACTCCTGAGGCCAAAACCTGGCCGAGTGTGGAGGCGATGTTGCACGGCGGCGGAATGACCTGGGTGCCCAGCACCTACGATCCCGATCTGAATCTGCTGTACTTCGGCACCGGGAATCCGCAGCCTGTGATTGCCGGGCAAGGCCGTGAGGGATCGAATCTGTTCACCGAGTGCATTATTGCGCTAAATCCGGATACTGGGAAGCTGGCGTGGTATTTCCAGCCGTCGCCGCACGATACTCACGATTGGGACGCAGTGCAAACCCCGGTTTTGTTCGACGGCGAAGTAAACGGGGAGCCGCGAAAGCTCTTAGCGCAGGCCAGCCGCAACGGATGGTTTTTCCTGCTCGACCGCGCCACCGGCCGGAATATCCTGAGCAGTGAATTTGTCAAGACCAACTGGACCCTGGGTGTGGATGCCAAAGGACAACCGATTCCTAATCCGGCCAAGCAACCGAAACCCGACGGTGCTCTGGTAACTCCTAACCAGGGCGGTGCAATCAACTGGCCGTCGCCCAGCTTCAATCCGGAAACCGGTTTGTTCTATGCGAATGCCGCGCGCGCCTGGAGCGTCTACTACCTCTACGATGACGACGATAAGCCTGAAGGCTGGGGCGGCAATGATCGCAGCGGCTTCTCCGAAGCCATGGTGCAGGCCATCGACTACAAGACGGGAAAGATTCGCTGGAGCCACAAATGGCCGGGCGGAGGTGGCGGAGTCCGATCGGGCCTATTGAGTACCGCGGGTAAGCTGCTGTTTGCCGGCGATCCGAGCGCGAACTTTGTAGCGCTCGACCCCGCCACCGGGGAGCCGCTGTGGCACGCCGCGCTGCATGCAGTCGTCAGCAACGGCCCCATCACCTATGAGCTGGATGGCGTCCAATATTTGGTGGTGGGTGCAGGAGACACGCTGTACGGCTTCGCTATGCGAGCCCGGTAATCAGGCTCGGCGTCGCCGCCTGAGGAAACCAAGCACAACTAATCCGCCGCCGACTAAGGAGATGGAAACCGGCTCTGGATTTTCAACCGTATTGGTCTGGATGCCGATGTCGTAGGATCCCAGACTTCCGATTTTTTCACCTTCCGAATCTACGTAGCGATACTTGAGCTCCGAGGTGCTATTCAGGCTACCCGTCGTATCAAACTGAAAAACCCAGACGAGCGTATCTCCTAGCCCAAATGCCGCGCCTAGTGATGGTGATTTCGCCTGATCGCAGAGCCGAAGAGTGCCGCCGCTGCCGCCGTCACAGCCGTTAGCGTTCAGTTCGTCAGGCGAGCGCAGGTCCCAGAAGCTTAGACCCCCTGGGGCCGAAACGATGCTGGTATTGGTAATCGTCCCGCTGGCAAAGCTCTTGAGCTGAACGGTATTCACGAAGTCCGTGAACTGATCGCCGGTGTAGGTGCTCAGAATATGGATATCCAGTTCCAGTTGAAAGGTGCTGCCGATGTTGCTCAACTCCATTACGGCGTATTCGTTGCCGTTGCACTGAGCCGCCGTGGCAGGGCAACTCAGAATCGGTGTGGCATGGAGTGAACCTACCGCGATGGCTACTAGGGCAAAAGATGGAACCTTCATTTTTCCTCAGGCTAATTATGACCTGAGGGTGCTGGCTTCCGATACACAGAGAGTACTGACGCAAGTATTGCCAGGAATAGCGAATCCGTGCCGTTCCGGGACCGTTTAGCGTGCCGGCCGCAAGCGGGGTTTTTGCACCCTCCAGTTCGTCAGTTCGAATTTTCCCAAAATAGTTCCATCCAGCTCCAGCTCGTAGATCTCGCCCTTGTCCATCGAGTTTGTGCCATTAAGAGTTGGAGCCGTAAAGATACTGGTAAATGTTTGGAGCTTGATCATTGGGCAGGCAAGACGGAACGCAGAAGGAACTTCGCGACGATCGCTGGTGTCAATGCACGTGGGCTTTACATATGAAGCTTTTAGTAATTATAACGATATAAGTACTGACGCCGAGAGAGATTATCGTGCCGACAAAACACTCGATGACGCGAACGACTTTGACTTGGTGCGCGGTGTTGGTTGGCATAACCATTGGACTGCTCGGTCTAGTGGTTACCGGCCAGGCGTCGTTTGACCAGGACCCCAATTCACCAGTCTGGCTGACAAGCCGATTTGAGGCTTTTGGACCGGGGCTGCTTGGAGCGGCATTCCTCGTAGCGTCTCTTGCTGCGCTTCGCGGCCGCCGATGGGCCGGCCTGTTATTCCTTGCCAGCGCGCCGGTTGTGGCGTTCATTTTCTCTTATCCGGGCGCGGGCTTCGTTTGGAAGCCGGATGGAAGCGGCGTTTTCGAATTGCCTCTGCCCTCTACAGCCGTCGGATTGGCATGTCTCTTCTATGCTCCTTTCATCGCTCCGCTTTTCGCGATCGGTAAGAGAAAGCGTGCCGTTTTTCTGTTTCTAGTTCCGGCGGCTATTGCTGTCCTGGTGTTCGCCGGGTCCAGGTGGACCTCGGTGCTGCTGCCCCGGCTAGCGGCGTGGTCTGCACTCTTCCTCGCGTTCGGAGCGTTCTGGTTCGGAACCTATAAACATGGCTGGCCGACTCTACTCCCACTTCAGCCGACGTCGCTCAAGAGGAAGCTGGGAATGGCATTCATCGAGTGCCTCTTGGTTGGCGTGCTGCTTCTCACCGGAACCTTCGCCTTCACCGTACTGCGAGCGACCTCCGGGTGGAGCGTCAATTGCCGCTCGTCGGGACTATTTGTCAAGCCGGTGACTCCTCAGCATGCGGTATTCATCGCGCGCTTGATCTGGGTCGGCCACAAAACAAAAGTCTCCGGGGAATGGGCCGGCGACTGGGCGATCGGCGTAGTTCAGGAACGCTTCTGGGGGCTCCAGCCCTGGTCCCCGCATTTTGTTCTTTTAACGAACCAGATCTTCTGGGAAGGGGAAACGGTTTTCATGAGTGGGCTCCGTCCGCGGGGCTTCTTAACTCGCTTTCTTCCTATCGTGGATGGCCAGCCCTGCCTTGGCATAGCCAAACCGGTGTCTGCCGCGGAGACTCACCTACGCGTGTTGAGAAGGCCGCCTTTGGCAAACGAGGCACGAATCATCGGTAGCGTCCAAAGCCCTAAGCGGCCTTCAGAGGCAAAGAAATCATCGGCGAAAAGGATCGACACCAACGCCATTTACGAAGCGGTGATAAATCCGACGGCGAAATACACGGCATTGGCTGGCGCAAGAATCCTGGTGACGGGATCGTCTGGAATCACCACCGTTACCACCGATGCCAACGGAATTTACGAAGTCTCGGGGCTCCCACCCGATGGCTATACCTTGAGCCTGCTGGATCAACCTGCCAATCAAATCGTGGAGGATCATAAGCTTCAGAAAAAGGACTTCCTGCCAGGACGGCCGATCGAATTGAACTTCATTCTGGAGTGGGACGGTTCGATCGAAGGCGTTGTCCGGGATGCGACTGGCAATCCGGCGCAAGTCATACTGGAATTGCAGAACCCTGACGGGACAAGATTGGGCGATAACCTGATTCCACCGAGCAAGAACGGATCATTTCAGTTCGAACATCTGCCCCCAAGTACCGGCTACATGCTGATGGTGAATCCATGGGGACCCTCCAAGGATTCGCCCTATGCGCCCGTGTACTATCCGTCGGTGGGAAGTCCCAGTGCCCCGCGGATCTTCGAGATTGAGCCGCAAAATCCGCACATACGCAATGTGGACTTAGTTGTTCACAATCTTCCTGGGAGAACTTTGCAGGTCCATGCCCTTTCTCCCGACAGCGCGCCGGTAGAAGGCGCTGGGATCCGAGTCGCTTATGAGCGGACAAGGCAATGGGAAGATGTGGCTACTTCGCCTCAGTCCTGGATCACCGATCGCACGGGACTAGCCGAAATTCGAGTTTTTGGCGACTTCCGAGTTCGAGTGTTGGCCGAGCAGTCCGTCGAGGACAAGAAAACGCCACCGTGGTATTCACTCCGATACAGTGGACTGGTCGAACTCGATACCAGTAAGATGCCCCAAAAACTAGATCTGATCATCTCTTCTTCGCAGGTGCATTAGTTCTCCGAGCGATGCCGCAACGCTCTCCCGGCTCGGGTCCGAGCCGGACTACCACTGTTTATCGGGCCGAAATCAGCCGTATTGGAGAAACTACTGCTCGCCGCGGTACATATGCTTCGCGTCGCGATTGTTTTCCTGGCACACGTATTCGTACATCTCGTCGTTAGGATTCCATGGAATGGCCCAGCCGCCCGACCAGGGCTTGGTGTAGGCGCCCGGATCGTCGATGGTGGCGATGTAGCGCAGCGTGTCGTATTCGGGGCGCTCGAAGGTCTCCGTAAGCTTGAGGTATTCGGTGCTCGGAATCCCTTCGCGGCTGAGCCAGAAACGCTGATTGAAGTTGGTGCTTTCCACCACCAGCTTTTCGCCTTCCCAGTGGCCGATGGAGTACCCATGGAAGCTCGGATCGATGTCCTTGGGACGCTGCCGGCCATCCATGTAAATCACGCGCCAGGTATGCGGACCACCCACGCCCATCACGTAAATACGCTCGAGCTCGGGGATATCGACGATCTCAAAGCCATACGGCGTGTGATACAGCCGGGGGCCGCCGGAAGACTTGCAGCGCACATGCGGATCGTCCGCTGTATTGTTGGCTTGGCGCGACTCATACAGCGCGCGCGCCCAATCCTGGAAAGGCACATCCGGAATCTTGAGGTTGGTGGGGAGATTGACCAGGTTGTTGTCGAGACCCCGCCCTACATTGGTGGCGAGGGTCGCACCGGCATTGCCGTTCCAGACACCTTTTTCGCCCGGCAGCGGGCCCAGAAGTACATGCCCATCGGGACCATGCGGCGTCGGCCGGGAAGGCGGGCGCTGCTTTCCCCTGCCTTTTCCTTTGCCTTTGAACTGGCCCTGCTGGCCCGGATTCTGTCCTGGAGGCGGCGGGATAATTCCCTGACCAGTGCCCTGCGCACCGGCGTTTTGCCCAAAGGAGGGCGCGGCAAATGAGAAAATCATCGCCGCGGTTGCAACCGCAGCCAAGCTAACAATTTCACGCTTTCGCACTTCGACCCTCCATTAATGACATCGCGCACAACGCAGCGGGGCGCCAATACCTGCTCAATCCTTGCGAGCGCGCCCCGCGCTGTGCGCTCATGATCAGGATTACCCGCTACGGAATGGTGCCTTCGCTTGAAGCGCCGCCCAGTTTCTGGCCGGTGGTGGCCAGCGTAACGGAGCGAGCGTTGCCGTGCTTTCCGCCGTCCTTGGCCAGGGTTCCGCTGACGATGACCTCATCGCCTTCCTTCATGGTGTTCTTCTTCCAGCCCCCGCGTTCCAGGAGCCTGGGAGGACCCATCTCAAACGCCCAATTGGCGATTTTCCCGCTGTCATCCTTCACGTCGATATAAAAATAGACGTGCGGATTCATCCAGTCGACCTTGGTGATGGTGCCCTTCAGCTCAATGGGCTTCTTAGCGTCATACTCGGCCGCGAAGGAGTGGTGCGCCAGCAGCGGAGCCGCCGCCAGAAGCACGCCAGTTACTCCTAAAATCGCAAATGCGCGCAGTCTCATGGGTCAAATCTCCTTAGGGTGTAGGTGCGTTATGTTTGCCGGATAACGATTCGGTCTCGTGATTGCTTTCGTCACAAAAATATTCGTCTACGTCGGCAGGAACCCACGAAAGGTTAAAGCTGCCGGTCCAAGGTTTGGTATAGGCCCCCGGGTCGTTTACCGTCACCTCATATTTTAACGTGTCGAAATCGGGCCGGGAGATGCGCTCGGTCAACGCCAGTTTCTCGGTATGAGGGAGACCGCCATTGGTGAACCAGAAACGCTCGGTAAATGCGGTGGTTTCGGCAACCAGCGTATCACCTTCCCAATTTCCGGTGGAATAGCCGTAGTAGGTCGGAGTCACCTCTTCCGGATCGGGGTTTTTGCGCCCATCGAGCCAGATGATCCTCCAGTTGCGATTTCCACCGGCGGACATGATAAAGACGCGCTTCCGGTCGGGCTGCTCCACGATCTGCACTCCATAACGATCCTGAAACTGGCGCGGCCCGCCCGGCGGGAGGCAGTAAGCCATGGGATCGTCCTTCAAATCGTTGCGCTGGCGATACTCATAAAGAGCCTTCGCCCAGGGTTGGAACGGAGCCACCTTGCCGGCGTCTGCGATGTTGGCCAGCACCCCGCGGTAATTCATGCGGATATTGCCGGCGCTAATGTCGTACAGACCGGTGGGACTGGGATCGGCCCAAAAACCTTTTTCTCCCGGAACGACACCCAACCGGACGTGACCGTTCGGCCAATGCGGAGCCGCTTTCCCGGTGCGCGCGCCGGCCAGCTTAATAGTCGCGGGATTGGCCGCCGCGATTTTCTTTCCGCTCGCCAGCGTCAGCGACTTGCCGCTAACCTGCTTGCTCCCGTCGCGGGATTGAATTCCTTCGGCCGTAACACTGTCGCCGACTTGGACGACCTCCCGATTCCAGCCATTCCCGCTGCGCTTGAGATCCAGAGTGCTCTGATACTCGACAGCCCAATTGGTGATCTTGCCATTAGATCCGCGGACATCCAGCCATACGTAAACGTGGGGATTGGTCCAGTCGAACTTGGTGACGGTTCCGCGCAGAGTAATGGGCTTCTTGTCGTCGTATTCGGCCGCGATAGAGTGATGCGCCCACACCGGTGCGATCGCTGCACACATGCACAACCCCAGACCCAACACCTGATACCCCAACGCCCTGCGTCTCATCGCTGCTCCTCTGCTCGCCGTTCCGGTGGCGGTCCGAAGTTCTTCGCCAGATAATCCAGGATCAAAGAAAACTCCTTATCCGTCACTGGGGCGCCTTCATCCACCATGCCTTTAATCACGTTGCGCCACTCATCCCTGGTGTGCGCCTGGTCTTGGAGTTTCGCCAGGCCGTGACAAAAACTGCAAATTTCCTCGACCAGTTTCTTGCCGGGATCCGGGGGAGGCGGAGCCTTTTCGGCAGCCAACAGGCCCGCCGCAAACACTGCTGCCGCGATCAGGAGAGTTATCCCCGCCAGCGCCGCTCGTCTTTTCCACAATCCGGCCCACATATCGGTCCATGGCGATCGCGCTAATCGCGGGTAAGTTTGAAGTCACCCTTTTGGGCGCCTGAGGTCCATGTTCCGGTGATGGTGCGGTTGTACGAACCGACATTATCCAGCTTCCCGTCGAATACCATGTGCATCGGCTTGCCGGCCGGATCCTTCAAATCCGCCTCCAGGTGCACCGCCCACTTACTCGCATCGAGGGTCGCCACCTTCAAGGGGACCGAGTTGGCGCCGGGATTGACCTTACCCTCCACCACCTTGCTATCCCAGTGCATCAGGAACACCACTGGGGTCCGCTGGGTGGGGGAAGTGCCATAATCTCCGTGCCAGGTCCCGGTCAGCGGGTGGCCTTCCTGGGCCAGCATGGGTAGGGCAAAGCCTGCGATTAAACAGGCCAAAACGACGGCAACGCGGCGCATCTTCTTCTCCTTGGGCACCTTACGGGTTCTCCTTGGGCACCTTACAGGTCAACATTTTCACGCCGGATTGTCAAGGGCGCTTGGTATTAGACGCTATTTGGACGCATCTAGGTAACACGGGACGCTACCGGAAAGCGGTCTTGGCCTGGCGATCCTCCGCGGCCTTTATCGCCGGACCATACAGCTTTTCGAAGAATCCTTCGCGAACCAGCCGGTCGACCGTGGCGTTGTCGACCACTGTGCGAAAGTCAAATTTCTTCAATTGGGCAGCGGACTGGGCGTCCACCGGATGATCGATCATGTAGCGCACCGCGGCTGCGCTCAGATAGGGTACTCGCTCGTAGGTGTTGGTACCGGCGTAACGATCGTACACGCGCGCGATGTCGGCGGGATCATCATTCTTGTTATACGCCAAGTACGCCTTCACCGCGAAGGCCTTGTCCTCATAGAAGCGCTTGATGGCTTCGGCGTGAACCTTGATCAGCAGCTCGGGCAGCTTGGGATCGGACGCCGCGAGGCTCTTCCGGTACAGATAGACCGTGGGCGCGTAGATGTCGTCATAATCGCTGGTGTTGGCGAGACTCTTGTAGCCCTTCTCCTCCAGCTTGAAATAGATGGGCGCGGTGAGCATAGTGGCGTCGACGCGACCGCTTAAGAGCGCCGCGGCTCGTCCGTTCACATCGGTGCCGATGGGTACCCACTGCACATCCCTGGGACCGAGTCCGAACTTAAAGAGCAGCCCGACCGCGTAATTGTAGGGCGCGTCGCCGAGCTGGCTAACGCCAATCCGCTTGCCCTTGAGATCGCGAACGGTCGCAAAGCTATTGGGAGCCATCAGCGCAAATAGGCTTTTCCGGTAAGGGCTGCCGATCATCACCAGCGACCCATCCTTCGAAGCCGCTTGCATGGCCTGTTCCAGCGGATAGTTGGTCATCTGGGCTTCGCCGCTGACGATCATCGCAACGGCGGCTGGATGCACCGCGAACACCAGTTTCGCCCGCAGTCCGTACTTCTCGAAATAGCCGCCTTCCTGGGCGATATAGAGCGGCCAGGTAGTGCCGGTGCGGGTGGCGTAGTTGATGGTGATATCCCGCAGCGCGGGCGTCTGGGCCTGCGCCAACGCGGTTACCAACAGCGCAAAACTAACGGCGATCGTCTTTGCCAACGATATGCGATACGTCCTGGTTATTTTCATTGCAGATATATTCGAACAGGTCGGCATTCGCCTGAAGCACGGAATGCCCGTACATGGTAAACGGCCGGGTGTAAGCTCCCGGATCGTCGATGGTGGCTTCGATCTCCAGATGACCCAGGTCGGCGCGCCGAAAACGCTCCACCACGTGCAATTGCTCAGTGTGGGGATGCCCCGCGAAATCGAACCAGAATTTGTCGTTGAACCCGATGGAATCGACGACCATCGTGTCGCCATCCCAGCTTCCGATGGAATCGCCGTACCAGGTGGGATCGGGATCGGCGGGATGCTTGCGACCGACTTTTTCACGATCGCCGAGAAAGATCTGGCGGTAGCTGTGGATGTTCCCTTCAAACAGAAAGAAGATGTGCGTGGGCGTTTGCACAATCCGCCAGGGATAGGGAGCCATGCGAGGCACGCCGGTGGGAAGGCAGTTGGCCTCCGGGTCGTCCTTCGACATGCGCTGCGAGGCCAGCTTTTCGGCCCAGGGTTGGAGCGGCAGCTTTTCGCCCTTTTTCAGTGCGGTTTCAATGTTGTAGATGAAGGAGCGATCAGGGCTCCAGACGCCGGAAAGATCCGGTTTTCCGGACGACGTTCGCGGCGCGGGACCCTTGGGAACGGACGCGCTCAGACGCTCGGCCGTCTCGATGGCTTCTCCTTGTCCGAACGCCATCGGAGCGGCGATTACCAGCGCGATTATGAGAGTCCTGAACATTATTTCTCCGGCTGATCGTAGCCGCGCAAAGGGCGAATCCAAATATTGCGATATCGCACCGGCTGCTGATGATCCTGAAGCACCAGGGAATCTTCGGCGGGCTGCGCGACATACTTGGCGAGCGCGCGGTGTACGGTGGGTCCCATCAATTCCTTGTGGTTGTGCAGCAGCACGCCGTTAAGGAACACGGTCGCATACGCCGGTTTCACCAGTTTTCCTGCTTCAAATTTGGGCGCCTCGAACACGATGTCGTAGCTTTGCCATTCGCCTGGCTTGCGCGTGGCGTTCGCAAGCGGCGGCCATTGACCGTAGAGCGCTCCAGCCTGTCCGTCGGCGTAAGTCGGATTCTGGTAGGAATCGAGTACCTGCACTTCGTAGCGTCCCTGCAGGAAGATCCCACTATTCCCGCGATTTTGACTGTTGCCGCGAATTTCGGCGGGCGCGGCCCACTCCACATGCAATTGCACGTTGCTGAACTTCTGCTTGGTGGCGAGGTCGCCGGCGCCGGGCACAACTTCGAGATACCCGTTGGCGACCTTCCAAGGACTCTTGGCGCTCTGCCACTGGGACAGATCCTTGCCATTGAAGAGCACGATGGCATCTGAGGGCGCGCCGCCCGATTGCGCCGCGGGAGTCACCACCGGCGGATGCGGACGCTTAGGATCATGAACATGGAACGGAAGGCCGGGAAGCATGGGCGTATCGTCGTAGCCCAGATCGTGGTTAACGGCCTGGCCGAACATTCCAAGCGTGGCGACTAGTACCAGAAGAATTCGCCGCACAAGCTGTCCTCCCTGCGCCATAGTAACGCGGAGCAGGGTTGAAGCGGAAGCTGCGTCGTGAGCATCCTTATACTGGATGCAAACGCTCCGCGGATCCTTCTGGGCCTTGGTCCTTTATGACGTCGCGGAGCAAATCCGCCTGGATACCCTGCGCTCCCTGGCGGGGATGGAGGCACCTCGCCGCGAACCGGTGTTCAAACACCCGGCGCCGGACTACGTTCGCTTCGAGCGGCCGCCCGTAGTCGAGAACCTCGGGCTGGTTTCCCTGAGCGGAGGGGAACAATTTCAAGCTCGCATCAAATATTTCGAGTACGGTGTGGTGAGTGTCGAATTGCGGATGGACTTCGAGGCCGGGTGGGACGACCTGGTGCGGTTATCCAGCCGCTTGCTCGCCGAGCCTGAATTTGATCGGCGGACGTCCGAAATGGTCCGAGGGTGCCTGCAACGCGTACGCGGGGCGCTGGTGGACGTGTACGAGAACCAACTGAGCGAAGACTACTACATCATTCAGGTAAGAGAAGCACTGGATGAGCAGGGCCTGCCGTTGACCGCGACGGCGATGCTCGCCGAGCACGGCCGGCAAGTAGCCCAAATCGTTCGGGGGGATTTATCGGCCTTGTCACAATCCGAGCAGAACGAAGCCTTGCAAGCCGCTCTCTCCTACTATCCCTCCGATTTGCTGGTGGCGGGATGGGTCGCGGCATTCGTATACGATACGCCGGAAGGCGCTGTCCCCGCGATCCAACTGCTGGAGTATGCCAACACCCAACTCCTGGAATTTCGCCACTACGACGAAGTTCTCACCCGCGTGCTGAATAACGTGTATCGCAGGCTGGGCCATAGAGGGCGATTTTTGCGCCGCTGGAAAATGGCGGGCGAAGCCGAGCGCCTCAACGCCCTCCGCCTGGACGTCCGGGAGCTGGCCGAGCGGGCGGATAACTCCATCAAGTTCCTGAGCGATATGTTCTATGCCCGCGCTTACCGTGTAGCGTCGAGCCGCGTTGGCGTTCCTGACTACCGCAACCTCGTCGATCAAAAACTCCGAATCGCCGGCGAGCTGTACGAAGTCATGGTGAACGAGTTCCATCAGGCGCGCGCCTTCATCCTGGAAGTCATGGTGGTGGCAATCCTGGTGATCGAACTCATCGACGTGTTTTCCCGGCGCTGAGTGGGGCCGAGGGTCGGGCATGCCCCGACCCTACAAATTGTAGGGGTGAGGCACGCTCGCCTGACGCCTACAACCTGCAGATCAGCAGTTCGCGCTCATAGATCATCTCCGGAGGCAGATGATCGTGCAGCGCCAGGAACAGCTGCTCGTGCGCCATTACTTCGTCGCGCCAGGCAGCACGGTCAAACTCCTGTAGCGCGTCGAATTGCTCCTTGGTGAACGAAGGCAGCCCGGCCCATTCGATGTCCTCATAGCGAGGCATCCAGCCGATGGGAGTTTCGCGGGCAAGCGCCCTTCCATGGGCGCGATCGACAATCCATTTCAAAACACGCATGTTCTCGCTGAAGCCCGGCCACAGGAACTTGCCATGGGCGTCCTTGCGGAACCAGTTGACGTGGTAGATCCGCGGTGTTTCGCTCAAGGTGCGCTGCATCTTGATCCAGTGCCGGAAATAATCGCCCATGTGATAGCCACAGAAGGGCAGCATGGCCATTGGATCGCGGCGGACTTTGCCGACCGTCCCGACGATCGCCGCAGTGGTTTCCGAACCCATGGTGGCGCCCGTATACACACCGCCGCTCCAATTGAAGGCTTGATATACAAGCGGCATGGTGGTCGCGCGGCGGCCACCGAAGATCAGAGCGCTGATCGGCACGCCATCCGGCGCTTCCCAGGCCGGATCGATGGTGGGGCATTGCGATGCCGGCGCAGTGAAGCGCGAGTTAGGATGCGCGGCTTTCGCGCCGGTTTCCTTAGCGATCTGCGGAGTCCAGCGGTTGCCCTTCCAGTCCGTGCATTCGGCCGGCGGGTCATCGGTCATGCCTTCCCACCACACTCCGCCTTCGGGTGTCAGCGCCACGTTGGTGAAGATCGAATTCTTGGCCAGCGTGGTCATGGCATTCGGGTTCGTCTTCACCGACGTTCCCGGCGCCACCCCGAAGAATCCAGCTTCCGGATTGATCGCCCGCAGGCGGCCATTGGCGTCCGGTTTGATCCAGGCGATGTCGTCACCCACTGTCCAGACCTTCCAGCCTTCGAACCCGCGGGGCGGGATCAGCATGGAAAAGTTAGTCTTACCGCAGGCGCTGGGAAACGCGGCCGCTACATAGGTCTTCTCGCCCTGAGGATCCTCGACTCCCAGAATGAGCATGTGCTCGGCCATCCAGCCCTCATCACGCGCGATATTGGAGGCGATGCGCAGCGCAAAACACTTCTTGCCTAACAGCGCATTCCCGCCGTAACCGGAACCGTAAGACCAGATCTCGCGGGCTTCAGGGAAATGAACGATGTATTTCTCGTCGTTGCACGGCCAGGGCACATCCTTGTCGCCCGGATCCAGAGGCATTCCTACGGTGTGCATGCACGGCACTACCCGCGTGTCGACCTTATCGATTTCAGGGTAAATTGCCTTGCCGATGCGCGCCATGATCCGCATGTTGACCACGACATACGGAGAATCGGTAAGCTGGACGCCGATCTGGGACATCGGCGATCCGACCGGGCCCATGCTGAAGGGCAGCACGTACATGGTGCGCCCGCGCATGCAGCCATTGAAGAGTTCTTTGAGCTTGTGGCGCATTTCCACCGGATTGACCCAGTTGTTAGTGGGCCCGGCGTTGTCCTTCGACAGCGAGCAGATGAAGGTGCGATCCTCCACGCGGGCGACGTCGCTGGCATCCGACCGGGCGTAATAGCAGCCCGGCCACAGATCCTGGTTCAGCTTGACAAACGTCCCACCTTCAACCATTTGGGCGCAGAGGGCATCGTATTCTTCCTGGGAGCCGTCCACCCAATGGATGTTTGCGGGCGTGGTGAGTTCGGCCATCTTCTCCACCCAGCGGAGAAGGTGCTTATTTTCACTTAACGGCCGGGAAACATTGCGGGCGGACTTGGTAGTTACCGTTGACATTCTTCCATTATCGCGCGAACCGGCACTTCTCGCGATTGGGGCTGCCACCCCTGCGCTAGGCGATCATGACCTTACGCGGGAACTGGGAGTTGTCCTCCAGGAACGTCTTCTTCCTGGACAGCTCTGAAGTGGTCGGCTGAACGGCGCCGCTCATGTCGGTAACGCGCGAAACCAGCGTGTGTTCGCCAGGAACAGCGCCTTCCCAACGATAAGTAAACAGCTTCCACGAGAATTGCGAGTTTGCGGAATCGAGCGTGGCTTTCTGCCACGGACCGTTGTCGATCTGAACTTCCACGGATTTCACCGGCGTCCCATCATTTAATACGAAGCCCAGGACCTGATAAGCGCCGCCGGTCTTTCGCACGCGGGCGATCACCGACTTGAGCTGCATGCGAGTCACTTCGGTTTCAACCCACTGCGTAGCCGGATCGTTATCCTGCCCGGTCCCGCCCACGCCGCGCAGTGTCCGGTACCAACGGGCCTGGTAATTGCCGAGGTATCGATCTTCCTGGAGATGCACTTCTCCCAGCCACTTGACGTTCGCCACGCCATACCAACCGGGCATGATGAGCCGAACCGGGAATCCCTGGTTGAGGGTGAGTGGCTCGCCATTGAGCGCGTAAGCTATCAACGGTTCCGGCTTCATCGCATTTTCCAGGGTGATGCTGCGGCCGAACTGCTGTTCGAGCTTGTAGGTCTGCTGACGGAACGCGATATCCAGAGGTCCGCGGTCATAGCCGAAGAAGACCACTTCCCGGGCCTTGGAGTGGACGCCCAATTGTTTCAGCACGCGACTCAACGGGACGCCAGTAAAGCGGCCACAGGATGACAGCCCCTGGACCGATCGCGGGCTGTTGCCGGAACATTCGAAGCCGTTGACCAGTTCGACCGATTTCATGGCCTTCAGATCGGCCAGCGTGAATTCAGCCGGCTTGTTCACCATTCCGGAGAACTTCAAACGGTACTTGGCCGGATCGATCTCCGGTTTCATGAAGTGCTGGGTAGTAAAAAACTGGTCCTTCGGCGTCAGCATCCCGTCGATCTTGCGGATATCGAGCTGACGCGTGGCTGCACCAGGGTTACCGCCCGGATTGAAATTCTTGGGGAGGTCGGTGAACGGAACGTCTGTGTCTCCCTGGGCCAGGGCAGGAACCGACCACTCCGGCAGCAGCGCCAGCAAGCTGCTGGCCGCCAAACCCATGCGTAGCGTTTCTCTTCGGCTAATTTGACCCGGCATCATCAAGCTCCTTCGTTATCAAGGAATCGAACCGATAATACCACCGTCTTGCGCCCCTGGGTAAACCGGGCGCGCGAGATTAGAACGTGATGCGCGCCACTAGTGTGCCTTGCCGTTCTCCGCTAACGGTGCCGGTCGTATTGATGGTTCCGAACCCGCTTATATTCCGGCCGTCGGGGCCGGTTTTGACGGGAGTATTCAGAGCCGTGCTGGGATTAACGTACGTCCCCACCGTCCCGCCCAGCAGCAGCGACCGGTTGAAAATATTGTTGAACTCGGCGCGGATCTGAAGGGAGGCGCGCTCCTTGATACGGAATACTCGCCCAAAGCTGGCCAATTCGGACGGGCGGCGCTGATAGCGATAGTCGTTGTAGTAAGCCGCCGACGGGCTGAATTGCCCGCTGGGAGTGTCGGTCCAGGCGGCGGGATTCAGCACCTGCGTCTTACTGGGATCGTAACAGTGGCAATTAATGTCCGCCAGGTACAGCGGCACTCCCGCAACCCGCGTGGCGTAGGTGCTGCGAAGCAGCGTACTCGAGTTGTTGTTGCCCGGGCTGGCAGGAGCCTGAATCGGCAATCCGCTGCCGTACTGAAGCACCGCGCCCAGCGTCCAGTCTCGTAAGGCATAACTCAACCAGCGGTTCTCGTTCCACTTGGGAGTGGTGTAATTGGCAGCCAGCGTCATCCAATTGGGCCGCGAGGAAGCCGAAAGCTGTTTGTTGTTATCCCGATTGAACACATCATTGATCACGCCAGCCCCGGTGTAGTCCTCCGCGCCCAGGTCAAGCTCCTTCGAGCGTGTGTACGTCCAGGTGAAGTCTAACCCATGAGAGAAGCGCTTTGTGGCTTTCAGTTGAAGCGAATCGTACCAGGTTTTGCCCAATGGCGCGCCCGTCGCGGCGAGCGTGGTGAACTGCGGAAATGGGCGCAGCGATTGAGCCACGGTGGAAGTCAACGGGAAGCCCGCGTAGGGAACCTTGTTCTGGAACCGGCCGGCCGCCACCGAGTTCAATTGCGACGAAAGGATCGTGCGATCGGCGGAACTGCTCCAATCCAGGTTGTATTGGCTCTGCAACTGCTGCGGCGTCAGCGCGTTGTAATCGAGCAAGGAGGCCGTTCTCCACCACACGCCACGGTTGCCTACGTAGCTGGCTTCCACCACCAAATCCCTGGAGATCTCGCGCTGGAATCCGAGGTTATATTGCCACATGCGCGCGGGGCGTCCATAATTCTGATCCACCACGGGCGGGCCCGCCGTAATGCTGGTCGCCGTTGACGGGTATAAGTTGGGGACCAGATTCGGCCAAGTCGGATTGAGTGGGATGCCCTGGCTCAGGATCATGGCCGGGTCGCCGAAGCTGGGATTTGTTAAGGTCTGATTGGCGCCCGCAGAGCCCTGCCCGCCGCCTTGCGACATGGAGTAGCTGAGCCCTATGCCGCCGCGCAGAACAGTCTTCGGCAGTACCTGATAGGAGACGCCCAGGCGCGGAGCATACGCCCACGGGTAGTTATTAGCGAACCGGCAGTTGCAGCTAGCCTCATAAATCGTCGCACCCGGATGTCCGCCGGCGGTGGAATTGGCCAGCGTTGGGGAAAAGTTCGGAGACCGCCCGTATTGTTCACGCGGGTAGGTCATCAGGTCCCACCGCAGGCCGTAATCGAGCGTAAGCTTGCGCGTGATCTTCCAGGTGTCTTGCGCAAACCACGCATAGAAGCCGCGTCCGCCGCGCGTTTCCGCCGGCTGCGCAATGGTCACGCTATTCACAGCACCAAGCAACAGGCTGGCATACGGGAAGCCGGAGAATAGTCCACCCAGAGCCTTGCCCTGGAAGAAACTGTTGATCGTCTGATTCGCGCTGAAGGCGAAACTGCCGCTGGTATTGCTATTGGTGACTGTAGGATAGCCGTCAAACCGCACCTCGCCGCCGAACTTATAGCTGTGGTTGCCCTTCACCCAACTCAGGCTGAGGTTGCCGGTTGGTCTCTGAAGAAGGGCGCGCACCTGTCCGGTGTAGGGGCCCATGGATTGTACCCCGCCCAAGCTCTGCGGACCCATAAGAGATCCCGTTTGCGGTCCTGCTCCCAGTGGCGGCCCGAAAATGGGGGGACGGGCTCCCGTGGTGGGCCCCAGCGTCCCGCCTGCGATTCCCAGCACCTTGACCATATCAAAATCGGTTATAGGGGCCGTGTCCCCGAAATCATTTACCACATAGCCTGCGCCAAAGTGCAGCAGCATGGTGGGTGTCACCGTGTAATCCAGGTTGGCGCGCCAGGTGCGCGAATAGATATAGGTACCGCGCGTGGCCGTGATCGTATCCGGGAAGCCCTCTGATAGAGCAAACCCTCCGGGAGCGTACTTCACCTCCGTGCTGGTGGAGGACCAATAGCCGGATATCCTGAACTTCGAGCTGAACGAATGATCGAGTTTAAGGGAAGGAATGGGGGTAACCCGGTTGCTGGGGAAAGCATTGACGTAGTTGTTGGTCAGCGTGGCTGAGGTTCCGACGTTAGGCAGGGGTATCAGATTCTGAAGCTTGACTGCGGAGGGATCGAAACGGCTCAGCGGAATCTGGTTGCTGGGGAATTGTGTCCGAACCCGCGTTCCGTCCGGAGCCAGTTGCTCCGTATTCGGATCGAAAATCATTCCCTGGAGCATCTTGTTGCCTAATCCATCGGTGGCGAGAGCGCCCGTAAAGGGCGCGCCCAGCAGGCTCGAGAAGGTGCCTGTCCGGTAGGCCGCGGTGGGTACCGTGTCCAGAACGTTGTTGACGATGGCGGATTCGCGAAACTGCTCGTAGTTGAAGAAAAAGAATGTCTTGTCCTTGCCGTTGTAGACCTTGGGGATAAGGATCGGTCCGCCGAGAGTGCCGCCGAAATCATTGCGGCGTTGCTTGTTGCGCAGATGATCGAAGTCTCCATGTGAGTACAGCGCCTCATTGACAAGGTAGTCGTAAGCCGAACCGTGGAAGCTGTTGGTGCCGGATTTGGTGGTGTATTGGATCAGGCCGGAACCCGCTTGGCCGAACTCAGCCGAATAGTTCGAGGCTTGGATGGTCACTTCTTCCAGCGCGTCCACGCTAGGCTGCATCTGCGCCTGGGAATTCGAGGTGTTCACGCCGTTGGTGATGTCCTGGCCGTCCAGCTTGATGCCGAAGGTGTTGGTCGGCGCGCCGTTCACGCGCATGGACGTATTGGGGACCCAGAACACGCCTGCCGTCAGTACCGAGGAGGCCAGAGGATTGCGCACCCCGTGCGTGCTGGCGGTCGCCGGCCCCACGCCCAGAATCGGTAGTGAATTCATGCGGTCGGTGGTGACATTGGAATTGACCGCCGCGCTTTCCGTGCTCAGCATCGAAGCCTGGGCCGACACCGTGACCGATTCCGCCGATGTGCCGACTTCGAGGACTACGTCGATACGAATCGTCTGGGCCGCTTGCACGCCCAGGTTCTGGCGGACGTGGGTCTTGAAACCCGGGACGTTCACCGTCAACTGATAGGTGGCCGCCGGCAGTTGCGAGAAGGTGTAATTTCCTGTAGAACTGGAGGCCGTTTGGTAGATCGTGCCGGTCTCGCTGTTCTTCAAGTCGAGCGGAGCATTTGCAACCACGGCGCCGGCCGGATCGGAAATAGTTCCGGTGATGGTGCCGGTCGCGGTTTGGGCTAACGCCGCCGCGGAGCACAGCAACAGTGTTGACAATAGACCAAAAAAACGCATTTCGACCCCCTGAAGCGTGCCGAGCCATCCGGGCCCGAGACTGATCTACGGCATCGTATTCCATTGGCGGGGGATTGTCAACGATTGCATGCATCCTTGCCTATATCATTGCCTCTTTCCTGAAAACAGAAGTCGCCTCGATCACCGCGGTCTATACCGCCACCAAGGGCGCAGTGGACGCAGTTACCCACGTCCTTGCTAAGGAACTGGGGCCCAAGAAGATTCGCGTGAACTCCATTAATCCGGGAATGGTGGAGACAGAAGGCGTCCATACCGCCGGGATCATCGGAAGCGATTTTCAGAAGAGCCTGCAGGCGCAGACACCGCTAGGGCGAATCGGGCAAGCGGAGGATATTGCGCCCATCGCCGTGTTCCTGGCATCCGCCGACTCGGGCTGGCTGACCGGAGAGACACTGCTCGCGCGGGGGGACTGCGTTAAGCGCGTCCCGGCGCTTGCTCTCCCCTCCAAGCACTTTTTTGAAGCCAACGACCGTCGAATCAAATCCAATTACTGGGATGACAGATACCGGCCCCGACGTGGGAAACGATACCTTGAACGTTTATATTCACGATGAGGCGGCATCTTTTCGCTTCCAGATTGAGGGCAGTCTGCCCGGCAACGCGGCTAGCCAGTTGGAGCAGTCGTGGCGTACCGCCTTGTCGGTAATCGGCGGTCGCCCTCTGGTTGTTAACATTGGACGACTGACGCGCATCGACCGTTCCGGGCGAGCGCTTCTCTGCAAGTGGCGCGAGGCGGGCGCGCAGTTCATCGCTGCTTCGTCCCTGGCAAAGATATTAGTCGGCGCGATTATCGGTCAGCCAGTCACGTCCGGACAGAAACGCACCAACTCAGAACGATGGGCCTGGTTCCGGACGTTTGCGCTTCCGTTGATTCCGCTCTTGACTCTGGTCTCTCCGGGAACGATTGCCGCCGCGAGCTTGGAGCCGGCTACCTTGAAGGCGTGGGAGGAGTATATCGACTCCGCGAATCTTCGGATGGAGCAGCGCCTGAGTCGCGACAACGCGTTCCTGTGGGTGGATGAAGTTCCGGCCCGGCTGGCGAAGGTTCGCGCAGGCGAGATCGTCGTCTCACCGGTCAGCCCGCAGATACCAAAGAGAGTCCCATCCGGACTCATTCACGATTGGGTCGCCGCGGTTTACATTCCCGGCGTGACCCTCCACGATGTGTTGGCGGTCCTGAGTGATTACCCGAGCTACAAGGAAATCTACAAGCCAACCGTGGTCGAGTCCAAAGCGACCGGTACCAACGGAGCTGAAGACCGGTTTTCGCTGGTGCTGATGAGTAAGTCTTTCTTCCTGAAAACCGCGCTGGATGCGGATTACGAATCCTGTTACGTTCGCATAGATGATCGACGGGGATACAGCGTCTCCCAAACGACGCGAATTCAGGAGATAGAGGAGTACGGCGCACCTGCCGAGCACACCCTGCCTCGGGGCCAAGGCCATGGGATTATTTGGCGGTTATTTGGCTTTACGCGGTACGTAGAACGTGACGGTGGCGTCTATATCGAGCTTGAGGCGATTGGGTTGAGCCGAGACATTCCTTCGTCGCTTCGATGGATGGTTGAGCCGATGATCCGCCGCGTTTCGCGAGGGTCGCTCCTGACAACTCTTCAACAAACCGAAAACGCCGTTCGTTTACACGTTGACCTTGCAAACAGCAAGGCCGGGAGCGGAGGATCGATCGGCTCAACGGCTGGCGCTTCCCGCTTGTCGCGCTAAGCGCAGATGGATCAGTCCCTCCCAACGCGAGCCTGAGTCCGGCGTTTGGCCAAGAAAATGGGTTCCCGATCAAGTTCTCAAGACTTTGCTGCCGCATCTTAGGGCTAAGAGGAGAGTTCTGGTATGAATACGACGGCGAAAGCAAGGCGGAGGCGCTGGAATTCCTGCGCCAAAACAGCCGCCAGGCGGCCGCCGCGGTGCGCACGTTCCCGGATGAAGAGTTGGACCGGGCTGCGCCGTTTTCGCTGAGCTTCGCCGCGCCTGTCACAGCGCAGTATGTAATAGAGGATCACGCACTGCGGCACAGCTGGCACCATTTGGCGCGCATCCGCAAGACCTTGGGCCGGTGACCGCGTAAACACCTTACCGGCCCGCGGTACGCAGGACTCTGGCGGCGAATGCTTCGGCGGCGGAGAGGTCATCCAGGGCCGCGGAGGCGTCTCCAGCGGCGATCTCGGTTTTCGCCTTCGCCAACCGGCTGCGCATTTGGACCATCGCGGTTTCCGTGTCTGAATTCAGTATTTGCCCGCGGCTAGCGAGGTTTTGGCGGATCGGCTCAATCGCTTGTTCAGCGCCTTGAACCTTGGCCGTCGCATTGATCATGCGATCGTTGAGATCCGCGCGGACAGCGGCCGAAAGTCCGGTGGGAGCAGGCGCAACCGGCACTGGCGTGGCGGCGGGCACCGGCGTGGCGGCGGGCGGCGGCAGAGGCGTCGCTGGCTGAACAGACTTGATTGCAGGCGGAGCCTTGGGGGTAACCACAGGTAAGGGCGTCTTCTCTGGCTCGGGTGCGACATCCGGTACAACCGGAGCGCTTTCGGCCGGAACGCTACTCGCCGCTTGGCCGCCTAGCGCGACAATCCGCTGATTTACCATCTCCAGGCGCTCGCGCGAGCGGGCGTCGTCCGGATTCTCGGCCGCCAGCGTCACCAGTACAGCCGACGCTTTCTGATACGTCTTAACCGCCGCATCGCGCCCGCCTGCCTTTGGATCCGCCGTGTTCTCCTGCAAAATACCGAACTGTTGATATGCCGCGGCAACTTCAGAATCGAGATTGGGGTTTCTGACCGGCGTCGAGCGCGCACGATCCAGATAGCGAACGCCGCGATCGAGCAGCGCATCGCGTGTTGCGCTGGGTCCGGGTTTGGCGGCCACCACGGCGGGGAAATCAGTCGCAAACGCGGTCCTCACCTGCTGCACATCCTGACTGCGCTGGGAAAGCTGCTGGGAACTGTCCGGCTGGGGCGTTGGGGAGGGCTGATCGAGACGCGCTTCGACTTGATCGAGAAGAGCGCGAAGGTGATTCTCGCGCGCCGCGACGTCCGTTTTCTGGACTTCCGCGCGGCGCCATTCCCAAGCCCCAAATCCCGCCATCGCGATGAAAAGAGCCAGCGCGGCTACCATTCCGCGCTTCCGCTTCAGCAGCTTAAAAGAACGGTTGGCCGCCGAGGTGTGGTGCGCCAGTACTTCCTGGCCATCCAGGAAACGCTGCAAGTCTTCCTTAAATTCCGCCGCGGATTGATAGCGATTCTTGGGATCGAATTCGAGCGCTTTGAGGACAATGCTGTCGACCTCCCCCAGCATCACGCGGCGCAACCCGGCGGTCGTGTCGCCGCCCGCGCGGAGATCCTCGCGGATGTTGCTGCTGGGCGCCGGCGGGGCCTGGCGCGTGAAAAGCTTGGCCAGCTTATCGTCCACCCCCTCATAAGGAAGCCGCCCGGTCAGCATTCGATAGAGAATGGCGCCGAGCGAGTAAATGTCGGAAGTCTTCTGTAACGTAATACCGGATATCTGTTCGGGACTGGCGTAGGTCGGCGTCATGGGACTTCCCAGGGCGCTGGTCAGATTCGGATTCGCGAACGCCGCTGCCCCCACCAGCTTGGCGATTCCAAAATCCAGCAACTTGACGGCTCCGTCGTTGGATATCAGGATATTGCTGGGCTTCAAATCGCGATGAACGATCGAATTCTGGTGCAGATACTCCACGGCGCTGCAAACCTGCTGGAAAATGCGAATCCGCCCGGTGACCGAAAGACCTTTCTGATCGCAATAATCATCGAGCGGCAAGCCCTCCACGTACTCCATTACGTAGTAGGGCATTCCGTCCGTTGTGTCGCCGCCGTCCAGAATCCGCGCGATGTTGGGATGGTCCAGGGCAGCCAATACCTGCCGCTCCTGTTTGAAGCGCAGAATGAATTCCTCGCTCACCGCTTCCCTCAGCAACAGCTTAATGGCGACATTTTTCCGGAACGCACCATCGTCCCGCATCGCCAGGTACACGACACCCATACCTCCCCGGCCCAGTTCACGTACCAGGCGATAAGGTCCGATGAACTGAGACGAAGCTCCTGATGATGACGATGAACCGGACGGAGTCACTGGGACTGAGATCGTCGGCGATGCTGTTCCCAAAGGCGGTGGCGTGGGGATCGATGGAGGAGGAATAGGAGGCGGCACGGGAGGTCCCGAGGGAATCCAGGCAATGGTTGCCGGCGCTGGAGCGGGATCGGGGGATCCCGAGGTCGAACCCATGGGCTTGCCGCAGTTCTCGCAGAATCTTGCCAACGCGGCGTTCTGCGCGCCACACTCGCCGCAGAATCGAACCGATTCAAGGGCCATGAGGGGATCCCGCCCGGCGGGCTTAGGCTCCCCCCAAGCGTTGGATAAAACGATGCAACAAGACTTCGGCGGTATCGAGCGACTCGTTGGCAGCCGCGGGATCTGCATGATCGACGGCCTTGCGAGCGGCATCCAGAGCCGCTTCGATCCGCAATCGGAGGGCTACGGTCTGGGGGTGCAAAGACAGACCGCGGGCGTTCAGATTAGCCTCGATCGAATCCGCGGAACGAAAATTGGCAATGGCCCGGGTAGCCACCAGCCCCAGCCGCCGCTGGGCCTCCTTTTGAAGTTGAACTTGAGGCCGAGCAGGGGCCGGGACCCGCGGATCGGGAGCTTCCTGCGCACAGATTACTCCCACCCCCAGGAGCAACCCCACCAGGCATTTCACAATCGCGCCCTCACAAGTTTCTCCGCCCGAAGTATATCATTTAGGGCGTGCGCGGAGCCCACTGCTTTAGACTTCCGTGCGACCCGTGGTGCCGGGTTTCGCACGTCCGCCCCGATGGATATCATCGTAGATGTCGCGCCGCCTCCAGACTGCGCGCAATATGTCGAAGCACATTGGCAGATATGAGGTCCTGGCCGAGCTTGGCCATGGCGGGTTCGGCCGCGTTTTTCGCGGTCTGGATCCAACTGTGGGCCGCCAAGTCGCCATTAAGACCCTGATCGCCGACGGCGATGCCGGAATGCTTACGCGGTTCCGGAATGAGGCTGCCGCGTCAGGCCGCCTGCGCCATCCGAACATCGTCACCATTTACGACTTTGGCGAGCACGAAAGCGTGCCCTACATTGTCATGGAGTTGCTCGAGGGCCGGGACCTGCAATACGCGATCGAGGATCCCGCCCGGATGCCTCTGTCGCTGCTGCAGAAAATCCAGATCATGACGCAAATCGCTTCTGGTCTCGGCCACGCCCACGCCAGCGGAATCATTCACCGGGACGTCAAGCCAGCTAACGTCATGCTGCTGAACGACGGCAGTGTGAAGATCATGGATTTTGGAATCGCGCTGGTTACGCAAGGGACGCAATCCCGCGTCACTCCCCGGGGCGCCATGATCGGGACCTTCCGCTACATGGCTCCGGAACAGTTTAAGGGCGCCGAACCGGATGCCCGCAGCGACATCTTCTCGTACGGATTGATTTTTTACGAATTACTGGCGGGGGTCCATCCTTTCCACGCTGCCGACGCTGCGGCACTGATGTACAACATTCTCAGCATCGAACCGGTTTCGATCGGAGAGGTTTGTCCGGATATTCCGAGGGGGCTGCAAGCGGTGGTGTCGAGAGTCCTGATGAAGGATCCCGACCTGCGGTACCAGAGTCTGGACGATGTGCTGTTCGATATGCAGCCGGCCCTGCTGGAGTTACGGACCGTTAGAGCACGAGACCTGCTGCAAGAAGCTCACATCGCCAAACAAGAGAATCGGATGGACGCGGCCCAGGGACTGGTTCGTGAGGCGCTGGAACTCTCCCCTGGATTTGCGGATGCCCGCCAGCTCCGCGAAGAGCTTCAGGCAGAATCGCGAAGGCAGGCAGTTCGTCCGCGCGTCGAGAACCTGCTTCAAAAGGGACGCGAGGCGCTGGCGGCGGGCAACCCCGCGGAAGCTGTCGAGCGATTTGAGTCGGCGATACGTCTCGATCCCGTTTCGGACCAGTCGCAGGCTCTGCTCAAGGAAGCGCGCGCGGCCGTCGAGCGTGCGCGTGACACGGCCCGGCTTGTCGCCGAGGCCGAGAGCCTCTTGGGCAGGGGAAATGTTACCGCGGCGGCGCGTGTAGCCCGCCAGGCGCTGGCTAAATCTCCCGCGGACCCCGCGGCGCAGCTAATCCTGGATCGCGCGGAGGCAGCCGTAGCAGAAGAGGCGCGCAAAGCGCGGCTGTCAGACGCTCTTTCCCGCGCCCGGCTTCTCATCGGAATCCGCTCGTGGGACGAAGCGTCGGAATTGCTTTCGGCGCTGGCTGCGGAATTCCCGGGAGTACCCGAAATTTCCGCGTTTTCGGAGGAGGTGCGCGCAGGCCGGCTACAGGATGAACGCCAACGGCAATTATCCACCGGCTTGGCGGACGCCCGAAAGAATCTCCAGCGGGGAGACCTGACGGTCGCTTTAGGCGGACTGGAGGAGCTGAGAGTTCAGTTCGCCGAATCCAGGGACGTCGAAAGCCTGCTGCGCTTCGTGCAGTCGGAGATTGAGGAGCAGCGTCATCGCGAGACCGCACAGAGGAGTATCGAGCAAGCCCGGGCTTATGTTCTGCGGCACGATCTGGATGCCGCCAGAGGGGTGATTGAGAAAGCCCTCGCCGAATATCCCACCGACCCGGGACTTCAGCAGGAACTCCGTGCCGTTTTAGCCGAACAGAAAGAGAGTTCCCGGCGCGCGGCGTTGGATCTGGCCCTTTCCGAAGCGGGAAGTTTGCGGGCCGGGCGCAGGCTGGATGAGGCGCTCGCGTCTCTCGACAGGTTCGTCGACGTATTCGGCGGCGACCCGGCGGTGGAAGTCTTGCGCGATGGGATTTTAAGCGATCAGGAGTCGGCGCGACGCACTGCTGAACTTCATGATTTCATTCGCCGGGCCAACGATCTTCTGGCGCAAGGCCAGCCCGAGGCCGCGGCGACGCTGCTGCAGGCGCCTCCCGAACACTTCCGGGGTCATCCGGAAATCACTCGTCTGCTGGATGCGGCCGGGGTCGAACGTCGAGCGCGCGAAGAGCGTCAGGCCGCCATCGACGAGGTTCTCTCCGCAGCGGCGAAACTCGGGCAACAAGGCCGCGCCGATCAGGGTCTCGCCAGCCTCGCGGCGTTTCGGAGCCGTTACGGCGACGATCCGCGGATTGAAGAGGCCAGGCAGGCATTGGAGCGCGCCTGGCAGGAGGCGAATCGGGCCGCTGCCGACCTGGCGGAGCGCGCCACGGCTCTGCTTGCCCGAGACCTGGCCGGGGCGACTGCGATATTGAACAGCGCTCCCAGCGCGCTCCGTAAGCATCCCGCGGTTCAGGCAGCCGGGATGGCCGTGGCGCAAGCGGAGCAGGAGAAGCGCCTCAGACAGGAAGCCGCGGAACTGGCACGTAAGGCTCGTGAATTGGCCGCGAAATCAGAACTAGCCGAAGCGCTGCGCATTCTGGACGACGGCCTTTCCCGTTTTCCTGGAAATCCGGAAATCAGCCTCGTGCGCACGGACGTGGCAGCGGCCATCGAGCAGCAGCGGCGCGAAGAACTGCGTCAGGCGACGTTCGCGGAAGTGCAGGATCTTCTCGATCACGATCGCTATCAACAGGCCGAGCTGGCGGTTGCGTCCGTACTGGCGGGAAACCCCGACGACGATCTGTTCCAGCGGCTGCGCCGGGACGTGGAGGCGCGCAAGGAGCTGTGGGCGGCGAAACGCGCCGAGCAGGAGATTCGAGAAGCGCTCGCGCAGGCCCGTGAACTTCTGCCCCAAAAACCGTCCGCCGCCGCGGCTCTATTGGATGTTCTGTCGCGGCGATTCCCCAACCGCGATGAGGTGTCGAGTTTACTTGCCGAAGCGCGAGCGGCGCTAGCCGCGCGGCAGAGACGCGAACTACTCGACGTCGTCCAGGGCCTCTGCGAGCGGCAGGAATTCGATAAGGCGCTCGCGATGTTGCCCGGCGCTGGGCCGGATTCGACCGGCGAAATTGCCGCTGCAATCGATCGCGTGAACGCTCTTCGGGAAGAAGCCGCCAGACGCCGGGTGGCCGAGGCGATTGATTCAGCACGCAAGTTGCGAGATCGCGATCCGCAGGGCGCACTGCGGCTACTGGAGAATTTGCCGCCGCCTTTGCGCGGCAGACCCGAGATCGAACCCGAGATCCAGGAGACGCGGACGGTCATTCGGAAGGCCGAGCGCGGCACGGCGCTTGCAGGCATCGAAGAGCTTTTCGCCAAAAACAAATTTGCGAAAGCCCGCACCCGCCACAAGGAAGCCGTCGCCCGTTTCGGAGCGGATGCTGAACTGCAAGCCATCCTGGATCGCATTGAACAAGCCTCGAAGGCGAGCAAAAGTTCAGTCGTAGAAACGCGTCCGGCCGGCAAAAAGCCGATATGGGTTGCCGCGAGTATTGCAGCGGCCGCCCTCGTCGTTTTGGGCGTATGGTATGTGGCCCACGAGCCTTCCCGGCCGACACGCGTCTCCGAGTCGCCCGGCACGCAGTCTCCAGCCGAGCCTCCGGCCGTTAGTTCAGCGCGGCCCGCGCCGGTTGCGCAACCACCATCGAGCGCGAGAGAAACTGCGGCAGCCGAGCCGGAGGCTCAGGCGGCAGCGGAAGGATCTCCCAAAACGCCGCTTAATCCGGCGCCCACGATAACCTCTCAGCCGGTCCGACAAGAACCAAAAGTATTCGAACCGCCCCCGGCGACCGTCGAGCAGCCGCGCCAGAATAACGACAAGGGCACGGCCACGGTGGCGGTTTTGCCTCCCCAGCTTCCGGCTGCTGCCCCACCGGCTATTAGTAGTCCGGCGCCCGTGGTTCCCTTGGGGAATCCGCCCCAGCTCAATATTCCGGCTTCTTCGCAACCCGCTCCGCAGGCCCAGCCTCCATCCGAGGCTCCGGCGATCGAACAGGTTCTCGCGGAGTTCGGCGCTGCATTTACCAGGAAGGACATTGATGCCGTGGCGAGTCTATGGCCCAGCATGCCCAATCTTCGCGACTATCGGAAATCCTTCGCGGATAAGAATTATGTGGTGGTGCGATATACATTGGAGCCCCAGTCGCCGCCGGAGATCCAGGGGACGCGGGCGCAGGTCAACGTGCGCCTTACGTCCAACATCGCCTTCCAGCGCGGCGGCGGGGTCGCCAATCCCACTCCCAGCAGCAAGACTGTCCTTTTAGAAGAAAAGGCAGGTAAGTGGGTGATCACCGCGATTCGCTAGCGCAAGCCTCCGCGCCAGCTCAATGGCTGTAGCCCAAACCGAACAAGGGGGTCACATCGGCTCGAAGTCCGTTGTGGTCGAAGCGCGTTAGCGCTTGCACGGTGGCAACCAGGTTGCCGGCCACACGAAACTTGTAGCCGAAAGCTCCGCTGTATTGCCCGAATGAGGAACGCCCGCTGGCGGGTATCAGGCCGGTAGCGTTCACCGTTCCTCCGTTGGAGCCGGGGCTGGTGGGCAAGACACCCGGCCTGGAGTCGATGACCAGGGTCTGAATGCCGTGACCCCATCCGATCTGGTTCCCCAAAATGTCAACGATGACGGTGTTACGGTTGTTTAACGCTACTTCAGTACCTACCGCCCACGAAAAAACGCTGGGGAGATAACCCTTAGTGGCGGTGAACGGACCTGCAGAATACGGAATCGCCGCGCCCGAAAGCGCGTACGACGCAGGCGTTCCCTGTAGCTGACCGGCCAGGGTGCTCTTGCCGCTGTATTGCCATCCGACTTCCATGTGCGGGGCCAGCACCAGGCGCTTGATCGGCTTGCTGAACAGTGAAACGGCGACGAAGGGCTTAATCGAGGTTGTGCCGGTTCCCAGGTAATTGCTTTCATCCCCTGTGGGAAACCGTAAATCGAGTCCCGTGGCGACAACAAAGTGTGGACGCTCAATCACACTACCTTTGAGACGGACAACCAAATCTCCAAAGCCCGATTTGCTCAAGCTCGACTGGCCGATCGCAGGAGCTGTCAACGCGAACGATCCGGGGGTGAACGTGTTTACGCACCAGCATTTGTCAGCCGGGCTGGTGCCCAAGCCGGTTCCGCTGTAAATAATCCCGTTGTACGCCCTGGAAGCTACCGCGGCATGCACCGCGGGAAGACCCACGGACACGTCGAAACGGTTCGTCACGCCGTACGTCAGGAACGTGACATCTTGAGCAATGCGGACGTCCAGGCCCAGGTTGATGGTGGCCGGAGCAGTGCCGTTCGCGCCCGGAATGCCGGAGGGATCACCGCCGGGGTAAAGAAGACTCAGTCCATTCAGGCTCACGCCGTTGAAGGAGTTGAAGTGATAGTTCTGGTGCGTGAAACCGATGTAAAATTTGCCCTTGCCGATGGTCTCCGCCCGCTTGGTGAAGATCGGGCCTAGGGTGGAATTAACCGGCAGTGCCGCACCGGTGGCCGGGTCGGTTTTTAGAATCACTCCGGAGGTGGGCGATTCAACCGGAGTCACGGAGAGGGCCAGAGCGATATTCGTGCTCAGGGCGCTGCTCAACGCGGATGCATTCGCGACACTGTAATTGTTGGGCGCGTTTATGATATCCAGGCTGAAGCCGTTTACCGCTTTCTCGGTATATACGCTCAGCAGCGAGAAGGGGAGAGTTCCCGAGACGGCGGTTCCGTTAACTGTCGGCGTGAAGGTTCCTCCGGGTGTGGTAACCGGGACGATGGGTCTGGTCGTCATGGTAGACCACATGAGAACCTGTGAAACATTTGGTGCGCTTTGGGCCAGTGCGTTCAGGCCCATGGACACAAACACCGCGAGCAGCAATTCGCTTCTCCGAAACACAGTGATTAAGCTCCTTTTCTTGCCAAATTGAGGGACGTCACACCGACCAAACTTCGCCCAGCTTATCACACGGAATGCCGGCTGCAATCCAGTTAGTACAATCGGATATGATAGCCTTCGCCGGATATGCATCCCTCTTCGGAAGGTGAAGCCGTGCCCGGTCCAAAACCGTCGCCTGCCGATCCCGCCATCTCGCCACTTGCCGGCCGCCCCGCCCCCAAAGAACTGCTTGTGGATCTGGCCCGGCTGGAAAGCGAATACTACCGTCGCCGTCCGGACTTGACGGATCGCAGTCAGTTGGTCAGCTTCGGAACCAGCGGTCACCGCGGCTCGTCCTTGCGCGGCAGTTTCAATGAAGCGCACATCCTGGCCATCTCTCAAGCCATTTGTGATTATCGGGCCGCCCACGGAATCGACGGTGCGTTGTATCTGGGCAAGGACACGCACGCGTTATCTTCGCCGGCGCAGCGTACGGCCTTGGAGGTTCTGTCGGCCAATGGCGTGGAGACCATGATTCACCGGAACGATGGGGTGACGCCGACGCCCGTGATCTCATGGCTGATCCTGGCTTACAATCGGGACCGGAAGAAGCACTTCGCCGACGGAATCGTGGTGACTCCGTCTCATAATCCTCCAGAAGATGGGGGTTTCAAATACAACCCCACCAATGGCGGTCCTGCCGATACCGATGTCACTCGCTGGATCGAGGACCGCGCGAATGCGCTGCTCCGGAACGGCAACACTGCTGTAAAGCGCGTGCCATACCAGACCGCTGTCAGCGCCGCGACCACGCACCAGCAAGATTTCATCCTGCCCTACGTTCGCGATCTGCGGAACGTGGTGGATATGGAAGTGATTCGCGCTGCGCGGCTAAAGCTGGGCGTCGATCCGCTGGGAGGAGCCAGCGAGCCCTACTGGGAACCGATTCATTCCCTCTACAAACTGGACATAACCGATGTAAACCCGGTCATCGATCCGACCTTTTCGTTCATGACCGTGGACCATGACGGAAAAATTCGCATGGATTGCTCGAGTCCCTATGCGATGGCACGGCTGGTGGGACTCAAAGACCAATATCGCGTGGCGTTCGCGAATGATACGGACGCCGACCGGCACGGGATCGTCACGCCGTCGTTCGGGTTGATGAATCCGAACCAGTACCTGTCCGCGGCCATCGGATACCTGCTGACGCAGCGCCCTGGTTGGGGCGCGCAAGCTGTCATAGGCAAGACGCTGGTCAGCAGCAGCATGATCGACAAGGTGGTTAAGAAACTCGGACGACGGCTGAGTGAAGTACCTGTCGGATTCAAGTGGTTCGCACCGGGACTATTCGATGGATCCTGCTGTTTTGGCGGCGAGGAGAGCGCAGGTGCCAGCTTTTTGCGTATGGACGGCACGGTCTGGACCACCGACAAAGACGGCATGATCATGGACCTGCTGGCCGCCGAGATTACCGCGCGAACGGGCAGGGATCCCGGCGAGCACTATCGGGATCTGACGGCTGAGTTCGGCGAATCCTACTATACCCGCATCGATGCGCCGGCTACGCCCGAACAGAAACAGAAGCTGCAAAACCTTTCCGCCGACGCGGTCAAGGATACGCAGCTCGCGGGCGAACCGGTGATTTCGAGGCTGACGCGAGCTCCCGGCAACGATGCTCCCATCGGGGGTCTGAAGATCGTGGCGGCCAGCGGGTGGTTCGCGGCACGGCCCTCCGGCACCGAGAATCTTTATAAGATCTATGCCGAGAGCTTCCAGAGCGAGACGCACCTTAAGGCGATCCTCAACGAAGCCCGACAAATCGTAAATAATGCCCTGAACTCATCCCCGTCTCCATCCACCACGGCGCGCTAGCGCGGTTGTCCATCAGGCAGGGATGGGCTGATTGTGCAACGTTTCACGCAGTTGCAATGTCGACAGTCCCAGAGCCAGGGCGTTGCCGAAGATGGCCAGAGCCGCCCGTCGTTCATCATCCATGGATTGCGTGCCGGGGAACCGGATGCTCAGCAATCCTGACACCTCGCCGCGAACGGCCAGGGGCACACACACCTGGGGCCCGGCAGATTCGGTCTGGATGTGTTCGGTCCGTAAGTGATGGCATGTAGTCCCCGTTCGCGGTTCATGAAGGATGCCGCGGCGGAGGGCCCAGCAATCTTCGATGGTGAAATCCGGCTGCATCCATCCGTCTTTATGCAGGCCGTCTTTGCGCAGGCCGCCTTTATGCAGGGAGTCTCCACCCCATTCGGTGGCGGTCTCCAGCAGTTCCCGTGCGCCGGCTACGGGCACAGCGAGCCCCCCGCTTGCACCGGGAAACAGTTCCGTGGCGGCCAGGGCGATAAACGGATAAGCTTCCGCGCGGGAATTGCAAGCCTGGAGTGTGTCGCCCAGGTTTTTGAGGATCTGCATATCGCGCGCCTGGCGTGAGAGTTGAGCCAGCACGACATTCGCTGTGGCATAACTCCGCTGCAGTTCCTCATCGCGCTGCCTCTGATCCGTGACATCCACGCCGCATCCCACCCATTCCTTAACGGAGCCGTGTTGGTCTCGCACTGGAGCGGCGTGGATCGAAAAGCTCCGGTAGTCCCCGTCGTGGCGGCGCACGCACCACTCGGTTTCGTACGGCGAACCCCGAACCACCGCTCTGGCCCACGCGGATGCAGCCCCTTCGCGGGAATCCGGGTGTACGGCAGCGAGCCAACCGCCGCGCCGGATTTGCTCGCCGGTCTGTCCGGTAAAACCTCGCCAACCCGGCTGGTCTTCGATAATCTGGCCGTGGGCGTCGGTGGTCCACATAAATCGGGCGACGGCCGCTATCAGTGCGCGGTAGCGCTCCAGGCTGGCTCGCAGAACCTCCTCGGTGTGCGAATGCGTCATCGGGGTTGATCCGCGGCGAAATCCAGCACGAGCGGGGTTCCGGCGCCTGTCACGCTCACTTGATCCCGGCCGGCATGTTTCGCCGCGTAGAGTGCGCTGTCGGCGGCGCCAATGATTTCTTGCGGCGTGAGGCCGTCTTCCGGCCACTGCGCGATTCCTAAGGATATCGACGTTGTGGGCAGACTCCGGCCGTCATAAGTGCACGCAATGGTTTTGACTTCAGCGCGCATGCCGTCCAGGCGTTCCTTCACGTGGTCCGCATCGGTGTCCGGCAACACCAGTACGAATTCATCGCCGCCATAGCGGCAGACGATGTCGCTGGTACGCAGCTTCATGACAAAGAACTCAGCCAGAGCCTTCAACAGCACATCCCCGGCATGGTGACTGCAGGTATCGTTGAATCCTTTGAAGCCGTCGATATCGAGCATGGCCACACACAGCGGCGTATGGTGGCGCGCCGAACGGGAAAGCTCTCTGCGCAGCGTTTCATCCAGGAAATTGCGGTTGAACAGACCCGTCAGCGGATCCCGGATCGCCTGCGCGCGCAGCGCGTCGCGAAGTTTCAAACTGGACAGCGACAGTTTGATCACCTCGCCCAAGGTCGCCAGCAGAAGGCGCTGTGGTTCTCCTAGAGTTTCGCCCGGTCCGCCCCGCAAATTCAGCAGTCCCAGCAAGTCTCCGCGAACCGACAGCGGAAGGCACATATAGGCGCCCGGCGGAGCGGACAGAAAGTGGCGGCAGCTTTGCAGCGCACCGGCCCCCACCACTTCCTGCAGCTGTCCGCGGCGCAGCGCCCAGCAATCGTCCAACAGGAAACTGCGGCCCATCCGTGGTTCAGGTCCCCATTCCACGGAGGTTTCCATCTGATGCGCCCGGCTGACCGATATCGCCAGCGCCCCGCTCGCTTGGGGGAACAACTGCGTCGCCGCGGCGCCAATGACGGGATAGGCTTCCTGCTGAGAGTTGCAGGCCTGCAGAACCTCGTACAACTTATTGATCCGCTCCATCTCGGATTCGCGCTGTTTGAGCTGCTCCGAATGGATTTTCATGTCGGTATGAAGCTGGGCCAGCTCGCCTTCCCGCTGCTTCTGTTCGCTCACGTCGTGGGCGATCACCACCATCCCCGCGGCCTCGTTTTGCCCGCTGCGGTAGAGGGCGGCATTGCACCGCACGTGAGTGAGCCGGCCGGATGCGTGGCGGATCGTCAGCGGATATCCCGTAATCAAACCTCGCGAGAAGGCCCCGTCGAAGCCGGCGCGGGCCAGCTCCGGGTCAGTGAAGCAGCCGGCAAATTCGCTTCCGATAAGTTTCTTGCGGGAGATACTGGTGATGTCCAGGAATGCTTGGTTCGCATCGGTGATACGGCCCCCGGCGCCCACCACGATCAGGGGGTCTGGACACGCTTCAATCAGGCTGCGATTGTATTGCGCCAGATCCTGAGCCGCAGTCAAGGCTCGGGCGAGATCCGGAACGGCGCCCGCTCTTGTGTCTGGAACAATCGTCTCAGGCACAATTTACGTTAGACGGCGGCCCGCCCTGGTTCCCGTGTGGCGAGGTCTTTGCGCGGCATGCGGATTTCGAATTTGCCATCTCTGCGAACCATCCCCGGTCCAGGCGTCAGGACGATAGGACTTCTCTCGGCCCGCAGCCGGTCCGAGGCATCACGATTGTTGTGCTCCTGCAGGGAACTCCCTAGCAGTTCCGTGACCCTTTCGTAGTTACACGCAAAAGCACGAGATCGGCGTTGAACGATGTTGCTGGCTGTCTACATCGAGTCCGTTGCGGTGTACAGTGTCGGCGACGCACGCGCTAAGTATCTGACCCGAGGCCTTCCCGGGTGGGCACACACTTGCCTGGAGAAGGGTATCGATGGGAACCCTGTTGGCATCCAGCGTCGAAGCTGTCGCAATCCAGCCCGCACATTCGCCGTCGCATCACGCGAACCGGTGGAGCTGGTTCGTCTCCTTCGGCGCGGCTTTTTCGGCCATCGTCGGACTGCTGAGCCTGGCGGGCTGGGTGTTCGTTGTGCCAGTCCTGAAAAGCGGGCTGCCGGGACAGGTTCAGAAGCAGGCCAATACAGCCATTTGTCTGATCGTGCTGGGTGTCTCGCTGTGGCTGCGGAGGAACGCGGATGAGCAAATCCGGTGGCGGAATTTCGCGGGTCAGGTGCTCGCAGGGCTGGTCGCAGCCATCGGCCTGGCAAGCTTTGGGGAATACATCTTTGGCTGGGATCTGGGTATCGACCAGTTGCCGTTTGCGGTTGGCCGGCATGAAGTGATCCGCAGCGCCTCTCCGGGGTTGATGGCGCCGGCGAACGCCGTTAGTTTTTACTTCCTCGGATTGGCTCTGATTCTTCTGGCTTGGAGCACGCTTCGCGGCATCTGGCCGAGCCAGGTGCTTTCCTTCACCGCCGGGCTGATCTCCCTGTTCAACCTGCTGGATTTCATCCCTAGGCCCAACCATCTCCACGCCGATACTTCCTTGCCCACCGCGATGGCGCTGGTGGTCTTGTCCCTGGCGGTAATGTGCGCCAGTCCGCAGTGGGGCTACGGCTCGTCGTCTCCCAGCGCCGACGCACGGGACTCCGTCGTGCAGTGGTGGTTCTTTAAGGGTTTCGCCGAGAAACGTTACTGGCCCCTGCGCTACGGCGGGGCGGTCCTATTAGTTGTGGTCGCTGTAATTCTGCGCGATGGCCTGGATCGATCCTTTGGCGCGAGGTCGACCTTTGCCACGTTTTATCCCGTGACCCTTCTGGCGGCCGTACTGGGCGGCCTGGGGCCGGGCATTCTGGCCACTCTGTTGTCGGCTGCCGCCGCTGCGTATTTATTCCTGGATTCGCATGGAATCGGCGTGGACAAGCCCGGCGATCAGATCGGCCTGGTGATTTTCACACTCACCGGAATCGCCGTTTCCATGGTCGCGCAGACCCTCAACCGTGTCCATCAGCGCACGGAAGAGAAGCTGTTGGGAATCTCTGTGTACTCGCGTGGCCTGATCGAAGCCGGCCTGGACCCGCTAATGACCATTAGCCTGGAGGGCAAGATCACTGACGTTAACCAAGCGACTGAGCAGGCGACTGGAGTCGCTCGGTCCCGCTTGGTCGGAACCGATTTTGCGAGCTATTTCACGGAACCGGAACAAGCCCGTACCGGGTATCGTCGGGTGTTCGAGCGCGGGCAAGTCGCCGATTACCCCTTAGCCATCCGGCATGCTTCAGGAAAAGTCATAGACGTGCTATGCCACGCCAGCGTCTATCGCGACGCGAGTGGAGCGATCGCCGGAGTCTGCGGCGTCGCGCACGATATCACCGAGCGCAAACGCGCGGAAGGGGAACTCGCCGTTTACCGCCAGCATCTGGAGGATGCAGTGGCCGAGCGCACCGCCGAGATCCAGACTGCGAACAAACGTTTGGAGAGCGCGAACCAGGAGCTGGAAACCTTCGCGTATTCGGTTTCCCACGATCTCCGCACACCCCTACGCGCGGTGGATGGGTTTTCGCGCATCTTGCTGGAAGATTACGCCCCCCGGCTCGATACCGAAGGCCAACGCATCGTCACTGTAGTTCGCGAAGGGACCAAAAAGATGGCGCAGATGATTGACGACATCCTGGCCTTTTCGCGGGCCGGCCGGCAGGAGATCGCACCCGGGGCGATCGATATGGAAGAACTGGCACGGGCGGCGCTCAAGGACCTGAAGCCGCTCCTCGCGGGCGGTCACATCAAGGTCGAGATTAAGCCTCTGCCGGTCTCGCATGGCGACGCGCCCATGCTGCGACTGCTGTGGACCAACCTCCTGGACAACGCCATCAAGTTCACGCGGCGCGAACCCGTGGGCGTCATTGAAATCGGGGCCCAGGCCGGGGAAGGAGAAACGGTCTACTACGTCAAAGACAACGGAGTTGGATTTGACGAGCGCTACATCAGCAAGCTCTTTGGCGTCTTCCAGCGCTTGCACAGCCAGGAGGAATTCCCTGGCACCGGAATCGGCCTGGCCATCGTGAAACGCATCGCGGCCCGGCATGGAGGCCGCGTGTGGGCAGAAGGCAGAGTCGGCGTGGGGGCCACCATCTATTTCGCTTTGCCGACGGGAGACAGATCATGATCGGAACGGAAAAAAACAACATTAAGGCCTTGGATATTCTGCTGGTGGAAGACAGTGCAACCGATGCCGAGCTGTGTATGCGCGGGCTCAAGAGACACGGCCTGGCCAACAACATTCTCTGGGTGAAGGACGGAGCCGAGGCGCTGGACTTCGTCTTCCGGACCGGCGACTATTCCGGCGTCCCTGATGGCGTGAGACCCAAAGTGATTCTGCTCGACCTGCAACTGCCGAAATTGAGCGGGATCGAGGTATTGCGCAGGCTTAAGGCGGATGAACAGGCCCGTCTGATTCCCGTTGCCGTTCTGACCTCCTCCAAGGAGGACAACGACCTGGCGGAATGCTACCAGTTGGGCGTCAACAGTTATATCGCGAAACCCGTGGAGTTCGACCAGTTCATGGATACGATCGCGAAACTCGGCATGTACTGGCTGGTGATCAACAAGCTGCCGTCCTGAGCCGGCGGCTCGCCCCAAGTGCCCTTGAATATGCAAAAAGATCTTCGAATCCTGCACCTGGAGGACATACCCGAGGACATGGAACTGGTCGACAGGCAACTGCGCCGCGCCGGATTCGCGTTCACGCTGCAGCATGTCACGACCAGAGACGCATTTAGGCAGGCGCTCGAAGTGTTCCGTCCGGATATAGTGCTGGCGGACTACTCGCTCCCCGATTTCGACGGTCTCTCGGCGATCCAGCTGACGCGAAGAAGAGATCCGGATCTTCCGATTATCATGGTGACCGGGATCCTGGGGGACGAAGCGGCGGTAAAGGTTATCAAGGCCGGCGCGAACGACTTTATCCTCAAAGACCGCCTGGCGCGGCTACCCATGGCCGTGAAACGGGCGGTCGAAGAGGCCGAGCAATCCCGATCCGGCCGGCGCGCGGAATTGGAACTCCACAGTCTCAACGCCGAGCTTGAGCAGCGGGTCGTGCTTCGGACCATTGAGCTCCAGGAAGCTAACCGTGTCAAAGACGAGCTCATCGCCAGCGAGCGGGCGGTCTGTCTGGAACTGGAGCAGCTGCGGTCGCGCGAAGTGGAGGTGGGGCTTCGCATTCAGCAGTCGCTTCTATTCAGCCAGCCGCCCGATATTCCCGGCCTGGAAATTGCTGCGCTCACCGTACCGTCGCAGGGGATCGATGGCGATTTCTACATTTTCATCACCCATAACGACCGGCTGCTGGACGTGGTGGTAGGAGACGTCATGGGAAAGGGCGTCGCCGCCGCTCTGCTGGCGGCCGCCACCAAGATGGAGTTCTTCAGGGCCGTGAACTCTGTACTGGCGGACGCGCGCTCGGGCGAGCTTCCTCAACCCAAGGACATCGTCACGCTGGCGCACGCGCAGATCGTGCACCAGCTGATCGAGCTGGAGAGCTTCGTAACGCTGTGCCACGCCCGGCTGGATCTGGATCGGCGCGTCCTCAGCATAGTGGATTGCGGCCACACCGGGATTATTCATTGGCACCCCACTACCGGGCGGTGCGAGATGCTCCACGGAGACAACCTGCCGCTCGGAATCCGGGAAGGCGAGATCTTCGACCAGATTTCCGTGCCCTTCGAGCCAGGCGATGTGCTGCTTTTCTTCTCGGACGGAATCACCGAGGCGCGCAATGCTGCCGGAGAGTTGTTCGGAGTAGAGCGGCTGACCGCGCATGTGGAAGCGAACGCCGGGCTGGAGCCTGCCTTGCTGGCCGACTCCATTCGCCAGGCTGTCGGGGTCTTCGCGGGACTGACGCGTTTAAAAGACGACTTGACCAGTGTCGCGGTGCGGGCCAAAACCCGGCCGCGGGCGCCCGAGGCGCATGCCGGGATAGAAATTCGCAGCGATTTGCGGGAGTTGCGCCAGGTGCGGCACTTCGTGCGCGAGTTTTGCGAGGCTCTGGGCGATCCGGTCCCGGGCGAGGGTGTAATCGATGCGCTGGTACTGGCGGCCACCGAGGCGGCCAGCAACATCATGCTGCACTCCTGCTATGGTCGTTCCGATCAGTCGATCCACATGGAAGCGGTTGCTCTTCCGGAAGAGATTGCCCTGAAGTTCCGGCACGTCGGGGCAGGTTTCGATCCGGCGATAGTGGCGCCTACCGTTCTGGACGGCACTCGGGAATCCGGATTCGGCACCTATATCATTGCCCGGAGCGTGGATGAGGTGCGGTACTCCCGCGACGAGCGCGGACGTAACTGCGTAGCGCTTACAAAACATCGCAATAACGGACAGAAGGGGATGTATTTTGATGGAACTGGCAATCGATAAGATTGGCGACGTCGCGGCAGTGGCTGTTCCGGTGGACGAACTGGACGCAAGCAACGCTTCCGAGCTCAAGCGCGATATCGCGCCAGTGCTCCTGGCCAACAGCAAGGTAGTACTCGATCTGAGCCGGGTGCAATTCATGGACAGCTCGGGATTGGGGGCGATGCTCTCGTGCCTGCGGCAGCTTAACGCCAGGAAGGGCGATTTGAAGCTGTGCGGAATGTCCAAACAAGTCCGCAGAGCCTTCGAACTGGTGCGCCTGGACCGGATATTGGATATTCACGCCAGCAGGGCCGAGGCGGTGCTGGCGTTTCAGGCTAAACCTGCTCCTGTACTGTGATTTCGAATCTCCCGAATGCAGACCAATTTGCCAACGAAACTGGCTCCTTCTTCGTCCAAAATATTGGAGACGGTTTACACCCGTGCTCCGCGCCGGTCAGGATGATCTTCCCGGTTCATAATTGACCGGTCTCGAAGGAGGTCGATTATGCATTATGAGGACAATACCGCAGCCGTCAAAATCACGGCTGGCATCAATCTGCTGGCTGGTATCTGGCTTATCGCATCGCCTTGGATCTACCGTTCCTATATGGCGTCCAACGCGTGGAATAGCTGGATCGTCGGAGCACTGATTGTGGTGTTTGCCGTAAGCCGGCTTTCGCAGCCCATGGCAACACGATGGTTAAGCGTCCTGAATCTGTTGCTGGGCGCTTGGACCTTCGCATCCCCGTGGATTTATGGATACACGGGAGACGCGGGCCGATTTGTCAACAGCCTGGCAGTCGGTGCGATCGTATTCGTACTGGGCATCTACGGCTCGTCCGTGGGAATGGGGCATCCAACGGCACCACCCCCTGTACGGGCGTAAGATCTCACCTTAAAATACGGGCGGGCTTCTCTGCCGGGAGCCCGCTCCTTTTTTCCCTTTAGAACCATTCGCTGAGGAGAGCCTCCAAATGAACGTGCTTTAATTAAATTAAGCATGCCACGGATGGCCCAGTTCATATTAGCCTTGATTTTCGGCTTAGCACTTCTGGTTTGGGCGGCATCCGGTGTGGTTCAAACCACGGCACGGGAATGGTTTGAGCGCGATGTCAACTCGCGTGGGGAGTTGGCCCTGGTAGGCGCCAGGCCCTCGCTCGCCAATAGCTGGTACAACGCCAAGGATCTTCAAAAGCAATTGGCCGACCTCACTCGCGACGAGCGCGTAATGGGCGCCGCCGCCTGCGATTCCGACTTGAATCCGCGATCCAGCACTCCGGGATTTCCGCTGGAATTCAATTGTTGGGCTGTCGGGAGCCGGGCCCGCACAACCGATCCGGGCGACGGAAATGGAGGGCACCTCCAGGAGTGGAGTACTGTGGCGACTCTCCCCACCGGCCGGGTTCATGTGAGCGTAATGCCGGTCACAAGCGAGGGGCAAGATCTAGGGTTTGCGATCCTGCTGCAGGATCTGAGTTACATCGAACGGCGGGAAGCTAAGGCGCGTACCTTCCTGATCTTCGCGTTTGGAGTGCTAGCCATCATGGCGTTCGGGGTACCCATGTTCGTGGCCAAGTGGGCGCGCTATAACTGGAGCCGCGAGCTTCGCAGCCTGCTGCGCAGCGGAGGACAACAGAGCCGGGAATTTCAGCCCATCCTCAGCGACGTGCGCGAGCTGGTCGGCCGCATGGCCAGCGATCGGGAAGATGCTCCCGGCCTGTGGACTCCAGCCCGCCTCAAGCAGACTCTCAACCGCCATCTGCATGGCGAGAAAATCGTGATTCTCGCGAATCGAGAGCCCTATATCCATCAGCACACCATCGACGGAGAGATCGAGGTCCGGCATCCGGCGAGCGGGTTGGTGACGGCGCTTGAGCCAGTGATGCGAGCCTGCTCCGGAGTATGGATCGCCCATGGGAGCGGCGATGCCGATCGCGAGACTGTAGACCGCAACGACCACGTCCGCGTGCCTCCGGGAGAGGAGTCTTACCACATCCGCCGCGTATGGCTGACAGAGGAAGAGCAGCAGGGCTATTACTATGGCTTTTCGAACGAAGGCTTGTGGCCCTTGTGTCACGTCGCGCATGCGCGACCGCTGTTTCGCTCCGAGGACTGGCGTCAATATCAGACCGTGAATCAGAAGTTCGCCGACGCGGTGTGCAGCGAAGTTGACTCGAAGGACCCGATCGTCCTGGTGCAGGATTATCATTTCGCGCTGGCCCCTGCGATGATTCGCAAGCGCCTCCCGGCCGCGACAGTGATCGTGTTCTGGCACATTCCGTGGCCCAACGCCGAGCAGATGGGAATCTGTCCCTGGCGCAACGAAATATTGGAAGGCTTGTTGGGAAGCAGCATCCTGGGATTCCATACACAGCTGCACTGCAACAATTTTCTGGACTCCGTGGACCGGTACTTGGAAACGCGAATCGACCGGGAACAAAACGCGGTGGTCATGCAGGGGCACCGTACCTTGATTCGTCCGTATCCCATTGCTCTCGAGTGGCCGGTCCGCTGGGCGGAGTCGGCGCCCAGCCCGGAGGAGTGCCGGGAGAAGGTATGGCGGGATTTGGGATTGAAACCGAATGCTTTACTGGGTGTGGGCGTGGATCGGCTGGACTACACCAAGGGCGTTGAAGAACGATTGCTGGCGGTCGAGCTGCTGTTGGAGCGTTATCCTGAATTCCGCGGCCGTTTCAGCTTCGCTCAACTGGCGGCGCCGAGCCGGACCAAAATCGACCGGTACCGGGAGCTCAACGAAACCATCGAACGCGTGGCCGAACGAATCAACCAGCGCTTCGGACGCGATGACTACCAACCCATCATCCTGCTTCGCTTCCACCACGAGCCGCCCGAGGTATTTCGCTACTTTCGAGCGGCCGATGTTTGTTATGTAAGCAGCCTGCACGACGGCATGAATCTGGTGGCTAAAGAGTTTGTGGCCGCTCGCACGGACTTAAAAGGCGTCCTGGTACTGAGCGAATTCACCGGAGCGGCGCGGGAGTTAACCGAAGCCCTCATCGTGAATCCTTACGATCTGGAGGCCAGCAGCGACGCGCTGGCAGCCGCGCTAGTTATGCCGGTCGAGGAGCAGCAGGACCGCATGAGGTCGATGCGATCGATACTGGTTCAGTTCAACGTGTATCGCTGGGCGGGAAAAATGTTGGTGGACGCCGCGCGCTTGCGCAATCAGGACCGGGTGGCAGGACGCCTGGCCGAGCGCGCCGCCGTAGGTCCCGCAGTCTGACGATGCAGTATCTTCTTTCCCGCGCGGCCCGCCCGGTTTTGACGCGGTTGGCCCGGCAACGAACCTTGTGCGCGTTCGATTTCGACGGGACGCTGGCGCCCATTGTCGATCGTCCGGAACGGGCTGGGATGCGTGTCCGGACCCGGAAGCTGCTGGGCGGACTGGCGACGCTGTATCCGTGCATCGTGGTCTCGGGTCGCGCCCGCTCGGACGTTCTCGGCAAACTGCGCAGCGTTAAGCTGGCCGGTGTCATCGGTAATCATGGCGCGGAAACGGACGTGACCGATGGAAAGTCGAACCGCCGTATCAAGCAATGGAAGGATGCTCTGGAAGCTGATCTTCTGGCCCTTCCAGGTGTATGGGTGGAAGACAAGGGTCTGTCTCTCGCGGTGCACTACCGCCAATGTAAGCAGAAGGCGCAGGCGCGGCGGCGGATACTCGCAGCGGCGCGGGACTTGAAGAACGTTCGTGTCTTTGGAGGCAAGCAGGTCGTGAACCTGGTGATGGATAATGCGCCCCATAAAGGAGACGCTCTGGCCGCCGAACGGGATCGCCTGAAGTGCAACAGCATACTGTACATCGGCGACGACGACAACGACGAGGATGCCTTCGGCTTGGAGGGCAAACTGTTTCCGGTCCGCATTGGCCGAAAGGGTGATTCACACGCCCGTTACTACTTGCGAAGCCAGGCGGAAATCGACGAACTCCTGGAACTGTTGGGCCGTCTGCGATCGAAGGCTGCGCTCAGCGCCCGGCCGGCACGCGCTCGATCACCATTAAGGTGAAGGATCCCGGCAGCACCGGCGGCCTGGCTCGACCTTTGGCGCCGGCTGGAACCTGTCCGAACTGGGCGGAGACGATGTACACCCGGTGATTGGTCGGGTCGAACCCCATATTGCGCGAACCCTGCGGCGTCTGCACGTTTTCAAGCACGTGATACTGGTCTGGAGAATCCTGGTGAATCACGGTCAGTGTGCCATCCGCATTGGAAGCGAACGCGTCACTGGAGGCCGGGTCGAAGCCGGCGCCGTCCACGCCCATGCCAATCGGAACCGTGGCTACCACCTTGCCCGCCTGATAGTCCGAGACCGCCATTACTCCACTGCGGCATCCGCTGAACAGACGATGGCGGGCCGTGTCGATGGCCATCGGAACCGGCTGTTTGCACGGAGCGGTGGACCAGCGCCTGGATACGGTCGCGGTCTTCGCGTCGAGCTCGACCACCTCGCTGGTGTCAGTAAGGTTCGCGTAGACCTTGCCATCGCCTGCGGATACGCCGTTTTCCGGCTTGCCGCCCAGCGGAATGTTGGTGATCAATGTCCCAGCCCGCGGGTCGATTACAGTCGAAGAGTGGGCGTCGCCATTCAGCGTGAAGACGCGGTTCGAAGCACCGTCATAGAGGATAGCGTCGGCGTCTTCAGCGGCCGGGATCTTGCCGAGTACCTTGAAAGTCTTCAGATCGAACATGACGACCGACTGGTCGTTTCCCGAAGTAGCGAATCCATGCCCGGTGGCTTGCGCCACGGCCGTTCCGTGAGCGCCATTAATGCCCGTGACTTCGCCCAGTAGAGTCCCCTTGTCTTCATCGACCACCATCACGCGATTCTGCCGCGCGATGAACAAGCGGTGATTGGGGGGGTCGGGGATCACGTAATCCCAACTCCCTTCGCCTCCCAGCGTGTACGTGTGGGTGACGCGGTACTGCCCGAACAGTGACGCCGTGGTAGCCAGTACAAGAATGAGAGCGGCCCCGCGCATGGAGAAACCTCAGCGGCCCACGACTAAGATTTCAAAGCTGTCCGGGATCGTAGTGCGGTTCTTGCCCTTCTTACCGTCCTTACCTTCAGCAGGAGGCCCGCTCTCCGCGGCCGGCAGATACAGCTTGTGCGCCTTCTGATCCGCCGCGATCGTGCGTGCGCCGAACTGCGTTTCGATGGTGGCCACAGGTACGTACTTGCCGCCGGTCTCGCCGACCATCGTGATATTGCCGTCCCGGCCGTTTGCGCTGAACGCATACCCATCGTCAAAAGCCACGCCGTCCGGTCCCGCACCGATCTCGGGCATCGCCAGCACCTTACCGGTCGCGGGATTGCTGACGATCATCATCTTGTTGCCGCAAACCGAGAACAGAGTGGTCTTTTTGGAATCGAAGGTCAAACCGCTGGGACCATCGCAGGGTGCAATGGAGTAGCGCTTCGATACCAGCGCGTTTTTCGCATCCACCTCGATGATTTCGTTCTTGTCCTCAATGTTGACGTAGATATGCCCTTTGCCATCGATCTGCGCGAATTCCGGTTTGCCGCCCACCGGGATGGACGCGGTGACCACAGCGAGCGTCTTCGCATCAATGGCAGTTGAATCGCTGCTGCGTCCGTTGAACGTGAACACGCGATGCGAAGTCGGCTCGTAGATGATCGAGTCAGGATTTTGACCGGTCTTGATCTTGGTCTTGACCGCCAGAGTCTTAAGATCGAATACGGTAACATCATTATCGCCGCCGTCGCTGGTGAACCCAAGTCCCAGGTCGTCGGCGACCGCAATACCGTGAACGCCGGTTGTGCCCATAATCGTGCCGACCAGCTTGTCGGTGTTGGTATCGATCACTTCGGTCTGCGTGCCATGCGAGACATAGAGGCGGTGATTATTGCTGTCCACAAAAGAATAGTCCCAGCGGTTCCCGCCGCCGATTTTGATCTTTGTGATTACTTTGTAGGTAGGCGCCGCGGCCAAGGCAGCAGCGGCGGTGGCGATCAGAAGAAAGGGCGCTTTCATGGGGCTCAACTCCTTGTCACTTATAACGCTCGGCAGAGTACTGTCCACTGTCCAAGCTACAGATCCAAGCTGAAGATTAGCTGAATAACACCGGAACTTACTCGACGATTACTGAATCTTAAGGCATATTACGTCGACGACGGGACTCTCTCGGTATTCGCCGCCAGCGCTGGCCGCGCATTTCGCGCCGCAAAACTCACTTGAAATCTGGATCCGACGCCCCCCGTGCTACGGACTTCGATGGAAGCGCTATGCACGCGAGCGATGCTCTTGGCCAGAGACAAACCCAGGCCGTGGCCGCCGCCGGCGCGCGCCCGGTCGACGCGGTAAAAGCGTTCGAAGATGTGCGGCAGATCGTTTTCGCTGATACCGGAGCCGAAATCCTCGATGCTGACCGTTACCCGCGCCTCGCCACTCTCCACTTTTAAAATCACTTTACCGTCAGGGTGCGAGAATTTAATGGCATTGTCCAGAAGCACCAGAAACAGACGATGCAAGGCGGGCCGGTTACCGGCAATGATCGCCGCGCCCTCGGCCTGGGAGACTCCATAGTCGGCTTCCACTCGAATTTGCCGCAGTTCGGCTAGCGTGCGCATTTCATCGCACACCTCCGTTAGCACTTCGCGCACGTCCACAGCCCCCAGCGGCATCTCGGCCGTAGCGGCGTCGCTGCGCGCCAGTATCAGCAATTCCTCCACCAGACGCGTCATCCTTTCCGCCTCGGCGGCAACTTCCTGAAGCGAGCCGCGATAGGATTCAGGCGTCCGCGCCCGGCGCAGAGAAAGCTCGGCGGTAGTCCGGATCACGGCCAGCGGAGTCCGCAACTCATGCGAGGCATCGGCGACAAACTGGGACAGCGTTTTCACCGCGGATTCCAGCCGGGCGAACATGGTGTTCAATACTTCCGTCAGCCGTGCCAGTTCGTCCCCCGTGGGCGGCACCGGCAGCCGTTCGGCCAGGTTCTCGATGCTGATGGTGAGGGCCGCCGCGGCGATATCGTTCACCGGCTTCAACGCGCGGGTGCTTAGCCAGGCTCCCCCCAGGCAGGCGATTGCGATCACCACCGGGATGGTGCTCCATAGCAGAAGGCGCAGCAGGTCGAGGGTGTGCTCCGCTTCCGTCATGGGAGCGGAGATGCCCAGGTTGAAAAGCTCCTGATGGAAAGTGAAATGGCGCCGCAGGCTTCGAAGGTTGGGCGCCCCGGTCGGCGCGCTCGCCGGATAGTGAAACGTAAAACCGTTCGCACCGCGCAGGTCGACGTAGCTCGAAGGCGGCAGCGCCTGGCAGAATTCTTCCAGCTCGTCACGAAGCTGATCGCCCGCGGCCAGGGTAGACTCGCTCGCAAAATACCGTTCAAAACGGGTAGCGCGTCCTTCCAGATCCTGATCGATCTCCTGCATCAGGCGCTGGCGAAGAGACAGCCAGATCAGCCCGCTGAACAAGCTTAAGCCGGCCGCCAGGACTAACGCGTACCAGACCGTCAATCGAAAACGAATCGAGCGCCGGTGCATACTCTCAGGGTTCCCGCATCATGTAGCCGAATCCGCGAACTGTATGGATCAGCTTGGGCTCGCTAGTGTCCACCTTCAGGCGGAGGTGCCGCATGAATACCTCGACGGTGTTTTCGGTGATCTCCGTGCCGAATCCCCACACCGACTCGAGAATCGTGTCGCGGCTGATGGCACGTCCCGGATTCCGCATGAGCAGTTCGAGAAGCTTGTATTCCCGAGGCGTAAGGCTCAGGTGATCCCCTCCCCGCGTGACGCTATGGCGGGCAGGGTCAAGGACGACGTCGGCGACCCGGAAGCATACAGGTTGTGGAATAGCTCCGCGGCGGCTCACCGAACGCAGCCGGGCCAGCAGGACATCGATCGAAAACGGTTTGGTGAGGTAGTCATCGGCCCCCGAATCGAGGCCGGTGACGATATCGGCGGCGGCATCGCGCGCGGTAAGCATCAGCACCGGAGTTTGATTGCGATTCTCGCGTAGTCTCCGGGCTACCGTCAGGCCATCCATGCCGGGCAGTGCGATATCCAGCAGGATCACGTCGAAGGCGGACGAGCGGGCCAGGTCCCAGCCCTGATGGCCATCCCCGGCCAGCACCACCTGATGGCCCTCTTCACCGAGGGTCCGCTCCAGGAGTTCGGCCATCCGCGGCTCATCTTCTACCACCAGAATCCGCATTCTTCCTGAGCGTAACAGAGAAGCCTTAAATCAGCTGAAACGATCGGCCGAGGGGTTCATCAGCGTTTTGGGGCCTTCAGCAATTTTTCAGGATACGATGGTTCACTTGAAGGTAAGCTCAGAGGTCACAAATGACGATTAGACACCGCAAATGGTTTGGCCGGATCGCTTGCGCCGTTACCCTGGCAGGTTTGGTCTGCGGGCAGGCGGCCCGTCCCGCGGCACCCGGGGCGGCGCAAGCAGCGCCGCTTACTTTGACGCTGCAAGATGCGCTGGCGCGAGCGCAGGCGAACGCGCCCCAGCTTCTGTCGGCGGCGAATGACGCACTCGTGGCGCATGAAGACCTCTTGCAGGCGCGAGCATCCCAGCGCCCCAGCGTCAGCTTCCAGTCGGACTATTTAGGTACGCAAGGTAACGGCGTTCTGCCCAGTGGACGGTTCGTCACCAATGACGGCGTGCACGTGTATCGGGAGTGGGGCGTGGTTCACCAGGATTTCACGGCGGCCCTGACGAAAAGTGGTCCGCGGCGCGCGGAGGCGGCCGAGATGCTGGCAGAAGCGCGTGCGGACATCGCGCGAAGGGGATTGGCGGTGACGGTGACCAAGGCCTACTACGCGCTCCTGGCCGGGCAGCGCAAGTACGCTACGGCCCAGCAGGCGCTGGATCAGGCGAAACGCTATCTGGATATTACTCAGAGCCTGGAACGCGGCGGAGAAGTGCCGCGCAGCGATGTGGTTCGTGCCGATTTCCAATACTCCCAGCAGGAACAGGCGTTCGAGGAAGCCAAGCTGGCGATGGACACCGCCCGTCTGGATCTGGCCGTGCTGCTGTTCCGCGATTTCGACCAGAACTTCACCGTAGTGGACGATCTCACGCTGGCCTCGGCTCTTCCCGCGTTCGGCGATGTCCAGACCATGGCGGAACGCGAGAATCCCGATCTTCGAGCCGCCAACGCCGCCCTGCGCGCAGCGGCGCTGGATGTTACCATCGCTCGCCAGGCGTTTCTCCCGTCGTTGACAGCCGATGTGGCATATGGCATCGAAGCCAATGCCTTCGCTTTGCACAGCACTGTGGCGGCTGCGCCGGAATTTGGCCCTCTGCCGAACCTGGGCTACTTCGCGACTATCTCGATGAAGGTCCCGGTATGGGACTGGGGCGCCAGAAGCAGCAAGGTTCGCCAGGCCCAACTGAAGCGGGATCAGGCCAAAGTGGAATTGAGCGCAGCCCAGCGGACTCTGATCAGAAATCTTCAGGGCTACTATCAGGAAGCGCAAACAGCCCGCGATCAAATGGACCGGCTTCGGCACTCCATGGATCAGGCAGCCGAGAATCTGCGGCTGAACGGCCTGCGCTATCAGGCCGGAGAAGCAACCATCCTGGAGCTGGTGGACGCCCAGACTTTGCTGACCGGCGCACGCAACGCCTACGATGACGGATTGGTCCGGTACCGCGTGGCGCTGGCAAATCTCCAAACCGTGACGGGCACGTTCTAGCTAAGACCATGGCCCCCAAAAATAAAGCCCCGTGGCGGAATCCCGCAATGGCAGGGTTGATGGTGGCGGCAGCGCTGCTCGCCGGATGCGGTAAAGCCAAAGACGAAACGGCCGTGGAGACCGAAGCTCCCACGCCGGTTACGGTGGAGACGGCCGTACTTGGTGCCATTGACCATATCGTGACCACCGACGCGGTTCTGTTTCCGATTAATCAGGCTAACGTTACGCCCAAGATCAGCGCTCCCGTCAGTCGCATGCTGGTGAATCGCGGGGACCATGTTCGCATCGGGCAATTGATTGCCGATTTGGAAAGCAAGGATCTGGCGGCAGCGGTACAGGAGGCCAGATTTCAGTATCAACAAGCGCAGTCGGCGTACGCGACCGTGACCGGCGCTACCGTGGTCGAAGACGAAACGAAAGCGCGTGCGGACGTCCAATCCGCCCAAAGCGCCTTTGACGCCGCCAAGAAGCTCTACGACAGCCGGGTGGCGCTGGAAAAGGAGGGAGCGCTGGCGCAAAAGCAGGTGGATGAGACCAAGCTCCAGATGGTCCAGGCACAAACTCAGCTGGAGACGGCGCAACAGCACCTGAAATCATTGAACGGAGTTGGCCGGCAAGAAGCGGTTCGGGCCGCCCAGGCGCAGATGGATGCGGCCAAAGCCCACGAGGATGCGCTCGCCGTGCAACTCTCCTACGCCCGGGTTCTCAGCCCGATCAACGGGGTTATCTCGGAGCGGCTGGTCAATGTCGGTGAAGTGGCTAGCGCCGGCATGCCACTGGTATCCATCGTCGACATATCCCAGCTTCGTGCTGTCGCGAACGTACCGGTGAAAGACGCGGAGACGATTAAATTGGGCCGGCCGGCTCGCGTGGCGGGGCCGGATGGCGATATTGCCGGCACGGTTGCCGTGGTCAGCCCGTCGGCCAACGCCAATGCCACCACGGTTGAAGTATGGGTTCAGATCCCGAATCCGGGCGAACGATTGAAACCAGGCGCCACCGCTCGGGTATCGATCATCGCGGAAACCATCCAGAACACGCTGGTGGTCCCGGCAGCCGCGCTTCTCAACGGCGACAGCGGACGGCAAAAGGTAATGGTGGTTTCGAGCGATTCTGTGGCCCATGAGCGGATGGTTGCCGTGGGAGTGCGGCAAGGCGACCGGGTGCAGATTCTGAGCGGCGTTCAGCAGGGCGACCAAGTGGTCACCTCGGGCGGTTTGGGCCTGGACGACAAAGCCAAAGTCACCATCCAGCAGGCCAAGAGCGAGGATGACGACGACGATGATTCCGGTGGCGACGACTCGGCAGCAGACGACGCTAAGGCCAAGGATGCGAAGGGCAAGGACGCCAAGGGCAAGAAGGAATGAGCGAACCGAACTCGATCATTCCAGCCGGCAACGTCGTGGCCGAGCACTGGACAGCGCGCTTCTCGCGCCCCGTGATCTTCGTCATCCTGGCTCTGATTACGGTCGGAGCCTACCTGGCGTTTACGATTCCGGTGGCCGTTTTTCCCAACACCGATTTCCCGAAGATTATCGTCGCCATCGATAACGGAGTCTCGCCCATCGATCAAATGGAAGTGACGGTCACGCGGCCCATCGAGGAAGCCATGAATTCGGTGCCGGGCCTCGATCGTGTTATCTCCACCACCAGCCGCGGCTCTGGAGAGGTGAGCCTGTTTTTCAACTGGAACGTGGACATGTTCCAGACACTGGAATATGTGAACGCGGCCCTGGCGCGGGTGCAGCCGTCGCTGCCGCCCACGGCGAAACTCACGGCGAATCGCATGACATTTGCGGCGCTCATGCCGATCCTGGCTTACAGTCTCACTTCCGACACCATGTCCCAAAGCGATCTCTGGGAGCTTGCCAACTACAACATCAAACCCCGCCTCAACCGTGTGAACGGGGTCTCGACCGTCGTGCTGCAGGGCGGAAACGTACCGGAGTTTCAGATTGAGCCGGACCCCGCCAAGCTGCTGGAGGCCCAGGTTACAGTGCCCGGCATTCTGGACGCCGTCTCGAAGAGCAACATGATCGACTCGCCCGGGCTGATCGAAAACAATCACGAGCTCTCCCTAACGCTGGTCAGCGGGCAGGCGCGGAACCCCGCGGAGATCGCTAACATTGTTGTGCGGACAACCCCGGCCGGACTGCCGGTGAGAATCGGCGATATCGCCACGGTTCACGCTTCCGTGATGCCGGTGTACACCATGGTCGCGGCTGACGGAAGGCCTGCCGTACTGTTGAACATCTTCCGGCAAGCGGATAGCAATACCGTAGCCGTGGCAGATGCAGCCAGCCAAGAATTGGACCAGATCCAAAAGACCCTTCCGCCCGGCGTGAAGGTACAGGCGTTTTACGATCAATCCACGCTGGTGCACGATTCAATCGCCAGCGTGCGGGACGCGATTCTGATCGGCCTGATTCTGGCCGCTATCATTTTGGTTCTGTTCCTGCGGGATTGGGGCAGCTCGCTGGTGGCCGCCCTCGTGATTCCCGCCACCATCGCGATCACGCTGATCGCGCTGCGCGCCCTGGGTGAAACCCTTAATTTAATGACGCTGGGAGGCTTGGCGGCGGCGGTGGGGCTGGTTATCGACGACGCCATCGTGGTGGTCGAGAACATCGTGCTTCATCGCGACTCCGGCCAGAGCCGGGGCGAAGCGATCCGCAGCGCGCTCCGGGAAATTCGCGTGCCCTTGGTGGGATCCACGGTGACGCCAATCGTGGTCTTTCTGCCGCTGATCACGATCACCGGTGTGACCGGTACATTCTTTCGCGCGCTGGCCGTGACCGTCGGCACGGCGCTGCTGACGTCGCTTGCGCTGGCTCTCACCTGGACTCCGACCCTCAGCCAATACCTGCTGCGCCGCCGCGGGTCCGGGCATCAGGTCGAGGTGTCCGACCCGGAGGGACACGCCGTACCGAAAGGATTCATGGCTCGAGTAACGCGTACCTATGAGCGCGTGCTGCGGTTCGTGCTGGCCTATCCGCTGGTGTTTGGAGTCGCATGCATCCTGCTGATCGCCGGCTCTTACATCGGCTATCGGGCGCTCGGCAGCGACCTGCTGCCGGAAATGGATGAAGGCGGATTCATTCTCGATTACATCATGCCGGCCGGCTCGGCCCTGGCGGACACCAACCAGGTGCTGCTGGGAGTCGAGAAAATTCTGGCATCCACGCCGGAAGTCGAGAGCACTTCGCGGCGCACCGGAATGCAGCTGGGTCTGGCGGCGGTGACAGAATCCAATACCGGCGATTTCTCGGTGCGCTTGAAACGCGACCGGAACCGTGGAATCGACGAGATCATTTCCGACGTCCGCGCGAAGGTCAACCAGCAATACCCGCAGCTCGACGTCGAATTCCTCCAGGTCCTTCAAGACATGATCGGTGACTTGACCAGTTCGCCGGAGCCGATTGAGATCAAGCTGTTTGCCGCGGATCCCAAGCTCCTGGAGGAGTGGGCGCCCAAGGTGGCGGACCGCATAAAGAAGATCAAGGAAGTGGCGGATGTGAAGGACGGAATCGAAAACACTATCAGTGGATCCGCGATCGTGATGAATGTCGATCCGGTCATCGCCGCGCGGGCCGGCTTCACTCCCCAGGAGATTGAGCTTGACGCCAGCGCCATCCTGCAGGGCGAGCCAGCCACTACTCCGGTGGTGGTCAACGACCACGCCTACACGATTCGCGTACGCTTTCCCGAAAGCTCACGTGCATCCCTGAATCAAATCCGGGACACTCTGATCACCAGCAGCTCCACTGGCAAAACCGCGACGCTCGGTTCCCTGGCGAGTTTTCATGATGAAGCCGGCCAGACTGAGATCATCCGCGAGGACTTGCAGCGGCGGGTGGCCGTCACGGGCCGCTTCGAAGGCATAAGCCTGGGCGAGGGAATCCGACTGGTGCAACAGGCTGTGGCGGATCTCCACCTCCCCAGTTCTATTCGGGTAGTTTACGGCGGTACCTACGAGGAGCAGCAAAAATCGTTTCACGATCTTCTCGTCGTGCTCGCCCTGGCGGTGGTACTGGTGTTTACGGTGCTGCTGTTTGAGTTCCGCACATTTGCGGCTCCGGCGGCGATTCTCGCATCGGCGCTGCTTTCCACATGCGGCGTATTTTTCGCCCTCTTGGTGACGGGAACTACGTTCAACATCTCGTCTTTTATGGGTTTGATCATGGTGATCGGCATCGTCGCCAAAAATGGAATTCTCCTGCTGGACGCCGATCAGCGCTTCCGGGCCGAAGGATCCTCCGTTCACGATGCTATGATTCTGGCCGGAGAGCGCCGGCTGCGCCCGATTCTGATGACTGCCTTGGCCACCATCGCTGGAATGATTCCTCTGTCGCTGGCGATCGGTGCCGGCTCTCAGATGTTGCAACCGCTGGCGATTGCCGTCATCGGCGGGCTGGTGGCTTCGATGGTGCTGTCACTGATTGTGACGCCGGCGGTGCATTATTACCTCAGCGGTCATCGCGACCAGGTCTGAACGCACAGCCAGGATTGCGTGCGGCAGCGGGTCGCCGCACGCGACGTAATTCCAGGAATTTCCTGAGCCAGCAGGCATCCTGGAGTGTCATTAAACTGTAACGTGTCATTCATTACAACGCCACGGGCACCCCGTAGGCTAAGACTTCCGTGCTCAATGGTGCTCTGCGTGTCGCGGGGGAGCGTGCAGCGAAATCCCCGGGCACGGGAAATTACGAAGAGGAGTGACTTGATGTTCATGAGAACAATCGGACGGGGCGGCATCAAGCCGTTCATCTTCTGTGCTTTGAGTTTTGCCGTGCCATTTGCGGCGGGCCAAACTCCAGTAGCGCCTGATGGAGATTCACACGCTAAGCCGGCCACGGAAGCGCCGGCTTCGAATTCCGAAATCGAGCGGCTCCGGCAGATGATCCTGGAGCAGCAACGCCAGATTGACGAGCTGAAACGCGCGGCTGCTCAGAAGGGACAGGATTCAACAGTGGCCGCTAAACCCGATGCTTCGGCAATCGCGGCTCCATCGCGCGGCGTCGGAGAAATTGCCTCTACCGCGCCCATTCTGCCCCCGTTGCCAGCAGCAACTACGCTTGGTACTCCGCTCCCATTGCCTCAGGCGGCCGCGGCAGATCAAACGCCCTCGTCACCCTTGCAGATCCGCGTTGGCGATGCGTCCATCACGCCCGTCGGCTTCATGGATATGACCAACACCTGGAGGAGCACCAATTCCGGTGCGAGCCTGGCGACGAATTTTGGAAATTTCCCGTACAGCAACACCCCTACGGGCAACCTGACCGAAAATCGGATGAGCGCGCAGAATTCGCGGCTGGGGCTTCGCGTGGACGCCACCGCCAAGGGCGCTCACGTGCTTGGGTACTACGAAGGTGACTTTGTGGGCTTTGCCCCGACCAATTCCCAGGTGACCAGCAACAGCATGACCTACCGCCTGCGGCTTTACTGGATCAACGTCCGCAAAGGCAAGTGGGAGTTCCAGGCCGGCCAGTCCTGGAGTCTGCTGGTTCCGAACCGCAAAGGCCTCTCGGCGTTGCCGGGGGATCTATTCTACGGCCAAGAGTTTGACGTGAACTACCTCAATGGCTTGACGTGGGGCCGCCTTCCGGGCTACCGGCTCATTGGCCATCCCAGCGACAAAGTCACGTGGGGTCTGTCGCTGGAGAATTCCGAGCAGTACATCGGCGGATCGGGCGGGGCCAGCACGTCGACTTTGCCGGCGGCCTTCGCGGGCAACAACTTCAATAACCAATTCAACAACGGGAACACCAACACTAGCGTGCCCAATCTGCTTCCGGATATCATCGCCAAGATCGCGTTTGAGCCCTCATCTCATTTCCACATCGAAATTGCCGGCATTGAGCGAACTTTCAAGACTTACAATCCCGCCACGCAGCAGCACTTCACGAAGGCTGGCGGCGGCGCCTCGCTCAACCTGAACTGGGAGGTGGTCAAGAACCTGCGTCTGGTATCGAACAATTTCTGGAGCGATGGTGGCGGCCGGTATCTCTTCGGTCAGGCGCCGGACGTGATTGTGCGCGCCGATGGCAGCCCGTCGCCGGTGCACAGTGGATCGATGATCCAGGGCATCGAGGCGCAAAAGGGCAATCTACTCCTTTATGCCTACTACGGGGGCATCCTGATTGGCAGAGACTCGGCTATCGACACCAACGGCAAGCTGATCGGATGGGGCTATGACGGCGCGTCCAACGCCCAGAACCGCACCATCCAGGAAGGCACCTTCGGCTTGATTCATACCTTGTGGAAGGACAGCAAATACGGCGCGCTGCAGTGGATGTTCCAGTATGCATATTTCACCCGGAGCCCATACAACTTTGTCGCCTCGGGCACTCCCAATAATGCGCACCAGCACGCGGTCTGGTTCAATCTTCGCTATGTACTTCCGGGAACGGCGCCGACTATTAAATATTGAGGATGCGGTTGAGCGGTCTCTACTAACGCTTTCGTTCAAATAGTACCGGCGGGGCGGTATTCTCTCCTAAGCCTCCGCCGGGTTACGCTCAGGCACGGTGATCGTCGGCCTCGGCTTTCGCCGGATTGGCTATGTCCCGAGTGAAGCGTTCGATTCTGGCTGCTTTTCGCGCCCTCCTGCATCCTTTCGAACAGCGCGAGATCCCGTTCATCAAGCGAGAGATTACGCTGGTCGCCCAAGTTCTGAGTGAACGCGACCGGGCGCTGCTATCGCGTCTCGCTGATGAACATCAATGGGCACTCCATTTCGCGCGATCCAGCGCCGAAATCTGGGAAGTCTTGAACCAGCGCAAGGCTCAGATCGTTCTCTTTGAACGTGAAGCGCCGGACGCGCATTGGCGCGAGCTGATACGAGAGGTGGCATCCGGCCCGCGCCTGGTGTGCGCGATCTTGATCTCCGATGTGACCGACGACAATCTGTGGAACGAAGTGGTCCTGTGGGGAGGTCACGAGGTATTGGTAACTCCGCTCCGCGAAGAGAATGTACTGCGAGCCATCCGCCTGGCCTGGCTGTACTGGAACAGCGCTATGAAGAACAACGCCGGTGCGGCATAAAGCGCCTGTATCTAGGAGATCAGGCCTTTTCTTACAGCGTAAAGAATCAGTTCCGCAAGGCTGTGAAGGTTGAGCTTTTCCTGAAGATTCCGGCGGTGTGTTTCCACCGTATAAAGACTCAGGATGAGCATGGCTGCGATGTCCTTATTGGATTTGCCTTCGGCCAATAAGTGCAGGATCTCCCGTTCGCGTACCGTCAAAAGTTCATAGCTGTCCTGGACGCCGCGCGCCTTGATTTCCCGCATGTAATCCTCCACCAACATCCGGCTTACTTCGGGGCTGAAGAACGCTTTCCCGCTGCTAACGGCCCGAATCGCTTCGATCAGGTCACCCTCCGCCGAATCCTTCAGCAGGTATCCTTTCGCTCCCGCTTTGAGCGCCCGCAAAACATATCCCTCGTCCGAATGCATGCTGAGAATCACGATGGCCGTATTGGGGAGCATCTCATTAATCCGCTCCGCCGCTTCCGTACCACTGAGGTGCGGCATGGTGATATCGAGAACCACCACATCCGGCCTGGTTGCGGCGGCTTGTTCGATGGCCTGCCGCCCGTTGGCGGCCTCCGCCACGACCGTGAATTCGGGATGACTTTCGAGCAACAGCCGAAGTCCCCGCCGTATGACGTTATGATCATCCGCTAACAGGATGCGAATCTGCTTCACTGGGATCCTTTTTGGGGTGTCTGGGCGCTGCCTGGAAGGGGAGCTCTACCGCCAGAATTGTGCCAATCCCGGGGCCCGAATGAACGTGGCATGTGCCTCCGAGTTGGGCCACCCGTTCCTCGATACCGAGCAGGCCGAGACCTTTGGACTGGCTGACATCGAACCCTCTTCCGTCGTCCTGTATTGTCAAGAGCAGTGTGCCCGCCTTATGCTGGACGCGGACGCGTATGGTAGTGGCATCGGAATGGCGGGAACAGTTGTGCAGAGCCTCCTGGACGACGCGGTAAATACATGTCTTGTAATCGTCTGGCAGATCTTCCGAGGTGAGCTCCGTGGCCACGCTAACCTCCATCGAAGTGCGTTTGGATACCTCACGCGCCTGCCATTTCAGAGCCGGGATCAGTCCCAGATCGTCCAGCATGGATGGCCGCAAAAGGAGCGCCATGTTTCGGATGGACCGGATACTGCCCTCCACTAATCCCTTGATCACCTCCGCCTGGCTTCGCAGCTGTTCCTCCGGCCGGACGCCCAATCCGGCCAGCAGATTGCGCAACTCCACCAGGACGGCTGACAGAGACTGGCCGACTTCGTCGTGCAATTCCCGCGAAAGTGAGCGGCGCTCGGTTTCCTGCGCCTCCACCAGCCGGGCGGAGAGATGCGTCAGCTGTTCTCGCGCCTCCGCGACTTCCTGGTAACGCGCCTGCGCGTGAGCTTCCAGTTGCAGGATCTTGCGGGTACTGAAGGCCGCCATCCCCAGGCCCAGAGCCAGCGCCGCAAACAGCGTGACCACCAGCCGATCCCGAAACTTCTCCAGCAGCGCGGCCGCCTGTTCATTGCCCGCATTCATCTGCTGCTCGTTGATATCAGCAATCCGGCCGGCGACCTCAAGCATGGCCGTCCGACGCGGAAATACCGTGTCGCGCAGGAACGCATAGCCCCGGGCCCGCCGCTTGGGGGCGTCCCAGGTGAGAATTGGTTCGAGAACGGCCCAGTACTGTGCCAATTCCGCTCGAAGCGCGCCATAGTGTGCGGATTCGGCCGACTCCAACTGGCCCGCATAAGAGGAAAGCTCGGTATCCATCTGCCGGCGCACGCCTTCCAGACTGGCTCCATATGCCGAAGCGCTGCCGGGATCCGGTTCAAGCAAGTAATCCCGCACGTAGGTGCCGGATATATACACGTCGGCTCGAATGTTATTGAGCACTCGATTGCGGAACAGGAACTGCTGGCGGATTTGATCGTCTTCCTTCCGGAACTGCCGCAGGACCCGCAGCGCGTCAAATCCGGATATCCCGATAATGGCGAGAAGTCCGCCAAAACCGATTAATAAAGCTAGCCGGCTCTTGGATACTCGCGACGCCCGATCCTCGGTGCGCAACATCAATTACTAGCCTAACCCTAGAACTGACAAATGGGAACATACCGGGCGAATCTGTTCGAATTAC